>WBZL01000784.1_pt1 | contig 35074 bp, 39 predicted proteins | sample 5204291 | NCBI WGS metagenome assembly WBZL01 (sample SAMN12344345, study PRJNA552823) | activated sludge metagenome | biome: Activated sludge suspended growth; feature: Nitrification reactor; material: Wastewater; isolation source: activated sludge from nitrification reactor of wastewater...
GAAGAAACCATCCGTATTTTCGACCCACAACCAGTTCACTATGGCTGCAAGGAAAACCCTACCAAGATTTACACTATGCTACGCTCGCTGGGTCGCGAAGAAGTCGATTCGATTCTGAAAGAATTCGGAGAAGTCATTGTCAATGACGACATCTGCAACCGTGAATATCGGTTTGATGCGCTTGCAGTCGATGCAATCTTTCGCGAAGCAGGGCCAACAGTACATTGACCCATAAAATTTTTCTTCATGCGGTTAAGCAAACAGAATCAATCAAATAAATAGGGCTGAACATCAATGGGGGTCACCCATTGATTTTGATTCAACGGCGGTCTGGCACAAATTTGTGCACAATCAATTTTTTAACATTTTTAGGGGTACCGCTGAATTATTTCTCAACTTCATCACCTTCTCGTGGCGATTCTCCACCTTGACGATAAAGAATGTCTTCAAACATTTTTAAATTAGCACGCTTGGCGCGTTCCCTAAAAAATTCTTCAGTTTCCAGTGCAGATATTTTTTCCGCTACTGCCATCGAAATAAATTGATTAAGGCTTGTACCATCGCGTTTTGCCATTTTTGCGACCTCTTCCTTCAAGGATTTAGGAAGCCGTAAAGGATATGTCGTGGTTTCACTCATTGTCTAAGTCTCCTGATTGCAGTTGATGGTTTTATTACCTCTATATTGAATGTTCCAGGCACAGCTCCATAGTCCTTAAGATTAAAAGTTACAATGACATCTGCACCGCCATTTACAGCTATTTCCAACACCATCTCATCATTTGGGTCATGCAACATTGGTCGCCATAAATAATGTGTTTTAACAGGCTGAACTATTGCTGCGATGCCATCCAAAAACATTTGAGATTGCAGTTGCGTAAGTCCAGCAGCGGTCAAGTGTTCAGGTTCTGTGCACTTGGCTTCATATTCAATAAAGAGCGGAACACTCGCTAACAGAATAAACCTTTTCTTGAGCGCTTCTCCTAATAATGCAGCTGATGCCCCTGTCGGGCTTCGCATTGCTGCTACAATAACATCCGTATCCAGAACAAGCTTTATCATGATATTGCATATGGTATCAATCTGTTTATACTATTACAATCGGGGCTCCCGTCTTCCGATTGTAGAAATTAAAAGAGCCTGTCTACGCCCGCCTTCACCAGCGTATTGAAGAATAACGATTCATTGAAAAAATGAGATAATTATTTCAGTCTGCCGAAGTCGTTTCCATCACAAGGATTTAGTGCAACGCCATTTTAGGGCGACCAACATCAATCAATTATGGGTTGCTGATATGACATACATCCCCACATGGGCAGGTTTCTTGTATTTGGCCGTCGTTATTGATGTCTTCAGTCGTAAGGTGGTAGGCTGGTCATTCAGTGATAACATGGCAGCTAGTCTTGTAATCAATGCATTGAATATGGCGGTGATTACCTGAAAACCCGATCAAGTCATTCATCACAGCGATAGTAAGAATACGTGTACCAGATTTCAATAATGAATTGACTCAATCATTGAATGAGTAATTATCGGAGCTCTGGTACCGTTAGGGTTGCCAAGTTTCCTGACTCCCACAGCGATCGACCAACATTTGTGTCATTCCCTGGATCTGTCGGTTACTTGGCAACATCTGACGGTGAGGTTTCACCTCACCTTTGCCTGTGACCCAAGAAGGGCCTGATCGCTTATCTCATTACTGTCTTGTCCCGGCAATCGGTTTCGGTGAATCCCTATTCAATAACATTATTCGAAAATGGGGAGCTGAAATGAATAATTCATCATCATCCAATCATCAGAGCATCGTCGGAGGAGTCGACACGCACAAAGATCTTCATTTCGCAGCTGTAGTCGACGCATATGACCGAGTGCTTGCTAACAATTCTTTTCCAACAACACGGCAAGGTTACAAATCAATGTTGAATTGGATGCGATCCTTTGGTGAGGTCAGGCGCATTGGTATAGAGTGCACTGGAACTTATGGTGCGGGTTTGCTAAGGTATTTGCAGCAATTCGATATCGAAATTTTAGAAGTTACCTCACCTGATAAAATCGATCGGCGTAGGCGCGGCAAAAACGACTCAATCGATGCGGAAAACGCGGCTCATGCTGCATTTGCTGGAATACGTACGGTGACTCCCAGAACGCGAGATGGTATGGTGGAATCATTACGAGTTCTAAAGGTATGCAGGAAGACTGCCATTGCAGCTAGACGTATCGCACTGCAAATGATCCAAATGAATATTATTTCTGCACCAGAGTCGATTCGAGAACCGCTCTGCGCCATGACTCGCATGCAATTAATCCGTACTCTTGTCACTTGGCGGCCAGATCTGAGCGGGTATCGTAATATATCAACCGCATACAAAATTGCATTGAAATCGCTTGCACGGCGATATCTAGAATTACACGATGAAATTGCGGATTTGGATGTCATGATCTCAGCTATAGTTGATGAGCTATCTCCTGAACTGATTGCAGGTAAAGCCATTGGGTATGAGTCTGCTGCACAATTACTCATTACCGCTGGAGACAATCCGGATCGATTAAAATCCGAAGCTAGCTTTGCAGCGCTATGCGGTGTAAATCCAATTCCAGCCTCATCTGGGAAGATTAGTAGACACAGACTGAATCGTGGTGGTGATAGAGCAGCAAACAGTGCGTTGCATATTATTGCCATTGGACGACTAAGAACGGACAATAAAACTAAAGAGTATGTTGATAAACGTTTAACACAAGGGCACACGAAACTTGAGGCGCTCCGGTGCCTTAAACGCTATATTGCGCGAGAAGTTTATTACATTTTGAAAAAACGCAACAATCTTATCAATAGTATCCAAATTGCTGCTTGACATTTAGAAGGGCATCCAAGGTAGTCAATATACGAGTGTTGAGTTTGGTAAGCAATGCCAAGAAATGGGGGCATGGGAATCTGCTGAGATGGTGAGGTGGGATACTCATCTTGCACCGGAGCAATTGCTCAACATGCTCGGGTCTTAGATAGTGTGCTCAATGTCACAAATTTGGCACAAAAGGAAAATTAGAGAACTGTAGAATTACTGTAACCTATTGATTTTATTGGTGCCGACACCAAGAATCGAACTCGGGACCTTCTGATTACAAAACTTATTTACAAATTTCAGTTACATATAAATCAATCACTTACAATGCTTGCCAAGCATAAAAACTGTCTCACACAACCACAAACGGCGGCACTTACAGACTAGTTTGGCACAAATTTGACACAGTCAATTCCGCATCATATTTCGTTCTCGCATAACGATGTTCCTTTGATAACTACCATTAACACAAAATACCTAAGATCATTCTTCCCAAGGATTGATGGCGGGCACTCCGGCAGCGACAAAAGGCGCAGTATCTCGCGTCGCTATGGTGAATCCATGTACGACTGCGATTGCGGCAATCTGACCGTCTACCACAGAGATGAGGCGACCGTTAGTCCTAGCTCGACCGACTATAGACGCATATGCTATCGCTGCCTGTTGATCGAATGATAGTATGCGCGCTCCAAAAAGTCTCTCCATCAGTTTCCTCAATGCGGCATCAAGCCCTTCTTTACGCTTTCCATTTGGTAGGATTTCAATGCCGACCAGCAATTCGGAAAGGCTTGTTGCTGTCAGATACAGTGTCTCGGCTGTTTGCCGATCAAGCCAAGCTTGAACGGCAGGATTGCCGTTGGGTTTCATTGGCTCGGATATGACATTCGTATCCAGAACGATCATTCGAACACTGCTGGTTCAGTCGGCGTCTGATCACGAGTGTCATTAAAATCAAGCCCCCCAATGGATTGCCCAAAAGCAGCGAGTTCAGATCCGATTTTGACACGCGTCCTAGGACGCACTGCCTCTTCCAGAATTTCCCGGATTTCAGCTTCGGTGCTACGTCCATGCTGAGCAGCACGCAGCTTAAGCGCGCGATGCGTTTCTTCGGGCAAATTGCGAACAGTAACAACAGACATTTGACTTCACTCCTTATTATGTGAAATCAATGATAGCATACATTTAAAAATGACATCAATTCTTGATGTGCGCTCATTCAGAGCGATGGAACGGAGTTATTCGAAACTAGAAGCTGTTCCTGCCGTTCATTTAAACCTGAACCAACACATCATCGAAAAACTGATCAAAAGGAGGCTAATTCAGGGCTTAAAGAAGCAGCGTAAATTATATGCCTCTATACCATTTTTAGTAATAATATGGTGAAGCACAGGAGAATCTACCAAATTTGCATAATTAATGGCAACTAAAGAAAACTCTGAATAAGTGTAGAATAACATTCAGATTATAAGAAACGTGTTGTTTTTTTGCCATATGTGCGCACCTCACTTAAGTCATATGAATTTGAGCCAATAGCCATTGAACGCATTCTTAAGCAAAGGTTTTTTCTTAATATGAATCAATCAGAAGGGCAGAGCTTTAGTTTTCTGGTGACTGGACTGGAGTACTGTAATTTTCACTGCCACGGTTTAACATAGATCAGATCGAAGACTAAATTCCCATTAGGAATTATTTGTTTAAACTGTGCAACATAAGTTGATTGATTACCATTTTCATGGTCTTTTTTAATGGCTGGAATTTCTAATATACCTGTATCTAACGAATAGTAAGGAATGTCATCAGGATAAGAATTATCAGCTAAAGATAATTCCTCAAGCTGAGTTACATGATACTGAGGAAAGTCTTTATCTGCGGTAATTCTTTCCATTCGAACAGAATATATTTTGCTAGCAACATCTTGCCCTTCAACACGCACATAAGGCAGATTTACGGCATCTTCCTGCCCGATCATTGCATGTTCACCTAATTCGTAGCCATCACTTAGTGTTCTCAGAAAAACCACAATATCATCCACTTCTTGATCAGACAAACCCAAATCACCTAACTCCTCAGTGTTCATAGTCGCTGCAATTTCGGGTTTAGCCCATTTTCCATCGGTATCTCGCGTGTTATAAAAATCAACCACCTCTTTTAAGCTAGTAAAAACACCGTTATGCATGTAAGGTGCTGTTTTGGCAATATTGCGCAAGGAAGATACTTTAAATTTACCATTATCTGCACCGGCTTCAGCGTTCGGATTGTCTTTAACCGTTTTGCCTAAACCAATATCAACAAACTCTGCCCCTTTAATTTTTAAAATTTTCTGATTAGAAGGAACGCCTAAATTATCGTACGTGAAATCTGTAAATAAAGGCGGTTTCCCATCAACAGGTCTACTAGGATGACAGGCTGCGCAATTTCCTTTATTTTCAGCCTCAAAAAGCTGTAACCCGCGTTCCTCTTGTTCTGACAATTTCACCGTGCCAGCCAAGTAATAGTCATACTTGGATGTAAAAGGATTAAGAATGGCACTGCGCTCAAAGCTTGCTAGCGCAGTAGCAACATAATCATAGGCTTTATCAATATCATCTAGTGCATCCTGCCCAAAAACCAGCTTAAATTCGTCAGCATAAGAAGCGTTTCTAATTTTCTCAATTACGCTGGCTTTGTCTGGATTATTCATCTCATCTGGGTTGAGAAAAGGTTTTTTTGCTTGTGCTTCTAAAGAAGATTCTCGCCCATCTAAAAACTCCCCGCCGACAAACAAACTCTCTTCTGGATTAAAATGGAAAGCAGGGATAAATGCTGTGTACATCACAGTTGGTGCATTAATAGTACCTGTCTTCCCTTCTACTGCGCCTCTTGAAACAGGCAAATCTAAAATAGGGTCTGAGAATGCCGTCTTAGGATCGTGGCAGCTAGAACATGCTTGCCCTGGCGGATTCGATAAATTGGTATCAAAGAATATTTTGTACCCTAGCGATTGCATAATCGGAAGATTTTTAATGTGTTCAATACTTAGTTTAGATTCATCTGCAAACACGTGCGTAATAAATAGTATAGTCATACAGCTCACGATCGGCACTGCAATTAGAAATCGGAAATACATGGCAATGATTCAATATTAGTAATAGAAAGCACAAGTTTAATACGAATGATAATGGTTATCAATAACATTGATCAAATAACTTGATAGTTTTGGAGACTTGGGATTGTTCACGTTTTCAGTGCAGCAAATGATGACTGGAATACTCCACTTAGCTTAGAGATATTTGTTCAATACGGTTTGTGGGTTAATCGATTGAAAAACTGAGATAATTGTAGAGTACTATACCATGCTCGCATCGAGAATCTTCTACGTATTTACGCGACTGTTCCAAGCAGTCAGAAGGTGGACAGAAATGAACTAATAGTAACTATTATCTTTTTGAATGTATAAGTGCTAAAACTTGATATGCATAAATCAGTTGTAGTAATTCAGAACCGATTTTTAATCACTTTTCTGCAACAAAAAGTTATCGAATTGTTTGATGGCATCATCTAATAATTCCTTCGCTTTTTTGGTGTCGGCTGTATCTTTTCTACGAGCAGACCACTCAACTGCTTTGCAAGCTTTGGCCAATTGCTTGGCATCGACCATCCGGCTGGAACCAACCATGCGATGCGCAATTTCACCCACAATAACTAATTCATCTTTTTCCAGCATTTCAAGCAATTCGTTGTAGTCACTGCGGATATGAACCTGAAAATCTCTCAAAACTTGGATATGGTCAACTGCATCAGGAACAACTTTGCTTAACTCTGAAAAATCTATCACACGAGTTTTATCACAAAGCTCCGATTCTACTAACGCTCCGGTTTCATTCTTACCGGCTAAAGCAAGTGACAAAGATTTTACCAGTACGGCTTTAAGCTGCGCCAAACTGGCGGGTTTTACCAGTAATTCATTCATACCTGCAGCATGGCAATTTCGAACTTCCTCATCAAGCGCATTTGCCGTCCAAGCGATGATCGGCACAGGCCTTAATTTCTGCTCGGACTCAATCTTGCGAATCGACTTTGCCAAACCATAACCATCCATTTCTGGCATGTGGCAATCCGTAATTACTAGCGCAAAATGACCGTTACGCCATATTTGTAGCGCTTCACGGCCATTCTCTGCAGTTCTGACGCGTAAGCCGAGCAGTTTGATTTGGCGCGCCAGCAAATCGCGATTGATCGGGTGATCGTCCACTGCCAGCACCAGTGGAGAATTCTCACTCTGCTTGAACAGCGGCAGCGCCAGAATAATGCTGAATGTGGACCCTACCTTTTCATAAGATGCAAGTAGTAATTTAAAGCAAGGCTATGCCAATGCTCACTTACCGATTTTCTCAGTCGCCGACACCTCTAATAATCTTTAGAGTTTTGGGGTTCCAATACAAATCCAGCTCAACACCCGCGCCGATCAATTCATCGCCGCCAATACCCAGGGTTACGCGAATTTCATTGATGCGTTTAACCATTTCAGTTTCTCCAAGCCAGATTGAGCAGTTTTCAGATTTGAGCGGATAGCCTATCGAAAGCCGCTTCGCCAAGAACATCTATAAGCCCTTTTCTATTCAAATTAGTAGCAATAATCGTGGGAAGAACAGCTTCGTAACGAGCATCAATGAGCCGAAAAAACCATCCTGAGCGTTCTTTGTCTCACTGCTTCTGCCAATTTCATCGAAAAACAACAAATCGACCTTTGCAAGCTCACGCAACCATTTCTCGCGTCCATCGAATCCCTTGCCCCAATAAGTATCGAGAAACTGACTAGCCTTTACTCTCAACACAGAATATCAGGATTGCATGACCTGCTTGCAGATCGCTGTTGCGAGGTGATTTTTACCGGTACCAGGATTTCCGCACAGCAGCAGGCACGATCCGGTTTTATGATTTTGCTCAAATCCATCCGCATACGATTTGCATAACCGTAAAACCTTTTCCTGCTTTTCGCCGTTTTCAACAACGTAATTATCAAAATCACAATTAGCGAATTTGGGCGTTATGTTGCTTTCATCGAGCAATCTTGCTGCCTTTCCGCCCTCATGATTTGCTATTACAGTTAAATAGCCTTCATCGATTAAACCGTGAATGATCCGTCTAGCCTGCGATTCACTGACATTTATTTTCTTTGCAATACCTGAAATGGATGGATGAAGGCTACCGCCTTGATCATTACACCAGTCCGCAAGAGCCAGCATAGCCAGCTTCTCACTGCCGCCACGAGTGAAATTATCCCAAACGAGTGTCATGACTTTTACACTCATTTTGCAGGCAAAAAAAACCCATTACGCAGATGGATAAAAACTGTGTAATGGGTATAAAGGAATGAAACCAAGGAAGAAACATGAATACTGCCACCATCCGGCTACGCACACCCATATGCGCTGGTTGCTGCGGTATATTCACCTTAAGAGTGGGATGAATGATTTGCATATTACCTGAAACAAATCTCAAATGCAAATGATTCTCATTTGTATCTTTGTATTTGCTCAATTGATCGGTCGCAATAATCATTACGCAAACAACCTTTCTTGTTTTGCGTGCTCAGAAATGTGTTGGCACCAGTTGAGAATCCAGTGTTATGCAATGGATTTTTCAATACGAGATTGCATATTTAGCTCAGAATTTCATTGATTAGAATAAAATTCCAGATTAAGAGATAGATAAATGTATCTGTCATATCAAATATCTGGATATATATCAGTTTCTAACGGACTACTTTGTACTTTGCTGAGGTTTTATGTATTCGGTGTACTAGATAATAATTAATGGATTTAAAAAGGAAAAAATATGAAAGCAAATGCAATAGGTATAAATCATGTGGCATTAGAAGTTGGGGATATAGAGGAAGCCATAAAATTCTATAGCGATTTCTTGAATTTCGAAGTTCATGAAAAAAATGAGATGCAAGCATCTATTTATTTTGGAGATCAATTTATCAATTTCATAAAAAATGATAATAGACAAGCCGATCAAAAGCGTCATGTTGGCATAGCAGTGGACAATAAGGAATTGGTGAGACAAACACTTGAACATATGCGCGTTAAACTTCTAAGTGGCTCTTTTCTAGATTTTCTTGATCCTTGGGGAAATCGTATTGAAATAACGACGTATAGCAAGATTCAATACACTAAAGCTGATCATGTATTACGGGGAATGGGTCTGGGTCATCTTAAAAAAACTGAAGAAGCACTTGCAGAATTGAATGCAAAAGGTTTAGGGCCTACTCAATGCGATAATAGTTAACTTAGAAACTAACCAATGTTGATAATGACTTCAGAAGGGCTTTATTGACTACTTAGCGATTTTCACATAGACCCAAAAGGAAAAGTGAAGATGCGGTCATAACCAAGTACATAGCGACCACGCGCGAAAAAAAGCAGCTACATATTATTATGTGTAGTAATTCAGACTCGATCTGACAGTCACCCGATTTGACGATGTGTCTGTTAGATCAAATTCAGTTATTTAATGTGGTAATTTTATCGTCCCATACCTCCTTTGCGTCAATTAGAGTTTGCATTGGGGTTCGCCCACAGCACATCTTTCCTTGGTGAGTACGTGCCCCATTGTAGTACGCCATCCAGTCATCCAAATCGTGCTGTAACTCTTCGATGGACTGGTAAATTTTGCGCCGGAATGCCACCTGGTAGAACTCTTGCAAGATTGTTTTGTGGAAACGCTCGCAAATACCGTTGGTTTGTGGATGATTGGCTTTCGTTTTGGAATGTTCAATCTCGTTCAGTGCCAGATAAAGCTGGTAATCGTGATGTTCCGGCTTGCCGCAATATTCGGTACCACGGTCGGTCAGAATACGGATGACGCCCATACCTTGTTCGGTGAAGAACGGCAATACCCGATCATTGAGCAAATCAGCTGAGGTGATCGGTGTTTTGGTGGTATACAACTTGGCTGCTGCCCATTTGGAATAAGTGTCGACGAAGGTTTGCTGATAAATTCGCCCCACGCCCTTGAGAGTGCCGACGTAAAACGTGTCTTGGCTACCGAGATAGCCAGGATGAGCCGTCTCGATCTCGCCGTGGGCAACATCATCGTCCTGTTTCTTCTCCAGTGCCTGCACCTGTGCCTCGGTCAACACCGCTCCAGTCTCAGCGACATGCTTCTCCAAAGCTGACAGACGCTTCTTGAACGACTCCAGATTCTGGCGCAACCACACTGAACGGACACCTGATGGAGAAACAAAGATCCCGCGTTTGCGCAGTTCATTGGAAACACGAACTTGGCCAAAAGCCGGTTGCTCCAGAGCAAAAGCGGTGACCGCCGCCGCCTCCGTCTCTTCTTCTACACGGTTCTTGATGTTGGGCTTGCGCCGGTTTGCATCAATCAGGGCCTCAACACCGCCGGTTTCCACTGCTGCCTGGTAGCGATAGAAAGTATCGCGAGAAAAACCCATCACCTTGCAGGCGCGGGATACATTACCAAGTTCGGCTGCCAGATTAAGCAGACCAATCTTGTGTTTGATAACATTTCGGTGAACACTACTCATGGGATTACTCCTTTACGCTTTCGCGTTTGGTTGATAAAGATTCGCACCTCTATCAAACCGGGTAATCCCACCTTTTGGCAAGACCTACTGTCTGATCAAATCTGAACTACTACATATTATGCAACCAGTACGATATTAAAAACTTGCTTAGGTAAAAATATAGTCGTGAAAACAATAACTGTGGTGAAAACTTTTATGTCAATGGCGTTCAGATTTCCTTTCATTCAACCGGGTATATTCTGGGATCCGCACAAATTCATATTAATCATTGAGATGAAACTTAGATTGTAGGATGTACGCATAAAAAATCAATAATTATGACAGTTAGTTTTGTGTTATCGATTTCTGACGTTTAATGCAGTCATCTTCTAAGAATGACACTATTACTTTCCCATGGATAGATCATGTTCCATTATTGCAGTGACCCGATTGAGATCGCTGCCCTATAATATACTGCTGTTCGAATCTGCGATCGTGGATGTAGCGATGGATAAATCTATTTCTATAATCAGTAGGTAGTAGCGTTCCGCAGCAAATTCATGCTATCTCAGAATGGGAGAACAGCTTTAAGCCAGAATGCAGTTCCATCAGCGCGATTCCTGACTGCCCCATCTATTTGGTATTTACCGGTAATGAACCATCCCCGTCCACTATCGTAACGCATTGACGGACCTATCGCATAAGCACGTCCCTTATTGTTTGTAACCGATTCACTATTTTGGGAATCACTGGTTACCTGCCAGTAAGCATAACCACCGATACCTAATACCCAACCTCTGCCCACCCCCCAACCTAGGGTATAGTCAATAATAAGCTCTTGCCCTGATAGGTAGTTTGTGTCTTTATTTTGGAGATTATATGTCCACATCGCTTTGATACCCATATTCAAGCCGATTGGATCAATACGAGTAATGCCAAGAACAGGTTGAATTGCCCAGTAATTTCGGCCAATATTTGCAATGTCATCCTTATGATAATTTCCAGTTGGAGCAAACAAATCAAGCGCAGCCACGCTATGTAATTTATTACTGAGCTGCCAGCCTAATACTCCGCCTATCGTCATATCCCCGATACCTGCTTTATTGTGAGATACTTCCGGAGCAACCTTAACATTGAGGTTCACAATAGGCATAATCGTGTGAAAACCTAATGAGGCTCCCATAATTTTTACTGGTGTGATCCATACAATTCGAGGAACAATAGCGCTGGCAGTCACCTTAAAAGACGGGTGTGATATTACATCTCCCTCATTACCACGAATTTTATCAGCACTGTAATGCCGCCCCCACAGCATCCCGTAAACCCCGGGTTTAGGTAACGCACAACAGATATATTCCTCAGCCCCAAGCGGATAAATACTGCCTCCGCCCTCAGTAGCAAGTGCTGTACCAATCTTACTTACTATTACCAGTACAAATAGTGTGTTTCTATAGATCGTCATTAAGATAGATCAAGGTGACATTTCTACCACTTCCGGATATGAGTCACCATTGAATAATTACTGCTACACAATTTATTACTAGGCGGTTAAGAAAAGTGAGCACAAAAGATCAAATAATTGTTACTCTTAGATCAAGTTATAAAGAATCTATTTCCACATTATTAAAGGATTTGCGCGCAAATATAGCTTAAAACATAGATTCCGGTTTATTGTTACAGAAGGGGTAACAACCATTAATACCAGATGCCATCATCACCTTCTTCTAGGCATGATCCATTAGCATCCAGACCGAATGGACACTCTATTTTTTTACCAGCAAGTTTTTTTTCATAATTTTCCCTTTCTCTTTCATTAATCGTCACCGTAGGACGACCACACGCAGCTATCAGCATAACTAACAGAGCAATAGTAACTGCGTTGATAATATGCTTCATAAAATGCCTCCATATAAACTTTATAGAAACCTTTCTTTTTTCCAGTCAGAGATTAATTTACTCCATGGGATTAATAGGCTATAGATGCAAGCATCAAACCTTCTGCTGGATAGGACCGATTCAGTGAAAGATGTGTATTATTTAGTCCGACTTGGTACTGGTGAAATAGAGCAAACTCCAACAAGGTCAACATAAAGCCGATCGGCTCAATGTTCTCCCATTTTTTTAATATTCTCATGCAATTACTCATGATGATTTCACTAAATTTTTCGATGTAGAATTGTCTACTGCTTCTTATATAGAATAAAGACTGATTTTTGGATAAGATTGCTCTAATAATGGAGCAATCAATATGGAATTTCTGAATGACATGGCCTTGTTCGTGGAAGTTGTCAAGGCCAGGAGTTTTCGGGGGGCTGCCGATATTATCGGAATGCCGAACTCAACCCTATCGCGTCGGATCAGTGCGCTGGAGAAGACGATCGGATTGCGTCTTTTGCATCGTACAACGCGCAGGATCACATTAACGGAGGCTGGTCAGATTTATTTTGAGCGCTGTAAACGTATCGTTGATGAAGCCAAACTCGCGCACGAGCAACTCGGCGAAATGCTCGAACAGCCGAGTGGCGTGCTACGCGCTTCGTTACCTGTAGATTTTGCCGTGACCTATATGGCACCATTGATCGCCGAATTTGCGAGGCTCTATCCGGGCATCGTCTTCGATTTCGATCTAACATCACGACGGGCCGATCTGGTGAGTGAACCTTTCGATGTAGCAATCCGCATCGGAGAACCAGAGAACTCGCAATTGATCGCACGTCCATTGGGCGTTCTCCCTGTGTACCTATACGCCTCGCCTCGTTATCTTGATCGCTCGGGAGAGCCTGCCGAGCCTGCCGATCTGGCGCACCATGAGTGTCTGGGCATCAAGAAGAGTAATATGTGGACACTACACAATGAGGCACGCACCACCGAAGTTTCTATTGTTAGCCGATTCAAGCTCAACAGTGTCGGGATGATTTGCCGCTTGGCAGCGCTCGATATGGGCATCATCATGATGTGGGAAAAAATTGTCGCTGATGATCTTGCCAGTGGACGATTGTGTCGCGTACTACCTCAATGGCATGGGACTCCGGTATCCGTCTACGCCGTTACGGAAACTCGGTTACTACCCGCAAAAACACAGCACTTCATTAAATTCCTGCAAAAACATTTAAGTAAGGTTTAACAGGAAGCCAAGATGAAAGCTCCGCTGGCTGCAGATTGCAATGTAAAACATTAGCTTATGCCCTGGTCAGCGCCGACTGGACAAAATAGTGTGATTATGTAAAAGATTATTTAATATTAGAAGGGAATTTCTACTGAAGCTCGCCACTACTACAATATCATTGTCGCATATTAGTATAGCTACTACTCTCTTACTTTCGCGTACAGCTATTAAGAAAACTCTAAGAATAAAACGTGACAAATCTGACGATTATTAGCGTGTTTTGGCGAGCACTGGCGGTAAAAAAATCAATGAAAACAGTGTTAAATTAAACCTATTAATCCGCAGGTCCCAGGTTCGAGCCCCGGTCGGGGAGCCGTCCGTCGCTTGGATTTTTATCACCGCTGGCAATGTCCGCTTTCAAGCCGGGCCGGGGTGACCACAACAGCGCAGTAAAGGTAAAACCTGTATCAGAAGCAACTGTCCAGGCACTGATAGTTTGACTGCCGACATGGCCAATCTGGAATACTGCTTCCAGATTCCAGTCCCAATTCTTTGCAGAACCAAACAGTCGGGTGCCGAAAGAATGCCTGTGTTCCCGCCCCTGCGCTGCTGCAAACCGCCCTTGATCTCTTTCATAACCAAGCCAGTAGAGATCGATTTTGAGCGGCGCAATACTTTCCGGTGCGAATGTGGCATATAAGCCGTACAGCGCCTGCGACTTGCTAATCACATCATCAAATGCTTCCGGTTTATTGAAAACCGGACGAAAGGCGAGAGCATCAATGCGATATGGCCCCTGTTTCCAACTGGCGCGTGCGCCATCGAAAGCAAGACGGATATTGGGAACCCTCTCGTACCGCGATCAAGCGCGAGGTGCCCAAAATAACTTCCTGTCTGCCCGCACGGAGGGAAAATCTATCGCCGTTCCAAGCCAGAAAGCCCTGCTGCAAGTCGATATTGCTTTGATCGGTGCTCTCTGCACCCCCACGGCGTCCAGATTCATCATAGGCCCCGAACTGCATGAACATCTGAGCATGCTTGCCGACACGTAGGTCGCCATGCATTAAGCCCCGAAACAGTGTATAGCTGTCACCCCTATGGCTGTTCATTGTGTTACCAATACCGAAATCCAGAGGCCAATAACCTTGGGCGCGCACGCGCGCGTCAGAACCGAGCGTAAGAGTAGTTTCCTCGGTGATACGCCAGCATTTGGGTGTAATTTTGTTGCAATTTTACCCCCAGTTCTCCTCGAATCGTAGCGGCATATATTCGGATGCAGCCACTGACAATGACATGGCAAACAGTACAACGGTAATCAGACTGGTTTTATATTTTCTGGCCGTCTGTTGGCACATATAGAGGTTTACTGAGCAAGCGAGGTTTTATATGCATCATATTACCCAGCACGAACAGCCGAGCACACCCCAGAAGCCACGCTGGTCACCAATATTCACAGCATCTTGATACGCACGTCCATGAGCATGTCCATGCAAGGAACATCCAAGCTAGTAGTAGCCGCGCTGGAGATTGAGTGTTGCCAGAACCATTTGGCTATGTGCTTGCTCAGCGTAACGGGCGCCCGAAACGGGATGCCTGCAGGGTGACATCTGCACGCTCCCAAGCTTTTTTGAAGCGCGCTTCGATAAGCCTTGCCTGATCATCCTTTTTTTGCGCGCGCAATGCCTGTATCAGTCCGTAGAGCGCCCAACCATTGTTACGATTTCGCCGCATGTCTTCCCAGTAAACGGTTTCTGCTTCAGTTGGCTGACCTGCTTCCAGCAAGATAGCGCCCAGTGCCAAGCGTGGCGGGAGATGAAATTCCGATGGCTCTGTATATACCAGGGCATCCTCTAGGCGAACCGCTTTTTCAAGGTATGCAATAGCCTGATCGAATTGACCGTGAGCAGCGGCAATTTCACCTGCCAGCACTTCAGGTGCGATACTGAGTATGGTGCTGGTGGTATTTTTAGACAACAGCGGATTGTCTAGTGACGGGTTTTTCATGATCTTGCGCAGCGCTATTAACTCCCGCTCAGCTTGTAGCGGTTGCCTCATCGCAACAAATGCTAGACCGCGTACATAATGCCAGCTCCCGGTCAAAAATGGATTGGTTGACGGCGGCGCAGGTTGTTCAAGAATTTCTTGCCAATGTCCAAACCTGGCTAATGCCCAATAAGGTGTCACGCGAAAAATTGCCGTCAATGGAATCGCTTTTAGCACTTCATCGTCAATTTTGCCAGCAGCTTGTTTGGCAGACTCGATCGCAATCTTGCTTTGACCATCCATTGTGGCTGCGAACCAGAGAAAGTGAATATTGTGCGGATAATAGACCATCGGGTATAACCCTTGAGCATGGCACTGCGTGATGTAATTTTCGTCTGCCGCGATTGCCAATTGATTGCTTTTCATGGAATCGGCGTAGCGTCCGATCCGCTGATAAATATGCGATGCCATGTGTATCATGTGCCCTGCCGCCGGCATTAAGTTCAGCAAGGTATCGGCGGCCTTCTCTGCACGCTCAGGTGTACTGGTCGGCTCAATCAGGTGAATATACATGTGCAGCGCGCCAGGATGTTGCGGATTGCGCCGTAATACATCTTCAGTAAGCGCGACGATTTCGGCTGTGCCTTCATACGGAGTACCGTCGAGCATCCAGTAGCCCCAAGGTCGCAAATCCATCATGGACTCGACATACAGCACCGCGATATCCGCATCATCCGGAAAACGCTGATGCACCTCCCGCATTGCCTCCGCGTAAGCCTTATCATTCGTTGTTCTGTGTTCGGTTTTTCCTGAATAGCGCTTTTCCAGTGCGCTGATGAGTGCTTGTTCCTTTGGCGAAGCATTCATCATCAGTGACTTGGCTTGCTGCATAATTTCCAAAGCCTGCGGCTCTTCGTTCGGCTCCATCATGGCGTTGATATTAGGACCGAGTACGAGTGCCTGACCCCAGTAAGCCATCGCAAGTCCGGGGTCAAGTCTTGCCGCCTCACGAAATGCGCGGCGCGCCTCAGCATGATTGAATGCATACGCTAGATTGAGGCCCTGGTTGATATATTGCTGTGCCAGTGGATTGCGTGTACTGACTGGAAATGTGTGCGTACCCAGATTTTGCAGTCTAGGTATAAGCTGGCCGTCTGATTCAGTTGCTGCAAATGATTCAAAAGTACTTGCGACAACCAGGGTCAGAGCTAGTATTGCAAGGCGAAAAGTATGGGGTTGCATAATCATTACTCCCTTGATGAAAAATATTTTTCATGAGCGGCAAAATTTTTGCATGCTATTCAGCCGTAGTTGGATCAATCACGGACCTGACTTGAGAAATACGATTGGCTGGAAACTCGCCTTGTTCAGCATGTGCTCTAACGGTGGTCTCATCGGGGGCAATGTAGACGCAATAGACTTTATCGTCAGTCACATAACTTTCCAACCATTGGATTCGTGGCCCCATACTGTTTAAGATACCGCATGATTTCTGCGAAATGGCTTTTAGCTCTTGTTGTGTCAGTGAACCTGCTCCAGGAATTTCGCGTTCAATAATATATTTTGGCATTTTTATCCCCTCTAAAATTGAATTAATAATATGACCGGTCGTCTATTTATTCGATAAAAAATAATCAAGCCCTAAAATAATCTTCCAGCAAATCCTGACAACATTGCTTAACCGGCGCAGATGATTTCTCTATTTGCATTCGCAGTAAAGCTCCTTGCCAGGCATTGATCAGCAAATCAGCCATTGCTTCGGACGATTTGTCTGACCTTACTGTTCCTTGCTGTTGCGCTTTGGCCAATCCAGACTGCAATAAATCTCGATAGCGCCTGATAGCCGATTGTAGGGATTGCTGACAAACATCGTTGGTGCTGCCGATTTCTCCCATCAGATTACCCAGCAGGCAACCGCCTTTAAATTGGTTATTTTCGAGTTCCACAATTAGCTCGTCAAAATATCTCCTGATTGCGTTTAGCGCGTCCGTGTCGGCTTTGCTCAGATGTGTGGATAACCTCACAATAAAAGGATCAATATAGTGCTGAATGACCTCAGCACCAAAATCCTCTTTGCTGCCGAAATAATTATAGAAAGAACCCTTTGGAACGCTCACCGCATCGAGAATTTCCTGCAACCCGGTACCGTGATAACCTTGCTCAATAAATAAAGCGACACCTTGGTTTAAGAGGTTTTCTCTATTGAGTTCTTTTTGGATCGATTTAGCCATACGCATACAATACGACCGGTTGTCTTAATTGTCAAATAAAATTTTGTTAAACGCTTTTGCGGCAAGATGTAAATTGATGCATTTAGATTTCTAGCATGTTGACACCGGTCGAATATTGCGTAGACCTTTTTGACTGGTGGATGCCCGATCCAGCTTACTGATTGGCAATTGATTTAAACGTTAAACCAATAATGAATAAGTTTCAAGCACTATATCAGTAGGGCAGACAAGAAGAAAATTGCATTTAATCATTCCTGAAAGCTTTTTCAACGGAAAAACCATATTATGCAAGCGCTTCATACTTAATATTTATAAAAATTCGTCATTTAGAATAATTCATCTTTTTCTAAAGTATCCAGTTACTATATTGGATCGGATTTTTACAGTTTGCAAACTATTTCATTCTGAATACCTATATTTTTAGGTGAAAAAGTATTGAAGTGCGATAACGCTTGTTCTATAAGGATTACAAGTTATGACTTACGAACATCACAAGGATATACAGCATAAACACGATCATCACACGAATCACCCTGATATAGCGACCGATCCTGTCTGCGGCATGCATGTCGATACGTCTACAGAAAAATACTGTGCAGAACATGATCATCAAGTTTACTATTTCTGCTCTGCCCATTGCCACGGCAAATTCGTAGCTGCACCCGAAACCTATTCAGCCAGCAAGCTCCAAACCGGAGAATCTACACCCAGCGCTATCTTTACCTGCCCCATGCACCCGGAAGTCCGGCAAACCGGGCCGGGAAGCTGTCCGATTTGCGGCATGGCATTAGAACCGGCGGAAGTATCACTCAGTACCGGACCGAGTGCGGAACTCACGGACATGAGCCGCCGCTTCTGGATTGGCCTCATATTGACCGCGCCAGTCTTCATCTTGGAAATGGGGGGTCATCTGATCGGGCTGACACATTTACTATCATCCCAAATTTCCAATTGGCTGCAACTGCTGCTGGCAACACCAGTCGTGTGGTGGTCAGGATGGCCGTTTTTTGTACGCGGCTGGCAATCGATAACAAACCGCGCGCTCAATATGTTCACGCTCATTGCGATGGGCACCGGTGTGGCATGGGTCTATAGCATCGTCGCAACCGTTTCGCCCGGCCTCTTCCCTGATACCTTCCGCAGCGGTGATGGATCGGTCGCAGTGTATTTCGAAGCGGCGGCAGTCATCGCCGTGCTAGTGTTATTGGGTCAAGTGCTGGAATTGCGCGCGCGCGAACGCACGTCCGGTGCGATTAAAGCTTTGCTCAACTTGTCACCAACCACAGCCCGCCGTCTTGACGACGGCGATGTTGAAGTGGAAATCAACCTGGATCAGGTAGTAGCAGGTGACCGGCTGAGAGTTCGCCCCGGCGACCGCATACCTGTCGATGGCAAAGTGATCGAAGGCTTTTCGAATATTGATGAGTCAATGGTGACAGGCGAATCCATGCCAGTTCGTAAGCAATCCGGAGATCAGGTGATCGGCGGCACCATCAATGGGCAAGGGAGTTTTGTGATGCGCGCGGAAAAAGTCGGGCGTGACACGATGCTAGCACAAATCGTCCGCATGGTATCGGAAGCGCAGCGTTCACGTGCACCGATTCAGCGTCTGGCAGACGTCGTTGCCAGCTGGTTTGTGCCGGCAGTCATTGTGACCGCCATACTGGCCTTTACCGCCTGGTCGATCTGGGGGCCTGCTCCCGCCATGGCCTATGCACTGATCGCCGCCGTCAGCGTACTGATCATTGCCTGCCCATGTGCACTGGGCCTGGCGACACCAATGTCGATCATGGTGGGTGTCGGACGAGGTGCGACCGAAGGTGTCCTGATCAAGAACGCCGAAGCATTGGAACGCATGGAAAAGATCGACACGATCGTGATTGACAAGACCGGTACGCTGACTGAAGGTAAACCCAGGGTCACGGCAATTCACACTGCGGACAATATCGGCGAAGACGATCTGCTACGCGTTGCGGCTAGCCTGGAACAAGGAAGCGAACACCCTTTGGCTGCTGCTATCGTTGCCGCAGCGAAGGAACGCTCAATCGCGCTGGTCAAGGCAGTCAACTTTGATTCACCAGCTGGCAAAGGTGTGCTCGGCAACGTCGATGGTCACCGGATTGTGCTGGGTAACAGCAAATTTCTCGCAGAATTGAATATCGATACCCGGGTGTTGGAAACGCAAGCAGATGAACTGCGTCAGGATGGGGCGACAGTCATCTTCGTGGCTGTCGATGGAGCAACTGCCGGTATTGTCGCTATCGCCGATCCGGTGAAGGAATCGACACCCGCCGCTATCGAAGCTTTACACGCCGATGGCATCCGCATCGTCATGCTAACCGGGGATAACCGCACTACGGCTGAAGCAGTCGCCCGGCAATTGGGTATCGACGAAGTGGAAGCGGAAGTGTTACCCGATCAGAAAGCGGCAATCGTCATGCGATTGCGCGAACAAGGGCGAGTGGTCGCCATGGCGGGGGATGGTGTCAACGATGCTCCGGCTTTGGCCACCGCCGACGTTGGCATTGCCATGGGTACGGGCACCGATGTTGCGATTGAAAGCGCGGGGATAACTTTGCTGCGCGGCGATCTGCTGGGCATTGTCCGGGCGCGACGCCTGTCCGAAGCAACCATGCGTAACATCCGCCAAAATCTGTTCTTCGCCTTTATCTATAATACAGCGGGCATACCGATCGCGGCCGGGGTGTTGTATCCGTTCTTCGGTATTTTGCTATCGCCGGTTTTTGCCGCAGCAGCGATGTCGTTATCTTCTGTGAGCGTGATCGTCAATGCATTGCGGCTACGCGCAACCAAGCTGGAGTAAGTATGAAAAGTCTAAAACAACGCTTCTGAATTTTTAATTTGTAAGAATTCCTAGCGTTGTTTACAGTATTCAGGAGAATACTGTAGATGATAAGTGATCTGCATGCGCATGTGTTTCAAGTATCCAAGCCACAGACAATTGTTGTTGGATAACAAATTCAATCAGTTTATCGGCTAAGCGGGGGCTTGTTCTACTTGATTTGGGTTCGTAGTCCAGAACTGGATCGATAATAGCGCAACTTCCTTTTCGCTCATCAAAAACCATGTAGCTCATCGTCCATGTTGCTGAATCAAAGAATGCTTTAATGCGGGGTATCATTTTTGATTACCTGTTAGAAAGTGGAAGATAAATGAGATTACTAACTAAAAAATGCATTCCAAACCACTTTTACAATCAAGCCAATTGCAACACTAATTGCCAAAATGGCAAAACTTTGCTGCAATCTATGTTCTGCAAAACGATCAGCGAATAATCTGCTAACCAACATTCCTGCGATAGTTCCACCACAAAAAGGAAAAACAATCGACCATTTCAGGGTGCCAATGAATATTGCTGAAACAACACCAGCCAGGGAAACCAATGCAATAATGGCGAGTGATGTGGCCAATATAGATGACGTATTCAGATTAGTAACTTTCTTGAGTGTCGGCACGATCACGAATCCACCACCTACACCCAGTAAGCCTGACAGAAAACCTGCCATCGTGCCTGAGAATGCTAATGCTCTAAAGCAAGGAATGTTCCAAACCAAACGTTCGCCGATTTCATCCATCCGACAAGGTGGGTCAATCAATATTCTCACGTCATCGTCATCTCCATGCAGGCTTGGGCGGAACATGCGTTTAGCAACAAAAATTAACACACAGGCAAACAGCAAGGTCAGCGGTGTGTTTGGCAACTGTTGTGCAGTCCATAGCCTATTGGAGCGGTCAATGCACCTGTCGCCGCGATCAAACTGGCTGCCCGGTACCTGACTATTTTTTGCCTGAATGCCAACAATGCTCCGATTGCTGCTGACAAACCGACCGCAAGCAATCCAATCGGAGCAGCTTCTGCAACCGCAAGATGCAAGCTGAACATGAGCAACGGCACAGCGATGATGGCTCCACCTGCTCCTGTCAGTGCAAGCACGATGCCCGTGAATGAACCCAGCAGGATGCTGATTAGGCTTGGTTCCATCTGCTTAGCTTACACTAGTTGAACGAGTGAGCCATTCACGGCCTTTCAACATGCCGCTCCAGTATAACCAGGGGAATAATTTCATTTTGAGAAACCATGCAAATCGCCTTGGTACAGTCGGATTGAGCGGGAAAGTGGGCAACAATTTACCGCCAAAACCAAATTCGGCCAATATCACCTTGCCATTCTCTACCGTAAGAGGACAAGCACCATAACCATCATAAATATTACGCAATTCCCTTCCTTCTTTGGCTGCCAGGAGATTCTTCGCCACTATGACGATTTGCTTTCTGGCTGCGGCAGCTGTTTTGGCGTTAGGCGAAGAGCAAACATCTCCCAAGGAAAAGATGTTGGCGTAACGCGGGTGCTGCAATGTTTTGGGATTGACCTCACAAAACCCGGCAGCATCAGCCAATGGGCTCTTACTAATGAAGTCCGGTGCAACCTGAGGCGGCACCACGTGCAGCATATCGAACGGTTTTTCTACGTGCGTTACATTTCCCTCGCTATCCTTGATGTCGAAGCTGGCTATTTTGTTGGTGCCATCGACCTTCACCAGATTAGAATTGAACACCACTTTTGCGTGATAACGTTTTACATATTCCATCAATGGTGGAACAAAGTCAGCTACGCCAAACAGTACTGCGCCAGCCGTATTGAATTCGACTTCGATATCGTCCAGCATATGATGGTGCAACCAGTAATCAGACGAAAGATACATGGCTTTTTGAGGGGCACCAGCACATTTGATCGGCATGGGAGGCTGCGTAAACAAGGCCTTGCCGCTTTTGAGGTTTTTCGTGAGATACCAAGTATAAGGCGCCAAATCAAAATGATAGTTAGATGTGACGCCATTTTTGCCGAGTGTTTCCTGTAAGCCCTCGATTTTCTCCCAAGCCAAACGGATACCTGGACAAACGATCAATTGCCTATAGCCAATTGAACGACCATCTGCCAGATTAACCAGATTGTTGTCGGGTTCAAATCCAATCGCTGCTGCTTGTATCCATTCTGCCTTCGGCGGAATGACATCCGCCATGTTCCGCGCTGTTTGCGCTACGTCATAAGCGCCACCACCGACCAGTGTCCAAGCAGGCTGATAATAATGTTTATCACAGGGTTCGATGATGGCGATGCGAAGAGCAGGTCTGCGGTGCAAAAGACTAGCCGTCACTCCGATTCCTGCTGCGCCGCCGCCTATTACGACAATATCAAATGCATTACCCCAGTTACAAGCTGCTGCCACTGACATAGATTTATCTTGGGATGCGCGTGGAATGTGAATTATTTCAAGTGCATCACCTGTCCAGCTACAAGCTGCCGTGACAGATTCTTCCCCATCTTCGGATGTTTTCTCTTGTTTATTCAGTTCATATAATGCTCTAGCTCGATTGCCGGTATTACAAAATGCAAGAATTGGTCCGGGCAATTCAGTCAGTAGTTTGTTGAATGACTCGATCTTTCCGGTGGAGACTGGACCAATCTCAATAGGCAAATAAATAAAATTGATTCCAAGTATGCGCGCCGCTTTTTTCAATTCCAGACTGGTGGGTTGAGTTTCTCCTTCTTCATGATCAGGGCGATTGCAGATAATGGATTGATACCCCGCTTCCGCTATTTCTGCCAAATCATCAACGCTGATCTGATCGGTAACGAACAACTTCTCATCCAGTTTTGTCGTAACGATGCCCATTTCTTCCTCCTTCCGTAAGGATCGGTTTTAAGTCGTGTCAGCACCAAACATTGTTCACTAATATTTTAGGAAACGGCATCAAGGGCTTAAAAAAATAATTATCTATATATCAAATACTTATTAAGTATATATACTAGATTAAAAGGAATTTGTGAAATCAGTCAATCCTTGGTCTGCGATATTTCGATAATTGGATTAGTGTTAGATCACCCCAGGCGAATTTAAACAGCAAGTAGAGATATATCCGGACTCATACTAATGATGCTTACATCCGCACCCGGCTGCGTGTACGTGATTTACCTGATCAGCTTCTGGTTGCAGCGAGCGCACTGCCAGATCACGGCCACGCGCCATGTTGCCATGCATCGCAGGTGCAGAAAGAATCACTTTCTCTGCCGTACTCCCGCATGCCGAACAATCCGGGTTGGGTGCGTTGATTGAATGGTGTACTTCAAATTGTAGTTTGCACTGTGTGCACAAGTAATCATAGACTGGCATTTGGAATCCTTATTCATTACATTAATGGCACTTCTCAGAAACTCTAGGATGTGACCACTTGGCATACAAGTGGCCACGCTTTTAGGTTTGCTCTCCTGAATTTAGCTCCAACGAGGCGGTTGTTTTTCTTTAACACCGAATTGAACTGAGGTGACATCAGTCCTGGTCCGTTTTTCGGCATCTTGTGTCGGGGCTCTCAACCGGCGTGTTTCAACTTCCCAAACCCAACCGCTGATAACCACGTCCTTAGGAATGAGAGGGTGATTTTTAAATGCTTCTATTGTTCTCATGCAAGTTTCGTCCACGTCATCCATCATTCCAATCCACTTGGCAAAGGCGCCCTTCTCCAGCTTCTGCTCCGGCAACGTCGGATCCAACACGATATTATCCGGATCGATTCCCTTGTCGCGGAAAACCTTTTCCAGATCAGTCGCATTTGCAGACAGCATGCCGCATTGCGTGTGCTGCACGATGACAATTTCCTTGGTGCCAAAAAAATTACAAGTTAGCATCGCCGAGCGAATTGCATCGTCGGTAACGATTCCTCCGGCATTACGAAAGCAATGCGCATCTCCATGACCTGCCGGGGTATCCACATGGATGCCGAGCGCTTCATCTATTGGCAGGCGCTCGTCCATACAAGCAAGTACCCATAACTTCCGGTTATTATGCCCACCCGGTCCATGACGGCGACGTTGTGCCCAGTGATCATATGCGGCGACGCGTGTATCCAGTTCCTCTTTGATAGTTTTCAATTTCTGAGTCTCCTCGGTAATAGATTGAAATTTACTCCCCTAAAACGATCTACTTTCTTAGTAGAACTCAAAGGTGTTTCTAGGGATATTTAGCTCGTGCACCTAGTTATTTCCAGATGCAATGAAATTAATTGCAAATACCATGCCACCAATAAAAAAATAATATTTATCATTAATTACAATAGGTTAAATTTTATTTATTGCCAGCTTAGTGAAGCTATGCTTCAATAAGTGAAATTTAACTTCACACATCATCCATAATCCATGAACAACGATCCTCTTTCTGAGTTAACACCGATCTTTTTTTTGCAAACATTTATTCTTGAACTGATGCATGCCAGCGAACAGCAGGGACAAAAGCATTGTGAAGAGTTGATTGAGCATATAGCCCAAACTGCAGGATGTTTTTTTGAAGAAACTTATCGAGAAAATACTGATAAAAGTGAACAGCTCGATAATGAAAGCTATACCGAACTGATACTCGGCATCAAAAACAATATCGGTGGAAAATTTTCACTGGTTTCCAGTAATCAGGAATGTATTACGGTTACCAATTCCCGCTGTCCTTTCGGTGAACAAGTTACCAATTTTCCTGAATTATGTAGGATGACTTCCAGTGTATTTGGAGGTATCGCAGCCAGAAATTTTGGTTACGCCAAGGTTGAAATCAAAAAAAGTATAGCCCGCAAAGATGGCAGGTGTGATGTATGCATTTACACCAATCCACATGCAGCAAAAGGACATGCTGGAATGGAATATACCGATACTACACCGGTCAAGGAAATTAACGACATCAATGAATTACACTGCAAGATTGAGACGAGCATGCAACAGCTTTGGCACAAACAAAGTAAGCAACTAACAAAGAAACAACAGCCCCCTGCAATCATAGCAAAATCACCCATGATGCAGAAAATACTGCAATCAATCGAGGTTATTGCACCTACTATGGCAACGGTTCTGATTCAGGGTCAAACAGGTGTAGGTAAGGAGCTGATAGCACGCGCCATCCATGCAATGAGCGATCGCTACCATAAGCCATTCATCGCCATTAACTGTGGCGCGATTCCAGAAAGCTTGATTGAAAGTAGTTTATTCGGGCATGAAAAAGGTGCTTTTACAGGAGCCATCGAAGTACACCATGGTTTTTTTGAGCGAGCCGAAGGTGGCACTTTATTTCTGGATGAAGTCGATTCATTGTCGCCAGCAGCACAAACCAGATTGCTTCGCGTGATCCAGGAAGGCGAATTGGAGAGAGTTGGTGGTAAACAAACATTGGCGGTTGATGTAAGAATCATTTCAGCAACAAATCAGAATCTGGAAAGTCTTGTTAAGCAGGATCTGTTCCGTAATGACCTATACTACCGCATCAATGTAGTGCGCTTAAGTATTCCTCCCTTAGTTGAACGACCAGAAGACTTACCTTATCTTGTGCAATTGATCATTCGGCGATTGAACAAGCGATATAACAAGCAGGTTAAATCAGTAAGCCGTGAAGTTATGCAGAAAATCCGCGCTTATCATTGGCCAGGTAATGTTCGTGAGTTGGAAAACATTCTTGAACGCAGCATCTTGTTTGTTAGTGGCAAAGAAATGACTGAACTGGATTTAGAGCTTTCTACTAAAACAAAAAGTATTGGTGAATGGAAAGACGAAAAAGAATATGCCCTTACCAAAATTGAAAAATCATTTCTAGAAACAGCTCTGAAACAACATCATGGAAATATAAAGAGAGTCTCTGAAAACATGGGAATTACATCACGCGCAGTTTACACCAAACTAAAAAAACATAATATTAACTTGGCAGATTTCCGTGCTCTAGATTAAATGCGATGTATGCAACGCCCGATAGCGTGCATAAATTGGTACAGAAATATTCTATAAAACTCGTTTTACGTACGTAAAGCGTAAGACGACACCAGCGCCGAACTAAAAGCACCGCATCTTCCTTTTTAGCGCATACCGGGATTTTGACAGTGATCGGTCCAATACCGGTCTAAATCTCGCGTTCCGGTTGGCAGCCATTACGAACAATGGTCGCATGCTTATTGTCCAGAACTTGATCAACGTACTGTTTCACAAACTCTGCCAATTCCGCTTCAACGGCTTGCTCGATCAGTTGACGAGCCCCAGCTCTTAATAATTCGGTCAATGAATCTGTAAACGCGCTCGGATCTGATAACTCAATGACGTTACACCTACTCATAGCGGTGCATTCCCTCATCGGTTGGTTATATTGCTTGGCAGCAACTAATCGACCAGATACGCCACTATTTTTCAATCCCGAGGCACTAAATTCAGTTTAACTCGTCCCTTTGCAGAGGGGTTAATATGCTTGTGTTCTATAAGCAATGCTCAGAGAATTTTGTATTCATCTGGTATGATCGAAGGTACATAACGAATGTAGACCAACTCGCCAACCAGCTCAACTAAAGTTTGAGTAACTATTACTACAGAAGTTAACATCCATTCATTAGGCAGTGCTAAAGCGAGGGGAAGAACAACTAATGAATTACGAGTACCTGCGCTGAATATAAGTGCTCTACTAGCCTGTGCGTCCAAACAAAAGCTGTTTGCCACTAGTTTGGCAATAAAGGGCATTAACGCCATAAAGATGATGAAAATAGGTACTACTATAATTACAACTGATAAAAATTCATCGATTCTGCCAATTTGGGAGGCCACAACTAAAAATAATGTTAAGGCCATAAATGGCACTGGAAACCATGATGTCATTTGAAGCCATACTGTGCCGCTTTGATGCCGCTTAGCCCAGAATTCCGTTAAGAAAGCCATAAGTAGCGGTAGAGCTATAAGGAATAGAAATGCATCAATGAATGGCTCAGCTTTCATTACCTCAGTTGCTTGTTCTCCCATAAATAACCATAAGTACAGTGGCAAAAAAAGCATTTGCACGAGTAATAGCAGAGGAGTTGAGGTCAATATTAATTTTGCATCACCATGACCTAAATGAGTAAATACCACCACATAGTCAATGCACGGAGTTAGCAAAACCAGATAAAGCCCTAATAATAAGGGAGGGTGTTCAGGTAAAAATAGCGAAAGCAACCAAACAACAGAAGGTACTATTAAGAAATTAACTGTCAATAATGCAATTGAGAAAAATTGCTTATTAGCAAAAGTTTCATATAACTGATGATAAGGAATTTGGGCAAACATACTATAAAGCAATATTCCTAGCACCGGCGATATCAGATACTCAAGATTTATATTAAAAAAACTAATATTCGGACTCCAGAAACCAAAACTGATTCCTAAAATTAACACTACTGCGTAAATCAAAATTTGATTTTCTTCTAATTGTTCTTTTCGCATTTTTACTCCTTAAAACATCCAGCGTAAATTAATATCGTTATTGTGTATGAATTTATAATTTTTTGAGCCTAGATTTTAATTTAGCCTCCCAAAATTACTTTAATTTTTGGACTAAGGAGGAGATTTCAGAATGCGGTTTGATGAATTCTCTGAACACCACATTTGACAATAACTCCCCTAAAGTCAGTAACCGCTTTAGGGGAGTATTCTTATAAATTCTGATTCATCCTTTGCTATTGACAAGCAAATTGGGAGGAGGGCCGATGGGTTCGAAATTTTTCAGTAATGGAATATCATCCTTGTTTATCCATCGTATATCGGTATCGAAAGTATTCTGTGGCCCCCAGCTACCAGTAAATTTCTTGCCATCAGGCGTGAAAGTCCAGCACATTTCTTCATCCGAGGTATTAATGACGTCACCAAGATTGATCGGCTTCTGCCATTCTCCATTTGAATCCTGATGTGAGATCCACATATCGTGCCCACCTCGCGAATCCGGATCAATCCGTGTGCTGGTGATGACCATACTTTTGCCATCTTTTGACACCCCGGTCCAGTGCATGTGGTCGCGTTGAGGAGAATTGATTTTTGCTCCCAGACTCACGGGTTTCTGCCACACTCCATCTTTTTTCTCGACTTTCCAGATATCACTCTCCTGAGTGACACCCGGCTGGCTGTAGTTGAAATAAATCAGGCTGTCAGAAACGATGATCGGACAATGCTCTTCACCGGTCGGGGTATTGATACTGGGAAGTTCCGGAACATCATTCCAATTTTTGGCCGACTGCCATACACCATCCACTTTCTGTACGACATAAAGATCACCCGACAGCAGGTTACCCGGTTCATATCTTGTGAAATAAATGACATTGCCATCATCGGAAAAACTCGGCTCCAAGTCCCAAGCTGATGTATTAATATTCGGCCCAACGGTAGGATCAATATCGGGCCCTAAATGAATAGGCGACTGCCAGATACCATTTACATTGTGAGACATCCATATATCGAAATTGTAAGAGGTGCCGGATGATTCGATACTACCCTTGCGGGTTGACACAAAAATGGCTGTTTTACCGTCCGCACTGTAGGTGATTTCTATCTCCGAACCAGGTGAGTTGATGGGTGCTCCCATGTCTTTCGATGCAGCTGGCGGCTCAGTAACTCCACCGCTTACGGCTCCGTGCATACCCGGCATGGCGTAAGAAACACCATATGCTAATGTACATACCAGCAATATAGAGCAAAGTACCTGAGTAAAAAGCTTGTTTTTCATACTGATCTTCCTCCTTGGATTAAAAACATACAGTTCACTTACCATTATCTTGAAAAGGATAATCTTATTGCTTGATTTATAACTGAGGTTTGTTTTCCTCTGATTTTTCCACTTCAAACAGTATGGCCTGCATTGGAAAGCAGGTGGGATTCGAACCATACTCTCTGACAAATGTCTTCGCTAAGACTTCGACGATATTCTCAGGATCAACTTCGCCACGTTCTCTGATCTCATTGATGATCGGGCTGAATATCAACCCACGCGCAAAAGATCTGACATCTGGAATATCGTAAACTCGTCGCTGAACAGAAATGTTTATTCGCTCGAACCCGGCGCGAATCAGCATTTCCTTGATCGGGTCAATTTCGAAGGATGAAACTGTACCCTCAAGAAACCGTGGAGGATCCGATGGAAAAAACTGCTTCATGACTTCGAAAGTCAAACTAGCATATGGATTGTAATGACGAGAATCCCAAACACTGAATAGATACCGTCCTCCTCGCCTCAATACCCTGGACACCTCCCTAAATGCCATATCCTTATCAAAGAACATTATCCCGAACTGACAGATGACTGCATCGAATACTTGATTATCAAAAGGCAATATCGTGGCATTTGCAATCTGAAATGTGACTTGCTCATGGGGAAGAAATTTTGCACGGGCAACATCCATCATGGAATCGCTGATGTCAATTGCTGTAAGTTGTGCATCCTTGGGAAGTACGTTGCGCAATTTCCTAGTGACGATTCCCGTACCTGATGCAACTTCAAGCACATCGCGAACAGACCTTTCTGCTACGCGTCTTGCAATATCGGATGCATATTGCTCAAACAACACATGCCCCAAATCACGATCGTAAGCGATCGCCACATCACCAACATACTCTGCCATTGAATTCTCCAATAAACGTTAACTTATGAAGATAAAAACTAAGTTTAATTCTCATCTACGTACAATCATCAATATTCAAGTAGTACAGTAAAATTAATCGACTATTCGTCTTAAGTTATAGAAGAAGACTGCAGTTACACCTAGTAAGAGCAAAGGCCAGAACTGGATGAAAGGCTCGTACCATCCAGTACCTACAATAATTGGTATCTCCAGTTCAAAATCAGACGAATTCTCATCTACGCCCGCGAGACGAAGTACATATTCTCCCGTTTCATCAATGCGAATTTCCTGGGAAATAATGCCTGACTGATAAATCTCAGCAGGAACCGCCAAGAGTGGCTGCCCTGATTTTCCATCGACTACCCTGAATAGAGTGAGTGTTACTGGTTGTTCTCGTACAGATAGGGGATATAACAAATCGATGGTAATACTGAGCAGACCCGGATTGGGCACCTGACCACACAGAATGGGAGTGGACATTGCACTTAATGCATCTTCCGGCACCTCGTAATTATGGGGAATAAAATAAGCGGAATAGCCGATCATCAATGTATCGGACTCGATCGTACAGGTACCACCACGAAAGCCTTTGGGATAAGTTTCTGACATATCTCCCTGGGAACTTACATGAAACTGCATACCGATCACGCCGATGCTCATCAATATTGCTATAAAAATTAAAAGGCGTCGGGTATGAATCGGTAAATTCTGCCAGATTGCGGTCATTTTTCCTCCTTGGAATTATTCCAGATAATCATAGAATCGATATACCTTATCGATCCTGTCCGTCTTCACTTCTTCTTTGTTATGTAAGTACAAATTCATGCTGTATTACGCAGTAAAATATCCTCGGCAGCCATTCGTCCTAAATGTGCGATTTCACCATTGCCGGTAATCATTGCGGTCACGATAGCCCCGTCAATCAGCAGATTCAATTTCTCAGTTACAGTCTCCGGATCCTTTACACCACTTTCCGCCACCAATGCCAGAAACCTGGCACTGATTTTCTCCCTGTAACTATTGGCAACTTCCTGTATCCAGCCATTACTCTTCTCATGTTCAGCCACGGCATTGATAAAGACGCAGCCATAAAAATCTTCACTCTCGAACCAGGCTCGCATCAAGTCGAACAATGCCAGGACACGATCGACCGGGGAACATTCCATTGCCGGAAGATCGGAATCGAACCAACGAAACCATATATCTGCTTCTGCCTCAAATACGGCCTTGAGTAAGTTTTCCTTCGAACCATAGTGGGTATAGAGGCTGCGCCGGGATACACCAGATTCTTCGATAATCCTAGCAATCCCTGTTGCATGAATACCTACCTGGCAAAATAAGCGGCGGGCTGTCTGCAGTATTTTTCTCTCTACTGATATTTTCCTAGGCATTATTGTTAAGCTAATCCGGCATATCGATATCGATTTTCACACTGGTAGATCCATAATTTCTCAGCTATTGAAGTAAGAGAGTCTTCAAATAATAATCACCTTATTTCATCCTGAGTTGTTTTCTGATTTTTCTGGCGATTTTTCCAGCTTCGACACGAATTTCCCGTAACTGGCCGCTAAGCGGATTGATTTGTCCAATAAAATAAAGGCGAGGCGCTTCTTCCAATTCCTGGTCACCCGAAATTTTCGACCTACCCTTTTCGTCAGTAATATTCGGTATTTGAACAAGCTCAGAAATCCCAGTACGGAAACCGGTTCCAGCAACTATGACATCAGGTTCCAATGCTATCGTTGTACTATCATCATCTTGTGTAATTCCGACAGCGCGTAACGCATGTACTGCAGGACCCGAAATTTTCTGTATCGAACCAACAATTTTGATTCGACCGGCACGAATATCGTCAACGAAAGGGCCATACAAAATCGGCACTACATTGTTGATAGCGTATTGTTTGGTGAGGGACATAGGTGGAAATGGAAGGCCATACGCTGTCAGATCGCCTATCATTCTACGTTGCATAAAACTCAATAGCATATCTACCAGATTATTAGGTAAATATCTTAACCAGATCCCTATACCTACGATCGGAATGCCATAAACACTTTTGGGTAAAAGATGTGGTGGTGTTCTAATAGACATCGTTACAGAACTGGCATATTCAGTCAGTCTGCTGGTAATTTCAGCCGCGGAATTACCGCTACCGATCACGAGTACATGCTTTCCCGCGTAATCCTGTGCACGTTTGAATGTTGAAGAATGAACGATCTCTCCTGGAAAAGTCTCTCTACCTTCCCATTCAGGAATTACCGGGATGCGGCAAGTGCCAATTGCCATAACAACGGCACGGGATTTGAATTGACTGCCATCATTACCTGTAGCCAACCAAATATTACTATCAGCGTCATAGCTAACTTTCTCGATATCGATTCCAGTCTGTACAGTAAAATCACCCCGAGCAGGAAAAGTTTCGAGCAGATGCACGACTTCATCACGCGCAGGCCATGCTCCAGCAGATCGTGGGAATTTGCTACCAGGCAAGGCCGAAAAGAAACGCCCCGTATTCAGGCGTAGGCCATCGTAATGATTACGCCAGACATCCCCTATGGCAGGCGTACGTTCCAGTACCAGTGGTATCAAACCTGCCTTTTTCAGTTCATACGCTATCGATAGACCTGCCGGGCCTGCACCAACCACTGTCACGTCGTAAATATCCTTGCTCTTCACCCTTATCTCCTTATCTTCATTCAACCAAAAAGTACAGGCTGATGCATATGCATTTGATCCAAAAAACTGTTGTAATGGTCACTTAGCAATTATGCGGAATGGGTTGCTGGTTCTGAATAGTGATGAATCTCCACATTTACTGGGACCGGGCGCATGATGGTATCCGGTATGGGTGCTGTCCGTTCCAATTTTTTCAGAAGAACGGTTACCTCTTTCTGTGACGCATCCGTTTGTATCTCCACAGTAACTTTTATATCTTCAAATCCAGGATTACCAGGCTCTATCCCATAAGCCGCCCGGAAATTGACCCGCCCCGAAACATGCAAGCGAAGGGATTCCACGTTAATCCGGGCAGCAGACAGTCCGCCGATATAAGTGGCAGCAAGACAATGACCAACTGCAGTGAGCAAAAGATCTTGCGGCGTGACACCCATTCCTTCCCCGCCGTAGCGTACTGGTTCATCACCAATGATTACCTGATCATCACTGACATTCGATGTAGTGTGATAACCACTATCCCAAATGACTGTTGCTTGATATCGAGGCTTGGCAATATCACCGTCACCTCCTGCTTTGATATGTTCTTTTATAGTTCGACATTGTTCATGATCAATTCCATTGACGGCATTTTTGATATTCGAGTCAACTATCATCAGACCTCCATGATAAAAAAATTAAAGAAACGAATTTCTCGTGTTTGTATCGAGCATTTAGATCACTCATTACTATTTCTACTTTTTAAGAAAGTAGACCGATCATTCTCTTTTTCGAAAATAATATACCGGAAATAGTGGAATGGCAAGATCAAATAAATATTTGATCCCAGGTTGTAATAATAATATTTGGGAAACACTGATTAATTGAATGCATGAGCGAATTGCCCTGTTGCACGGCATTCGATTCCTCGCCTATCTCTGAACGTTTACGGTCGCGAGATACGCATGCTGACAATGATCGACGAATTCAGAAAAATCACCTGGATGTTCATTGTGTCAGGTATGATGAAGTGATCACTCAATCAGATAATACAATTATTATTCAATGTATTACATAATATATTCGGGTTAACAATGAACCAGAGTTTGTGACCAATCGATTACGAAAATGGTTGGCAGACATGACGCCAAAACAGCTTATATCACCCTTGGAAGTCCTTGGGAGAATGGTTACTGCGAAAGCCTTAATGGAAAAATCTTCTATGGTATACGGGAAGCTCAAGCTACCGTAAATCAATGAATTCATGAGCACAACACTTTCATTCCTCAAGTTCAGTAGGTTATAAACTTCCAGCATCTGAGACTAGATTTACCTCAATCCTACAAAATTCACACCCATTGATATACATTCTCTTCAAAACTCACGTGCATAAAAACATGATTAGGCGAATTGATCTGAAGATTCAGGGCTGTAGAGATTTTACTGATCTCTGGTCATGTAGTACGCAGGCAATCCGTGCATGACTCAATGCAATCAGCACACGTTTATGCCAATCAAATTGCACACCATACGACTATACCCCTTTTATTTTTCTTTGTTGTTATTCGTGATAAAACGATTTACTAACCAACCAGACCATCTGTTTGCCCTGACAATCAAATCAGCCCGATACTTTGCATTATATTTTGGCGTACGCGAATGATAATTGGCTGCTTTTGTCCAGATGTCGCCTTTATCATTTTTGATATGTAACCGCACACGCCATGCGGCCAGATCATAGGCATAACAACCCGTATTTGTTACATGATCAGGTGTGATGCCATATTTGGATAAATCTTGAAGATATGCGGTATTAAATTGCATTGAGCCGACATCGTGAGTACCGTTACTGTTACGCACCCATTGACCCGGTTTACCGCCCTCTTTTTCGGCTATCGCCAGCAAGATATTGGCGGGTATTTCATACTTAATGGCTGCTGTAATTAAACACACCACTCTTTCTTGCAGATCCGGAGGCAAATCTATCATCGAGCGAATCGCTTAAATGCCTTATTCATTATTTACCCCTTCCTTGCGAAATATTGTTCATACCTGACGATTCCTGAGCCTGGCCTTTTTCTATGGCATTACGCAAAGCATCCGTTCCTCCACTCCTTGCTGCTGTCAGCCGACCGGCTGCCAGTGTGCCACCATAAGATGCAACAGCCGCCGCTGTACCTGCCGCTGCCATAAAACCACCGGCGCCATAACTGCCAATTCCGACAGTCGAACCTATGCTACTACCCGTTATAATGCCAGCCAGCAACAGCGGCAATCTGGAAATCAACACAAAGAATGCAAT
>WBZL01000785.1_pt1 | contig 35050 bp, 27 predicted proteins | sample 5204291 | NCBI WGS metagenome assembly WBZL01 (sample SAMN12344345, study PRJNA552823) | activated sludge metagenome | biome: Activated sludge suspended growth; feature: Nitrification reactor; material: Wastewater; isolation source: activated sludge from nitrification reactor of wastewater...
CTCCTGCACGCCGAAGTTGTTGATCGCCGAGCCGAAGAACATCGGCGTCTGGTGCCCGGCCAGGAACTCGGCCTCGTCGAAGCCGGGTGCCGCCTCGCGCACCAGCTCCACCTCGCCGGCGGCCTGCTCGTAGGCGGCGCCGAAGCGCTGGCCGAGCTGCGGGTTGGCGATGCCATCGACGATCTCGTCGGCGCCGGTCACGCGGTCCTCGCCGGGCGAGAACACGCGCATCTGGTCGCGCCGCAGGTCGAGCACGCCACCGAAGAACTTGCCCATGCCCACCGGCCAGGTGAAGGGCACGATGCTCATGCCCAGCTCGCGCTCGATCTCGTCGAACAGGTCCAGCGGCGCCTTGACCTCGCGGTCCATCTTGTTCACGAAGGTCAGGATCGGCGTGTTGCGCGCCCGGCACACCTGCAGCAGCCGCCGCGTCTGCGGCTCCACGCCGTTGGCCGCGTCGATGACCATCAGCGCCGCGTCCACGGCGGTGAGCACGCGGTAGGTGTCCTCGCTGAAGTCCTGGTGGCCCGGCGTGTCGAGCAGGTTGATGACGCAGTCGCGGTACTCCATCTGCATCACCGAGCTGGCCACCGAGATGCCGCGCTGCTTTTCGATCTCCATCCAGTCGCTGGTGGCGTGGCGGCTGGCCTTGCGCGCCTTGACCGACCCGGCGATCTGGATCGCGCCGGAGAACAGCAGCAGCTTCTCGGTCAGCGTCGTCTTGCCCGCGTCGGGGTGGGAGATGATGGCGAAGGTGCGGCGGCGGCGCACCTGCGGGGCGAGTTCGGCGGACATCGGAATGGGGCCGCACGCGCAGTACGGCGGCCGGACGGTGGAGCCCGGGCGCAGCGCGCGGGGCAAGCCGGCGATTATCGGGGCTGGCCCCAGCCGGCGCCGTTTGGCCCGTCGCCGGGCTGCTGCCGCGTTCAGCCCCGTTCGCGCAGCAGCGGAGCCAGCCGTGCAACCGCCTGCCGCAGCACCGGCTCGTCGTAGCCGGCATAGCCGAACAGCCAGCCGGTGCCGCGGGACTCCAGCGCGTAGCGCGACAGCGGCGCGAGCAGCACGCCGTGCTGCCCGGCGCGGTCGGTCAGCGCACGGTCGTCGCGGCCATCGGGTGCACGCAGCAGCAGATGCATGCCGTGGTCGCTGGGCGCCAGGCGCACGGCGCCGTCCGTGGCGTCGGCCAGGGCCTCGATCAGCAGGGCCTGCCGTCGCGGGTAGAGCTCGCGCATGCGGTTCAGGTGGCGCAGCAGGTGGCCCTCGGCGATGAAGCGGGCCAGCACGGCCTGCACGTCGCCCGGTGCGTGGCGATCGGCCAACGCCCGCGCGGCGGCGAACGCCGGCACCAGCGCGTGCGGCAGCACGATGAATCCCAGCCGCAGGCCGGGGTGCAAGGTCTTGGAGAAGGTGCCCACGTACAGCACGCGCTCGGCCCCGGGCAGGCTGGTCAGCGCCGGGATGCGGTGCGCGCCGTACTGGAACTCGCCGTCGTAGTCGTCCTCGACCACCCACCCGTCCTGGGCACGCGCCCAGTCCAGCAGCGCGACGCGACGCCGGAGGCTCATGCGCACGCCGGTGGGGAACTGGTGCGTCGGCGTCGTGACCAGCAGGCGCGCCCGCGGCCAGCGCGCGGTCCCGTCGCCGATGTCCAGGCCTTCGGCATCGACGGGCACCGGCCGCACGACCGCACCGTGCCCGGCCAGGCCGGCGCGGATGCCGGGGTAGCCCGGGTCCTCGACCATCACCTCGTCGCCGGGGTCCAGCAGCAGCCGGCCGACGAGGTCCAGCGCCTGCTGCGAGCCGGCGCACACCAGCACCTGCGCCGCGTCGCAGCGCACGCCGCGCGAGGCCCACAGCCACTGCGCGATGGCGTCGCGCACCACCGGCAGGCCGGCCGGGTCGAGGTACTGCGCCAGCGACCGGCGCTCGGCGGGATCGATCTGCCGCATCAGCCGGTCCCACAGCGTGAAGGGGAACGAGCCGACATCGGGCGCGCCGATGCGAAACGGCAGCGCGGCCGTCAGGGGCGGTTGCCACCGCTGGGCGGTGTCGGCGATCAGCGCACCGCGACGCGACAGCCGGGGCAGCGGCAGGGCCTGGCGCGTCGCACGAGTCGGCGCAGCCGGCACGTCGGGCGCGACACGGGTGCCATGGCCGACCCGGGCCACCACGTAGCCCTCGGCCTGCAGGCGCTGCAGGGCCCACAGCACCGTGTTGCGCGAGACGCCCAGGGCCAGCGCCTGTTCGCGCGACGGTGGCAGCCGTGCACCGGGCCGCAGCGCGCCCTGCTCGATGGCCTGGCGCAGCTGCCGGTACACACGCAGGCGAATCGGCGCCTGCGCTGCGGCCTCTGCCGCGGCCCGCCCGACCGGCCCTGCACCGGAGCCGGCCCCCCGCGGGATACGCGGTGGTGCGGCGGCATTGGCTCTGCGCGGCTGGCGAGATTGGCTCTTCATTCGGCACGATTCTGCGCTACCGTGCGGAGCCATTGCCGGGGCTCGCCCGAGCCTCGACTCCCCTCGCACTTCGCGCGTCACCGAACCCTCCCCCTGCACCCGAGCCCGCTGCATGGCCACCTACACCGCATCGATCCGCTGGCAACGTCGGCCCGACGAAGCCTTCACCGACCAGCGCTACAGCCGCGCGCACGCCTGGCACTTCGACGGCGGCGCGGTGGTCCCGGGGTCGGCGTCACCGCTGCACGTGCGGCCGCCCTACGCCGATGCGTCGGCGGTCGATCCCGAGGAGGCGCTGGTCGCGGCCACCTCGAGCTGCCACCTGCTGTGGTTCCTGTACCTCGCCGCGCAGGACGGCTGGCAGGTGGACGACTACCACGACGATGCCGCCGGCGAGATGGGCCGCGATGCCCAGGGCCACGAGTACATCCAGCGCATCACGCTGCGGCCGGCGGTGCGCTTCGGCGGCGCGCGCCAGCCCTCTGCGGCGCAGCTGGACGCCCTGCATCATCGTGCTCACGAGGCCTGCTACATCGCCCGCTCGCTCAAGAGCGAGGTGGTCTGCATCGCCGTCCCCGTCTGACCTGCCGCCGCGCACCATGTACCTGCCCCGACACTTCGACGTCAGCGACCCGGCCGAGCTGCAGGCCCTGGCCCGTGCCCACCCCCTGGCCACCTGGGTGCAGGTGGTCGACGGTGCGCCGCTCGTCAACCACGTGCCGTTCCTGCTGGACCCCGATCGCGGTCCGCAGGGCACCCTGGTCGGCCACGTGGCGCGCGCCAACCCGGTGTGGCGCTCGCCCGGTCCCGCGGTGCTGGTGTTCCAGGGCCCCCAGGGCTACGTCTCACCCGGCTGGTACCCGGCCAAGCAGGAGCACGGCAAGGTCGTGCCGACCTGGAACTACGCGGTCGTGCACGCCCATGGCACGCCGCGCATCGTCGACGACCCGGCGGCGCTGCGCGGCATCGTCGATCGGCTGACGACCGCGCACGAGGCGCGCCAGGCGCAGCCCTGGGCCGTGTCCGACGCGCCGCCGGCCTATGTCGAACAGCTGCTGTCGGCCATCGTCGGCATCGAGGTGCCCGTGGAGCGTTGGGTCGGCAAGTTCAAGCTCAGCCAGAACCACACGGCCGGCAACCGGCTTGGCGTGCAGCAGGGCTTGCGCCGGATCGATCCCGACGATGCGCTGGCCACGCTGATGCAGCGACACGCGCCGCCTTGATCGCTGCGGTCACGCCAGAAGGCCGGCACCAGCCATTCCACCGGCCCGTGTGTCGCCTCACGCGTTGCCCCACACCGGTTCGACTCACCCGTCGTCGCACACGTCGACCCCAAGGTCGACATCCGCACCCACCATCTGGAGCCCTCGATGAGCTTGACGATCCAGCGCCTGCAGCCGCAGGACCGAGCTGCCTGGGGCAACCTCGCCGCCGGCTACAAGGCCTTCTACAACACGCCCACCACCGAGGCCGAGTACGACGAGGCCTGGCGTCGCCTGACGAGCGGCGACGGCGTGCATGCCTTCGGCGCCCACGTCGACGGGCGGCTGGTGGGCATCGTGCACTACCTGTTCCACACCAGCACCTGGGCGCGGACTCAGTGCTACCTGCAGGACCTGTTCACGGCGCCGGACTGCCGCGGCCGCGGGGTCGCCCGCGCCTTGATCGCCGCGGTGGCCGAGGCGGCCCGCGAAGCGCAGGCGTCGCGCTTGTACTGGCTGACGCAGGAGACCAACCGCACCGCACGGACGCTGTACGACCGCGTCGCGCAATTCAAGGGCTTCATCCGCTACGACCACCCGATGAGTTGACACGCCGTCCCCGTCGGGCCTGCCGTCACGGCCAAACCCTTGCGGCAGCAGCCGACACGGCCCGGTGCCGGCCGGCCCGGTGCCAACGGCCGATCCGACTCATGCATCGTCGGGTCGGCCCGAACCCTCAGAGGGCTGGCAGACTGCGGGCCATGCCCGAACTGCCCGACCTCGCGGTCTATCTCGAGCGCCTGCAGGCCAAGGTGCAGGGCAGGGTGCTGCGTCGCGTGCAGGTGCTCAACCCCTTCGTGCTGCGCACGGCCGTGCCGCCCATCGGCAGCGCCGAAGGCCGCACCGTCACCGCCGTGCAGCGCGTGGGCAAGCGCATCGTGCTGGTGCTCGACAGCGGTGCCTGCCTGGTGCTGCACCTGATGATCGCCGGCCGGCTGCGCTGGCTGCCACCCGGCGCCAAGCCACCGGCCAAGCTGTCGCTGGCGGCCTTCACGTTCGACGACGGGACGCTGGTGTTCACCGAGGCAGGCACCACGCGCCGCGCCTCGCTGCACCTGCTGGCCGACGCCGCGGCCCTGCGCGCCGCCGACCCGGGCGGGCTGGAAGTGATGGGCTGCGTCCTGAGCGACTTCGCCCAGCGGCTGCGCAGCGAGAACCACACGCTCAAGCGCGCGCTGACGATGCCGCAGCTCTTCGCGGGCATCGGCAACGCGTACAGCGACGAGATCCTGCACCGCGCCCGCCTGTCGCCGGTGATGCTGACCCGATCGATGAGCGACGACGACATCGCCCGACTGCATGCCGCGGTGCAGGCAGTGATCAACGAGTGGACCGCTCGCCTGCGCGCCGAAGCCGGCGACTGGCCCGACAAGGTCACCGCCTTCCACCCGGCGATGGCGGTGCACGGCCGCTACGGCCAGCCCTGCCCGGACTGCGGCGCGCCGGTGCAGCGCATCGTCCATGCCGACAACGAGAGCAACTACTGCGCGCGCTGCCAGACCGGCGGCAAGCTGCTGGCCGACCGCGCACTCTCCCGACTGCTCAAGCAGTCCTGGCCGAAGCACATCGATGATCTGTGATGGCCCTGCCGCGCAGGTTGGCGCCGCGCCGGCTCGGGCATCGGGCCCGAGGCCCCGGCCAAGGTCCGCGACGCGAGCCCGTCCGGCCCCGCACCTGCAGGCTCAGGACAGCTTCTTCACGCCCTCCAGCGGGCAGGCGTAGATCGCGTTGCGCAACGCGGCGATGGCCTCGTAGCGCGTGAACGTGCGTCGCCAGGCCAGCACCACCCGGCGCGTGGGCACCGGATCGGCGAAGGGGATGTAGCGCACGTGCGGCTGCTTGTCCTTGGGCACGCTGAGCTGCGGCACCACCGTCACCCCCATGCCCGATGCCACCATGTACTTGATGGTCTCCAGCGAGCTCCCTTCGAAGCTCTTGCGGATGCCCTCGGCGTCGGCCGAGAAGCGCGCGTACTCGGGGCACACCTCGAGCACGTGATCCCGGAAGCAGTGGCCGGTGCCCAGCAGCAGCATGGTCTCGTGCTTGAGCTCCTCGGCGGTGACGGACTTGCGCTTGGCCAGCGGATGCTTCACCGGCACGGCGGCGACGAAGGGCTCGTCGTACAGCGGCGCCACCGCCAGGCCGGTGTCCGGGAACGGCTCGGCCATGATCGCGCAGTCGAGCTCGCCGGTGCGCAGCATCTCCAGCAGCCGCGCGGTGAAGTTCTCCTGCAGCAGCAGTGGCATCTGCGGCACCTGCTCGATGGCCTGCCTGACCAGATCGGGCAGCAGGTACGGGCCAATGGTGTAGATGATGCCCAGGCGCAGCGGGCCGGAGACCGGATCCTTGCCGCGCTTGGCGATCTCCTTGATCGCGGCGGCCTGCTCGATCACCTGCTGCGCCTGCCGCACGATCTCCTCGCCCAGCGGCGTCACGCTGACTTCGCTGCCGCCGCGCTCGAAGATCTTCAGGTCGAGCTCTTCCTCGAGCTTCTTGATCGCCACGCTCAGCGTGGGCTGCGAGACGAAGCAGGCCTCGGCCGCGCGCCCGAAGTGCCGCTCGCGCGCGACCGCGACGATGTACTTCAGCTCGGTGAGGGTCATGCGCGGATTGTCGCCAATCCGCGGCGCATTCAGCGGCGTCGCTTCAGCGACCCGGCAGCCAGCAGGCCGAGCGTGACCAGGGCCATCGTCGCAGGCGCGGGCACCGCCGCCGCGTCGCGCGCGTAGAACAGGTGGTCGACCTCCCAGTCGACGCTGTCGGCAAAGCCGACCACCAGCCGGGAAATGCCGCCGGCATGGCGAATCGCCACGAAGCGGTCTTCAGCGGTGGCGCCGTCGACCCTGCCGTCGCCGAACTGGGGCACGGTCACCACGCCCAGCGACAGGCCCCCTTCGTCGAAGGCCTCGAAGGTGGCATCGGCCACGCAGCACGGAATGCCCGCGGTGAGCAGCGTGCCGACATCGGTGAACGCCAGCCCGACCACGCTGGGCAGCTGGCCCCCCAGGGTCGCAGCGGCAAACGAGAACGCAAGGCTCGTCGCCCCGCTGCTGTAATAGCTGTGGCCCGCCCTGCCGCTGCCGTCGACGACCCCGTCGTCGCCGTCGACCGAGTCGGTCTCGGCACCAGGGCCCAGCACCGACCCACCCAGCGCGGACAGGCCGTTGGTGTCGAGCAGCCCGTCCTCGAAGGTCTCGAGGTAGCTGTAGCTGAACGACCCGGTCACCGGGTTGTCGGCCGCCGAGGTGTAGGACGTGGGACCGAACACCGTGACGGCTTGCGCCGTCATGGAAGCACCCAGCAAGGTGCCCAGCAGGATGTGTCGCATGGCTTCGCTCCTCCCCGACCTCTTTGACGAGGTCATTGTGAAAGCGCCATCGACTCCTGTCATGCGTTGTTCACCAGGCGTTACGCCTTGAGGAACTCCGCCTTGCCCGCCAGCCAGCGCCGCACGTGCGCCAGCGCCGCCGCAGGGTGCTCGGCCAGCAGGCGCGGCGCGAGGTCGCGCGCGCGCCGCAGCAGCTGGTCGTCCTCGGCGAGGTCGGCGAAGCGCAGCAGCGCGTCACCGCTCTGCCGCGCGCCCATGAACTCGCCCGGCCCGCGGATCTCCAGGTCGCGCCGCGCGATCTCGAAGCCGTCGGTGGTCTCGGCCATCGCCTTGAGCCGGTCCTTGGCCGTCGGCGACAGCGGCGACGCGTACAGCAGCACGCACACGCTGGCCTCGGCACCACGTCCCACGCGCCCGCGCAACTGGTGCAGTTGCGCCAGGCCGAAGCGCTCGGCGTGCTCGATGACCATCAGGCTGGCATTGGGCACGTCGACGCCGACCTCGATCACCGTGGTGGCCACCAGCACCTGCATCGTGGCACCGGTGAACAGCGACATCACCGCCGCCTTCTCGGCCGCGGGCATGCGCCCGTGCAGCAGGCCGACCATCACCCCCGGCAGCGCCTGGCTCAGTTCGGCATGCGTCGCCGTGGCGTTCTGCAGGTCGAGGTGTTCGCTCTCCTCGACCAGCGGGCACACCCAGTACACCTGCCGGCCCCGGGCCACTTCGTCGCGGATGCGCGCCACGACCTGGTCGCGCCGACCCTCGGCGAATAACTTGGTCACCACCGGCGTGCGGCCGGGCGGCAGTTCGTCGATGGTGCTGACGTCGAGGTCGGCGAAATAGGTCATCGCCAGCGTGCGCGGGATCGGCGTCGCGCTCATCATCAACAGGTGTGGCTCGAGGCGAGGCCCGTCCGCCTGCTCGGCGCCACCCTGCTCGCCGAGCTTGGCGCGCAAGGCCAGGCGCTGCACGACACCGAAGCGGTGCTGCTCGTCGACGACGGCCAGGCCCAGGCGCTGGAAGACCACGTCGTCCTGGATCACGGCATGCGTGCCCACCACCAGCCGGGCCTCGCCGCTGGCCACCCGATCGATCATGCGCTGGCGTGCCCGGCCCTTGCGGCTGCCCGTCAGCCAGGCGATGCCCACGTCCAGCGGCTCGAGCCAGCCAACCAGCTTGCGGAAGTGCTGTTCGGCCAGGATCTCGGTGGGCGCCATCAACGCGCATTGCCAGCCGGCATCGATGGCCGTGGCGGCGGCCAGGGCGGCCACCACGGTCTTGCCCGAGCCGACGTCGCCCTGCAGCAGCCGATGCATCGGCTGCGGGCGATCGAGATCGGCGACGATCTCGCCCACCACCCGCTGCTGCGCGGCGGTCAGCGCGAACGGCAGCACCTGACTCAAGCGTGCGGCCAGGCCGTCGGCGCGACGTGGCAGTCTGGGCGCACGCAGCCGCGCCCGCTCCCGCTGGGCGAGGTGCTGCGCCAGCTGCTGGGCCAGCAGCTCGTCGAACTTGAGCCGCTGCCACGCCGGGTGGCTGCGGTCTTCCAGCATGGCCAGCGACGCGCCCGGCGGCGGGTGGTGCAGCAGCTGCAGCGCATCGCGCAGGCTCGGCAGGCCCTCGGGCAGGTGGCCCGGTGGCAGCAGCTCGGCCAGCGGGGCACGCGACAAGGCCGTGGCCACGGCCTTGCGCAGGTAGGCCTGGGGCAACTGGGCCGAGCTGGGGTACACCGGGGTCAGCGCCGTCGGCAGCGCGGTGCCGGGCTCGACGACCTTGACCGCCGGGTGCACCATCTCGCGGCCGAGGAAGCCACCGCGCACCTCGCCGCGCACGCGCAGCCGGCGGCCGACGGCCATCTGCTTCTGGTGCGAGGGGTAGAAGTGCAGGAAGCGCAGCACCAGCTCGCCGCTGGTGTCGGTCAGGTGCACGACCAGCTGGCGCCGCGACCGCGTCTCGACCCGGCAGGACGTGACCTCGCCCTCCACCTGCGCCACGGCGCCTTCCCGCAGCCCTGCCACCGGGCTGAGCGTGGTCTCGTCCTCGTAGCGCAGCGGCAGGTGCAGCGCGAGGTCGATGTCGTGCACCAGTCCCAGCCGCTGCAGGGCACGGGCGGGGGCCGACAGCTTGGCCGGCCCGGCGCGGCCCGCCAATGCCTGCGCGCGGGTGGAGGGGTCGCCGGAGTCGGGCATGGAACAATTCTGCGGGCTTTGCACTCTGTGTCAGGCGCCTCAGCCGCACGAGCATGACCGCCAACCCTCATTCCGTCGCCGACTTCGACTTCACGCTGCCGCCGGAGCTGATCGCCCAGCATCCGCTGCCGGAGCGCAGTGCCTCGCGGCTGCTCGACGGCCGCGGCGCGCTGCCGGGCGACCGGGTCTTCCGCGACCTGCCCAGCCTGCTGCAACCCGGTGACCTGCTGGTCTTCAACGACACACGCGTCATCAAGGCCCGGCTGCATGGGGAGAAGTCCAGCGGCGGCGCGGTCGAGGCCCTGGTCGAGCGGGTGCTGCCGGGCCACGAGGTGCTGGCGCACCTGCGCGCCAGCAAGTCGCCGCGCCCTGGGGCTCGGATCCGCTTCGCAGGGGCCTTCGACGCCGAGGTGCTGGGCCGCGCGGGCCCGGACGCCTCGCTGTTCCACCTGCGGCTGCCGGCCGACCCGCTGCAGCTGCTGGCCGCGCATGGCCATGTGCCGCTGCCGCCGTACATCTCGCACGACGACACGGCCGACGACGAACGCCGCTACCAGACGCTGTTCGCCGACCGACCGGGTGCGGTGGCCGCGCCCACCGCGGCCCTGCACTTCGACGAGGCGGTGCTCGCCGCGCTGCACGAGCGCGGCGTGCGGTCGACCCGCATCACGCTGCACGTGGGCGCCGGCACGTTCCAGCCGGTGCGCGTGCAGCGCCTGGCCGAACACCGCATGCACAGCGAATGGTTCGAGGTGGGCGACGCCGCCGTTCAGGCCATCGCCGAGACCCACTTGCGCGGCGGCCGCGTCGTCGCCGTCGGCACCACGACGCTGCGCGCGCTCGAGTCGGCCGCCGCCGGCGGGGCGCTGCGCGCGACGTCGGGCGACACCGACATCTTCATCACCCCCGGCCATGTGTTCCACACGGCCGACCTGTTGATCACCAACTTCCACCTGCCGCGCAGCACCTTGATGATGCTGGTCAGTGCCTTCGCCGGCCACGCCCACGTGATGGCCTTGTATCGCCACGCCGTCGAGGCGCGCTACCGCTTCTTCAGCTACGGCGATGCGATGCTGCTGCAGCGTGCCTGACCAGCGCACTTGACCCCCGTGCCGGGCGGCGAGAATGCCACCCGATGCTGACCTTCCAGATCCTCGCCATCGACGGCCAGGCCCGGCGTGGCCGCCTGACGCTGAACCACGGCACCGTCGAGACCCCGGTGTTCATGCCGGTGGGCACCTACGGCACCGTCAAGGGCGTGATGCCTCAGACCCTGGAGGCGATGGGCGCCGAGATCATCCTGGGCAACACCTTCCACCTGTGGATGCGACCCGGCCTGGACGTGCTGCGCCATTTCGGCGGGCTGCATCGCTTCGAGGCCTGGTCGCGCCCCATCCTCACCGACAGCGGTGGCTTCCAGGTGTGGAGCCTGGGCGAGATGCGCAAGATCAGCGAAGAGGGCGTGCGCTTCGCCTCGCCGGTCAACGGCGATCGGCTGTTCCTCACCCCCGAGGTCAGCATGCAGATCCAGGCCGTGCTGAACTCGGACATCGTGATGCAGTTCGACGAGTGCACGCCCTACCAGACACGTGGCCACACCACCACGGAAGGCGAAGCCCGGGCGTCGATGGAGCTCAGCCTGCGCTGGGCACGTCGCAGCCACGACGAGTTCCAGCGCCTGGCCAATCCCAACGCCTTGTTCGGCATCGTCCAGGGCGGCATGTTCGAGAACCTGCGCGAGGAATCGCTGGCCCGTCTGGTGGAGCTCGACCTGCCCGGCTACGCGATCGGCGGCGTCAGCGTCGGCGAGCCTAAGGAGGACATGCGCCGCATCGTCGCGCACACGCCGCACCGCCTACCCGCCGACAAGCCGCGCTACCTGATGGGCGTGGGCACGCCCGAAGACCTGGTGGAAGGCATCGCCGCCGGCGTCGACCTGTTCGACTGCGTGATGCCCACGCGCAATGCCCGCAACGGGCACCTGTTCACGCGCTTCGGCGACCTGCGCCTGCGCAACGCCCGCTACAAGATGGACGACCGGCCGGTCGACGAGACCTGCAGCTGCCCCACCTGCGGCCACTTCAGCCGGGCCTACCTGCACCACCTGGACCGTTGCGGCGAGATGCTGGGGCCCATGCTGGCCAGCCAGCACAACCTGCACTACTACGTGAACCTGATGCGCGAGGCGCGGCAGGCGCTGCAAGACGGTGGCTTCGCCGAGTGGCGCGCCCGGTTTGCCGCCGATCGGGCACGCGGGGTCACCTGAAGGGCTGAGAGGGATCGGCTGTCGGCCCCGAAGGCCCACCTGATCAGGTGGCTCCGCCAGCCTGATCCACCGCCGCCGCGGGCGCTGACGCCGGCCGCACATCCCGCACCACCCGCCCTCCCTGCAGCTGCACCACCCGCGACGCCGACGCGATGGTCTCGGGCCGGTGGGCGGCGATCACGCGGGTCAGCGACAAATCACGGATCGCCCGGTTGACCGCGCGTTCGGCCTCGACGTCGAGCGCGCTGGTGGCCTCGTCGAGCAGCAGCACGCGCGGCCTCTTGTACAAGGCCCGTGCCAGCAGGACGCGCTGGCGCTGGCCGCCCGACAGCGTGCTGCCCAGTTCGCCGACCAGCGTCTGGTAGCCCATCGGCATGGCCTGGATCTCGTCGTGAACCGCGGCCAGCCGCGCGCATTCGATGATCCGGTCGTGGTCGGGGTCCGGCTCGAAGAACGAGATGTTGTCGGCCACCGATCCGGCGAACAGGATCTCGTCCTGCATGACCACGCCGACACGGTCGCGCCAGCGGCGCAGTCCCAGCTGCTGCAGCGTCTGCCCGCCCACGCGCACCTCGCCCTGGGTGGGGTCGAGGATGCCGAGCATCACCTTCAGCAGCGTGGTCTTGCCGCAGCCCGACGGCCCGATCACGGCCACCGACTCGCCCGGCTCGATGCGCAGGCTCACGCCCTGCAGCACCAGCGGCTCGCCGTCGGCAAAGCGGAAACTCACGTCGTGCAGCTCGATCGCGGCGTCGACCCGCGCGCCATCGCTGGCCGGCGGCGGGCCGTCGACCTCGGGTGCCGTCAACACGATGTCGGCCAGGCGCTCGCCCTGCAGGCGCAGCATCTTCAGCACCACGGCCTTGTCGATCAGCTCGCTGATGCGCAGCGTGAACTGCTCCTTGTAGGCGAAGAAGGCAAACAGCATGCCCACGCTGAACCGCTGCTCGATCACCAGCAGCGCCCCGAGCCCGATGACCGCGACGCGCTCCAACCCGAACAGCAGCCGGTGCAGCACGGCGAAGCCGAGCTCCAGCTTGCGTGTGGCCAGGTCGGCGTTGAGGGTGTCGACGACCATCGACGAGAACCGGGCCCGGCGGTCGGCCTGGGCGTTGAACAGCTTGATCGCCTGCACGCCACGCAAGGACTCCAGGAAGTGGCTGGTCTGCCGCGCGTCGAACACGAGCGCCTCCTCGGTGGCCTCGCGCAGCGGCCGCAGGAAGGCCCAGCGCAGCAGGCCGTAGGCCCCCACGGCGACCAGCGCCACGGCGGTCAGCCCCACGCTGTAGGCGACCATCAGGGCCAGCGTCAGCACCACCATCAGCCCATCGAGCACGGCCTCGACGAAGCTCGTGGTCAGCGCCTTCTGGATCTGCTGCACCGCCGAGAAACGCGACCAGATGTCGCCGGCCATGCGCTTCTCGAACCAAGCCACCGGCAGGCGCAGCAGGTGCGCGAAGACGCCCTGCAGCCACTGCAGGTTGAGGCGCGCCGAGAGCACCAGCACCGCCCACGACCGGGCCAGTGCGGTCACGGTCTGGAACACCACCAGCATCGCGAATCCCAGGCACAGGGTCAGCAGCAGCTCGCGGTCACCGCTGGCCAGCACCTCGTCGACGACCCACTGCATCAGGAACGGCGACAGCAGCAGGAAGCCTTCGAGCAGCGCGGCCAGCAGCAGGATCTGGGCCATGGCGCCGCGCAGCCCGCGGACCGGGACGAGCAGATCGCGCCAGCGGACCACGCGGTGCTCCCGCCGCGGCCGGAAGTCCAGTCCGGGCTGCAGTTCCAGCGCCACGCCCGTGAAGTGCGGCGAGAGCCGGGCCAGCGTCATGCGACGTCGCCCGAGCGCCGGGTCGTGGATCGTGGCGACCCCTCGGCGCAGGGACACCAGCACCACGAAATGGTTGAGATCCCAGTGCAGGATGCAGGGCAGCTGCAACTGCGCCAGCTCGTCGAGCTCGGCGCGCAGTGCGCGGGCCTGAAGTCCCAGGTCGTCGGCCATGCGCACCAGGTCAGCGGCCGTGACTCCCTTCAGCGAGACCGTGAACCGCTCGCGCAGCGTGGCCAGGTCGACATCCAGGCCATGCGCGCCTGCCAGCATCGCCAGGCAGGCCAGTCCGCATTCGGCGGCCTCGGTCTGCAGCACCACCGGCACGGCGGGCCGGCCCCAGCGCAGGTTCGAGTTCGCCACGCGGTGCAGGTCCTCAGCCGGCGCCAGCACCGCCACCCGCGGCACGGCGCAGGGGATCGAGCAGCGCATCGATGACGCGGCGTGGCTCGAGCAGCAGCTCGGCCCGACGTGGAGCACCCGCAAATGCCGATGGCAGGTTACGGGCGGCAGCAACGTGCCCCGCGGTGTCGAGCCGGATGCTTGCCCGGACCGACGGGCGGCCGGCCGTCACGGCAAGCCCGGGGCTGCCTTCGAGGGTCGCCTCCGCCGGCGCTGCCGATGCGGGCGCAGGCTGGCTGCGCTCCACCCGGCCTGGCAGGCTGAATGACGTTGCCGACGAGGGGTCACTCCAGCGCAGACGGACCGCCTGGCCAGCGTGCATCCGGCTGCTCAGGGACTCCGGCACCACCAGATCGGCCTGCGTCTCGGTCAACGACACGAGCACGACGGGCACGCGTCGTGTGTACGGCGCCACCCACAGGACGCACAGGGTCGTGACGGCCATCAGCACGGCCATCGCGGTGAGCAGGGTCAGCGACGTCGGCTGGACCTGCTGCGGTCGGCCCAGCCACTGGTGGCGCTGGGCCTCGACGGCCTCGGGCCTGAACAAGGGCCGCCCGGCGCTCACGACCGGGCTCGGAGAGGGCACGAAGCAGCGCCTGCCGGGCGCGCTTGGGCACCGTGCAGGCGGACGACCGGGCCTGGCTCCGCGCCAGTTCCGGTCGAATGGTCAGCGCTTACCAGGTGCCGCGGGGGGATGCGCTCCAGGTCCCGCGCGGCGAGGCCAGGCCCAGCGGCTCGGCTTGCGCCCAGGTGCCACGCGGCGACGCGCTCCAGGTCCCGCGCGGCGAAGCCAGCCCCAGGGGCTCGGCCTGCGCCCACGTGCCGCGCGGCGACCCGCCGCTGACCAGAGCCAGCGTCTCCAGGTCCAGAGCCGTCGGGCTCGTCGACACCTCGGAGGCTTGGCGGCTGCGAAGGCGGGCGATGAGCTTGGCGATGTGCATGGGAGGTCTCCAGTTGCTGCAAAGCGTGTGAAATCACACGTTTGAGCACATTGAAGCAGTGCAAGGGAGACCTCGACACTGTTACCTCTTACAGGACACCGGCAATTTGTAACAAGCAGATTCCGCGTGCCGCCGAGCGGCAGACTGCGGTGCGAACGGCGTGGGTCGCTTCAGCGCGGGACCGTCAATGGATCAGGCCCAACCGCAGGGCCTTGAGCACCGCCTGATGCTTGTTGACACAACCCAGCTTGTGCATCGCGTTGTTGACGTGCAGCACCGCGGTGCGCTCGCTGATGCCCAGGATGGCGCCGACCTCCCAGGCGGTCTTGCCCTCCATCGTCCAGCGCAAGGCTTCCAGCTCGCGCGGCGTCAGCGCCGGCCGCTCGGGCTGCAGCGAGGTCGGCAGCAGCAGGCGCAAGGCTGCGTCCTGGGCGTGCACGGCGAACAGCTGCAGGTCGGCGACGATGCGCTGCAGCTCGACGGGGTCGCTGGGCAGCGGCCGGTCGCGGTCGACGCCGAGCTGGAAGTGGCGGCCTTCGGGCAGGTGCAGTGCCATCGCGATGCCGGTGCAGTAGCCGTACTGCGACATCTCCTCCCAGAGCTCACCGGCACCCTGCGTGACGTAGGTGCCCTGGTCCCAGATGATCGGCACGCTCTGGCGCCGGCAATGCTGCATCACCGGATCACGACGGCCGATGTTGGGGTCGCCGTAGGGCTCGGCGTACTGCTGCGGCGTGTTGTCGACGACGATGAACTCGCTGTTGCCCAGACCATGGTCGACGACGGTCATCGCCGAGACGGTCTCGAAGCCGAGCGAAAGCGCAAAGCGCACAACCTGGTCCTTGAACTCCTCGCGGCTGCGCGCCTCCATCACTGCTGAGTAGCCACCCGGAAGCATCGATCCCCTTCTAGCCGGCGCCACATGCGCCGCGGCCCCCCTGACAGAACTTACAGGCCTGACAGGCCTTACAGCTGTGTCGACCCCGGCAGATCCCCAACCATGGACGCATGCACACGCCACTCCAGCTCATCGAGCGCTCCGCGCTCACGGTCATGCCCTGGTCCTTGCGTGCCTGGCCCCCTCTATTGTGGCAGGCCAGGGAGAGCGCGCCCGTGGAGTTTCACCACCTCGGCACCCGCGTGATGGTCGCGCCCGGTCCGAGTCAGCGGGTCGCGGGCCAGACGATCTGGGGCGGCTCGGTGGCCGGCACCGATGCCGGCATGGCCTGGGATTGGGTCGAGATCGCCAGCGGCGTGGTGGCCATGGCCGACCCGATGTCGGTCATCACCAACCTGCGCATCGTCGGCGACGGCGGCGAGGTGCTCACCGCCCAGGCCGCCGCCCTGTACCTCAACGGCATCGTGCGTGGGCTGCCGTGGCAGGACGAGGTCGGCCGGGCGCTGCAGACTTGCCATTGAACGCCGACGGCAGCGGTCGGCAGGCGGCTGCCAGCTGGCGAAGGCCCGACGGCGCTGGCACGACCGACGGCCATGCGCCCAGGGCCCTAGCCAGCCGCCGCGGAGGGTGGGGCGCGCCTATTTGATCGCCGCGGTCCGCAACGAGCGCGCCACGAACGCGATGCCCGCCGCCCCGACGACGGCACACACCAGCACCGGCACCAGGGCCTCCGGCACAGACACCGCCTCGCCCTTGAGGATGCGCCCCATCAGCGTCACCTGCGCCAGCGCCGGCACCCACAGGTGCCAGGCGGCCTCGCCTTCCTGGTTGAACAGGCTGACCAGGGGCAGCAGGGACACCCCCAGCACCACCACGGTGGCACTGGCCTGGGCCTCCTTGAAGGTCTTGCTGCGGATCGCGATGGCCATCAGCAGCGCTGCCAGCGCGCCAGCCAGTGGCAGCAGCATCGCGACGAAGCCCAGGGCCTCGCGCGGGCCGAACTGGAACATCGCCGCCAGCGTCTCGCTGCGCAGCAGCCACTGCCCTGGCAGGAAGCTGAAGCAGCTGAGCACCGCGATCAGCATCCCCACCGTCGACACCGCCGCCCACTTGCCCACCACCAGCGCGGCGCGCGAAGGCGGGTTCATCAGCAGCGGCTCGAGCGAGCCACGCTCGCGCTCGCCGGCGGTGGTGTCCAGCGCCGCGTTCAAGGCCCCGTAGACCACCGCCATCAGCACGAAGAACGGCAGCATGGTGGCCAGCTGCGCCGCACGGGCCGCCGGGTCGGCCAGGTCACGCTCCTCCACCTGCACGGCCTCCAGCAGGGCCGGCGAGACGCCGCGCACGGCCAGCCGCAAGGTGGCCTGCTCCTGGTTGAAGCCCTGCAGCAGCCGGTTCAACCGGCCCACCGACGCCTGGGCCCGGCGGTTCGAGCTGCTGCTGACGAGTTCGACCACAGGCACCTCGCCGCGCGCGAGCACCTGCTCGAAGTCCGCTGCCACGACCAGTACCGGGTCGGCCAGCTTGCTGTCCTCGAGCAGCCTTTCGTAGCCTTGCTCGGCGGCACGCACGGTGTAGGTCTGCCGCTCGAAGTAGTTGCGCAGCGTGGGCGCGTGGGCGATGCCCTGCACGACGACCTCGCGCGCCTCGGCGCGCCGCTCGATGCCCGAGACGAGGCTGGAAATCAGCACCAGCACCAGCGGCCCCATGGCCACCGAACTCAGCACCACCGCCAGCAGCGTGCGCCGGTCGCGCAACGCGTCGAGCAGTTCCTTGCGAAAGACGATCCAGGCACCCTTCATCGCCCGGCCTCCCGCCCCACGACGCTGTCGGCGCCCGCGTCCGATCGCACTGCGCCTGCCACCTCTTCGGCGAACGCCAGCTTGACGAAGCTCTCCTCGAAGTCACGCTCGCCGGTGCGCTCGAGCAAGGCCGGCACGGTGCCGGCCGCCACGGTGCGACCGTGCGCCACCACCACGACCTGGTCGCACAGACGCTCCACCTCCTGCATGATGTGCGTCGAGAACACGATGCACTTGCCCTGTTCGTCGCGCAGCCGGCGCAGCGACTCGCGCAGGCTGCGCGTGGCCAGCACGTCCAGCCCGTTGGTCGGCTCGTCGAGGATGATGTTGGGCGGATCGTGCACCAGCGAACGGGCGAGCGCCGTCTTCATGCGTTCGCCCTGGCTGAAGCCTTCGGTTCGGCGGTCGATCAGCGCCCGCATGTCGAGCATCTCGCACAGGGCCTCGGCCCGCGTGTGGGCGGCACCGGCCGTCAGCCCATGCAGGCGGCCGTAGTAGACGATGTTCTCGCGCGCCGTCAGCCGCGGGTACAGGCCCCGCGCGTCGCTCAGCACCCCCATGCGCGCGACGGCCTCGCGCGGCCGGCGCGCCACGTCGATGCCGTCGACCTCGATGTGGCCCGCGTCGGGCTCCAGCAGCGCGGCCACCATGCGCAAGGTGGTCGTTTTGCCTGCCCCGTTGGGACCCAGCAGGCCGGTGATGCAGGCGTCGCCCGCCTGCAGGCTGACGTCGCGCACCGCCTCGACGACGCGCGCGCGGCGGCCGCGGCCCTGCACGAAGCGGCGCGAGACCCCCTGCACGGCGATCACGACACTCCCTCCGGCCGCGGCAGGCGAAAGGCCGGCGGGCGTGGCACCGCCGACAGGCAGCTGGCATCCACGGCCAGCGCCTGTGCATCGTCGGCGGCGTCGATGAAACGGAAGACCACGTCGCGCGCGCAGCCCAGGCCCAGCACGCCGTGGCCGGCCTGTGCCACGACCAGGTGGCGGGCCTTGCTGCCGAGCGCGCGGGCGACGCGCTCGCCATGCCGCGGCGGCGTCACCGGATCGATGCCACCGGACAGCACCAAGGTGGCGGCCGGCGCCGCCGCCACCCGGTAGAAGGCCTCGGGCACGCTGCCACGCGGCCAGGCGGCGCAGACCTGGCGATAGACATCCGCAAAGCCCTCGCCGAAATCCGACCCGGGCTGGTCGGCGCTGCGCTCGAGTCTGGGCATGTCCTCGGCACAGATCACCGAGAAGTGCATGCCTTGCGCCAGGCGGGCGCTTCGGGCCCCGGAGACCAGGGCGCCGGACAACCCGGCCAGCGCGTCGAAGCGTCCCCCGGCGGCCTCGGTCACCGCCAGGGGCAGGGCCGACGCGAGGTGCGGCGCGTACAAGGGCAGCCGGACCATCGCGGTCACGCCGTCGCGACCAAGCATCACGCGCTCCTCGCGATCCGTCAGCGGGTGGTGCAGCGAGACCTCACGGGGCAGCGACTTCAGCAACCCGGCCCAGCTCTCGCGCAGCCGCGGGTAGCTCGCGGCGCAGACCGGGTCCTTCTCGCACCACCCCAGCAGCCCATCGAAGGCAGCCTGCGCATCGGTGGAGAAGGACGCCGGCAGGGCCATGTCGGGTGGCGCCACGCCATCGATCACCGCGCGTCGCACGCTGAGCGGAAACTGCCGCATGTACTCCAGCGCCGCGCGCGTGCCATACGACCCGCCGACGAGGTTCACCTTGGCATAGCCCAGGGCCAGCCGCACCGCGTCGGCGTCCTGCATCGCCAGCGTCGTGGTGTAGTACCTGAGGTCGCCGTGTGGCAGGGCTTGCAGGGCCTTGCGGCAGGCATCGAGCTGCCGCACCTGCTCCTGCGGGTCTGCCAGCTCGCGCAGCGACTGCGTGGCGGGCTGGTCCGGGCACTTCAGCGGCGCGCTGCGCCCCGTGCCGCGCTGATCGATCAGCACGACGTCGCGGCGGTTGGACAGGCGCGCCAGCAGCCGGCTCAACGGGCCGGCCAGGTCGATCGCGCTCTGGCCCGGTCCGCCGGCAAGGAACAGCACCGGATCGGCCTTCTTGTTGCGGGCCACCGCAGGCAGCACCGCGACATGCAGGTCGATCGTGCGGCCATCCGGCGCGGCCGGATCCAGCGGCCGCCGCAGCACGCCGCACTGCGCGGCGTGCTCGACGCCCGGCACGCGGCAGGCCTTCAGGCCCGACCAGGCGTCCTCGGCCTGGGCTTGAGCCGAAAGCCCGGCGAACGCCCCGGCGAACAGCGCGGCAAGGGTCGGTGAAGGGCGTGGAGGCAGGCGCATGGCGGTCATTCTGCCGACAGGCCGCGTCGGTACCGCAGAGCCTGGATCGATGGCGCAGGCGGCGTCACGAACGGTCGGCCCGGGCGGCCGGACGGCGGCGCGGGCTCGCAGTCGGACGGGGGCCACGCGACGAGTGGGCCGAAGCCGGACCCGGTCGGTCGGGCCCGGCCTTCCCCCATGCCGGCCTCTACCCCGGCAGCCCGGCGCCCGCCTACAGCATGCGCTTGAGCTCGCCGCTGGCCAGCAGCGCCTCGAGCTCGGCGGCGCCGCCGATCAGCGTTCCCCGGACGAAGACCATCGGAAACGTCGGCCAGCCCGACCACATCTTCAGCGCATTGCGCCGGCGCCAGCTGCCGAAGTAGCTGCCGTACTCCAGGTAGCGATGGGCGATGCCGGCCTCGGTCAACAACTTGCGCGCCTTGCGCGGAAACGGGTTCTGCCGCATGCCGACGACGACGACCGGCTCGGAGGCGATCACGCCCTTCACCTCCTGGACGATGTCGGCATGGTGGCGCGCGATGCGTTCGCGCGCCGCCGGGTGGATGTGGGATTCGTCGAGCACGTCGCGTGGCATGGGGTCCTCCGGAACCCGCAAGCCTAGCGCGGGCGCGACCGGCGCGCCGGCGTGACCTATGCCCGACACCGTCCATCGGCTGTCGCAAGGGGATCGCGCCGAGGCGGCCGACGCGGCATGATTGCCGGCTCGGCCACTCGCCGACCGTCCACGGAAGATCCCCATGACCCGATTCCAGCCGACCCTCCTGACCCTGGCCACCGCGTTGCTGGTGGCCTGCGGGGGCGCAGCCGACAAGGACTACATGGCCTCGGCGCGCAGCTACCTCGACAAGGGTGACCACAAGGCGGCGGTGATCCAGCTCAAGTCCGCGCTGCAACGCGACCCCAAGTCGGCCGAAGCGCGCTACCTGCTGGGCAAGTCCCTGCTCGAGGTCGGCGACGTCGCCGGCGCCTCGGTCGAACTGCGCAAGGCCTTCGAAGCGAAGTACGAGCCCAGGCTGGTCGCGCCGCCGCTGGCGCGCGCCATGCTGGCCCAGGGTGAACTGCGCAACGTCATCACCCAGTTTGGCGAGCTGCAACTGGCCGACAAGACCGCGGCCACCGACCTGAAGGTGTCGGTGGCGACCGCGCTGTATGGCATGAACCTGGCTGACCGCGCCGACAAGGCGCTCGGCGAGGCGCTCGAGCTGTCCCCGGGGCATCCGGCGGCCAAGCTGCTGCAGGCCCGTGTCGTGGCCAGCCAGGGCGACACCGCCCGCGCCCGCACGCTGGTCGACGAGGTGCTGGCCGCCGACCCCAAGATGGCCGAGGCCCACATGCTTAGCGGCGAGCTGCTGCTGGCCGCCGCCAAGGACCGCAAGGGCGCGCTGGCGGCGTTCCGCAAGGCCATCGAGGTCAAGCCCGATCTGCTGGCCGCGCATGTGGCGGCCGTCACCACGCTGTTCAGCGAAGGGGACCGCGAAGGCGCCACGAGCCAGGTCGCCGAGATGAAGAAGCGCTTCGCCAATCATCCGCGGACCAAGCTCTTCGAGGCCGAGCTGGCCTACCACGCCAAGGACTACAAGGCTGCGCGCGAGCACGTGCGCCCGGTGGTCCAGGCCCTGCCCAACAACGCGCTGGCCCTCCAGGTGGCCGGCGCCGCCGAGTACCGGCTGGGCAATCTGGGGACTGCCGAGACCTTCCTCGGCAAGGCCCTTCAGGCGGCGCCCGATCTGCCGATCGCGCGGCGCATGCTGGCGCAGATCTACCTGCGCACCGGCCAGCCGCAGAAGACCCTCGACACGCTCGGCCCGATGCTCAACGAACGCGCCGACGCCGGCAGCCTGCAGCTGGCGGCCGAGGCCCATCTCCAGAACGGCAACGCCAAGGAGGCCGAGGCGCTGTTCCAGCGCGCGGCCAAGCTCAAGCCCGACGACACCCGCATCCGCACCGCGCTGGCGCTGAGCGAGTTCAGCAAGGGCAAGACGGATTCGGCGATCACCGAGCTGGAATCGATCGCCAGCCACGACAAGGGCGCGCTGGCCGAGCTGGCCCTCGTCAGCGCCCACCTGCGCAAGAAGGAGATCGACAAGGCCCTCAAGGTCATCGATTCGCTGGAGAAGAAGCAGCCCGACAAGCCGCTGGCGCCGATGCTGCGCGGCCGCGTGCTGGTGCTCAAGCGCGACGTCGAAGGCGCGCGCAAGAACTTCGAGCGCTCGCTACAGATCGACAAGCTGTACTTCCCGGCCGCAGCCGGCCTGGCCGCGCTGGATCTGGCCGGCAATAAGCCCGACGAGGCCCGCAAGCACTTCGATGCCCTGCTCAAGGCCGACCCCAACCACTCCGCCGCCAAACAGGCGCTGGCTGCGCTGCTGGTGCGCACCGGCAACACCGGCGACGAGGTGGCCAAGCTGCTGGCCGCCGCGGCCAAGGAGAAGCCCTCCGACCTGCGCGCGCAGCTCATGCTGATCAACTTCCACCTCGACCGTGGCGACTCCAAGCTGGCCATCACCGCGGCGCGCGAGGCCAGCACGACACTGGTGGACCATCCGGAGATCCTGCTCGCGTTGGGTCGGGCCTACCTGGCCGCCAACGACATGCAGCAGGCCATCGCGACGTTCAACAAGCTCGCCACCGTGAGCCCGAAGTCGCCACAGGCCCACCTGGGCCTGGCCGACGCGAACCTGGCGCTGAAGGACCGCGCGGCCGCCACGCGCAGTCTCAAGCGGGCCCTCGAGCTGGAGCCGCGCCTGGTGCAGGCGCGGCGCGGCCTGGTGGCCATCGCGCTGGCCGACAAGCAGCCCACCCAGGCGCTGGAGATCGCCCGCGCGGTGCAGAAGGACCTGCCTGCCGAGGCCGTCGGCCATGTGCTCGAGGGAGACGTCGAGGCCTCGCGCAAGAACCTCAAGGCGGCCCTGGCCGCCTACCAGGCCGGCCTGCGCAAGTCCAACAACCAGGAGGCGGCAACCCGTGCGCATGGCACGATGGTGGCGTTGGGGCAGACCGAGGCGGCCGAGAAGTTCGCCCAGACCTGGATCAACGAGCACCCCAAGGATGCGCTGTTCTCGTTCTACCTGGCCGACCGTGCCCTGGCCGCGCGCGACTACCCGCTGGCCGAGACCCGCTACCGCGACGTGCTGAAGCTGCAACCCAACAACGCCCTGGCCCTGAACAACGTGGCCTGGCTGATGGTGCAGCAGGGCAAGCCCGGCGCCACGCCCTTTGCCGAACGCGCCAACCAGCTGCTGCCGGGCCGTCCGCCGTTGATGGACACCTGGGCCAGCGCGCTGGCCGTCGAGAAGCAGCTGCCCAAGGCCGTCGAGCTGCAGAAGCAGGCCGTCGAGCGCGCCCCCGAAGAGGGCTCGTTGCGCATGAACCTGGCCAAGCTCTACATCAAGTCCGAGCAGAAGGGCCTGGCACGGCAGGAGCTCGAGCGCCTGGAGAAGATGGGGCGCAAGTACCCCAACCAGGAGGAAGTGACGCAGCTGCTCAAGGCGCTGTAGCCCGCGGCCGGGCCACCGGCGCCGGTGCCGGCGCCGGCCCCACGCGCGACGGCGGCGACGCCGGGTCGACGCCGAGTCCCGTGCCTTTAGGCCACGGCGGCCGCCCGGCGTTCAGGCCAGGTGGGCGGCGGCCAGCAGCTCGCGCGTATAGCCGTGCTGCGGGCTGGCGAACAAGGCCTCGGCCTCGCCCGCCTCGACGATCTCGCCGCCCTGCATCACCAGCACGCGGTGCGACATCGCGCGCACGACGGCCAGGTCGTGCGAGATGAAGACATAGCTCATCCCGTAGCGCTGCTGCAGGTCGGCCAGCAGGCGCAGCACCTGCTGCTGCACCGACACGTCCAGCGCCGAGGTCGGCTCGTCGAGCACCAGCACCTCGGGCCGCAGCACCACCGCGCGGGCAATGGCAATGCGCTGCCGCTGGCCGCCGGAGAACTCGTGCGGATAGCGATGCAGCACGCCGGCGACGCCATGCCGCTCGCTCAGCCCGACCTCGTCGAGCATCTCCAGCACCTGGCGCTCGCGCGCGGCGGCGTCCAGGTCCGGCCGGTGCAGGCCCAGCCCCTCGCCGACGATCTGGCCGACGGTCATGCGCGGCGACAGCGACGCGAACGGGTCCTGGAAGACCACCTGCATGCGCCGCCGCATCGCCCGCAAGGTCTGGCGATCGGCGTTGTCGACGCGCTGCCCGGAGAGCTCGACGCTGCCCGAGGCGATCGGCTGCAGCGCAAGCAACGCCATGCCCAGCGTGGTCTTGCCGGATCCACTCTCGCCAACGATGCCCAGGGTCTCGCCGCGGCGCAGACTCAGCGTGGCCTGGCGGACGGCATGGAACGGCCGCTTCGAGAACCACCCGGTGGGCACGGCGAACTCGACGCCCACGTCCTGGGCCTTCACCAGCAGCGGCGCATCGTCCCCGACTGGCTGGATCACCCGTTCGGGTCGGCTGGCCAGCAGCTTGCGCGTGTAGGGATGCCGAGGTGCGGCGAACACCGCTTCGGTGGGTCCCTGCTCGACCAGTTTGCCGCGCTCCATGACGCCGACGCGGTGAGTGAAGCGCCGGACGAGGTTGAGGTCGTGGGTGATGAACAGCACCGCCATGCCCATCTCGGCCTGCAACTCGTCGAGCAGGGCGAGGATCTGCGCCTGGATCGTCACGTCCAGGGCGGTGGTCGGCTCGTCGCAGATCAGCAGTTCGGGCCTGCACGCCAGGGCCATCGCGATCATCGCCCGCTGCCGCTGGCCGCCGGAGAGCTCGTGCGGGTAGGCATCGATGCGGCGCTCGGGCTCGGGGATGCCGGTGCGCTGCAGCAGTTCGATGGCGCGCGCGCGGGCGGCTTCGGGCCGCATCGCCTCGTGCAGCTCGAGCACCTCGCCGATCTGGTTGCCCACCGTGTACAGCGGGTTCAGCGCCGTCATCGGCTCCTGGAAGATCATGCCGATGCGGGCGCCGCGAATGCCGCGCATCTCGCGCTCGCTCTTGCGCACGAGATCGTCGCCGGCGAAGCGAATGGCCCCCGTGGTGGTGGCCCCGCTGACCAGCTGCAGCACCGACAAGGCGGTGATCGACTTGCCCGAGCCGGACTCGCCGACCAGGCCGAACTTCTCGCCGGCGGCGACGCTGAACGTCACCGCGTCGACCACCGTCGACCCGCCGAAGCGCACGCTCAGGTTCTCGACCTGCAACAACGACGAATCGCTCATGACTTGCGCGTGTCGAAGGCGTCGCGCAAGGCGTCGCCGATGAAGGTCAGCAGCAGCATCGTCAGCACCAGCAGGCAGAAGGTCGGGACGATGATCCACCAGGCATCCAGGATCACCTTGCCCTGCTTGAGCAGGTCACCCAGCGAGGGGACGGTCGGCGGCACGCCCAGGCCCAGGAAGTCCAGCGAGGTCAGCGCCAGGATCGCAGCACTCATGCGAAAGGGCAGGAAGGTGATCACCGGCGTCATCGAGTTGGGCAGCACGTGGCGCCAGATGATCTGGCCGTTGGACAGGCCGAGCGCCCGCGCCGCCTTCACGAACTCCAGCGAGCGGTTGCGCAGGAACTCTGCCCGCACGTAGTCGGACAGGCCCATCCAGCCCCACAGCGACAGCAGCACCAGCAGCAGCAGCAGCGAGGGCTCGAAGATCGACGCGAAGATGATCAGCAGGTAGAGCTCGGGCACCGCACCCCAGATCTCGATGAGCCGTTGCAGCGTCAGGTCGACGCGCCCGCCGAAGTAGCCTTGCAGCGCACCGGCCGCCACGCCGATCAAGGTGCCGGCCAGCGTCAGCCCGAAGGCGAACCAGACGCTGACCCGGAAGCCGTAGATCAGCCCGGCCACCATGTCGCGCCCCTTGGTGTCGGTGCCGAGCACGTTGCTCGCACTCGGTGCCGCCGGGTCCATGGCCTTCTGGAAGTAGTCGATCGAGCGGGCGGAGTGCGGGTTGATCGTGAACACCGCCCAGTTGCCGGGCTTGGCCAGCAGGTCTGCGATGAGCGGGTCCTTCCAGTCGGTGGGCGTCTCGAAGTCGCCGCCGATGGCCTTTTCGCTGGGGTTGTCGAACATCGGCGCATACCACTGGCCACCGATGCGCGCGACGATCGGCCGGTCGTTGCTGACCAGCTCGGCCAGTGTGGAGATCACCAGCATCGCGGCGAAGATCCACAAGGACCAGTAGCCCAGACGGTTGCGCTTGAAGCGCGCCCAGGCCCGCTGGTTGGGCGACAGGTGGAGCACGCCGTTCATCGGGCCGCGCTCCCGAACTGCACGCGCGGGTCGACGACGACGTACAGCACATCGGCGAGCAGCTTGACCACCAGGCCGATCAGCGTGAAGAGGTACAAGGACCCCAGCACGACGGGGTAGTCGCGCCGGATCACCGACTCGTAGGCCAGCAGCCCCAGGCCGTCCAGCGAGAACAGCGTCTCGATCAGCAGCGCGCCGGTGAAGAAGGCGCCGATGATGGCCGCTGGCAGGCCGGTGACCAGCGGGATCAACGCGTTGCGGAAGATGTGCTTGTAGAGCACGCGGTTCTGCGACAGGCCCTTGGCGCGCGCCACCAGCACGTACTGCTTGCGGATCTCCTCGACGAAGGTGTTCTTCGTCAGCATCGTCAACACCGCGAAGCTGCCGATGACCAGGCAGGTCAGCGGCATGGCCAGGTGCCAGAAGTAATCCGTGATGCGCTGCGGCCAGGGCAGTTCGTCCCAGTTGTCCGACACCAGGCCGCGCAGCGGAAACCACTCCAGGAAGGTGCCGCCGGCGAACAGCACGATCAGCAGCAGCCCGAGCACGAAGCCGGGAATCGCGTAGCCGAACAACACGAACACCGTGGTCACCGCATCGAAGCGGCTTCCCTCGCGCACCGCCTTGGCCACGCCGAGCGGGATGGAGACGAGGTAGGCGATCAGGAAGCTCCACAGCCCCAGCGAGATGGACACCGGCAGCTTTTCGCGGATCAGCTGCCAGACCTCCTTGTTCTGCAGGAAGCTGCGTCCGAGGTCGAAGCGCGCGAAGCTGGCCAGCATCTCGAAGTAGCGCACGTGGGTGGGCTTGTCGAATCCGTAGAGCTTCTTGAGCTCCTCGACCTGCTTCTTGTCCAGGTCGCGCGCCGCCTTGTAGCCGCCGCCCTGGGCCCCGCCCTTCTGCGACGCGCGCGCCTCGGCCATGATCTGTTCGACCGGGCCGCCCGGGATGAACTGCATGACGACGAAGGTGACGGTCAGCGCCCCGATCAGCGTGGGCACCATCAGCAGAATGCGTTTGACGATATAGGCCAGCATGTCAGCGTGATCTCTCGAGCGACTTGTCCCACCACGTCCACAGCGGCCAGGGCGCGAACTCGGTGAACCCGCCGATCAGCGTGTCGGCGGCAAAGTACTGGGCTTGCACCTTGGGGATGCCGAACTTGTTCCAGTACGAGATGTTCTCGCTGTTGCTGTACAGGTCGGGCACCTGCCAGTGGTTCCACATCACCACGCGGTCGAACGCGCGGGCGGCATCCTGCAGCTCCTGCAACGTCGTCGCCCGGTCCATGGCCTGCAGCAGCGCATCGGCGACGCGGCTCTTGACGCCGCGAAAGTTCTGGTTGCCCTCCTCGTCGGCCGACTTGGATCCGTACAGCTGCACCAGGTCGGCCACCTTGGGCAGCGTGAAATCACCCTCGACGATGGTCACCATGTCGTAGTCGTACTTCTCCAGGCGCCGGCGAAACAGGGCGAAGTCGACGATGCGCTCCTTGAGCTCGATGCCGAGCTTCTCGAGGTTGCGCTGCCAGTCGTTGATGCCGCCCTCGCGCGTGACCATGTATTCGATGACCATCGCCTCGCCCTGCGCATTGCGCAGCTTGCCGTCGGCAGCCAGCTTCCAGCCGGCCTGGCCCAGCAACTCGCGCGCCTTGAGGAGATTGCGGCGCAGCGCGTGCGGGTCGGCGTCGGTGCGAGGCGCCACGTAGGCTGGCCCGAACACCTGCGCAGGCAGCTCGGCGCGGAAGGGCTCCAGCAGCTTCAGCTCGCCGGGGCCGGGCGTTCCGCTGGCCGCGAACGGCGAGTTGCTGAAGACGCTGCTGGCCCGCTTGTACAGGCCCGACTTGTTGATCGTCTCGAAGTCGTAGGTGTAGGTCAGGGCTTCGCGCACGCGCGCGTCCTGGAACATCGGTCGCCGCATGTTCAGGTTGTAGGCCTGCAGCCCCTGCCCCATGGCCGTCTGCAGCGGGCCTTTGATGATGCGGCCATCGTCCCATTTGCGGCCCTTGTGCAAGCGCACCCAGGCGCCGCCGCGGTATTCCTTGTAGATGTCGAACTCGCCGGCCTTGAAGGCCTCGCGCGCCACCGGGTCGTCTTGGTACATCCGATAGACGACGGTCTTGAAGTTGAAGTGACCCTTGCGCACGCCCAGATCGCGGGCCCAATAGTCCGGATCGAGCGCAAATTCGATGCGTCGAGGCATCTCGGCACGGCTGATGCGGTACGGGCCCGACGTGATCGGGTACTCGGTGATCACCTCGTCGAACTTCTTGCCCGCCCCCCACTTGTGCGAGAACACCGGCATCGTGCCGGCGATGAACAGCTGGTCGCGGGACCTCTCGCGCAGGTCGAAGCGCACGGTGCGCTCGTCGAGCGCCACGGCCTTCTCGATGCCGGCGATCTGCGTCTGCACGTCGGGCGAGGCCTGCTTGCTGGACAGCATCGCGAAGCTGTGCACCACGTCCTTGGCGAGTACCGGATCGCCGTTGTTGAAGCGCGCCTCGGGCCGGATGCGGAAGGTGATCGACGAGAAATCGGGGGCCACCAGCATCTCGCGCGCCAGCAGGCCGTACATGGTCTGCGGCTCGTCCTGAGCCAGGTGGGCAAGGGTCTCCACCATCCAGATCAGCACGCCGGCAGGTGCGTTGCCACGCACCGTCCAGGGATTGAACTTGTCGAAGCTCGTGCGCCGGTCGGGGTTTTTCAGGCGCAGCGTGCCGCCCTTGGGGGCATCGGGGTTGACGTAGTCGAAGTGGGTGAAGGTCGGCGGGTACTTCGGCGGCCCATAGGCTGCGAAGGCATGCACCCACCGGCCGGTAAAGGTCGGTGCATCAGCGGGGGCCGACGGTGCAGCCTTGACAGGCGTGGCCGCAGAGGCGGCGGCAGACGTCGCAACGGTCGTCGCTGTCGCCGTGCCGCTTTGGGCTGCAGTGGCAGGTATCGACGGAGCCGACAGACCGGCACCCAGGCCCAACACCAGCGCACCGCGTCGCCAAGCCGCGCGCCAGGCCACCCGGAGCATTCTTTTCATGACCATCACCCTCGGCCGGAAGGCTGGCCCGGCGCTCAAAAATCAAAGCGGCCGCTCATGACGGCCGCCGGGGCGCGATGATGGCGCAAGCCTCATCCTTCGGCAATCCACCCGGGTGGGTGGTTGCTGGCTCCGGCGGCTGGTGGGCAGCGACCTGCTGGCCCGAGCGTGCCATGCCGGCCGCGCTGTGGCACGGAGCAGGCGACAGGTTGCCGATCCGGGCGATGGCCGGCGGTGAGGCTGAGATGCCCGCCGGCGCGCAGCCCCCGCCCCTGCCGGCAGCGGTCACGCCGCCGGCTTGGCTGGCGCGAACACGTTGCGGCAGCTGGTGCGCTGCGGATCGGCTGCGTCCATGCGCCGGCACACGCCGTCGAGCTGAGCCTTCAGCCGCTTCAGCACCGCGGCATGCTGACCGGACTGGTTCCAGGCCGCCAGCTTGGCCCCCACCCGCTTCATCGACCGGCCGCTGCGCTCATAGAACGCCCCTTTGTCCCGGCCGGCCTCGCTGATGAGCTGGGCGGCGGTCTTCTCGATGCGCACCGACTGGGCTGGCGCCAGGTCGACCAGCGCGGCCAGGTAGCCGGCACCCCACTGGAGCCGAGTGGCCGGGCCCTGGCTGGTCCGGAAGGCCTCTTCGTACCAGCGCAGCGCCTCGTCGGTCCGGCCCAGCTTGCGTGCGTTGCTGCCCAGCTGGCTCATCAGGTAATAGGGTGCATGGCTCTTGGCCAGGTTGGACTTGAGCAGAGCCTCGCTGTCCGCCCACAAGCCGGCCAAGGCCAGTGCATGCGCAGCATAAGGAATCACTGCTTGCCGTTCGTAGGGGTCACTCACTTCGCGATCAAGCCGATCCGATGTCTGCCGGACCTCGGCCAGCAAGGCCTCGGGCAGCTTGACCTGCGTGGCACTCTTGGGCTCCGGCATGCGGGCCAGCTCGATGCGCGAAACCAGCGCCGCCAGCCGGTCGGCCCGGGACAAGGTGGTATCGGCCTGCAGGCGCCGCAACGCGGTGTCGAAGGCCGCCATCAGCGTGGTCCGGTCGTCGGCTGCGTCGTCCGCGAGCACCTTGACCAAGTCGGCCGCGGCATTGCCGATGACATCCATGTGAGCACGCACTTGCGTCGAATCAGCCAGCACGTCGAGGACACGGCGCCGCAGTGCCGCATCGGCCTTGATGCCCTTGCCGTCGTCGCTGGCCGCCAGTGCCTTCAGCCACAGCCGGTTGCTGATCTCGCGGTCGGCGGCTGGGCTGGCCGGGGCCAGCTGGCTCAGCGTATCCGCGACCTGCCCCTTCGGGACGGTGCGCCCCTCGTCGGTCTCCCACGAGTAGAACGCCAGCATGCGCCACTCGTTGGCCGTCAAGGTACGTCCGGCTTGTGCATCAGCGAGCACTGACTTCACAGGGCGGCCCCCAGCCAGGGCCAGCTGCATCACCGCCAGCAGCTGCTCGGGGTCGACCTCGCCGGGTAGACGAGTGACCTCGGTGCCGGTCGGAGAAAACAGCACGACCGTCGGATAGCCGCTGACCTTGAACCGCTCGCCCAGCTTTTGGGCCGCCGGCTTGTCGCCGTCGACATGCACGGCGACGAACTGGCGCGCCAGGTTGGCGAAGTCCTGGCGGTTGAAGAGGGTGGCCTTGAGTTGGTTGCAGGGGGGGCACCAGGTGGCGCCCCAGTACAGCAGCAGAGGTTTCGCTGAGGTCTTGGCCTCGGCGAAGAGCTGGTCGACGGCCTGCGACGAGGCGCCATCGCGCCAATCGAGGTTGGGCGAGGGCGGGCCGGGGCGCGTCCAGGCAGCCAGTGCGACGGCGGTCAACGTCATTGCCAGCACGATCGAACGCAGCGACATCGAATTCCCCTTCAGTCGGACGTGATTTTGGGCGAACTGCGCGACACCTGCCGGCAAGAACGCCTTCTACATGCCGATGCGACACCGCAGACCGAGCAATTGGCCCTCGCAGACCGTGCGCCACCGGCATAGCATGCCGAACATGATCGTCCTGAACCTCCGGGCTTTGCGTTTTCGCGCCAACTGGATACGCGGACTGGCATTCACTGCGCTGATATCTGCCCTATCGCCGGGCTCAGCGTATGCAGCCGACCCCAAGGCGTCGCAACTGTACGAGGATGCACTGCAGCGATTCGAGAAGCAAGACTACCCAGGGTCGATCATTCAACTGAAGAATGCACTGCAAATCGACAAGAGCGCCCTGCCTGTCCACGTGCTGCTCGGCAAGGCACTGTTGGCACGCGGGGAAGTGGTAGCAGCACAGGCCGCGTTCGAAGAAGCCTTGCGGCTGGGCGTCAGTCGGTCCGAGGTCGTCGTCCCATTGGCCACGGCCGTCTTGGGGCAGGCAAGACCTCAGGACCTGCTTGACCAGGACCGGTTTGCAACTTCGGGCCTTCCCGCAGCAATCAAGGCGGAATTGCTGGTTCTGAAGGCGCGCGCAGAGACCGATCGCGGCGATCTGCGCACCGCCCTCAAGCTAGCCGAAGATGCGCGTGAAGCAGACGCGAGCAATGTCGGGGCTTGGTTGGTCGAAGTGCCCATTCGACTGAGATCGCGCCAAGCCAGCGAAGCAGTTGCTGCGGCCAATCGGGCGCTCGCGCTGGCACCGACCTCAGCTGAAGCCAACTATCTTCGCGGAACGATCGCACATGAGCAGGCAGACCTTGCCACCGCCTTGGCTTGGTACGAGAAGGCACTTCGGCTCGACTCCACCCACCTAGAGGCGATGGTTTCGCGCGCCGGCCTGCTTGTGGACCTCAACAATCTGGAGGCCGCCGCGAAGGCTGTGGCGCTTCTGAGAAGCACAGCGGCAGATGATCCGCGCGGGGCCTACCTGTCAGCATTGCTGGCCGAACGTCGAGGAGATTCGAGATCTGCGCGAGAGGCACTTGCCACCGTGACGGCCCTACTCGATCGGGTCCCTATCGAGTTCATGCGGTACCGCACCCAACTGCTGGTTCTGGGAGGGTTGGCACACTTTGGTCTGCACGAGGTCGAGAAGGCGAGACCGTACCTGGAGGCGGCCTACCGTGGACAACCGCAAAGCCCGGCCGGCAAGGTGCTTGCACAGATCTATCTCGCCGACAAGAACTACGACAGCGCGATCCAGGTGTTGGATGCGTATCTTCGTGGACACCCCGACGATGTACAGGCCAAGCGATTGCTGGCTTCGGTGCACCTGGCTCAGGGTCGGCACGCACGCGCGGCCGCAATCAGCCAGGAGGCATTGGGGCGGCAGGAATCACCCGCAACTCGCACCCTGCTGGGTCTGAGCTTGATCGGCGCGGGAAAGTATGCCGATGCGTTGAACGAGCTCGAGGCAGCCTTCGCACGCGATGCGAGCCAGGTTCAGGCGGGTTCTGCTCTGGTGGCCCTCTATCTGCAAGGCGGCCAGGCTCAGAAGGCCCTTCGCATTGCCGACACCCTCGCAAGGCGGAACCCAGCCAGCCCCGGAGTGCAGAACCTGCTCGGAACTACCCGCCTTGCTGCGCAGGACCTTCGTGGCGCACAGCAAGCCTTCGAGGCATCTCTCAAGCTCAATCCGGAGTTGGCAGCGGCACAACTCGGCATGGCGAGGCTGGAAATCAGGCAACAGGCTTTCGACAAGGCCGCTGCGCGCTTGTCGAATGTCCTGACCAAGAACGACGGCAACGTGGAGGCAATGATCGAGCTGGCCGGTGTGAACCGATTGATGGGCCAAGTCGCCGAGGCACAACGGTGGCTGGAGAAGGCCGACGATCGAAGCGGGACCAGCACCCGAGCAGGCTTGGAGCTGGTTGCCTTGCACTTGGCAACCGGGCGTGCTGACCTCGGTCGCGAGGCGGTGAAGCGACTGACCTCGAAGGCGCCCGAGGACCACGACGTCCTCATGGCTAGTGCCCGGGTCGCGTTGGCGGTTGGCGACAAGTCCGAAGCAAAGTCGATCCTCGTCCGGGCTGCTGGTTTGGCAGGATTCGATGCAGCGCGTCTGGTCGACGTCGCTATCCTGCAACTGCAGGCAGGGCAGTTGGCGGACGCAAGTCACTCGCTCGACAAGGCGCTCTCGGCGCGCCCCGGCTTTCTGCCTGCGACTCTGGTGCTCGCGGACGTGGACATTCGGCGCGGCGAATATGCCAAGGCAGAGCAGCTGGCTCGCAAAGTCATGGCAGACCATCCCTCGCTGGGTGTCGGCCACGCCCTGATGGGCGACTTGGCAATGGCACGCAATCAGCCACAAGCAGCCGTTGCGGCCTACAGACGCGCCCATGAGCAGGAGCGGACCTCGGCAAGTGTCCTACGCCTGTTTGGTGCTTTGACAAGGTCAGACCCCAAAGCTGCCAACCAGCTTGCCGAACGCTGGCTAAGGGACAACGCACGTGACACCAAGGTAATGCGTGCGTGGGCCGACAGCCTGGCGCGAGAAGGCAATCTGGCTTCCGCCAGGCGAGCCTACGAGTCGCTCGTGAAGACTTCGCCCGGTGACGCGGATGGCCTGAACAATCTCGCCAACGTCATGCTGCTACAAGAAGACCCCGGTGCCTTGGAGATGGCGAACCGTGCCTTGTCATTGAAGCCCGAGAGCCCTTTGATCCAGGGAACGGCTGGTTGGGCAGCCTTCAAGGCTGGACAACCCGACCGAGCGCTGCAACTGCTGCGCGAGGCAAGGTTGCGCAACCCGTCCAATCCCGACACCCGCTACTTCCTCGCGGCGGTACTGGCTCACACCGGCAAGAAGAAGGAGGCCCGGGACGAAGTCGAGGGCGCATTGAAACTGCCCGCTCCCGGATTCGCCAACGCGCGAAACGCCGCCGAACTCCTGAAGACCCTGAATTGAGGGATGACCGGGATGACGCCTTTTCTTACACTCGGCCCACTCACGGCCCCGCATTCATCGATAAATCGTTGATTCATAAGGGATGCTGGAACTGGTACAAAAAGTGCTTGCGTGGATCGCGAGTGGCAGCCGACCCGGCGCGGCAGATTGAGAGGAACAGAATGAAAAGTACGGTGTGGATCATCAGAGCTGTTTCTGCCTCGGCAGCGTCCTTGCTCCTGGCCAGCGGCGCGGCCGGTCAGTCGATCTGGAACTACACGACCAATCCTTGCGACGTGCCAGGCGCGTGTTCTGCAACGGGGGGTGATCCAACGACGGTAACCGTCACGCCTTACGGGGGCTATACCAGCGGAGCGAACTTCGTCGTCAGTGACGCCATTCGAAGCACGGGTACCTCTGGGTTGACCAACCAGGGCGGCTCGGGCATTGGATTTACGAGCAAGAACGGCGCCGGGACCGTCGAGACCACAAACTCTCCCAACCATGCTTTCGACAACTACGGTGGATCCGGGACATCGTCGAGGGGCGCAACGACGGAGATGCTGCTGATCAACTTCAGCGCCAAGGTGGATCTGACCAGCATCGCCATCGGTTGGGGCATCACGGATACCGACTTGTCCTTGCTCCGCTGGGACGGCTCCGGCTCACCACTGTCCGGAACCGATTTGGTCGATAAGAACGGCTCTGTCATCACAAACGGTACGAGCGGGCTGACTGCGATCAACTCTGGTTGGTCGCTGGTTAACAGTCGGGACATGGACAATGCGGCCACTTCCGGTTCTTGTCTCGCGGGTACGACTAGTGCCTCGTGTGAAACTGGGTCCAAGTCGTGGACCATCAGCGGTAACAACGGCGCCGTGTCGAGCTGGTGGATGATCAGTACGTACTTCGGCGCGACGACAGGCAGCAATGGCCAGAAGCTGGACACCGGCAACGATTTCTTCAAAATCGCGTCATTCGCCGGAAACGTGTGCGCATACAGCGCCACGACGGCAAATGGCAGTACCTGTGAGCCACCGCCCCCTCCGAACAGTGGCGGCGGAAGCACTCCCGAACCGACCTCGTTGGCACTGGTGGGACTTGCCCTTTTGGGCGCCAAGCATGCGCGCCGCGTAAGCCGGAAGCGGCCGTCCTAGACCTCGCGGTCTGAGGTCGGTAGGAACCCAGCCCACCCAGCGCACGGTAGAAGCCGCGACGGCAGCAGCATCGCGAGCGATCTCTGTTGCCCCTGCTGGGAGTGGCGGGTTGATGTCCCAGGAAGTGGTGTAAGTCTTTCGGTGCGCGGCAAGCCGCGAAGG
>WBZL01000786.1_pt1 | contig 35036 bp, 34 predicted proteins | sample 5204291 | NCBI WGS metagenome assembly WBZL01 (sample SAMN12344345, study PRJNA552823) | activated sludge metagenome | biome: Activated sludge suspended growth; feature: Nitrification reactor; material: Wastewater; isolation source: activated sludge from nitrification reactor of wastewater...
CTCTACCTTACGAAGTGTATCAGTCCTCTGTACTTAGTCGTTTGTCGGCTTGCCTAAGTGGCTTCGATACATTTTCGTCAAAATGCATCTATTTCTCTTATCTTGCAAACATATGAGTCGTAAGTCGTAAGTGGTAAGTCGTAAGTGGGGGTAAGGCGATGTTTCGACTTTACAACGACCGCGCGGGCCCAGCCTCTGGCGAACAGCGGCGGCGAGGCCCAGCCTCTGGCGAACAGCGGCGGCGAGGCCCAGCCTCTGGCGAACAGCGGCGGCGCGGGCCGTCAGGTCCGCAATGTCGGTAGCAATCGGTTTGAACATTGGATTTCCGGCCTGTAGGGCCGGTATGTGATGGCATTCCAACCGGCAATATCTGTGTCGGCAAACCTCGGGATCGGCAATTGGCAGCGGCGCGCGGGCCGTCAGGTCCGCAATGTCGGTAGCAATCGGTTTGAACATTGGATTTCCGGCCTGTAGGGCCGGTATGTGATGGCTTTCCAACCGGCAATATCTGTGTCGGCAAATCACGGGATCGGCAATTGGCGGCGACCGCGCGGGCCGTCAGGTTATCAGTAGTTCCGCTCAAAAAATTCCTTGTAGGCATCAATGTTCCGGGTCGTGATGATGGTCCGGTAGTTATTCTGGGAAACCGGCAGTACGTCGAATTTGTACTTGCCGGCATCCAGAAAGTCTTTGGCGTTTTTACGCACTCCTTCATAATAGCGCATGGATTCCTCGGCATTCTTGAAGCGGCGGAGGACCAGCACAGGAGTCTCCTGTTTTTCTCCCATATAAATATTGGAGATGCGGAGCTTTTCGAGGCTGTGGTATTTTTCATTGTAATCGGAAACCGTGAATTTAACGTCATTGAGGTTAACTTCCTGTTTGAATACAATGATGATATAGTGTAATTCGGAAGGATTGTAGGAATAGCCGGATTCCTCTTCGGCGGCCTGGCCCGGCAATTTGGCTCCGGCGCCGCCCAGCATGCGGAGGATCTCCTTGGCTTTGCGCTGCTCGTCGGTATCCGGATAGAGGGCGACCACTTTCTGGAGGTCTTCCACGTAGGCGTCCTTGCCTTTCAGGTTGCCGGTGCACATGGCCATGAGCAGGGCGTATTTGGCCTTGAGCGGGTGTTTGCCGAACAACTGGGCGACGGCCTGCTGGCCCTGATCGTAAGCGTCCTGGAAATTTCCGCTCTTAAAGGATTGGTAGATCTGGTCATAGCGTCGGCTGCGCTGCTGTTCCTCGCTCATGAACTTGGCGGCGAAATCCGGGTCCTGCAACAATTTGGCGTAGTTGGTGGTCGGGTATTTCTGTACGATCTTGTCGTAATATTCCTTTGCCCTGGCCGAATTGTTCAGGTCGGTATGGTCGAGGTACAGGAGGTACCAGGAATCCAGTTCGTAATTGCTTTCCGGGAACCTCGAATTGAGTTCTTCCAGGACGTCAACGGATTTCGGGTAATTCTTCATCCGGTCGCGGTACAGCGAGCCGAGGTTGAACATCGCTTCGCGGATCTGGATCTTGAACTCTTCGATCTCCTGGTTGGTCTTGGGAAAATCGCCCAGGTATTCCGACAGGTTCTCCGGGTCGATGGGAACGGCTTCCGGTTGGGTTTCCGCACCAGGTGAGGCGGCATCCGCGATGGTATTCTGGTTGGAGCGGCGCCAGTCATCTTTCAGCGGCCGGTCGCCCCATTTGCGCTGGAATTCCCGGATGCCTCGCTTGAGGGCCTTGTCATTGTAGGCGAAGAAATCGCTTTTGACCAGTGCCGGCGCGCCGCCCTTATTGCCTGCGGTCGTCTGTTGGGCGGCTTTTTCCTGAGCGGCTTTCAGGCGGGCGTCGTCGCGTTCTTTTTTCACCTTGCCTGCCAGGGCCAGTTTCTCATCGTCCGAAAGCTGGGCGATGCGCAGCAGGCTGTCCTTCTCGATGATCACCGTCAGGTTTTCGGCGATCTCGGTGAGGTTGGTGCTGTAGCGGCGGACTTCGTCGTAACGCTCGTCGGTGGAATTCATCCGGTCGAGGGTATTGTCGAAGTAGGATTTGGCTTCCACGAAACTTTCGTCCTCAAAGGCCATTTTGGCCAGGCGGTAATACACTTCCGCTTCGAGGGCCCGGTTGCCGGAGGTATTCTCGATGACCAGGAGGAGGTCATTGCGGCCCTCTTCGCGGTTGTTCTGTTCGAAAGCGATCTCGGCCAGCGCGTAGTAGATCTGGTCCTTGTACTCCGCATTCTTGGGGTCGCGGAGCATTTTTTCGAGGTTCTGTTTGGCTTCTTCGCCGGTTCCTTTTCCGGTCCGCCAGGCATTCTGAGCCAGGCTCAATTTGGCGCTGAACTCCATTTCGTAGTTGTCGGTATATTTCAACACCTCTTCAAAGGCCTGGTAGGCGGCCTCGTTCTGCCCGAGTTTCTGGTGCAGCTGGGCCTTGATATAGCTGAAGCGGGCCTTGGTCGGGCGATTGGCCTCATCGATGGCTTTGTCGAGGTAAGGCAGCGCCTCGCTGTATTTTTTCTGCTGAATATAGGAATAGGCCATTACTCCGGCGGCTTCCCGGCCGATGTCCTTAAAGGTTTTGGGGTCCCGTTCCAGTTGCCCCAGTATGCGCATGGCGGCATCGGGGTTATCCCTTTCCACGTAGGTTTTAGCCAGCCAGAGCAACCCTTCCTGGTAAGCGGGCCGGTGCTTGAGGAAATAGCTGTCGGGGTCGCTTTCGATGGCTTCCGAGCCGGAATTCCCCAGGCTGATGGTGGTCGGGACAGCTTCTTCGGGCGTGTCGGCAGGCGTCGTTACCGGGTTGGTTGCGGCGGGCGTTTCGGTATTTTCCCCGGGTTTCGGGGTTGACGGCTTTTTGCTTTTTGAGCTGCTGCTTTTCTTTTTCTTTTTCTTCAGCTCACGGTTGTACTGCTTCCGCTCCTTTTCCTGTTGTTTCTTGGATTTGGCGACTTCTTTTTTGGAGGGCCGTGCGTTGCCGGTCCGGCCGGAGGACGCCCGCGAGGAGGTCCGGCCGCTACCCTTTTTGGTTTTCGTCCCCGATTCTTTCCGGGCTTTTTCCTTAGACGGCTTGTATTCATCCGTCATGAAGCGAAGGGTTTCTTCGGCGCTTTCGTAATCTTTTTTGAGGAACTGGGCTTTGCCGAGCAGCAGGTAGCAGTCGTCCGTCCAATGGCTGCGGCGGTGGAGCTGGGCCACGACGGTCACCTTTTCGATGGCCTTGTCGAGGTCGGGGGCGACTGCCTGCGGGTTGTCGGCGGCGATGTACTCATACATGGGCAGCAACTGGGTGTAGTTGTCGTGGTGCTGGTCATCCAACTGCACGATACTGCCGGCCAGCAGCTCATCGGCATTGAAATAGCCGTTGTACTTGGCGGTTGTGTTGTGGTATAACTTCCCCAGCATCGACAGGTCTTCCTGTTTCTTCTGGGTGGTACAGGCCGAAATAGCGCCTACAATCAGCAGCATGGCGCCCATGCGTTTCATTTGAACCAATATTGCAGTGTTAAATATCATAATCATCTGGGTTGGCCGGTTGCCCGGTCTTGCAAAATTTATCTACCTTTGCATTCTTATTAACGCCGGGGTGCAAAATTATTTTATTCCCCACACACTTTCATAGCGCAAAAAGCAAAATATTCGTATTTGACCGGCGTTTCTTAACAAAATGCCTTATGGATAAACAAGGATTTTGGAAGAGGTTGCAGGAAAGGCTACAACATACCTACCGGCTGGTCGTCATGAATAATGAAACTTTCCAGGAAGTAGGCTCCTACAAGCTGAATTTGCTCAATCTGTATATCCTCCTCAGCAGCTTTGCCGTTGTTTTCGCCGTTGTGATCTGGATGCTGATCGCCTATACGCCCCTGCACAAGTACATGCCCGGGTACGGCAAAGGCAGCAACAACGAGGAGGTGCAGGGCCTGCTTCGCAAGGTGGATAACCTGGAAAAGGAATTGACCACTTACCGGGTCTATTCCGAAAGCATCCGCAAGGTCCTGGTCGGGGATGTGACCACGGAGGACGATGTGCCGAAAGCCAATCCGGTGATTCAGGACACCCTTGGGGCAATGTCCCTGGATCCTTCGCAGGAAGAAGTCGCCCTGCGCGAGGAGGTCGAGCTGGACGAGATCGGCGAAATCGCCCGCGAGCCGCGCACCACCAACCTGCCCGGCGCCAATGCCCGGCTGGAGCAAATGTATTTCACGCCGCCCGTCAACGGCGAGATCAGCGCCGATTTCATGCCCGACAAGAAACACTACGGGGTGGATATCCTGGCCGCCAAGAACACGCCCATCAAGGCAGCCATGGACGGATACGTCTTTCTTTCCGACTGGACGCTCGAAACCGGCAATACCATCGGCATCCAGCACGCCAACAATACCATCACCTTTTACAAGCACAATTCCGAATTGCTGAAAAAAGCGGGCAGTTATGTCAAGGCAGGGGAAGCCGTCGCCATTATCGGCAATACCGGCACCATGTCCAACGGGCCCCACCTCCACTTCGAGCTCTGGTACAAGGGCAAGCCCGTCAACCCGACGGAGTACATCGATTTCTGAATACAGCCGCCCGGAACCAAGCCGGAACCAAATGTTAAATCTTTGTAAATTGACTAAAAAAAGGCGGCCGTTTATAAATTAATTCTTGAAAAAGTAAAAGCTTGTTAAAGAATTGATATAATTTTGCCGCTTCAAAAAAGAGGACTGATTAAGATGACTGAGCAGAATGAATCCAACGGCTTGATTGCCGCTTTCAATGAAAAGGGAGAATCCATCAGCCCGCTCCTGCCGGAGACGGTCAAAAACTTTCTTATAGATATCGACGGTACCATCTGTGACGACATCCCCAACGAGGAGCCCGAACGCATGTCGACCGTCCTGCCTTATCCAGATGCCCTCAAGATCATCAACAAGTGGTACGAGGAAGGTCATGTGATCACGTTTTTTTCTTCCCGCACCGAGGAACACCGCGAGATCACCGAAGCCTGGTTGCGCAAACACGGCTTCAAATACCACGGCCTCCTGCTGAGCAAACCGCGCGGCGGCAACTACCACTGGATCGACAACCACATTGTAAAAGCTACAAGGTTCAAGGGCAAATTCACCGATCTCATCGTCAGGACCCATGAGATCGAAGTGTTCAAGCCCTGATTTGTTTTGCTGATTTTTACACCATATTCCGACCTCAATCCTGCGCTTTCAGCCCACCGCATCCTGGTGAACGGGCGACCTGTGCCCGCTGCGCACCGCACCGGCTTTTCCACCGGCAGTGAACCATCTCCTGCCGGCTCGCGTTATAATAGTATGCAATACTATACAAGTTCCTTTCTAAGCGTACTTCCAAGGCGACGTTCATTCAGCCATTTCTCTCTCCCGTTCCGATGAACGGCTCCGACTCCTGAGCTGTAACAGATCGCTTCATAACTTCTACCGGGGACACTCCGTTTCCCCGGCGACAGCTTTTTCTCCCGCGAAGCAAGCTGCTATTTTATTTTTTCAAACCAGTCAAAAATGGAAAAGTCCGATTTCTTTAAACCTGCCCTCGAATGGGCAAAACGCAGAGGCCTGAGCAAGATCAAGGCCAATTTCACCGATTACGAATCTCCCGTTCATTTTACCCGCAGGGACGAGGAACAATCCTTTGTCCCCGATATCACGGGCTACCGCCTTGGGGTCAAGCACTATGTCGAAATCGCCACCAAGGAGGAGGATGTCCCCAAAAAGGTATCCAAATGGAAACTGATGGCCAAGCTGGCCGGCATGAAAGGCGGCAGGCTCTTCCTGCTCGCACCCAAAGGGCATAAGGCCTTCGCCGAACGCATCGTCAAACGCTATAACGTAAACGCCAAGGTCGTTTACCTACAATGATTTTTCACCATTCAAAATACAATTAATGCTCATTATCGAAGTAAAGGACAACGAGAGCATCGACCGCGCTCTCAAACGCTACAAAAGAAAACATCAACGCGTCAAGCTCAAGCAGGAGCTCTTGCGGCGCAAGCATTACACCAAACCATCTGTAAAGCGCAGAAACGAATTACTCGATGCCATCTATCGCGAACAGAAAAAACAGGATCAGGATTACTAAGGGCCGCCTGACCGGCTTGTTCTTCCTGCTAATCTGGTTGTGGGGAGCGCCCCTTTCCGGAGCGCCACCCGCAACGCCGCGATTCACCAATGATCAGGGCCTGGTCAGCGAATCGGGCTATTTCAAACTGATCTGGTCGACAGGCAAAGAGCCGGCCGGCGCCGATAACGCACCTGAATTCCTTTTGCAGCAATCGACCGACAGCAACTTCGGTTCGCCGGTCGTTTTGTACCAGGGTCCGGACCTGGCCACCTTCATCTCCGGCCTTGAAAACGGAACCTATTACTTTCGTTTGAAAGCCATCGACCCGCAAACCCGGGAAGGCAGCGCCTGGACGGCGCCCCTGACGGTCGTGGTCCGGCACCATCCCCTGGCCCTCTCCCTCACCCTCTTCGGTTTGGGAGCCATCGTATTTCTGGCCACCTTGGCCATCGTCGTTTCGGGTGCCAGAGCCACCCGGGCAAACCAGGAAGCATAATATGGAACACCACCAATCAGAAATCCTGAATCCGGCAACCGGCTGGATTCTGATGGCCCTGCTCAGCGCCCTGTGGATAGGCCTCGGCATTTATTGGGGCAAAAAAGCGAAAAACCTGGACGGCTTCATGCTCGCCGGGCGGAATGTCGGGCTCGCTTTCGGCACCGCCACCGCCATGGCCACCTGGGTAACGTCCAATACCACCATGCTGGCCCCTCAATTCGCCCTTCAGCTGGGGCTCTGGGGCATGATCGCCTATTCCATGGCAGCCTTCGGGCTGTTCCTTTTCGCACCGCTCGCCCGCCGCATCAAAGACCTGATGCCCAAAGGCTACACCAGCGGAGATTTTATCCGCCTGCGATACGGCAAAACCGCCTGGCGCGTATTCCTGGCCATTTCCATCTTTTACAGCTTTACCTGGCTGATCAGCATGGGGATGGCCGGCGGCATTTTGATGAACGCCCTGTCCGGCATTCCGTATGCGGTGGGCATGACGGTCATCCTGGGCGTGTGCATCACCTATACCCTGTTCGGCGGCCTGTATGCCGTGATCGGTACCGACTATATCCAATCGGTGATCATCATGATCGGGGTGGTGGTGGTCGGGATCGCGGTGCTGTCGCATGTCGACCTGAGCGGCGTTTATTCCGAGCTGGAGTCCAACCGGCCCATGCTGATCAGCGTCCTGCTGCCCGCCTCCCTGATGGCGGTATTCAACAACCTGCTGTTCGGCATCGGCGAGGTATTTCACAGCAACGTATGGTGGAGCCGGGCATTTGCCATGCGCAAGGGCATCGGTTCGAAAGCCTACACGATTGCCGGCATTTTCTGGCTGCCCGTCCCGATCGCGGCCGGTTTCATCGCCCTGACCGGCGGGTCGCTGGGGGTCAACATCACCAGCCCCGATATGGTGGGCCCGCTGATGGCCGGAAACATCCTCGGCAAGGCCGGCGCGGTGGTCGTGTTCGTGGTGTTCTTCTGTTCGCTGGCCTCCAGCATCGACAGCCTGCTGGCTGCGACCTCCGACCTGATCCTGGAGGACATCTACAAGAAAATGATCAACCGAAAGGCCAGTGAAGCGCGCCTGAAACGGGTGTCCACCCTGATCATCCTCGGCCTTGGGTTGTTTGCGTGGCTGGTTTGCCTGCCCCGGGTCGGTACGCTGGCCACCGTATTGTTCTTTGCAGGCCCGATGGTGGCCAGCACGATCTACCCCATCGTCACGGGGTTGTACTGGAAAACGGCAAGCGCCGGAGGAGCCATCTGGGCCATGGTACTGGGCTCGGTATCGGGCCTGATCGCTTACATCGAAGTCGGCTGGTATACCGGCTCGCTGATCGCCGCCACGGTTTCCATCCTGACCACGGTGCTCTTTGCCCGTTTTCAACCGGATAATTTTAACTGGAAAGCCCTCGATGAGTCGTTGCCGGCTCCCGGATCGGTTTCCAATACCTGAAACAGCATATGCATTTTTCATTGTCATTTTTCAAAATACTGATCCTGGCCGCTATCGGATTGATGGCAGTCGGCGCTGTCACCCTGATCGTTTTATGGCTTAAGGATCTAAAAACCAAGGAAATATGGTAACCGATAAAATCAAAAGGAAAGCCGCGGCAAATCCTGAAAAACCTCCCTTGTACTCAGAGGGGTTGTATCCGAACCCGAAAAAGCTGATCGCGCAGGACACGATCGACATCAACAAGCTGAAGGGGCTCGTCGGCAAATCCATCCTTTCCATCGACCAGTTCGACAAGGACATGGTGCTGGAGATCTGCAAATTCGCCGCTCTGCTGGAAACCACCACCATCGCCGAATCCCACCCGCTGGACGGCAAGATCATCATCACCGCCTTTTTTGAACCCAGCACCCGGACCCGGCTGTCCTTCGAAAGCGCCGTCCTCCGGCTCGACGGCAAGATCATCAGCATTCCGGAGGGGCAGGCGACCGGCGTGGCCAAGGGCGAATCCCTTTCCGATATCGGCGAAATGTTCAACGCCTACGGCGACCTGGTCGTCGTCCGGCACACCGAAACCACGGCAGTGGATGAGCTGCTGCACAACCTGCGCCTGCCGCTGATCAACGCCGGCAACGGCTCGGGCGAACACCCCACCCAGGCTATGGCCGACTGGTTTGCCATCCTGAAATGGAAACCCAGGCTCAAGCAGGACGTCATCGCGCCGGAAGACCGGATCCACCTGGGCATCCTCGGCACCCCCGGCAGCATGCGCGCCGTCAACAGTTTCCTGCGGTTGTCGCTCCTGTTCAAGGCCGGCATCCGCCGGATCAGCATCGTGTCCGACCTTGCCGATCCGCTCGGGCCCGAACTGGAAGAGAGCCTCAACCGGTCGGGCATCCGGTACGACATCACCAACGACATCAATACGGTCCTCTCCGATATGGATGTGGTCTATATGAATTCCATCGCTTTCCTCGGGGACAGCTACAAGACCCTGGATTCCCGGTTCAAACTCGACGCCGGCAGCAACCTCAAGGAAGATGCCGTGGTATTGCACCCGCTGGCCAGGCTCGACGAGCTCGACCCCACCCTGGATGGCACCCACCACAACCTCTACTTCACCCAGGCCCACGGCGCCGTATTCATCCGCCAGGCCTTGCTCATATCGGTCCTCAACCGTTTCGACCGAATTCCTCCGGCTACGCCGGGTATTGTTAAATCTTAGAAAAAACGTTCATCAATGTGTGGAATCACCGGATTTTGGAGCCTCGGCCCGCTCGAGAAAAACGCCCGCGAGGTGCTGGCAAAAATGACCGCCAGCATCCGGCACCGCGGCCCCGACGGGTTCGGTTACCATCTGGATGCAAAACGCGGAATGGCCATGGGGCACGCCCGGCTGTCCATCATCGATATGCATACCGGCGACCAGCCCCTGTACAGCCGCGACAAATCCCGCGTGCTGACCGTCAACGGGGAATTTTACGACTACAAGCGGATCCGGACCCGGCTGCGGCTCCAGGGATTCTCCTTCACTACCAAGTCGGACAGCGAGATCGCCCTGCCGCTTTATGAAAGAGAAGGCCTCGATTTTGTCAGGCACCTGCGCGGAGAATTCGCCTTCGCCCTGTTCGACAAACGCAATCAACGGCTGGTGCTCGTGCGCGACCGGTTCGGCATCAAGCCGCTGTATTATTATATCGGAAAGGATACCGTGTACTACGGTTCCGAGATCAAGGCCATTTTCGCCAATCCCTACCCCGAAAGGAAATTCTCGCCGGCAGGTGTGATGCACCAGCTCATGCACACCATGGTGCCCGGCACAACGGCCTTCGAAGGGGTTCAGGCCCTGCTCCCGGGGCATATGCTCATCATCGAAAAGGGTGAACACGGGTTTTCGGTACGGGATCAGCAATACTGGGATATGGACTTTCCGAAAGTGGATGAGCGGGATCGCAAGCTGACCGCCGCCCACCATATCCAGACGGTCCAGGAGACCCTCCAGGAAGCGGTTGCCCATCGCCTGGAGGCCGACGTGCCGGTGGGTTGTTATCTTTCCGGCGGTATCGACAGCTGTTCGATGCTCGGGCTGGCTTCATCCATGCAGCAGCAACCCGTCAAGGCCTTCACCATCAGTTTCGACCACCAGGCTTACGACGAGTCGGTGATCGCCCGCGAGATGGCCAATGCCGTCAAGGCCGATCAGGAGGAAATCAACTTGTCGTCGAAGGAACTTTACGGTCAAAACTACATCACCACGATGTGGCATGCCGAACGTACGTTCTACAACACGCTCGGCGTGGCCAAATGGTGCATGAGCAAACGCGTCAACGAATGCGGCTACCGGGTGGTGGTCACCGGCGAGGGTTCCGACGAGCTCTTCGGCGGATATCCGGCCTTCAAGCGGGACATGCTCAAGTACGCCCAGGGCGACAACGCGGGGTTGCTGACCAAGCTGGAGGATTCCAACAAGATCTTCAAGGGCGCCATACTGGCTGAAAACGCGGTTTCGCACCCCGCGCTGGAAGCAGTCTGCGGGTTTACCCCGTCATGGATCCAGCCCTGGATTCAGACCCTGGCCCTGGCCAAACCCCTGATGAACGAGGACCTCCTGGCCGATCTCAGGGATTACGACCCGATCGAGGCCATTGCGGACGCTTTCGATCCATCTCAGCTCGACGGCCGCCATTTTCTGGACAAGGCCCAGTACACCTGGATCAAGACCATGCTCGAATGCCAGATCCTGAACTGGGGCGGCGACCGGGTGGATATGGCCAACTCCATGGAGTCCCGGCCGGCATTCCTGGATCATTACGTCGCGGAAGCGGCCAAAATGATCCCGCCGAAATTCCGCATCCGGGCGGGCACCGAAAAGTGGGTATTGCGGAAGGCCATGCAGCAGATCCTGCCCAAGGTGCTTTACCAGCGCGAGAAATTCGCCTTCATGGCGCCGCCGGGCCATACCTCCGCCGACAAGCAGACCGCCCTCGACAACCTGATCGAGCGGTTCCTCAATCCGGAAGCCCTCCGCTCCGCAGGCATGCTCAACCCGGGCACCGTCGGCGAATTCCTCCAGCGTTACCGCCAGGATAAAAACCCGGTGTCGCTGGTGCGGAAGGACGCCATCCTCAACCACCTGCTCGGCATACAGATCCTGCACGAGCAATTCATTCTGAACCGGCAACCGGAGGTCATCCCGGCCTGAAACCGGCGGTGAGGTTGCCTATTTCTTAACCAAAACACGTTACAACTGCCATGACCAAAGATTACCAGGCTTACCAGTTGCGCAACTTCCGGGAAATTCCCGAAGTGGATCGTTATTTATCCGAAGAGGATAAATTCGCCATCGAAGTGGTCGGCAACATCCTGCCTTTCAAAGCCAACAATTATGTGACTGAAGAATTGATCGACTGGGAAAACTTCCGGCGGGATCCGATCTATGCCCTGACCTTTCCGGCAGCGGAAATGCTCGAACCGCAACATTTTCAGGAAATAGCCGGGCTGCTGAACGCCGGCGCCGGCAAAGCCGAGATCAAGCTGACCGCCAACCGGATCAGGCGGGAGCTCAACCCCCACCCTGCCGGACAAATGGAGCACAACGTCCCCGTGCTCGACGGCGCCCCGCTGACCGGCATCCAGCACAAGTACCGGGAAACCCTCCTGTTCTTTCCCAACCAGGGGCAAACCTGCCACGCCTATTGCACGTTCTGCTTCAGGTGGCCGCAGTTTGTGGGCATGAACGAGCTCAAGTTCGCCATGCGGGACACGGACCTCCTGATCCGCTACCTGCGGGAACACCCGGAGGTGAACGACGTCCTGTTCACCGGCGGCGACCCCATGATCATGAAGACCCGCATCATCGCCCAGTACATCGACGCCCTGATCGAAGCCCGGATCCCCAACCTGCGGACCATCCGGATCGGCACCAAGGCCCTGGGGTACTGGCCGCAGCGGTTTGTCACCGACGAAGATGCGGACGACCTCCTGCGCCTGTTTGAACGGACCAAGGAAGCCGGCATCCACCTCGCCTTCATGGCGCATTTCAACCACCCCAGGGAACTGGAAACGGACATGGTCAAAACGGCCATCGAACGCATCCTCAATACCGGCGCGGTGATCCGGACCCAATCGCCGATCATGCGGCACATCAACGACAAGGCGGAAGTCTGGTCGGACATGTGGCAAAAACAGGTTGAACTGGGTTGCATACCTTATTATATGTTCGTGGCCAGGAATACCGGCGCCCAGCACTACTTCGCCATTTCGCTGGAGGCCGCCTGGCGGATCTTCAACCGGGCCTACCGCAAGGTCAGCGGCGTAGCGCGCACCGTACGGGGGCCGAGCATGTCGGCGATGCCCGGCAAAGTGCAGGTGAACGGCGTTGCGGAGATCATGGGCGAAAAGGTTTTTGCGCTGGAGTTCCTGCAGGCGCGCAACCCGGAATGGGTCGGTCGCCCGTTCTTTGCAAAATACAATCCGGACGCCATCTGGCTGGACGACCTGGAACCCGCCTTCGGCGAAAAACGCTTCTTTTATGAGGTCACCCGGAGATCGGGCCAACGGCCGGGTACGGTGGCTGGGGTCGATCTGGCGGTTTGATTGTCGTTCAATGGGTGTCCAGGCCAAACGGTTTCGCCTGGATTTCCTGTCAGCAAACTGCTCGGGGCCGGATGTCCTGCCCCGGGCCCGGCGTGGCATCCGGTCGCCGGGTTGCAAGCGCGTAAGATTAATTCATCGTTAAAAAATTTATGTAACCCTACCGGTTTTCCAAATATTGAGTAATTTTGTTACTCAATTCATCCCATGATCGAAGCATTGATCTCGTCCAAGACCAGGATTAAACTTTTGCTGAAATTTTTTCTCAACAGCAAAACAACGGCTTATCTTCGCAGCCTGGAAAGCGAGTTCGGGGAGTCGTCCAATGCCATCCGGGTAGAATTGAACCGCCTTGAAAAAGCCGGCATGCTCACTGCCCACCAGGACGGAAACAAGAAACGCTTTCAGGCTAATACCCAGCACCCCCTTTTCCGAGAAATCCACAACATTCTGCGCAAACACATCGGGTTGGACCACATCCTCGAAAAGGTCATTCTCCGCCTGGGCAAGGTGGAAAAGGTCTTTTTAATCGGCGATTTTGCCCGGGGAGTGGACGGCAAGGTCATCGACCTTTTGTTTATCGGGCCCGATATCGACCGCAACTATTTGGTGGAATTGATCGTAAAAGTAGAATCGGCCATCCATCGCAAGATCCGGTTTCTCATTTTTGAAAACGAGGATTTTGACTGGGGTCAAATCGAAACCGAACCGCTGTTGCTGTACGCAAAGGACAACTTATAATCTTATAATCTGAGCCGGATGAAAAATATCCAAATGGTCGACCTCAAAACCCAGTACGAAACCATCAAACCCGAAGTGGACGCCGCCATCCAGGAGGTGCTCAACTCCACAGCCTACATCAACGGCCCCCAGGTCCGGCAATTCCAGGCTTCCCTGGAGTCCTACCTCGGCGTCCGCCACGTGATCCCGTGCGCCAACGGTACCGACGCCCTCCAGATCGCCCTGATGGCCCTCGGCCTCCAGCCCGGCGACGAGGTGATCGTACCCGCTTTCACGTACGTGGCCACGGCCGAAGTGATCGCCCTGCTGCAACTCAGGCCGGTGATGGTGGACGTCGATCCCGATACCTTCAATGTTACCGCCGACCTCATTGAGCAGGCCGTTACGCCCCGGACAAAAGCCGTGGTGCCGGTCAACCTGTTCGGACAGAGCTGCGACATGGAGCCCATCATGGCCGTTGCGGAAAAATACAGCCTTTTTGTGGTGGAGGACAACGCGCAGGCCATCGGCGCCTCGTACACCTTCGCCGACGGAACAAGCGTCAAAGCCGGTGCCATAGGGCATATCGGCTGCACGTCGTTCTACCCATCCAAAAACCTGGGCGCCTACGGCGACGGGGGCGCCATCTACACCAACGACGAGGCCCTGGCGACCGCCTGCCGCAGCATCGCCAATCACGGACAGGCGTCGCGCCGTTATTACCACGACGTGATCGGGTGCAACTCCCGGCTGGATTCGATCCAGGCCGCCATCCTCAACGTCAAACTGGCGCGGCTCGACCGGTTTGCAGCCGCCCGCCAGCAAGCAGCCGCTTATTACGACCGGTTCTTTGCCGGCGTACCCCAGCTGCAGGTCCCGGCCCGGCAAGCCAACAGCACGCATGTTTTTCACCAGTATACGCTGATCGTCCGGGAAGGCGACCGCGACCGCCTGCAGGAATTCCTCAAGGAAAAAGGGATTCCCTCCATGATCTATTACCCGGTGCCGCTGTACAACCAGGAAGCCTATAAATCCTCGGCCCCGTATCCGGATTTCAGCCTGCCGGTCACGGAATATCTTTGCAAAACCGTCATCTCGCTGCCCATGCATACCGAATTGGACGACGAGACCCTGGAATATATCTGTCAATCGGTACAATCATTTTTCAATTAACCTGAAATACCCTTCGAAACCATGTACAAGGAACTAGAGAAGAAAGAAAAAGCCATTTCCGTGATCGGCCTCGGTTATGTCGGCCTGCCGCTGGCATTGGCATTCGCCCGCAAATTCAAGGTGATCGGATTCGACATCAACGAACAGCGCGTAGCCATGATGCGCAACGGCGAAGACCCCAGCAAAGAACTTGAATCCGATGCATTTGAAGGTTGCGACATCACCTTCACCGCCAACCTGGAAGACCTCAAAAAAGCCCATTTCCACGTGGTTGCGGTCCCGACCCCGGTAGACGAACACAATGTTCCCGACCTTAAACCCGTTTTGAAAGCCTCGGAAAGCGTCGGCAAGGCGCTCAAAAAGGGCGACTACGTGGTGTATGAATCCACGGTCTATCCGGGCTGTACCGAAGAAGATTGCCAACCCATCCTGGAAAACCTGTCGGGCCTCCAACTCGGCAGCGGCTTCAAAATGGGCTATTCACCCGAACGGATCAACCCCGGCGACAAGGAGCATACCATCGAAAAGATCCTGAAGATCGTTTCCGGCAGCGACGCCGAAGCACTTGAGGAGGTAGCCAAGGTATACGGCGCGGTCATCCATGCCGGCATTTACAAGGCCTCCTGCATCAAGGTGGCCGAAGCCGCCAAGGTGATCGAGAATACCCAGCGCGACCTCAACATCGCCTTCATGAACGAACTGTCGATCATTTTCGACCGGCTGGGCATCGATACCAAGGAAGTGCTCGACGCAGCCGGCACCAAATGGAACTTCCTCCGGTTTACGCCCGGCCTGGTCGGGGGCCACTGCATCGGCGTCGACCCGTACTACCTGCTGCACAAGGCCAATGAGCTGGACTACAACGCCCAGGTCATCACCAGCGGGCGGCGCATCAACGACGAAATGCCGGCCTATATCGCCAAGCGGCTGGTGCAGTTGCTGATCCAGAACGGCAAGAACCCGGGCGCTTCCAAGGTCCTCGTGATGGGCGTCACCTTCAAGGAGAATGTGGCCGACATCCGGAACTCCAAGGTGGTCGACCTGATCCGGGAGCTGATGCAGTTCTCGGTCAACGTCCACATCACCGACCCGTACGCTTCGCCCAACGAGGTGGCGCATGAATACAAATTATCCCTGGTCGACGCGGTTTCGAACGACTACGACGCCGTGCTGGTCGCCGTCGGCCACGAGCAATACAAAAAACTTGATTTCACTTATTTCCGCACCATTACCAGCGGCGATAAGCCGATACTGATGGACATCAAAGCCATGTACGCCAAACCGGAAAACAACGGCTGGGTTTACTGGCGATTGTAAAAACCGAATATGAAGTCTGCTGGACAAGAGAAAGTCAAGGAACAGATAGAGAACCATTTGGACGAGAGGGAGGCGCGGTGGTTTGCCGTTTATACCAGGTTCAGGCGGGAGAAGCAGGTGCTTCGCCGGCTGACGGATAAGGGTGTACACGCTTACCTGCCCCTGCAATCGTTTACCCGCCGGTATACCCGCAAGGTCAAACAGGTAGATCTGCCGTTGATCAACGGGTACATTTTCACCAGGATCACGAAGAAGGATTACGTCCCCGTGCTGGAAACGCCGGACGTGGTCAATTTTGTCCGCTTTTCCCGCAACCTGATCTCCATCCCGGAAGCCGAGATCAACCTGATCCGGCGCATCCTGGGAGAAGGCATCGATGTGGAGGTGAGCATGGAGGCCTTCCGCCTGGGCGACGAGGTCGAGGTGATCGCCGGCCAGCTCACGGGGTTGAAGGGGCGGCTGGTGCGCAAGGAAAACGAAAAGAACTTTCTCGTCGAGCTGGAAACCCTGGGCTGCGGCCTGTGCATGTATGTGGAGCCCGGATACCTCAACCGTTTGAAGGAAAACCCGGGGTGGAAACCGGAGGAAAAAGGCGTTGGGATCTGGGGGTTGTAGGATTGATTCGCCACGCCGCGGCGTGGTCGATTGATTCGAGTCAACAAATCAACAGATCCTCAACTACTCGTATTTATAAAAAAGCGTACCAACGCTGAGAGGTTTATCAAGTCCGATCGCATTTAATTTCGTGAAAAGTCCCTGCGACCTTTCAACGGCGAAGCCTTGTGTTTTTAATTGATCCGCCACGCCGTGTTCGATTGTTCGATTGTTCGATTGTTCGATTGTTCGATTGTTCGATTGTTCGATTGTTCGATTGTTCGATTGTTCGATTGTTCGATTGTTCGATTGATTCGATTGATTCGATTGATCGATTGATTCGATTGTTCGATTTTGGGCGTCCGTCGGTTGGTCAGCTTAATCGATTCATTCGACTTAATCGGTTCAATTGTTCAATTCTTCAATTCTTCGATTCTTCGATTTTTCGATTCTTCGATTGATCCGATTGTTCGATTGATTCGATTGTTCGATTGATTCGATTGATTCGATTCTTCGATTCTTCGATTCTTCGATTCTTCGATTCTTCAATTTTTCGATTGATCCGATTGATCCGATTGATTCCGCCGCCCGCTGTAGCTTCAGCGAAGGTGGGGATTCTTCGATTGATTCGATTGATTCGATTCTTCGATTCTTCGATTCTTCGATTCTTCAATTTTTCGATTGATTCCGCCGCCCGCCGTAGCGTCAGCGAAGGTGGGGATTATTCGATTTTTCAAATCCTCAACAAACTCCCATGCCCTACATTCATCCTACAGCGATCGTTGACGAAGGCGCCCGGATCGGCGAAGACAGCAAAATCTGGCATTTCTGCCATATCATGGGCGGAGCCGTCATCGGCCGGGGTTGTTCCATCGGCCAGAATGCGTTTGTGGCCGGCGGGGTTGTCCTGGGCGACAATGTCAAGGTGCAGAACAACGTCTCCATTTACGAGGGCGTGACCTGCGAAGACGATGTTTTCCTGGGCCCGTCCATGGTGTTCACCAACGTCATCAACCCGCGCAGCGCCGTCAACCGGAAATCGGAATACCTGGCTACCCGCGTAGGCCGCGGCGCAACCATCGGCGCCAACGCCACCATCGTCTGCGGGCACGATATCGGCGCGTTTGCCTTTATCGGGGCGGGCGCGGTGGTCACGAAGACCGTACCGGCCTACGCGCTGGTGGTCGGCAACCCAGCCCGCCGCATCGGCTGGATGAGCGAACACGGGGCGCGCCTGCACTTCAACGACCAGGGGGAAGCGATCTGCCCGGGCAGCGGCGAGCGGTATGTGCTGGAAGGCGGGGAGGTGCGAAAGCCTTAGGCGGCAACTTCCCGTTGCCCCCTAAGTTGAAAACCCCAATGCATCGATCGGCCTTATCGGCAGGAGCAGCAATTCAGGCCGTAACCCGAAGTTACCGCCTGAAGCCGCGCAACCAAAAACCAGATTTCACGTACAAAATAAAAACCACAAAACCTTGAAAACCTTCTCCCTCATCGGAGCGGCCGGTTACGTAGCGCCGCGGCATATGCGGGCCATCAAAGACACCGGCAATACCCTCGTAGCGGCATTCGACAACAACGACTCGGTCGGGGTCATCGATTCTTATTTTCCGGAGGCCGATTTCTTCGTCGAATTCGAACGCTTCGACCGCCATCTGGAAAAGCTCAAACGCTCCGGGACCCGCATGGATTATGTCAGCATCTGCTCGCCGAATTACCTGCACGACGCCCATATCCGGTTCGGGCTGCGGCACGGCGCCGACGTCATCTGCGAGAAACCCCTCGTGCTCAATCCCTGGAACATCGAAGCCCTGCGCGATATCGAGGAAGAGACCGGCCGGAAGATCTATACCATCCTCCAACTCCGGCTTCACCCCGCCATCATCGCCCTGAAAAACGAGATCGACAACGGCCCGAAAGGCAAGCTGCACGATATCGAACTGACCTATATCACGTCCCGCGGAAAGTGGTATTACACCAGCTGGAAAGGCGCCCTCGACAAATCGGGCGGCATCGCCACCAATATCGGCGTCCACTTTTTTGACATGCTGCAGTGGATCTTCGGACCGGTGCGGGAAAATACCGTCCATGTCGGCACGCACGACCGCGCCGCCGGTTTCCTGCAACTCGAAAAGGCCAACGTCCGCTGGTTCCTCAGCATCAATGCCGATACGCTGCCCGAGGAAGTCCGCGCCAAAGGCGGCAAAACCTACCGCTCGCTGCAAATGGACGGCCGGGAGATCGAATTCAGCGAAGGATTCACCGATCTGCATACCCTGAGCTACGCCCAGATCCAGGACGGCCGCGGTTTCGGGCTCGACGCGGCAGCCCCCAGCGTGGAGATCGTCCACGAGATCCGGGGCGCCCGGCCCATCGGCCTCGACGGCAACCACCACCGGCTCGCCGCCCTGCCCCTGGCGCCGCACCCGTTCGAATCTTCGAATATTTCACGATATAAAAACAACGCGACTTGAAAATCCTAGTCACCGGTACCGCCGGATTCATCGGTTATCACCTGGCCAACCGGCTGATCGCCCGCGGCGATGAAGTGCTCGGCCTGGACTGCATCAACGATTACTACGACCCGCAGCTGAAATTCGACCGCCTGGCCACCGCCGGCATCCGCCGCGAAGACATCGCCGAGGGCCGGGTCATCACCAGCCGGACGCACCCCAATTACCGGTTTGTCCGCATGCGCCTGGAAGACAAGGACAGCATCGCCCGGTTGTTCGCCGAAGAGCAATTCGACGCCGTTTGCAACCTGGCCGCCCAGGCCGGCGTCCGTTACAGCCTCATCAATCCCGGCGCCTATATCGAGAGCAATATCGCAGGCTTCCTCAATATCCTGGAAGGTTGCCGCCACAACGGCGTCAAACACCTGGCCTACGCCTCCAGTTCAAGCGTATACGGCCTCAACGAAAACATGCCGTTCTCCACCTCCGATAACGTCGACCACCCCATATCCCTGTACGCCGCCAGCAAGAAGAGCAACGAATTGATGGCCCATACCTACAGCCACCTCTTCGGCGTGCCCACCACGGGCCTCCGCTTCTTCACCGTCTACGGCCCCTGGGGGCGGCCCGACATGGCCCTGTTCCTGTTCACCAAAGCCATCCTCGCCGGCGAGCCCATCAAGGTGTTCAACTACGGCAATATGGTGCGCGACTTCACCTACGTCGCCGATATCGTGGAAGGCGTCATCCGGGTCATCGACCACCCGCCCGCCGGCAACCCCGGCTGGAACGGCGCCGACCCCGACCCGTCGTCCTCCCGGGCGCCCTACAAGATCTACAACATCGGCAACAACAACCCGGTGAAACTGATGGACTTCATCGCCGCCATCGAAAAACGCCTGGGCAAAGAAGCCGTCAAGGAAATGCTGCCCATGCAACCCGGCGACGTTCCGGCTACCTCCGCCGACGTTGCCGACCTCGTCCGCGACCTGGATTACAAACCGGAAACGGGCGTAAAGGAGGGGATTGACGGGTTTTTGGATTGGTATCTTGGGTATTTTTGAGGAACTGAGGAACTGAGGAATTGAGGAACTGAGGAATTGAGGAATTGAGGAATTGAGGAATTGAGGAATTGAGTATTCGTTTATTTCAGAAAAAAGCAAACCTGCCGCAGTCTTTCGGTTTTCTGAAGACCGACCTGCATTCCCATATCCTGCCGGGTATCGACGACGGGGCGAAAGACGTGGAAGAAAGCCTGGAACTGGTCCGGGGATTGCATGCGCTGGGGTACGACCGGTTGATCGCTACGCCGCATATTCTGATGGAGTTGCACCCCAACAGCGCGGCGACCGTCCTGCCGGCGCTGGAGCAACTCCGGTCGGCTGTCCGGGAAGCGGGGTTGGACGTCCGCATCGACGCGGCGGCCGAATACATGATGGACGACGGCTTCGAACCCGTCCTGGAAGCCGGCAACCTGCTGACCCTGCCCGGCAACCGCGTGCTGGTGGAAATGGGCTTCATCAACCCGCCGCCCAGGCTGCACGACTACCTGTTCCGCCTTCAGACCAAAGGCTACAAGCCCCTGCTGGCGCATCCCGAACGATACCTGTTCCTGAAAGACCGCTTCGGCGAATACCAGCGCCTTCGCGAGATCGGCTGCGAATTTCAGCTGAATCTGCTTTCTTTGCACGGATATTACGGCAAACCGGTGCGCGATACCGCCCAGAAATTGCTCAAACACAACCTGATCGACTTCCTCGGTACCGACCTGCACCACGCCAGGCACCTGGACAACCTGCAAAACCTGTTAACCGATTCTGCCGCCATGAGCCTGCTCCAACGGCACACTTTTAAAAACACCCAGCTGTGAGGAGATTATTTTTGTTTGAGGAATTGAGGAATCGAGGAATTGAGGAATTGAGGAATCGGGGAACCGAGGAATCGGGGAATCGAGGAATTGAGGAATTGAGGAATCGAGGAATCGAGGAATCGGGGAATCGAAGAACTGAGGAATTGAGGAATCGAAGAACTGAGGAATCGGGGAATTGGGGAATCGAGGAATCGGGGAATCGGGGAATCGAGGAATCGAGGAATCGGGGAATCGAGGAATCGGTGCCGAACATTTTTCGACGAGTGGCGATGCGCCGGTACGTGTGGATTGCGCTCTTGGCCGGCCTGAGCTCCTGCGTATCCCATGACGACCTCATGAACCTCAACCAGGGGCCCGCCTTCCCGACCGCTCCGGTGGATATCCCCCGGCTCGAACCCCTGAAGATCCAGAAGGGCGACCTGCTGTACATCCAGGTTTTTTCGCCCGGAGAAGGCGCCGCCGCCCCGTTCAACCTGCTCGGGCCGGAAGGGACGGCTTCCGATGAGGCTTCCACCTTCAAGGTCGACGAAAACGGCATCGTCGAATTGCCGGGACTGGGGCCGCAACCCCTCGCCGGGCTGACCCTGGCCGAAGCCCGCGACACCATCAAAAACGACCTCAATACCTACCTCAACGACCCCATTGTCCATATCCGCTTCCTCGATCTCCGGTTTTCGGTGCTCGGCGAAGTGCGCAGCCCCGGCACCATCACGCTGCCCGAAGAGCGGATCACCATCTTCCAGGCCCTCGGCTTTGCCGGCGACCTGACCAACTACGGCGACCGCACCAACATCCTCGTCGTTCGCGAACGCGACGGCAAACGCGCCTTCGGCAACGTCAATATCCAGGACCGCAATGTCTTTCAATCGCCATACTTTTATCTCGAACCCAACGACCTGGTTTACGTCTACCCCACCAAAGCCAAAGTCGCCACCGTCAGCGATCAGGCGAACAAGGTGCTGCCCTGGGTTTCTGCCGGTGCGGTGCTGTTGAATTTGGTGATTATATTGTCCCGGAGGTAGGTTGGTTTTTTGTTTATTTATTTTTATTGTTGTTTATTTTGGTTTGTTGTTATTTATTGTTGTTAGGTTATGGCGACTTTTAAGACATTCAGGGACATAGAAGCGTGGCAATTGAGCCGGGAATTGGCCGGCAAAATATGGGATTTGTCGCATCAGGGAACCTTTGCCAAAGATTTTGAACTCAGGGATCACATCAATAAAACGGCCGGCTCCATTATGGACAATATTGCGGAAGGATTCGGCCGGGGAGGGAACCGGGAATTCATCCAATTCCTCTGTATATCCAGGGGTTCTGCATTTGAACTGCAAAGCCAGCTTTGCCGCGCCTTTGACCGGAAGCATATTCCTTCAGCAGAATTTGATGCAGTTATCCTGCAAGCTGAAAAACTAAGCCAAAAAATACACAACCTCCTGACCTATTTGCTTAAATCTGCGGTTAAAGGCCATAAATTCAAGGAGCCCGCAAAACCTTATTCTTCCCCGGATGACGAAACGCCCGAACACTTCGAAGAACTACTTGAAACCTATCTGGCCCAAATCCGCTCCTCCTGAAAATTACCCCGACGAGCCTAACAACCATAAACCAACCCACATAAACAACAACAAACAACCATAAACAACAACAAACCACAATAACCGGCCCTCCCGGTACACCAACATGAACTCCAACTTCGATCCGTTCCTTGAAAATGAAAAACCGGTTGACCTCAAGCGGCTGCTCTACCAGTATGTCCTCCGCTTTTGGTGGCTGTATTTCACCTGCCTCCTGATCGCACTGGCCGGCGCCTGGGTCTACCTGCGCTACGCCACCCGCCAGTACCAGGTCAAGAGCACGATCCTGATCAAGACGCCTGAAACCACTTCGGGAGAGATCTCCCAGGATTTCATCCTCACCGAACTGGGCATCAGCAACCAGGTCAGCAACGTGGAGAACGAGATCCAGATCCTCAAATCGCGGACCCTCATGATGGAGGTCGTCCGCCGGCTGCGGCTCAATGTGATCTACGAACAGGAAGGCCGCATCAAAAAAGGCGAACAATACCTGCGCAGCGTCGTCCTCGTGGATACCTTCGCCCTGGCAGACAACGTCAAAAGCCTTAACCTGGAAGTCCGCCCCGAAGCCGGCGACTCCAGCCGGTTCAGCCTCCTGTCCGGCGAAAAATCCGTGATCGAAGGCGCCCGCTTCGGCGATACCCTCGATACCCGCTGGGGTTTGCTCGTGTTCAGCCGCAACCACCAGATCAGGGAATGGCCCGACGGCCGGGTGCTCATCGGCTTCCGCGAACCCGAATCCATCGCCGGCCGCTATTCCGGCAGGCTGGCCATCAAACGCGTCGGCGAATGGTCGAGCGTGCTGGAGATCAGCCTCAAGGACCCCGTCCCGGAAAAAGCCGCCGACATCCTCAATACCCTGGCCCAGGTGTACAACGAAGCCGCCATCAAGGACAAGAACAAGGTCGCCGAAAGCACCTATAATTTCCTCAACGACCGGCTCCACATCCTCACCGGCGAACTCTCCGAGGCGGAAGGCGCCGTCCAGGATTTCAAAACCCGCAACACCATCCCCGGCGATATCCTGCTCAACGTCACCAATTCGCTGGAAGAGTTCAAGGCCAACGACGCCGAACTCTCCCGGCTCGAACTCCAGTCCGATATCCTCGACAATATGGAAAGCTACCTCACGTCGGACAACAACAACCGCGACGTGCTGCCCGCCAATTTCATCGTCGAGAACGCCGACCTGACCCAGCAAACCGCCCAGTACAACAAACTCCTCCAGGACCGCCGCCTCCGCCTGCGCGACGTCAAACCCGACCACCCCGACATCATCGCCTTCGACCAGCAGATCGCCTCCCTGCGCGTGGTCATCCTCAGCACCATCCGCAGCGCCCGCGGCACCCTCAACCGCCAGATGAAGACCATCCGCGACAAAAACGAACAGCTCAACAAGCAGATCCGCGGCCTGCCCGGCATCGAACGCGACCTCATTGAGATCACCCGGACCAAGAACATCAAGGAAAATCTCTATATCTACCTGCTCCAGAAACGGGAAGAAGCCTCCCTGTCCATGGCCGTCGCAGCGTCCAACGCCCGCGTCATCGACGAAGCCCGGCCCGGCGGCGGCCCCGTCGAACCCAAGAAACAACTGGCCTACGCCCTGGCCATCCTCCTGGGCCTCGGCCTGCCCATCGGGACCATCCTGGTGATCGACCTGCTCAACGACAAGATCCGCTCGGTCGAGGAGATCAAACAAACCTGCACCGCCCCCGTACTCGGCCAGATCGGACACAGCCGCTCCGAGGGCAATATCGCCGTCAAACCCGGCAGCCGCAGCGCCATCTCCGAAATGTTCCGCCTCCTGCGCGCCAACCTCCAGTTTGCCCGCACCGGCGAAGGCAGCCAGGTGATCCTCATCTCCTCCGGCGTCAGCGGCGAAGGCAAAAGCTTCATCACCCTGAACCTCGGCATTACCCTGGCCCTGTCCAACACCCGCACCGTCATCCTCGGCCTCGACCTGCGCAAACCCAAACTGACCCGCTACCTCGAACTGGAAGGCACCGGCCGCGGCCTGAGCACCTACCTCATCGGGGAAGCCTCCACAGAAGAGATCATCCAGCCCTCCGGCGTCCACGACCAGCTCTGGTTCATCTCCAGCGGCCCCATTCCTCCCAACCCCGCCGAGCTGATCCAGAACGGCCGCCTCCAAAAACTGATCGAACAACTCCGCCAGGATTTTGACTATATCCTCATGGACTCGCCGCCCCTCGGCCTGGTCAGCGACGCCCTCTTCCTCAACCAAATGGCCGACAGAACCCTCTTCGTCGTCCGCTTCAACAAAACCAAGCGCGCCTTCCTCCAGGTCCTCGAAGAGCAGATCCAGCAAGGCAAGCTCAATTCACCCTCCCTCATCTTCAACGGCATCAAAGCCGGCCGCGGTTACGGATACGGATACGGCGGCTACGGCTACGGGTATGGATACGGCTACGGCTATGGGTACGGGTATTATGAGGAGGAGGGGAAAGGGAGGAGGAAGAAGGAGAAGAAGGATAAAGGGTAAAGGTTAAAGGATAAAGGTTAAAGGGTAAAGGTTAAAGGATAAAGGTTAAAGGTTAAAGAGGCCAAATGGCGGCGGGAGAGGAAATAAGGAACAATAGATGAATGGCTGCGATCCCGGGGTTAGGCAACCGAATAGCTCCGCCCGCGCGGGCCGTCAGGTCCGCCACGTCGGTAGCACCCACGTTGAAATTGAACCAGCGGGCCGTCAGGTCCGCCATATCGGTAGCACCCACGTTGAAATTGCAGCAGCGGGCCGTCAGGTCCGCCATATCGGTAGCACCCGGGATGTGATTGTTCCGGACCCGCAACGTTTGTTGCAGACCAATTCCGGATTGACGCCTTGAAAAATGAATGGAATATATTTCAACGGCCGTTGCGGATTTCCATATGCCGGCCCTACAGGCCGGTGGATTTCGTCGTTGCCGGGATGCTACAAATATAGCGATCCTAACGGACCGCTGTGCAGAACTGCCCAAACAAGGGAACGATACCGGTCGTACGAATGCAAATCGGAGAAGTCCCGTTTTGTTACGCAAAAGAACCGTTAAGCCGTATGGTGGCGTTGGAGATAGCAAGGAACAAAAGATGAATGGCTGCGATCCCGGGGTTAGGCAACCGAATAGCTCCGCCTGCGCGGGCCGTCAGGTCCGCCACGTCGGCAGCAACCACGTTGAAATTGAACCAGCGGGCCGTCAGGTCCGCCATATCGGTAGCACCCGCGTTGAAATTGCAGCAGCGGGCCGTCAGGTCCGCCATATCGGTAGCAACCGGGATGAATTGAAACCAGCGGGCCGTCAGGTCCGCCATGTAGGTAGCACCCACGTTGAAATTGAAACCAGCGGGCCGTCAGGTCCGCCATATCGGTAGCAACCGGGATGAATTGAAACCAGCGGGCCGTCAGGTCCGCCATGTAGGTAGCACCCAGGATGAATTGAAACAGCGGGCCGTCAGGTCCGCCACGTCGGTAGCACCCAGGATGAATTGAAACCAGCGGGCCGTCAGGTCCGCCACGTAGGTAGCACCCACGTTGAAATTGAACCAGCGGGCCGTCAGGTCCGCCATGTAGGTAGCACCCACGCGAAGACACAAAGACGCAAAATTTTGATTTCCAACGTACTGCGCATGCTGAAAATCCTGTTGACACAAAATTCTGAACGGTCCCGCTGAAACATAAACGTGGAAGAAACCAAACGAGATCTGGCGGAGCGGCTTTTCAAATTTGCATTTGACAAAGAAACTTTATATCTTTCTTCACCGTTCTAATTCAAATATTCTTTAATAATGTCCAGTTTACAGCAACCCTTATCGAATGTTCAACTAGAGTTGTTAAAAGCCTTTTCTCATCAGCTCAAGGAGGAAGATTTAATAGAATTGCGCAAATTATTGGCTCAATTTTTTGCTCAAAAAGCAATTGCTGCTGCTGATCGAACCTGGGAGGAAAGGGGTTGGAATGATGAGGAGGTAAACCAACTTTTAAATACAAAGCTTCGTAAAAGAAAATAAATGTTCAGGATTGTTCTGGACACAAATGTTTTACTGGTCAGCATTTCCTCGAAATCCAGGCTACATTGGATTTTCCGAAAATTAGTAGCTGGGGAATTTTTTCTTTGTGTCACCACTGAAATTTTATCCGAATATGCAGAAATCATAGAACGCTATATGGGCGAAGAAGCCAGTGTTGCAACAATGGGTGTATTAGAAAATCTTCCAAACCTCGTTTTAATCACCACTTATTTCAGGTTCAACCTTTTGAATGACGAAGACGACAATAAATTCTCGGATTGTGCAGTCGCCGCCAATGCTGATTTCATTGTGAGCCATGATAAGGATTTCAAAATTCTAAACTCGGTTTCTTTTCCAAAAATCCAAGTGATTGATACCATTACATTTGAATCATTTTTGATGACGCCTTAATGAATCTCTGGATCAAGAAGAGAAGAATCGGGAAAAAGAGTTTAAAGATAGGTATGTTCGAGTGGATGAGCCCAACCGGGCGGGAACCAGGCAATGCCACCCCCATTCTCTCCCTCCCTCACTCACCCCCCTCTCAACCATTAACCTTATAACTTGACCAACTGGACCATCATAAAACCCACCACCGGGTGGAAAATGATCGACTGGCGGGAGCTGTACCGCTACAAGGACCTCCTGTATTTCCTGACCATCCGCGGCATCAAGGCCCGGTACGCACAGTCGGTGCTGGGCGTGGGTTGGGCCATCATCCAGCCCCTGTTCACCACGCTGGTGTTTACCGTGGTGTTCGGCAACCTGGCGGGCATCAGCTCCGACGGCGTGCCGTACGTCATCTTCAGCTTTGCCGCCATGGTGCCCTGGAACTACTTTTCCAATACGCTGACCGAATCGTCGAACAGCCTGATCCAGAACGCCAACATGATCAGCAAGGTCTATTTCCCCAGACTGGTGCTGCCCCTGTCGGCCGCCCTGTCCAAATTGCTGGACTTCATCATCGGCATGGTCGTCATGGCCGGGTTCATGGTCTGGTTCCGCTTTGCGCCGTCCTGGAGCATCCTGGCCCTCCCGCTGCTGATCCTGATCCTGCTGCTGGCCTCCCTGGGCCTGGGCATGATCCTCTCGGCAATGGCCGTCCAGTACCGCGACGTCAAACACGCCGTCAGCTTCGTGGTCCAGCTGCTCATGTACGCAGCCCCCGTGGTCTACCCGACCTCCAACGTCCCCGAAGCCTGGCGTTTCGCCTACAGCCTCAACCCCATGGTCGGCGTCATCGAAGGGTTCCGCGCCGCCCTGCTCGGCACGCAACCCCTGCCCTGGCTCTACATCGCCACCGGCGGAACGGTCGCCCTGTTGCTGTTCATCGGCGGCGCCTTCTATTTCCGGCGGATGGAGCGGGTGTTTGCTGACGTTGCGTAGCAACGTTCAAGGATAAAGGATAAAGGTTAAAGGTTAAAGGTTAAAGGTTAAAGAGCCCAAATGGCTGCGGAAGTGCAAACAAGGAACAATAGATGAATGGCTGCGATCCCGGGGTTAGGCAACCGAATAGCTCCGCCGGCGCGGGCCATCAGGTCCACCATATCGGTAGCACCCGGTTTGAATGATTGGGTTCCGGCCTGTAGGGCCGGTATGTGATTGTTCCGGACCGGCATCGGCTGAAACATAAACGTGGAAGAAACCAGGCGAGATCTTGCGGAGCGGCTTTTCAGATTTGCATCGAACGCAATTTTGGCCTGTCGGGAATTGCCCCAGGCCCCAGAATACAAGGTAATAACCTATCAATTGATAAAATCGGCTTCCTCAGGTGGGGCAAATTACGAGGAAGCACAAGGAAGCGTTTCATCAGCTGATTTTTCAAATAAAATCGGGATTGCCCTCAAGGAAACCCGGGAAGCCAATTACTGGATCCGGCTGATCATCGACATCTCTGCCCCCAATGAAAAATGGAAACCCCTTTTGCAGGAATCTGAAGAATTGAAAAAAATCCTGGGCGCTATTTATTCCAAAACCTCCAAACCCCGCTAAGCCCCCCCCTAAACCTTCTTTAACCTTTATCCTTTAACCTTCCAATGTCCCACACCGTCATCAAAGTCCAGAACCTCTCCAAGCGGTACCGCATCGGGCTGAAGGAGGAGCGTCACGACACCTTCACCGGCCAGATGATGGCCATGCTGAAAGCCCCCGTGCGCAACTTCCGCCAATTGCGCGGACTCAGCAAATTCAAAGGGGAAGACGAAAGCGTGTTCTGGGCCCTGCGCGACATCAACTTCGAGGTCAAACAAGGCGAGGTGCTGGGCATCATCGGCCACAACGGCGCCGGCAAGAGCACCCTGCTCAAGATCCTCTCCCACATCACCGAACCCACTACCGGCGAGGTACACCTCAAAGGACGCGTCAGCGCATTGCTGGAGGTCGGCACCGGCTTCCACCCCGAACTGACCGGCCGCGAGAACATCTACATGAACGGCACCATCCTCGGCATGACCAAAAAGGAGATCGACCGCAAACTGGATGAGATCGTCGACTTCAGCGGGGTGGAAAAACATATCGATACGCCCGTCAAATTCTATTCATCCGGCATGAAGGTCCGCCTCGGCTTTTCCGTGGCCGCCCACCTTGAACCCGAGATCCTCATCATCGACGAAGTGCTGGCCGTGGGGGACGCGGAGTTTCAGAAGAAGTGTTTGGGGAAGATGGAGGACGTGGCGCAACATGGGCGGACGGTGTTGTTTGTGAGTCATAATATGACGGCGGTGAGGAATTTGTGTCAAAAGGGTATTATTCTGAGTAAGGGAAAAATTCAATTAATTGGAAATACTGAAGATGCAATTAATTGTTATGTAAATGAAAACACTGAATCGCTTACAAAAATTGAATATACTTTCCAAGAAGCACCGGGTAATCACGAAGCAAGGTTCATTTTGGGAGAAATACGCCCCTTATTCCAAAAGACATGGCCCATTGAAGAGCAAGATGGCTTTGAGTTAGAATTCGTTTTTATGTATTTGGGGAAAGAGGAAACAAATTTAGATATTACATTTCATTTAGTAGATGATTACGGAAATTTGGTATTTGTAGGATCTTCAGCATTTGAATTGACTCCAATAAATTTTAATCATGGAATCATAAAGGCAGTTTGTCAAATCCCAGAAGGAATAATTCATCAAGGGTATTATAAAATTTCTAAATTATTTTTAGTCAGAAATAGAGGAGTAGGTATTCTAAAGATATTAGACCCAATTTCCTTTGAAATTAGTGGTAAGGCAAATGCATACCTTGGATGGATGGGCAAAAAAGAAGGAATAGTCAAACCAAAATTAAAATGGATTCTAAATCATGATTCCAGTAAATAAACCATTCTTACCTCCTATTGAGGAATACGAGATATTACTAAAGGGAGTTTGGGACAGAAATTGGTTAACAAATCATGGCCCTTTAGTCAATGAATTAGAATTAAAGCTTAAAGATTATTTAAAAATAGACAATTTACTATATTTAACAAACGGGACAATTGCGTTGCAGCTTGCAATAAAAGCCTTAGACTTGAAAGGCGAAATAATTACCACTCCTTTTTCATATATAGCAACAACAAGTAGCCTTATCTGGGAAGGATGTAAGCCAATATTTGTTGACATTCAGCCTGATACATTAAACATTGACCCATATAAAATAGAATACGCAATCACGGATAGAACTAGAGGAATTTTAGCAACTCACGTTTATGGAAATCCATGTGAAATAGAATTAATAGAAAAAATAGCAGACAAATATAATTTAAAATTAATATTTGACGCAGCCCATTGTTTTGGCACAAAATACAAAGGCAAATCAGTATATGAGTTTGGACACATTAGTACCGCGAGTTTTCATGCTACAAAAATTTTTCATACAGTAGAAGGAGGAGCGGTAGTAACCAAAGACAATAAATTATTAAAAAAATTAAACTCTCTAAGGAATTTTGGTCATGCCTCTTCTTATGATTTTACAATACCTGGAATCAATGGTAAAAATTCAGAATTCCATGCAGCGATGGGACTTTGTAATTTAAAATATTTTGAAAAAATTTTAGCTAAACGACAACAATTGGTCAACCATTACGACAATCTCCTTAAAAGTTTAAACTTGAACCAAATCTGTCTCAACAGCCAAGCTGAATGGAATTACTCTTATTATCCTGTCTTGTTTGAGACTGAAGAAGTATTGATGAGAGTTTCAAAGGCACTTGAAAACAACTATATTTATACAAGACGATATTTTTATCCAAGTTTAAATAAGCTAAGATTTATTAAAAAACCTCAGTCTGTTCCAAACAGTGAACGCTTATCTAAAAATGTGCTTTGTCTTCCATTATTTCACACACTATCGATAGAGGAAGTGGATTTAATTGCCAAAATAATAATTCAAAATATTTAATTATTTATGTTGATTATTGGAGCTAAAGGTTTTGCGATAGAAGTATTGGAGATTTTACATCAGCTTAACTCTGTAGATCATGTATGTTTTTTTGATAATATTTCAGAAGGCATTCCGGATCAGGTTTTTAATAAATTCCAAATTTTGAGATCCTTTAATGATGCTAAAAAGTATTTTAACAATTATTCACCTGAGTTTACATTGGGTATAGGGGATCCAAAAATCAGGTACAAAATGTATTTAAAAATGAAAAGTTTAGGAGGAGAACTTAGTTCAACAATAAGCCCTTTTGCTAATATCGGGCATTATGAAACTTCTATTGGATCGGGATGTAATATTATGACAGGAGTAATTATTACAAACCAAGTTACAATTGGTAGTGGAGTTCTCTTAAATCTAAATAGTACTGTAGGGCATAATAGCCAAATAGATAATTTTGTCGAAATCTCACCAGGAGTAAATATTTCCGGGAATTGTAAAATAGGTCAATTTTCCAACCTAGGAACAAATTCGGTAGTTCTTCCAAAAATTAAAATAGGCCATAATGTTATAGTAGGTGCAGGCGCTGTTGTTACTAAAGATGTAGAAAGTAATTCTCTAGTGGTGGGGATACCTGCAAAAAAAATCAAAGACCTTCCTCCATTGATCATTTAAAAGTTGATTATCATAAATAATCCAGATGTTTCTATTTGTATGATAACATATAATCATGCAGAATTCATTCATCACGCAATTGAAGGAATATTATCCCAAGATACACAATATAGCTTTGAATTAGTAATAGGTGAAGATTTAAGCACTGATAAAACCAGGCAAATTTGCGAAAGTTTTCAGGGTGAAAATTCAAAAATCATTAAATTATTGCCAAGCGAAGCAAACTTAGGTATGATGAAAAACTTTAAAAGGACAATAAAGGAATGCAATGGTGAATATTTAGCCTTTTGCGATGGTGATGATATATGGTCACATAAAAACAAACTCCAAAAGCAAATTGATTTTTTAAAAAAGAATCAAAATTATCTAGGAGTCTTTTCTGAAGTTGATTATATTGATTCAAACAATAATAAGATTGGACAATCAAATAGGATGCCAAATACAACTAAATCCTTTGATTTTAATTATTTGGTTGAACGTAACATTATTCACACTTGTTCTTTTGTTGTAAAAAGGCAAGCCATTTCAGAAAAATGCATTGAAACATTAGAGAAGTTTCCAGTTGGAGATCTTCCTTTGTTTTTATTATCTTCATTATCCGGTCAAATATTTGGCATAAAAGAACAACTTGCGTCCTATAGAATCGGAAGTGGATTAACAGTAAATTGGAATAGAGCTCAAAGCCATCAAAATAAACTTCAAGTTTTAAATATAATCAATAGTTCGGTTCAGTTATCTAAAGAACAAACGAAACACCTTGAGTTTTCAAAGATCTATATTTACTTCAAGCTGTCATTGTCATATGCAAAAGACGGAGACTTATTAAAAAGTTTAAAATATTATTTTATTTTTATCAAATCTACCATGATGTTTAAGTTATTAAATAGACACAAGCCTATTAGAAAAATCAATTTCAAAGATTATTTAAAACCAATCTGGTATATTTTATTATTTAATGCAATAAGAAATAAAAAATAAAAATATTTTGAATGGATTTGAGTAAAATAAATCTGATACTAAATACAATTGACATAAACCTTCAATACAAACTAAAAGAGGTTGGTTTGGAAAAATATTATTTATTCATTCGATCTCAGATATTTTTTCAATTAAGAGGCTCAAGCAACCTTAAAGTTAAAATTCAAAAACCCATTTTATCTAGTCTTATTTCAAGATTGAAAATCACATTTTCAAATTTCATATACCTAATCAAATTTTTAATTTGGTACAATACCCATGAACAACCAAAAACATGGCTTTTTAGTCATAGTGCATATGAAGAAATAATTAATAGGAAGGTTTTATTTAAATACTATGAAGAATATTTAAAAAATGACAAAAATTCAATAGTAATATCTTCATCAAATTCACTTATCTTCAATAGAAAAAAAATAAAAATCCAGAAACTGCTACCATTTTACAGCTTAACGAAAAAAAAACCTCTCTTTGATATAAATAAAAACCTTATCCTGAATTTATTTTCAGAAATTATAGAAAATAATCAATTGCAAGAACTCATTAATATTAAAACCTTCGAGAAAAATCTTATTAAGCTTTTGACATGGGAGGATCTGATTACTAAGGTCCTTTCTAAGAAGAAACCGAAAAAAATCATTTTAGTTTGTCATTATACAATATCCTCTTTTGCGATATTAAATTCTGCGATTAAATTTAGTATACCCATTATCGAAATTCAGCATGGTTCAATAGTAAATTACCCTCCATATACGGTAAAGTTAAGCCTAAACGAGTTTCCTATACCTGATGAATTTTGGTCTTGGGATAAAGAAAGTGAAGTATTTGCTAAACACAATCTATTTCATTCAAAAAAAGTCATTTTAACTGAAAACCTCTGGCACAAGTATTGGGAATCAACAGATCAATCATTCATTTCAGATCAAGAAAAGGTGTTAAAAAATAAAGCTAAAATTATAATATTGTATACTTCTGTGCCAGAGTTAAATGGAATACCAAAAATCATTTTACAAGCAATTGAACTATCACCTTCAAATTTTGAATGGTGGATTCGACTGCATCCTAGAGAAAAAGATAAGGTAAATAATTTTAAATCACAAATCAAACGGCTGCAACAGAAGAGAATTGTACAGATTGATACCCCAACTACAATTCCTTTACCTGTAGTTATTGACAATATTAATATTCACATTTCTTCTTGGTCAAGTTCTACAATTGAGGTTTTAAATAAAAACCTACCTACTATTATTATTCACGAGCAAGGTAAGGCAAGATTTTCAGAATACTTTAATACGTCAAATTTTTACTTTGAAAAAAACGACCCCAAAAACATTATTTCATTAATTAATAACTTTACTTCAAAATGACCCGAAGTGGCTTGCTGATTGTTTTAAGTGGAGATAGCCCCGGGGGCATAGAACGGTTTGTGGCTAATGTTATTCCTATCCTAAAGGAAAAGAATATTAAATTCGAAATTTTATGTTCAAAGTCAATAGGCGGATATTACTTCCGGCATTTTAAGGCCAATAGTGAAAAACTCTTGGGGCCATTAAAGCCAAGCAAATTCGGAGTAATTGGAATGACATCCCAGTATTATAAGATTTTCAAAGATTCAGAGTTTAATACGGTTTTATCATTTGATTATTGGAGGGCGTCTGAGCAGGCAATGGCATCATTTTTAACTAAAAAAAAGCTGTTTGTCTCTTTTAGGAATACCATTCCCGTAAACAAAACTAGAGCGTACTTACGATCAATCATTTCAAATGCTTTTTCGTCCGGTTTTATTGCAAATTCAGCATCTGTTTATGATTACATGCTGAGGAGTTTGTTTCTTAAAAAAGGTAAATTATTTCAATTTGATAATGGTATAAATTTAGATTTTTATCAACTTAATACGTTAAATCAAAAAAACACCCATAAGCTAAAAATTGGGACTGTTGCAAGATTAGACCCAGTAAAAGATCATTTTAAAATAATTGAAATTGCTAAGTTGGCAAAATTTAATAACAAACAATGGGAGTTCATTTGGGCAGGAGAAGGAAAGCTACTTTCGGAGTATGAAAGGATAATAGATGAAAACAAGTTAAAGTCATTTATTAAAATTTTAGGATTTGTAGATTCAACGAAAGGCTTATACTCACAATTCGATGTTTTCCTATTGACATCAAAAAATGAAGGCCTGAGCCAAGCATTGCTTGAAGCATGCGCATCTGGGCTTCCTGTTGTTGCATCTAACGTGCCTGGTATTAAGGATGTTGTTATGAATAAAATAAACGGCATCTTGGTTCAGCAGGATGATATCAACGGTTATTTTAACGCGATCCAGGATCTTGAAAATAATATTCATTTAAGAAGGGAACTGGGGAAAGAGGGTCATAGAATTGTCAATGATAAATATTCGATTAAGAAGGTATTTGCAAAATACTTAAAAACAATGGGTCTTATCGATGGCAATTAAGTTAGATAAATCAATTTGGCATTTTGCAATACTCATTTCATCGTTTTTTATTTGCATACCACTAGGTAGGTTCTCATTTGCAGGTTTTGCTTCAGATTTTAGAATATATGACTATTTCAGTTTATTATTTATTCTACTCTATTGGAAAAAAATTAAAAAATGGCATAAAGTCATCACAAAGAGTCCTCACTTCTTTACTTTTTACGCTAAATGGCTATGCATTATTGTTGGGTTTTCTGTTTTTTTTTTT
>WBZL01000466.1_pt2 | contig 34997 bp, 21 predicted proteins | sample 5204291 | NCBI WGS metagenome assembly WBZL01 (sample SAMN12344345, study PRJNA552823) | activated sludge metagenome | biome: Activated sludge suspended growth; feature: Nitrification reactor; material: Wastewater; isolation source: activated sludge from nitrification reactor of wastewater...
CCGGGTCGTAGATGTTGAAGGTCGGCGCGGCCTGGAAAGGGATCTCGTACCAATACTCCCAGGTGACGGTTTCCTTACCGGTTTTTTTGTCCTTTACGGTGTTTTTCTTGGACTTCAATTCCGAGCGGCCCATGTACACGGTACCGGTGTTGACGAAGATCCGGAGGTGGCCCCCGCCGTCGGTGCTGGAATAGCCGACCCGTTTGAAGCCGTCCATGCTGATCAGTTTTCCTGCGGAATCGGCGTGATAACCGGCGCCGACCATGGTACTGCCGAAAATGGAAACGGAGTAGGTCGTAAATTCGTCCGGTAGCTTTTTCTCGGGCAGAGACACGTAGGTAATTCGCGCCCTTTTGTCGGTCAGTCGTTGGCCGGAGAGCGAACCGGCGGCAAACAGGAGGGTCAGCAAGAGAATTGAACAAACTGTTCTCATCAGGAAAGATGTTTTAAAGGTTATAAATAGAGTTTATAGGATGCGCTGGGTCCTTAGCAAAACCGGGATTGATCCTTCAGAAAAAGTTGTTGGCAGGGCGCTTTTGGGGCGCCCCGTGCCTGTTACAAATATACAAAATTGTTTTCTGATTTTGAAAAGAAAAAGTAAATGTTTTTTTAAGATGTTTATTTGTTGATCTGTTGATTTGAAAACGCCCGCCCTCAAATCAACAAATCCCCAAATCACCAAATCAACAATTTCCTATCTTTCGGAAAATTTCCAACCAACCAAAACCCAATGCCTGAAAACGACGACAGGATCAAACAGCTGCTCGACAAGCTCGACGAACTGCTGAAAAAACAAGAGGCCTTTTCCAGAGAGGTCGACGCCATTTCGAAGGAAGTGCAATACCTGCGTTACGGGCAACCGGAACCGCAGCAGCAAACTCCACCGGAAGCCGTGTCCACCCCCATGCCGCCGCCCCCGCCGCCCCTGCCGAAACAGGTATGGGAGCAACCGGCGCCGCCCAAGCCCGAAACGCATCTTCCGCCGCCGCCGCCCGTCCGGCCGCCGCGCTCCAGGTCCAATGTCGAGAAATTCATCGGTGAGAACCTGATCGCCACCATCGGCATCGCCATCCTGGTGATCGGGGTGGCCATCGGTGCGAAATACGCCATCGACCACGACCTGATCAGTCCGCTCACGCGCATCGTCCTGGGGTATGCCGCCGGGTTGGCGCTCTTTGGGTTTGCCGTCAGGCTGAAAGCGAAATACCCCAATTTCAGCGCGGTCTTGCTGAGCGGCGCCATGGCCATCCTGTACTTCATCACGTTTGCGGCCTATAGTTTTTACGACCTGATCCCGCAAACGCTCACCTTCGGGCTGATGGCCTTCTTCACGGTTTTTACCGCATTGGCGGCCTTGAATTACAACAAACAAGTCATCGTCCTGATCGGGCTGGTGGGCGCTTACGGGGTGCCCTTCCTGCTCAGCGACGGCAGCGGCAATTACGCCTTTTTGTTCACTTATATGGCCATCGTGAACGCGGGCATCCTGGTCATCGCGTTCCGGAAAAACTGGAAGGTGGCCTTTTATTCCGCATTCGGGCTGACCTGGCTGATCTTCCTGTCGTGGTTTAACCTGGAATACGAGGCGGCCAGGCACTTCACCCTGGCCATGACCTTCGCAGCGGTCTTTTTCATCGAATTCTACCTGACCTTCCTGGGCTACAAACTCCTGCAAAAGGAACAGTTCAATTTCGGCGATATCGCCTCGCTGCTGCTCAATTCTTTCGTCTTTTACGGGATGGGCTATGCGATCCTGTCCGGCCAAAAACAAGGCGAGGAGCTGTTGGGCCTGTTTACGCTGGCCAATGCCGTGGTGCATTTCATCGTGAGCGCCGTCATTTACCGCGGCAAACTGGCCGACCGCAACCTGTTCTACCTGGTCTCGGGCCTGGTGCTGGTTTTCCTCACGCTCACTTTCCCCGTCCAGCTCGACGGCAACTGGGTGACCCTGATCTGGGCCGCCGAGGCCGCCCTGCTGTTCTGGATCGGCCGGTCGAGAAAGGTGCCGGTGTACGAAAAAATGTCGTATCCGCTCATGTTCCTGGCCTTTTTCAGCCTGGTACAGGACTGGATGACCTTTTACCCGCAATACCAATACCAACCGGATATAGAAGTTGCGGCAAAGGCCATCACCCCGTTCTGGAATGTGCAGTTTCTGACGGGCTTGCTGGTGGCCGGGGCGTTCTTTTTTATTCGGTGGCAGGATTCCCCTTCTTCGTTCAGCTTGCAGCGGGCAGGGAAGATTGGAAGAACCGAAGAATCGGATCGTATCCAATCCGATTCCTCCAAACCGGATTGGCTTCGTTCAATTATGCAAATAGCTATCCCCACTATGCTCCTCCTCACCCTCTACTTCACCGGACAAGTGGAGGTCACCGCCTGGTTTGACCGGCTGTATTGGGGCTCGGCGGTGATGTCGCCCCCGGATGCGTATGATTATTCCTATCCCATTTACAACAACGACTTCCTCCAGTACAAGATCGTCTGGATGCTGAATTATACCATGGGCTTTCTGGCGATCCTTTCCTTTGTCAACCTGGGATGGATCAGGAGCCGCATCCTGGCGGCCGCCAATCTGGTGGTCAATTTGCTGACGATCCTGTCCTTCCTGGTGGGCGGGTTGTATGCCCTGAGCCTGTTGCGGGAGAGTTACCTGACGCCTTCGCAATCCGAATATTTCAGCGCGGGAAGCTGGAATCTCTATATCCGGTACGCGTCGCTGGCTTTTCTTGCAGGACTGCTGTTTGCCACCTGGCGCTATATCCGCGACCGGGAACTGATCGGCGTTCAACTGCGGATCCCGTTCGAGTTGCTGTTGCACCTGGCCGTCCTTTGGGTCGCCAGCAGCGAATGGATCCACTGGATGGACATCGCCGACCCCGGGCAGTCGTACAAACTGGGACTGAGCATCCTCTGGGGCGTCTATGCCCTCCTTTTGATCGTGCTGGGCATCTGGCGGCGCAAGGGCTATCTGCGCATCTCGGCGATCGCGCTGTTCGGCGTTACCCTGCTCAAACTATTCCTGTACGACATCGCCCATTTGAGTACGATCGGCAAAACGATCATTTTTGTGTCGCTCGGCGTTTTATTGCTGGTCATTTCGTTCCTTTACAATAAATACAAGAACACGATATTTGATGAAGCCTAGATATGGAGTCGTAAGTCGTAAGTCGAAAGTCGTAAGTGGCGTTTCGTCAATTGACAATGATCATTTGTCGGTCTCTGCCCGCCATGGCTTTAGCGAATGTGGAGGTAGTTGTCAGAGGGGAGTCGTAAGTCGTAAGTCGAAAGTCGTAAGTGGCGTTTCGGCAGTCGGCAGCCGATTGCTTGGAAGAACTGTTGACGATTCGCATCAACCTCGCGTGCCGCGTGGCGGTTCAAATCAACCACCGGCCGAAGCTCCAAAAGAACAAAGACGTCAAATCACCAGATCCCCAGTTCCTCGAATCCTCGAATCCTCAATTCCTCTCCTCCTCCTCTTTCTCCTCCTTCCCCTCCTCGCAAGCGCCCAAATGGACCAATACCACTACAAGCGCCCCTTGCAAGGCATCAAGAACCAGTGGCACAAACTGACCCTGCCCGACGATATTTTCGGAAGATTGTCGCCCGATCTGTCGGATATCCGGATATTCGGGATCACGCCGGCCAAGGATACGCTGGAGGCGCCGTATATCCTGAAGGTGGCCGCTGATGAACGGGTGGAAACGGAGATTCCGTTCAACCTGATCAACCAGACCTCCAACGACAAGGGGTTTTACTACACTTTTGAAGTGCCTGCCGACAGCATCATCAATACCATCGAATTCGATTTTGACCAGGAAAATTTCGACTGGCGCATTACCCTCGAAGGCAGCCAGGATCAAAAGGAGTGGTTCGCCATCGTCAAGGATTACCGGATATTGGGGATCGAGAATGATATAACCGATTACCGGTTCACGCGCGTCAAATTCAAGGACGCCAAATACGCTTACGTCCGCCTTACGGTACAAACGGACACCGACCCCGAACTGGAAACGGCCAGGATCTGGGAACAATCCGTTGTAGAGGGCAGTTACCGTACTTATGCCGTTGACTCCACGCATATCGAGGAGGATAAGGATGAAAAACAAACGGTCATTGACCTGTTCCTGAAAATGCCCTTGCCCGCCACTTTTCTCCGGATCAATGTGACGGACACCTTCGACTTTTACCGCCCATTGTCCATCCAATACCTGAGGGACAGCGTGGAAACCCAGAACGGATGGCGATACCGCTTTGCCACCTTGTCGACCGGCACCCTGAGCTCGCTCGAAAAGCGCGAATTCCGGTTTGAAGGCGCGATCTCCCGGCAATGGCGGATCGTGGTGTACAACGATGACAACATGCCGTTGAACTTCGGGAAAATGGAGCTGAAAGGCTACGAACATACCCTTACCCTGCGGGTTACCACCCCCGCCGACTATTTCCTGGCCTACGGCCGCCGGAATGCCGTCAAACCCCTCTACGACATCGACCGGTTTGAGGACAATATCCCGGCCAGACTCACCGCCCTGTCTTTAGGCCCCGAAGAGGACATCCGGCAGGAAGAAGCCGCCGCCCGCCAACCCCTGTTTGCCAATAAGAACTGGCTCTGGGGGATCATGGGCATCGTGATCCTGGCACTGGGGTGGTTTACGGTGCGGATGATGAGGAAGAATGGTTGATTTGAGAGGCCGTTCAATAAAGTGTTTTCGCGCAAAGACGCAAAGATTTGATTTTTAGCAAGCTGCGCATGTTAAAAATCCGGTTGACACAAAATTCTGAACAGCCTCAGAAGCTAAGTTTTTTTCTGAACGGTCCCTGATTTAAAAATCCTCCTCCCGAATCAACAAATCAACAGATCAACAGATCAACAGATCCCCCATCTTAAGCCAATCTTAAGAATCCCCTAATCCGCGTTTAAGGAATAATGCCGACTTTTGTACCATGAGAATTCTGGTGGTGGAAGACGAGCCCGGCATTGCCCAATTCCTCAAACAGGGACTGGAGGAAGAATCCTTTGCCGTGGATGTCGCTGAAGACGGCAACCAGGGGTTGGATATGGCCCTGACCGGCGAATACGACCTGCTGCTGCTCGACTGGATGCTGCCCGGCGTCAGCGGCATTGAGGTCTGCCGGCAGTTCAGGAAATCCTTTGCCGATACCCCCGTCATTTTTTTGACCGCCAAGGATACCGTCCAGGAAACGATCTTCGGGTTGCAGGCCGGCGCCAACGACTATATCAAGAAACCCTTCCATTTCGATGAACTGCTGGAACGCGTACGGGTGCAGTTGCGACCCAGATCGGGTGAACACGAGCAATTCACCCTGGGCAACATCACCCTGGATACCACGCTGCACCAGGTCTTCAAAAACGGAAAGCAGGTGCACCTGACCCAAAAGGAATTTGCACTGCTGGAATACCTGATGCGCAACAAGGGCAAGGTCTGCCGCCGGACCCGCATCATCGAAAGCGTCTGGGATATCCATTTTCAATACAATACGGGCATCATTGACGTGTACATCAATGCCATCCGCAAAAAACTGGATCTGCAGGGGGATGAGGATTATATTCAGACGGTGCGCGGGGTGGGGTATGTTGTGAGAGGGTGAGAGGGTGAGAGGATGAGAGGGTGAGAGGGTGAGAGAGTGAGAGGGTGAGAGGGTGAGAGGGTGAGAGGGTGAGAGGGTGAGAGAGTGAGAGAGTGAGAGAGTGAGAGAGGCTGCGACTTTGTAATTAATCTGCAAAAATCAGGGGGATCAGCGGGAAAAAATAACAATGAACTTCAACTATAAAAACAGGATTGCGCTAAACTTTCTCATAGCGTCGGCAGTGACCATTTCGCTGGTCTTCCTGGTTATTTATACCGTGGTGCTGACGACTGTTTACCAAAACCTGGATCGCGCCGTTTCCTATGAGGCGATCAAGCATTCGCACGGGCTTACCTTCACCCGGGACAGCATTCATTTTCTGAACAGGGCCGAACTGGAAGAACGCGAACACCGCGAGGCGGACGTTATTCCCGTTTTCATCCAGATCATTGATGCTGATGGGAACCTGATGGACAAGTCGCCCAATTTGAAGGAGCAAGCCCTCAAATTCAACCCGGAAGATCCGGACGGGGACCATTTCAATACCATGCTCAACGGAAAGGCCATTCGCCAGTTGCAACTGCCCCTGATTTTCGAAGGGCAAACGCGGGGTTACGTGCTCGCTGCCATGTCGCTGGAGGATTCCAAAATGGTGATCGCGAAGTTGCGGAATATCCTGCTGGCCTTGTTCCCGCTCGTCCTGTTGAGCCTGTTCTTCATCACCCGCCTGCTGGCCGGGAAGAGCATTGCGCCGGTCGCCCGGATCACCGCCACGGCCGACCGGATCACCCGGAACAACCTCAACGAACGGATCGAACTCCCCAAAACGAAGGACGAACTCTATACGCTGGCCACTTCCATCAACGAACTGCTGGAACGGATCGGCAATGCCATCGAACGCGAGCGCCAATTCACCTCGGACGCCTCCCACGAATTGCGCACCCCGCTCTCCGTCATCAAGGGCACGATGGAGGTCCTGATCCGGAAACCCAGGACCGAGGCCGAATACCGGGAAAAGATCGCCTACGCCCTGACCGAGATCGACCGCATGTCCAATACCATTGACCAATTGCTGATGCTGGCCCGTTTTGACAAAACGCCGGACCGACTCAACCGGCAATCCATCCAGCTGGTCCCCTTGCTTGACGACATCCTGCAGCGGTACGAACCGGAGATCATCCGCAAAAATCTGCAGATCAATATCGACGACAACGGCGAAGCGGAAGTGGAATCCGATCCTTATTATATCGACCTGATCCTGGATAATGTCATTTCCAACGCCATCAAATATTCCTTTGACGACTCCTCCATCCAGATCAGGGTGTTCAAAAAAGAAGGCGAAATTTTCTGTGAAATCACCGACCACGGCGTCGGCATACGCCAGGAAGATATCCCTTCCGTTTTTACGCCGTTCTTCCGTTCCGATGCCCTGAAGCACAAGCGTATACCCGGCAACGGCCTCGGCCTGTCCATCGTAAAAAAGGCCTGTACCTTCATCAATGCCGATTTTACGCTGACCAGCCTGCCCAGTCAGGGCACAACCGCCACCCTCAAATTTTAAGCGAATCTTAAGAAAGGCTTCAGACTGGCTTTAGGAAGGGGCCCGACCTTTGCGGTATTAAACAAGAGTGGGAGAGGAAGAGCATGGGAGACGGTGAGCGATCACCCTTTCTCACGTCTCACGCCCTCTCACCTCTCTCACCCTCTTACCTTCGTATATGCTTGAGAGAATCATCCAATACAGCGTCCGGCACAAGCTCATCGTCCTGCTGTTTACGGCCGGCATCGCCGGGTTCGGCGTGTTTGCCCTGACCCATATCCCGATCGGCGCAGTGCCGGACGTGACCAACAACCAGGTGCAGGTCATCACCACTTCCAGGAACCTGGCCACCCAGGACGTCGAGAAATTCCTGACCTATCCGGTTGAGCTTGAAATGGCCAACCTGCCCGGCGTCAGGGAGATCCGGTCCATTTCCAAATTCGGCCTCTCCGTCGTCACTATCGTCTTTGAGGACAATCTGGGCACCTATCTGCCGCGGCAACTCATCGCGGAAAAGATCAAAAGCGCCCAGGAAAAGATCCCCGCGGGTTTCGGCACGCCGTTCATGGGGCCCGTATCCACCGGCCTGGGAGAAATCTACCAGTACATCATCGATGTGGACGAGGCGCACAAGGACAAATACTCCATCACCGACCTGAGGACCATTCAGGACTGGATCGTCCGGCGGCAGCTTTCGGGCATTCCCGGGGTGGTGGAGGTGAACACCTGGGGCGGTTACCTGAAGCAGTACGAAGTGGCGGTCAATCCCGGTCAGCTGAGGGCAATGAACATTTCCGTTTCAGATGTTTATGCGGCCCTTGAAAAAAACAACAACGTTGCGGGCGGCGGGTATATCGAAAAGGTGCAGGAGAGCTACTTCATCCGCAGCGACGGCCTGGTTTCCTCCATTGAGGACATCGAAAATATAGTGGTTGCCAATCGGGACGGCATCCCCATTTATATCCGTGATTTGGGGAAGGTCGGATACGGCCACGCCACCCGGTTCGGCGCCATCACCGGCAACGGCGAAGGGGAAAAAGTGCTCGGTCAGGTGATGATGCTGAAGGATGCCGATTCAAAGGCCGTGATTGACCGGGTCAAGGCGCGGGTCGATGAGATCAGCCGGTCCTTGCCCGAAGGGATCCGGATCAACGCCTTCCTGGAAAGGAGCGAACTGATCGGCAAAACGACCTTCACCATAGCCGAAAACCTGATCCTGGGGTGCCTGATCGTCATCTTTGTGGTGGTCCTGCTGCTCGGCAATTTGCGGTCGGGGCTTGTGGTGGCATCCGTTATTCCCCTGTCCCTCCTGTTCGCGTTGTCATTGATGTACGTTTTCGGCGTCGATGCCAACCTGATGAGCCTGGGCGCCATCGACTTCGGCATCATCATCGACGGCGCCGTCATCATCGTGGAGTTCATCGCTTTCCGGATAACGGCCGAAGGCGGTCGGTTGCTGAAACTGGACCGGGAACAAAAGCAAAAGCACATAGACGATATCACCTACGACGGCGCTACCAAAATGATGCGGTCGGCGGTTTTCGGCCAGTTGATCATCATCATCGTATTCATCCCGATCCTTTCGCTGGCCAACGTGGAGGGCAAGATGTTCAAGCCGATGGCGCTGGTCTTTTGTTTTGCGCTCATCGGGGCCATGATCCTGTGTTTTACCTATATCCCGGTGATCGCTTCCATGTTCCTGAAGCCGTCGGACCCTGACAAAAGGACCATTTCTTCCATGCTCATCCGGTTCCTTGAGCGGGCGTACCGCCCCACCATCAGCTGGGCGCTCCGTTTCAAACCCCTGGTACTGGCATTGGGTGTGGCCATGCTGGCCGCCGTCGCCTGGTTGTTTTCCCGGATGGGCGGTGAATTTGTGCCGACCCTCGACGAAGGCGACTTTGTTATCCAGCCGGTTTTGAAAACGGGCACTTCCCTGAGCAAGACCATCGAACTCACCACCCGGATGGAGCAGATCCTGAAGGGGTTTCCGGAGGTGGAGCAGGTCGTGAGCCGGATCGGCGCCGCAGAGGTTCCGACCGACCCGATGTCGATGGAGGAAAGCGACGTGATCATCAAACTGAAGCCCATCAAACAGTGGGTGTCGGCTGTGACCAAGGATGAACTGGCCGATAAGTTCAAAGAAGCCCTTTCCATTATACCCGGAATCGATTATGAATTCACCCAGCCCATCGAAATGCGGTTCAACGAGCTCATTACCGGCGTGAGAGCCGACCTGGCCATCAAGATCTTCGGGGAGGACCTGGATGTCCTGTACAAAAAGGCCCTGGAAGTGGAAAAAGCCATACAGGATGTCGAGGGCGCTTCCGATATCACCGTGGAAAAGGTGGCCGGTCTGCCCCAAATGAGTGTGGAATACGACCGTAGGAAGATCGCAAAATACGGCCTGAATATCGACGACCTCAACAAGGTGATCAGCATGGGATTTGCGGGGCTGCCCGCAGGTACCGTATTCGAAGGCGAGAAGCAGTTCGACCTGGTGATCCGCTTCGACGAAGAGCACCGGAAGGATATCGAGAACATCGAAACGGCGTCCGTTATCCTGACCGACGGGAGCCAGCTGCCACTCAGCGAGTTTGCCGATATCACCTATACCAAAGGCCCCGCCAAGATCTCGCGCGACAATACCAAGCGGCGCATTGTCGTGGGCGTGAACGTGCGGAACCGCGACCTTGAGTCGGTGGTCAAGGACGTACAGCGCATCATCAATGAGCAGATCAAACTGCCGGTAGGCTATACCATTTCCTACGGCGGTCAGTTCGAGAACCTCCGCAGCGCGCGTGCCAGGCTGATGGTAGCCGTGCCCATCGCACTGGTGTTGATCTTTGTATTGCTCTATTTCGCTTTTAACTCGGTCAAGGAAGCGCTGATGATCTACAGCGCCATTCCGCTGGCCTCGGTCGGCGGCGTATTGTTGCTTTATCTGCGGGGGCTGCCGTTCAGCATTTCCGCCGGGGTCGGGTTTATTGCCCTGTTCGGCATTGCAGTGCTCAACGGCATCGTGTTGATCGAACATTTCAAGGAACTCAAGGCGCACGGCGTCACCAACATCAACAAACGGATCATCATGGGGACCCAGCAGCGTCTGCGACCGGTCCTGCTCACAGCCGCTGCCGCAGCGTTGGGCTTCCTGCCCATGGCGGTCTCCACATCGGCCGGCGCGGAAGTGCAGCGCCCCCTGGCAACGGTTGTCGTCGGCGGGTTGATCACGGCTACGGCCCTGACCTTGCTGATCCTGCCGGTGCTGTACGCTATTTTCGATCGCAAAGGGCATCACCCCAGTAAGAAACGGAAAGCAGGCATGCACCTGTTGCTGCCATTATTCCTGATACCTGCGATGGCCGGCGCCCAAGGCGGGCCCGTTACCCTGGAGCGGGCCATTGAGATCGGCCTGCGGCGCAACGCCGGCCTGAAAGCCGCATCCGCCCGGATCGATCAGGCGCAACAATTGGTGAACACGGCCTTTGATCCGGATAAAACCCAGGTCTATTTCCATTACGATCAGAACAATATTGCCGAAAACGGATTGCCGCTCAAGGTCTGGGGGCTCAGCCAGTCGATCCGCTTCCCCTCGGTTTACGGCGCGCAGAAGCAGGTCAACCGGGACCAGGTAGCTTTATTGGACGCGCAACGCGGCGTGCAGGAGCGCCGGCTGAAAAAAGAGATCACCGGCGCCTGGTACGAGATCAATTACTGGCAGAACGTGCAACGACATTATCAGTATCTGGACAGCATTTACACCCGGTTTGCAGCGGCGGCCGCCAAAAGGTTCGAAGTGGGTGAAACCAACTACCTCGAACAATTGACCGCTGAGACCAAACAAAAGGAGATCGGCCTGGCCCTGGAGCAAACCCGGGATCAGATCGCCAACGCTTACGCCGCGCTCAATCAGTGGCTGCAATCGGATTCGATATATGAAATTCCATACGCACCCATGCAAAAACTGATAATGACGGCAATTGACACCATGGCCAACCCGGGGGTCCGGTATTATCAGGTCGCCGTCGAATCAGGCAAAAACGCGCTCGCTCTGGAAAAAAAGAAACTGCTGCCCGACCTGCACCTCACCGTGTTCAGGGGAAGCAACAACGGACCCGATGCCAAAGGGTACGCCGGGTTTCAGGCCGGGATCTCCGTCCCGCTGATGTTCGGCGCCCAGAAGGCCAGGATCAGCGCCGCCGAAACGGAAGTGCTGGCGCTCGGCCACGAAGCCGATGATTACCGCAACCAGCTGATGAGCCGCTACCGGGCCTTGACGGCAGAGATCAACCGGCTGGAAAAAGCGCTGGCCTTCTATGCCGAAAACGGGAAAAACCTGGCCGACGGGCTGGTTGCAAATGCGGTCAAGGCCTACCAAAACGGCGAGATCGACTTCTTTCAATACACCCAATTGCTGGAAAATGCAAAGACCATTGAAATGAATTATCTGGACAACCTGCACGCCTACAACCGGGCTGTGCTGGAAGCCGAATTTATTCTGAATTAAATCAGCATGAAACTGCCATGATAAAATACCACCTTCTGATAGCTGTTTTAGTCCTGATCCTGCCGGCCTGTTCGGAGAAAAAGCCGGAGACCATGCCGGAAACCAACGGTGCAGCGGCAACGGACGCGGAAGACCTGATCACCTTGTCTCCGGCCCAGTTCGAATCCTCGGCGATGCAAACCGGGCAAATGTCCGATCAGGTTTTTTCCAAGGCGATAAAAGCCAACGGCATGATCGATGTGCCGCCTGAGAACCAGGCCTCCGTCAGCGCTTATTTCGCCGGATACGTCAAGGATATCCGGCTGTTGCCCGGGGAAAAGGTGGCCAAAGGGCAGTTGCTGTTCACATTGGAAAACCCGGACTATGTCGGCATGCAACAGGATTACCTCGAAGCCAAAGGGCAACTGTCCTACCTCAAGGCGGACTATGAGCGGCAGAAAACGCTGGCCGAAGACAACGTGACCTCCCAGAAGAATTTCCTGAAGGCCGAATCTGAATACAACGTCACAATGGCCCGTTTCGAATCGCTGAAGAAAAAACTGTCTTTGATGAACATCGATCCCGGCCAGGTGTCGGAGGGAAATCTCCGGTCCACCATCAACATCGTAGCGCCCATCAGCGGGTACATTACCGGGGTGAATGCCAACAAAGGCATGTTCCTCAACCCATCGGATGTAGCCGTGACCATCACCAACGTGGACCATGTACACCTGGAGCTGAATGTGTTCGAAAAAGATATCCAACTGGTGAAGGAAGGCCAGCTTATCCGGTTCAATTCTGTGGAATCCGGCGGCAAATTGTACGAAGCCTCCGTGCACCTTGTTGGCAGAACGGTCGACCCCGCCACCCGGATCGTGAATATCCACGGCCACCTGGCCGACGAAAGCCAATCGTCCCTGTTCCCCCCGGGTATGTACATCGAGGCTGAGATCATCGTGGATGGGAAAACGGCAAAAGCGCTGCCCCGCGAGTCGGTGGTCGGCATTGAGGACAAATACTACGTACTGCTGAAAAAAACATCTGGCGATGACCTGACTTTTGAAAAAGCGGAGGTGCAGGTCGGCCGCATGGAAAACGGCTTCGCGGAGATCCTGAATGCGGCTGCTTTCGGGCCTGACGATGAGTTTTTGACGGTCGGGGCTTTTAGTTTGATCTCGGAGTGAGGAGAGGGGGAGAGAGTGAGAGGGTGAGAGGGTGGTGAGAGGATGAGAGTGGGAGAGTGGGAGAGTCCGCCTTCGCCGGAGGCTTCGGCGGATGGGACCCGCCGCCGTAACGCCGGTGGCGTCACTATGGCGGATGGGAAATGATAACCATTCCCCGGTTCTTCGGAATGGCTTTTTATACAGTGTTTTTTAGGGCATTTTTGATTTTCAACGGGTGAAAAAACAGGGAATGACCGTTAACTCGACGGATCTTTCCGGCCTATCAACGAAATGGGGCCGCTGTGTTTATCCCCCCTACATTTGCAGCTGTTGACGGTTTTGCTGCCCCATACCGGGTATTCGTCTCCAAAAACCGGATGTTGATCCGATATTTGGATAAAAGACGAAACCCGGATAGGGGTAGAAGCTGTTCCATGCAATCTGTAAGTTGTTTTCTTAATCACCCGAAAATCAAATTATGCGTCTACTAACTCTATTGATCCTCTTTGCCGCAGGGATTCATGCGGCGTGGGGCCAGGAAACCAAATTCACCCTCAGCGGCCACGTAAGCGACGCCGGTTCCGGCGAAGAACTGATCGGCGCCAACATTTTCGAACCGGTCAGCGGCGCCGGCGCAGTCACCAATCTCTACGGGTTTTACTCGCTTACGCTGCCTGCCGGCCATTACCGGATCGAATTTTCGTACATCGGCTATTCTTCCAGAATCCTGGACGTCAACCTGACGGAAAACAGGACCCTCAATGTCGAGATCGGCGAAGCGCCCATTTCCGTTGATGAGGTGGTGGTCACCGCCGAACGGGAAGACCGGAACGTGGAATCGGTGGCCATGAGCAAGGAAAAACTCTCCATTGAGAAGATCAAGACCATCCCCGTCGTTTTCGGCGAGGTCGACCTGATCAAGGCCATCCAGCTGCTGCCCGGCGTGCAGACGGTAGGAGAGGGGCAATCCGGCTTTTTTGTCCGCGGCGGCGGCAGCGACCAGAACATCCTGCTGCTCGACGAAGCGCCGGTGTACAACGCTTCCCACCTGCTCGGCTTCTTCTCGGTATTCAATGCCGACGCCATCAAGGATGTGCAATTGTACAAGGGAGGGATCCCGGCCAGCTACGGCGGCCGCCTGTCCTCGGTGCTCGACATCCGGATGAAGGACGGCAACAACAAGCAATTCAGCGGCTCAGGCGGTATCGGCACCATTTCCTCCAGGTTGACGCTGGAGGCGCCCATCGTCAAGGACAAGGGCTCCTTTATCGTCTCCGGCCGGCGGACCTACGTCGATGCGTTCCTCCCGCTGTTTGCCAACAACGACAGCACGCTCAAGGATTCGAAACTCTATTTCTACGACCTCAACCTCAAAGCCAATTACCAGCTGTCGGAAAAGGACCGCCTGTTCCTCTCGGGTTATTTCGGCAGGGACGTGTTCGGCGCCAGCAATGCGCGCGTGGAATGGGGCAACGGCACCGGCACCCTGCGCTGGAACCATATCTTCAGCAACAAGCTGTTTTCCAACCTGACCTTCATCTACAGCGATTTTGACTACGCCATCAGCCAGGAGGACAATGTGGAGGGTTTCAAATGGGATTCCAAAATCCGCGACCTGTCGGCCAAATTCGATTTCAATTATTTCCTCAATCCTAAGAACAGCATCAAATTCGGTTACCAGGGTATTCGCCACAGCTTTTCCCCGGGATACGCCCGCGGTACCGGCAGCGAAACGATCTATAACTCGCTGAAACTCCCGGAAACGACCTCGCTCGAACACGGCGTCTATATCGAGAACGAACAGGAGATCAGCCCGTCGCTGAGCGCTTCTTACGGCATCCGGGCCTCCCTGTTCCAAAACCTGGGCAAAGCCACCGTATACCATTACAACGAAAATTACCAGGTGACCGATTCGACGACCTACGGCGCCGGGAAGGTCTATAATTCCTATTTCAACCTGGAACCCCGGGTGGGACTGCGGCTCAAGATCGACGACGACAAATCGGTCAAGGCCAGCTACAACCGGATGGTGCAGTACATGCAACTGGCTTCCAACTCGCAATCCTCTTCCCCGCTGGACATCTGGTTCCCTTCGTCACCCAACGTGAAGCCGCAGATCGCCGATCAGGTGGCCCTGGGTTATTTCCAGAACTTCCGCAACAACACCTACGAAACCTCCATTGAGGTGTATTACAAAAAGACCCGGAACGCGGTCGACTTCAAGGATTACGCCGAACTGCTCCTGAACGAATACCTCGAAGGCGAGCTCCGTTTCGGCGAAGCACGCGCTTACGGCGCTGAATTCCTGATCCGGAAGAACAAAGGCAAACTCACCGGCTGGATCGGTTATACCCTGTCCAAATCCGAACGCAGGATCAAAGAGATCAACAAAGGCAACTGGTACAACACCGACTACGACAAAACCCACGACGTGGCGGTTGTCATGACGTACGAACTGAACAAACGCAGCTCATTCTCCCTCAACTGGGTATACGGTACCGGCGCCCCCACGACCTTCCCGACCGGCAGGTTGTACTACAACGGAGAGGTCATCCCCGTGTATTCGGACCGCAATGCCTACCGCATGCCCGACTACCACCGCATGGACGTCAGCTATATCCTGAAAAACCGCGAAAAGCCGGGCCGAAAACTGTTCTGGGACCTGAATTTTTCGATCTACAACGTCTACAACAGGCACAATCCCTATACGATCACCTTCAAGGAAGACAGCGAGAAACCGGGCGAGACCTACGCTGAAAAAACGTATCTGTTCCCGATACTGCCATCCGTGACCTGGAATTTCCATTTTTAAAATCTCCCGCAGATCATTCAAAAAAAGAAATCATGAAACTTCAACATAATATCATATTCTTCCTGGCTGCCCTTTCCCTGGCCGCCTGCACCGAACGCATCGACATCAAACTGGACAACGAGGATACCCAGCGGCTGGTGGTCGACGCATGGCTGACCGATGAGGCCAAAGCGCACAAGGTGCAACTGACCCTGACCGGCGATTACTTCAGCAATATCCCGCCGGAACCGGTAACGGGCGCTGTGGTCCGCATCACCGACGGCGCGGAAACCTTTGACCTGACCGAAGCCTCTCCCGGGATTTACCTGACGGCCGATAACGTCAAAGGCATCCCCGGGCATACCTACACCCTGACCATCGACTGGGAAGGCCAGACCTATGAAGCCGTCTCAGCCCTGCGGGAGGTGGCGCCGATCGATAAGGTAGAAACCGAGAAATCCGACTTCCAGGATGAGGACACCGAAGAAACCGAATACTCTGTACTCCTCTATACCGTGGAGCCGCCGACCGAAGGCGACGCCTATTTCTGGAAAGCCTTCCTGGTGGACTCGCCCACCGACCTGACCCGCACCTACTGGGAGATCGCCGAAGACAAGTTTGTGAACGGCAGCCCCATCAACGGCGCCGAAGTCCTGATCATCGGCGGCGAACCGGAGGACGAATTTGTTTTCGAACAATACAACATCAGCCAGGCAGCATTCGATTTCTTTGTGGCCGTGCAGACGGAAACCCGGTACAAAGGCGGTATTTTCGATACGCCGCCCGCCAATATCCCGACCAACCTCAACAACGGCGCACTCGGCTTTTTTGTGGCGGCGGGCGTTGTGCGGGATACGGTGGTGATAAAATAGAGGGTGAGAGGTGGTGAGAGGGTGAGAGGAAGTGAGAGCGGTGAACGGTTGATGAATGGGTTGTTTTACATTGCAGCAAACTTTTGTCATCCCGGATTTTTGAAGAATTTAACGTTAACCTAAGGAGGCTGCGGCAAGACGGCAAGTACGCAATAACACAAACACTTTCTTTTTTTCACCACAAAGTCACAAACATGAGTCATCCCAAATTTTGGGATAGCCGATTTATCCGGGCCAACCGGTGAAGAGCAATAAAAAAGGTAAGAAGATGTCCATTTTTACTTGCTTTTCCCGAGGGGATTTCAGGGAAACAGCCTAAAAGTACGAACATCTGGGGCACCATTGATTTTATAATGAACCACCATGCGTACCGCTTGGCAAGCTAAAAGAAACAAAAGGGCACAAAAGTTTAAACTGACCCTGGATCCCGCTGGGATCCAGGGTCAAGGCTTTTGTTTTCTTTTGTGACCACGCCAAAAGCGTGGTGGTAAAAACTTAAGAAAAACTTGTGTTAAGATAAAAAACATCTCGAGCTTACCGTGTTAAAAATCCGGGATGACTCATGTTTGTTTCCACGCCAAAGGCGTGGTAGGTAATAAAAACTTTTGGCGTTATTCAAATATTTGTGGTTTTGCTCCGGTTTGCCGGTGATCCCTTGCATACTACTCGTCAAAATGAGCAGAGTGGGTGACTTTGGGAGGGAGAGAGTGATTGAAAAGCAATGCCTTCACCCACTCTCTCGCTCCCTCTCTCTCCTTGTCTTTGCCCCTTTTGCAAAAATGTCCAGTAGTATGTCCTGTATGCCATTGTATTTTTGTTTTTCCTGGGAATTAGCGGATATTGAGCGCAATTTTACGAGTTATGCCGACCGCCGAAATGCTTGCCCTCCTGTCCGACCTCGTCCAACGGATCCATCCGCTGGAGGGGGAGGTTTGGGATGCCTTTTCCGGTATCTGGCAGCCTTTTGAAGCCGGCCGGAAGGAGATCCTGACCTCGGAAGGTGAAAAAGAGCGGTACCTGTATTTTGTGCTGGAAGGCGTACAGCGCGCTTATGCGTTGAACGAGGAAGGGCGCGACGCCACGCTGGTCTTTACCTACCCTTACTCCTTCGGCGGCGTCCTCGATGCATTTTTGCTGCAGCAACCTTCGCGGTACTGGTTTGAAACCCTGACGCCGAGCCTTTTTCTCCGGGCGACCTTTGCACAACTGGAAGAAACCATGGTCCGGCACCACGATGTGGAACGCCTGGTCCGGTTGGGCCTTACCGGCGCTTTTTCAGGGGTGCTGACCCGCCAGATCGAACTGCAATCCTGCAGCGCGGAAGAGCGCTTTCGCATCCTGATGAAGCGGAGTCCGCATCTGCTCACCATGGTGCCCCATAAATACCTGGCCAATTACCTGGGCATGGATCCCACCAATTTCAGCAAATTCCTCGGCAAGATCCGGTTGTGAAATCTTGGTTTTTACCAAGAACCGGTCAGGAACACCCGCCTAACTTTGCAGCATAAAAACAATCGAACATGCCGAGCACGCAACAGATCATCAAAGACCTCCGGCTGCAAACCGAATTGCACCTCCAAAAAACCATCGGTGAATGGCAAAATCTCCCGGCCCGCGAACTGTCCCAACAACCCGCAGAAGGGGCCTGGAGTGCCGCCCAATGCCTTGAACACCTCAATATCTACGGCCGCTATTACCTGCCGCTGTTCCGGAAAGCCGTTGAAAAAGGCAGAAAGAACGGGAAAGGCGGATCTGCCGATTTTCATTCCGGGTGGCTGGGCGCCTGGTTTACCAACCTGATCAAACCGAAGCAGGGCGGCGCGCTGAAGAGCAAGCTGAAGGCCGCAAGCCACGCCATGCCCGGCAACTCCGATCCGCGCGCCGTGCTCGCCGAATTCATCGACCAGCAGGAGGAATTGCTGCAACTCCTCCAGGCAGCAACATCAGTCGACCTGAACAAGAACCGCATCCCCATCTCCATTGCGCCGGTGATCCGGCTTAAGTTCGGGGATACGTTGCAGTTTCTGGTGGCCCATATCCATCGCCATATGCTGCAGGCGGAGCGCGCGGTAATCGCTTCGAGGTCGCTGACCGCAGCGGAATAATTCGGGGATTTTCCTAACTTTAGCAGGGTAAATCGCCCTTGAGGCCAAGAAATGATCCTGCAGAAATTACCCGATCCCAATCATCCGAACAACCGGGATGCCGTACCGGTGCTCCACGACCATATCCTGTTTGCCGACCGCGTGACCAGCCGCTACGAATACCCAGAGCACGCTTCGGCCTTCGGATTGATGACGCTGCAAAAGGGGTGCGGCAGGCTGGTGATCAACCAAGCGCCGTATGACCTGGATGCCGTTACCTGCATGCCGGTGAATTCGGGCAGCCGCCTGTCGTTCTCACTCCCGGAAAAAGATACGGCGCCCGTATTCCTGTTTTTTGATTCATCCTTGCCGGGGGCGATACACCGCAGTCTGGTGCAATCCGAAACCCGGTTGCTGAATGACCCCGAACCGGATCAAAACCCGGACTTTTCCCTGCTGGAATACCGGTGCAACAAAGATCCCGACCTGGACCTAAGCCTGCGGCTGCTGATTACATTGGGTAAGAGTTGTTCCTCTTTCGGCGCCTTGAAGGCCGATGCCATCATACGCGGCTTGCTGGAAAAGTGGATGGCTAAAAATACGGTTGCCCGACAATTATCCGCCCGGCTGGAGGTGGTCAAACCGGCCACCCGCAATGAACTGTTCCGAAGATTGTCTGCCGCGCGGGAGTGGATCGACGCCCATTGCGAAGCGCATATCTCCCTGAACCAAATGGCCGGGGTCGCCGCCATGAACAGCCAGCACTTCCTCCGCCTGTTCAAACAGGTCTTCGGCACAACCCCCTACCGCTACCTGATCGACCTCCGGCTCGACCGCGCCAAACAACGGATCGAAAACAGCGACCAACCCGTCTCCGAAATCTGCAAGGACCTGGGATATGAGAGCCTTTCCACTTTCAGCGGGCTGTTCCGGCGGCGGTTCGGGTTCTCTCCCAATCATCTGCGCCGTATTGATAAAACGGTCAACCGGATTGATTGATGATTACCACCTTCGCCTGAGGCTACGGCGGTCAGGGACAATTGCCTCGTTAAAGCTGGGCAAGCTATGATTGTTAATTGTTGATGGAGGCGCCCGTTGCAAAGGCGGATCATTGCCCCCTGCTTACTGACAACTGACAACTGACCACTGACCACTGACCACTGATTTTCTCCATATCGAAGAAGCGCGCCCTTCCCCATTCCGGTAACTTTGCCCAAAAAAATACCATGCACACCAATCCATGGAGCGAATTCAAGCTCAGGGTCAATATCCGGACCGATATCCGAAAGGCCTTCGAGTGTTTTACCACCCCCGGCGGACTGGAATCCTGGTTCCTCCGGCAGGCCACCTTCGAGAATGCAGCGGGTGATGTTCGCGGCAAAGACGAACCCGTACAGGAAGGAGATACCTATGTGTTTTACTGGCACGGTTATCCCGATACGGCGGTGGAAAAAGGCAAGGTGTTGAGCACCAACGGCGAGAATCGGTTCACCTTCACTTTTTCGCACAACTGCCCGGTGACGATCTCCATCTACCCCGAATGCGGCGAAACCATCGTAGAGTTGGTGGAAAGCAATCTGCCGACGGATGAAGCTACCATGATGCGGCACTACGTCGGCGATTCCAAAGGCTGGATCTTTTACCTGACCAACCTCAAATCCGTCCTGGAAACCGGCTACGACCTGCGAAACCGGAAGGTGGAGTTGACGGATGTGATTACGGCGTGAGATAGGGGAGGAATCGAGGAACTGAGGAATTGAGGAATCGAATCGTTTTCAGTTCCTCAATTCCTCAAGTCCTCAATTCCTCAAAACAACAAGAGCCATCCGGTGTCGTTGCCGATACGCGGATGGCTCAGGCCTGCATCGCAGGTTTTTCTGCTGTACGAAGTAGTTATGAACCTTTCAATAGTTCGCCCGGACATTCAGTTCCGGTTACCGGACACCGAAGCCGGATCATGAAATCCGATCCCCCCGGTCGGACCAATCCAGCATTCAGTATCCGCAGGGACGAATAATTATCCGCCCACTATCTTGAATTGAAAAATATTCTTTCATCGCCAATTCCGGGCCAATGCCCGGTTTCCAGTCGTACAGTCGGCGGTTGGCAGTCCCCTGCCCCTAGTATCTAGCATCTAGTATCCAGCATCCCCCGTCCGCCATAGCTCCCCAAGAGCGAAGGCGGGCAGCATCCAGCATCCACCACGCCTCGGCGTGGCAGCATCTAGCATCCAGCATCTAGCATCCAGCTCACCTCCTAGTCCGGTCCAGGTACGCGCTGGCGCCCGGCCGCTGCAGCAATTCGTACAGCATTTCCTTGGCGCGGAACAATTGCGCTTTGACCGTACCCAGCGGCAGATCCAGCTCTGCGGCGATCTCTTCATAGCTGAGTTCGTCAAAATAGCGCAGTTCTATCATGACACGGTATTTTTCATTGAGTTGGTCCATCAGGGAGCGCATCAACTTGAGCCGCTGGCGGCGGATGATCTCCTCTTCGGGGTTGCGTACTTCAGCGTCGAGGCTGGCCGCGTAGTCCTGGTCGCTTTCCGGCTCGATAGGGTCATCGAGCGAGAGGCACCTTACGCGCTTTTTTCGTACGAAATCGATGCCGTTGTTGATCGCGATCCGGAACAGCCAGGTGCTGAAGGCGAAGGTCGGCGCATAGAAGGCCAGTTTGGTAAAGGCCTTTCCGAACGCCTCCTGCGTCAGGTCGCACGCGTCTTCAGGGTTGTTGACCATGCGTTGCATCATCTGATACACTGAGTTCCAATATCGGTCCATCAATAAGCTGTAGGCGCGCTGATTTCCGGCGACTGCCTGCCTGACCAATTTGTAATCTTCTTCCGCTTTGCGGGATAGTACGGGATTATAACTTACTGCTTCCATGATGTATAATTACCGGTTTTTATGAGCAATACCGGCGAGAACAGGAAGTAATAAAGTGCTAGTGCAGCGTCGAGAACCGGAATCCAGGGCAAGAGATTTGACTCCCGGAATCGCTCCGACACGCGGCTGTATAACCAGGTTACTACTGCCATTCTCGCAATAAACAAGGAAAGCGCCATAAGAATATGGTCACCGGACAGGAGCAAGGCAACAAAGCAGGCATAGTGCAGAAAATGACTAGCCGCCGAGACGCCGAGCAACGCCTGATGGACCGGCCGGTAGTGAACACCGGCGCTCAAATGACGCGATTTTTGGAAGTAGAAACCTCGCCAGTCGCTTTTGGCCTCCGAAAAGGTAAAAGCTTCGGGCTGCAAAACAATTGCGGTCTGGCCGCCGCGAGCCGCCTCGGAAACGAACAGATCGTCGTCGCCGTAAGCGATGTGACCATGGCGTTTGAAACCTCCAACCCGATCGAACAGCGATTTGCGGTACGCAAGGTTGCGGCCAACGCCCATGTAAGGTAAACCCAAGAGTGCTAATGAAAGGTACTGGATAGCCGTAAAAAGTGTCTCAAAGCGTATGAAGCGGTTCAAAAAGCCGCTATGGGTGAGATAGGGCCCGAAACCTAGAACGATGTTGACATTCTCCGTAAAAGCAGCCTGCATTCTGTTGATCCATTCGGAAGAAGCGGGCCGGCAATCGGCGTCTGTCAAAAGTAATTTTTCGTATCGAGCCTCTTTGATGCCCAGTGAAAGTGCCGCCTTCTTACCAGGCTGCTTTTTGTCTTTCACCAAGACTGGGCGCAATATCGGATAATTTTTTTGAAACGACAAAATAATTTTTTCACTTTCGTCCGAAGAATCGTCGTCAACGACAATTACCTCGTAGGAACGGTAGTTTTGATTTAGAATATGGGGCAGGTTCTTGCGCAGATTTTCCGCCTCGTTGCGCGCGCAAATGATCACGGATACGCCTTCCTCCGGCGCCGAAGCCGGCTCCTGGTCCGGATCGTATCGGGCCAGCCGGGCATAAACCCCCAGCCAGAGGACGAGCTGGACGGCGGTGGCGAGGATCAGGCCGGTGAGGAAGAGGCAGGATAAGAGCATTTGCAAAGATAGGATTTTGGTAGATGTCCTGACTTGGGTGAAGTGCCGTCGGGGATGTTGATGTTGATTCGTTGATCTGCCGCCTTCGTTACGCTAATGGCGTGACTATGGCCGCAGGAGGTTGATTTGCCCTGGCAAATTAACGGCTTTAAAACTTTTGTTATCTTTTGTTTCTTTTGTGGTTCAAAATTTCTCAGGGAGACCGTCCCCAATTTTGTGCCAACAGAATTTTCATCACGCTGCGCGTGCTAAAAATAATAGCTTTACGGCTTTACACCTTGGCGGGAAACACTCTTTTGAACACGCCCAAATTCCAATCAATCCATCAAACGCCGAGCCAACCCCGCCAAATCCTCCCGCGTCGCCTTCATCTTCTCCCGCTCCCCGCCCGAAAGCCCGCGCCATTTCCGCTCGCTCCGCCACAACCGCAGGATCTTGTTGTACCGCCACAGCCACCAGGCCGACAACGGGAGCGAGGTCAGGTAGGCGATCCACCAATAACCCGGCAGATATGCGGCCGCCAACCGGGTTTGCAACCAGTAGAACAACGGCACGGTGAGCGCACCAAGGGCGAATTTGACCGTGCTGGTATAGCCGATATAAATGTTCAGCTTTTTAGCCAGCCATTTCGGAATGCCGATCGGCAGGATATGGTTGAGATAACCGTACAGGAACGGCAGAAAACCGGCGATCGCGGCGACTATATGACCCCCGCCGCCGTTTTTGACCGTGATATCCCGGACGCCGGATGCAAAGTAGACGGCAGCTCTTTCCAACAGATCGGCGTAAGCGTCGGGTTGTGCTTTGTGCAAATCAGCCAGCCGGACAGTCAACTCTTTTTCCCTGCGGAAACGGGCCTCGCCCTTGAGGGGTTCCTCATCCTGCAGCATGGATTCCAGTCCGCGGGCCAGCCCGTCCTCCGTTACGTCGGTTGTGTCGATGAGCGAATCGCGCAGGCGGTTCTCCAGCAGGGTCGTAATGTCCCGGACCGTGCCCGTCGGATCTTTTTCATACGCTTCCCTGAAATCGGCAAACCGGATGGGCTCGGCGGCATTCACCACCAGGCGGCCGCCGCAATGCAGAAAACTGCCGTACGACAACCCCACCGGCTGGATGATCAACCCCAATGCGTAATCCGCCTTTGATTCCGCGCTGAAGCCGATCCGGGCCGTACCCGTTTTGAGGGGACGCAATCTGCGCTCCATTTCGCTGCCGCCCTCCGGTGCGATGTACAGGGTGCCGCCGCCGGCCAGAAAGGCGTCGCAGCGGGCAAAAGCCTCGTCGTTTTGCAGGGGCTTGCCGCCGGTATCGGCCGGCCGCTGGATGGGGATGCAGTACAGGGTATTGAACAGCCAGTTGGTGAACGGCGTGGAAAACAGCCCGGCGTTGGCCAGGAAAAAGACCTGTTCATCCACCTTGGCAGCCGTATTCAGTACGTCCATCAAGGTGTTGGGGTGGTTGGATACCAGCAGGGCGGGGCCTTTGAAGCGGAGCCGTTCCCGGTTCAGCACCACCGTATCCGGATAGTAGATCCGCGCCCCGGTCCGGACGGTGACCTTAAACAAAAAATACAGGAATCGGAGTATCGGATTCAATGCCTATACCTTGAAATTGAGCAGGAAGTCCCTGATATACTGGTCAAAAACCGGCCCTTCGTCGAAGTGGAATTTCACCTCTACCGGCAAGGCAAATATAGGCAATCGGTTCTCAAGGAGGAACTCGCGGTGCAATTCCAGGCGGGTGGCGTCCTTTTCCGTGGTCAGGATCACCTTCCTGTCCGACTCCAGGCGTTGGAACTCCGTGTGCAGTTGGCCGATCTCCCCTTTGTCAAAAAAGTGGTGATCCTCATAGGCCATCACCTTGACCGAGGCGGCCGTTTGTTCCAGATAGGACAACAGGTAGTCCTTTTTGGCAATGGCGCAAATGAGCAATACATCCCAATCCTGGGTCAGGTCGACCCGGTAACGCGGATTGAAGATATAATAAGGCGACCCGTAACCGTAATAGGAGAAGAACAGGCGCTGGTTGGGCTGCGGCGCGATCTCCTTGCGCAGGGCTTCCGCTTTTTCGATTGTGAGGTCTTCAGGGCATTTGCTTACAATGATGGTATCTGCCCGTTTGTAGGCGTTGGGCCATTCCCGCAACCGGCCCGAAGGCAGCGGGAAATCCCGGGTAAACGGCTTGTCGTATTCGGTCAGCAGGAGGTTCATGCCGGGCTTGACGGCGCGGTGTTGATAGGCGTCATCCAGCAGGATAAGCTGGGCTTCGGGGTGGTCGGAAATGATGCGCGGGATGCCGAATGCCCGGTTCTCAGCCACCACGGCCAGAATATCCGGGAATTTGCGCTTGAACTGAAGCGGTTCGTCCCCCGCCTGTTCGGCATTCATATAGGAATAGACCTCCATGTACCCGCGCGTCTTTCGGCCGTATCCGCGACTCAGGGTGGCGATGTTGAGATAGTCCTTGAGCAACCGGATCAGGTACTCGATATGGGGCGTTTTGCCGGATCCGCCGACGGAAAGATTGCCGATGGAAATGACCGGAAAATTGAATTGGACGGATTTGAGCAAGCCCGTCCGGTAGAAGAAACTGTTCAGCGCCGCTCCCAGTCCGTATAACAGGGAAAAAGGTGCGAGAAGGATCTTGACGAGGATATTCTGGATCATGAAACGTAGTCAGGCAGATCCTGCGGTTTAAGTCGTAAGTGGTAAGTCGTAAGTAGCCCGTACAACCGACTTACCACTTACCACTTACGACTTATGACTTACGACTTACGACTTTACGACTTCCCACTGGAATCTGCAAGGTGTAATCAATGAGAACACCCTGACCCGCGGACTGGTTTTATTTATTTTCCCCCTCCATTGCGCCGAAGTCGAAGAGCAGGGAGAACCGCAGGGTATTGTCCAGCGGATTCCGGTTGTTGGTGGTCGGCACGAGGTAGGAGAAGTTCAGGCCGAAGATGTTGTATTTCAAGCCCAGACCCGCCGTGAAATATTTGCGGCCGCCCTTTTGCGAATTCTCGGTGTAGTAGCCGGCGCGAACGGCGAATTGCTTGTCGTACCAGTATTCCGCGCCGAAGCTGAAATTGAATTCTTTCAATTCTTCGCTGAACCCTTCCGGGGCATCGCTCCAGGAGGAGAACAGGGCCCGGACGGTAGGCACTTCGCGCTGGTCGGAAACGCCGTTGTTGTCCTTGTCGCAATCCTGCTTGCTCCCGACACAAGGCGTCGGCACCAGCAATTTGTTCACATCGGCAGCCAGGGTGAACGTGTTGTAGTCGTCCAGCTCCAGTTCCCAGGCGGCGCCCAGGCCGAAGTTGGCCGGCAGGAAGTCGCGCAGGGTGGAGGCGGTATAGGTGATCTTGGAACCGATATTCGTCACGGCCAGACCTACGCTGAGGTTGGATTCGCCGCTGTTCATTTCGATCGGGGTGCGGTAGTACATGCCGATATCCGCAGCGCCGGCAAGGCCCGCTTCGATGACCTCGCCGCCTTCCAGTTGCTGGCCGGCGGCCAGGTTGGAATAGATGAACTTACCCGTGATGGAGGCGGAGAACTTATCCGTCAGTTTCCTGGAATAAGCGGCCGATACTTCAAATTCATTCGGCCGGCCGGTTTGCAGCGGCATGGCGTTGATGTCCGTAAACTGGATGCTGCCCAGGGAGAAATACCGCAGGCCGAATCCGACGGTCTGGAGCTCGTTCAACTTGTAATATCCGGTCAGGTAAGCCAGGTAAACGTCGTTGAGCCCCAGCGCGCGAAGCCATGGGGTATAAGTTGCCGATACGGCCACATCTTCTTCTGCAAAAGCCAGCTTGGCGGCATTGAAATGCATGGCGTTCGGGTCAGGGGAAGTGGCCATGCCTACATCGCCCATGGCGCCTGAACGGGCGTCGGCAACGATCCGCAGGAACGGAACGGCCGTAACTACCGTATTGATGCAGGGCGAACCGTCGGGATTGATGAGCGAACCATTAGGCCCTTCCGTACAAAACTGGGCCTGTACCTGGACGGAAGTCAACGCAATGCCGAGGGCCAAACCAACACTTCGTAAAACTCGATTTTTCATGTGGTCTACTTGTCTTTTTCAAAAATTGTGCAAAAATAATCATTGCTTGCCAATCCGCAGCTTTTTAAGTTTTTAACAAAAAGCTTCCGGACCGGACAGGGATAATTGTTAAGGTTTTTAACAAATTCCTTGCCAAATATAGATACGCAAAAAGCGCCTTAATATTGCAGTATAAGAACGAATTAGGAAAAATGTGATTCAGCGCTTGTTATTTCAGGATGACGAGTTTGGAAAAGTCGCTTTCTCCCTTCAGGTCCAGGTCCGGAGCCCGCACTTTGACCTTGTAGAGATAGACCCCTCTGCCCAGCCGGTCGCCGTAGTCGTCGCGGCCGTCCCACTGGATGCAGTCATCTCTGCGCAGCGCACCGTCCGACAGCATGCTGGCCTCGATCGTTTTGACCAACCTGCCGGATATGGTGTAGATCTGGACCAGCACATCCAGGCTGACATTCTCAAAATTGTGATCGAACTGAAAACAGGTCTGGTCCGTAAACGGATTGGGGAAGTTCAACACGTGTTCCAGGGCGATCCCTTCCGAGGAAGCGACGACGAATTCCGTGAACCCCTCGCTGTTATTGTTGGCCACATCCCAGGCTGAAACCCGGATCTGATGGCGGCCTTCCTCCAGCGCGGACATGGGGTAACGCACTGTCCCTTTTGTATAATCGTCCGTGTCGGCCTCATAGAAATCATTCAGCACGATCGAACTCTGGGTATTTTTGTCCAGCACGCCCTCCAGGTCGTGCCCGATGCTGTTGCCCACCACGTTGATGCCGTTCTCATCTTCCAGTTTGACCAGCAGGACCGGATCTTTATCCGTGATGCCGCCGAATGCAAAACCGTCGGAATTCATGAACACCTCAACTTTCGGTCCTTCCTTGTCGCTCAGGGCATTGCCGGAAGTGCCGCCGATCACTACGCCGTCGTAGTGGCCCGCCGCGTCGAGCTGTTGATCCGGGTCGGCGGCGTAATAGCTGATCTTGCCCTTGCCGAATTCGAAATTGATATCCTTGGGCATGACGAAGGTGAACTGGAACTGCCCGTTGGTAACGGATGCCTTTCCCTTGAACAGGACGCTTTTCTGCAGTTTGAAGGTAATGACCTTGCTGGTTTTGTCCTGTCCGAGGGTGGTTACGTCCAGTTTTTTATCGTAAATGGTGGGGTAGACCAGGCCGTTGAAGTTGGTAGCGGGCTGGCCTGTTTCGTCGAGAACCATCCCGCTGATGGTCACTTTCTGGAGCGCCTTGAGCGTGTCGGGCTGACTGCCGGTGACGGGTTTGCCGTCGATGGCGGTGGTGGCAACGCCGTAGTTGGGCACCGGGATAAGCATGGCCGGGTCGCCGATCAGGGTGAATTTGCGGGTATTGGTGGTGAACCCGCTGGACAGGTTCGAGTTTTTGCCTCGCCGGAAAGCGTCGCCCAGGGTCAGGATCTTGCCGTTGTCGCGCTGGAATAGGTTGAGCAATGTCACCTCGGTCAGGTAGGCGTTCTCGTTGGCGTACACCGGGCGCGTTGTGGTCAGGAGGCCTACCGCGCCGCCGTTGGGGTTGAGGAACGATTCTTCGCCTGCTGATACGAATGACGGGTCGTCGTAACCGGTGAACGAGCAGGTGGCGGTTACAAGGAGGGTAAGGTGGTCATAGTTTGTCCAGCTGCGGATATCCGGAATGTTCAGCACCCGTTCCTGGGCCCATCCTTTCGGGCCGCCATGGCCCAGGTAGACCATGGCCAGCACGCCGCGGTACAGCGACCGGCCGATGGCTTCGTTCACTGCGGGGAACCGGTCGCCGGCAGGCGTGGCTTCCTGCGGGTAGGCGTCCAGGAACAGTTTGTCGACATTGAAGTCGGGGAAATTCTGCAGTACCTTCTCGGCAATTTCGTCGGCGTCCATGGTGTGGGCGCTGCTGTCCTCGTCGTCGCCGACAAAAACCAGGCGGTTGCGCCAGTCGCCGAATGCTTTGGGGCTGGTGTCGTAATGGATGATCTTATCGACGGAAAGCTCTGCCTCTTCCAGGGTTTTAACCGGGAGCCGGCCTATCGATACGTTGAGCTTACCCTGTACCGGGTCCGCTGCGCTGCTGCCGTTGAGCACGCCGAAGTAGTCGTCGGCCGGAAAGGCATAGATCGAATTGAGCGACCGGGTCTGGTAGGTCGGGATGAAATTTCCGCCCAACCCGTAGACATCCCTCGAATCGAAGGAACCGTCGCCGATCAGGAGGCAATAGGCAAAGTTCTCATAGCGATCATAGACCATTTTAACCAGATCGCGGATAGCGGCGGGGTCGAGTTTGCCGGAGGCGAATTCGTTATAAATATCCGCCACGTTGACCGTCTCAACGGTCAGTCCGCTGTGGCTACGGCGGTGTTCGGCCAGTTTTTCGGCGGCGGCTTCAAAATCCGGGTGGTAGACGATCACCATGTCTACAGGCGAAAGGCCCAGCCGGTGCAGGTTCTGGTTGGGAATCTTGCCCACGGCTTCAGCCTTGAGCAGGGTTTGCGCCGGGTTGAAAGCGACGAACTGCTGCAATTCGCCGGTATTGGCGACGCCGTAAGACAGGGTCGTGCCGCTCCGCTGCGCCTGCTGGCTCAACGGCGACAAGGGGTTGGTAATATCCCAGATCAGGATGCCGTCGGCGGCTTGTTGCAGGTTGTAGGTGGCATTGCCGTAATCCAGGGCGGCCGGATCCCGGAAGGCCATCTGGTCGCCGGTCATGATCAGTTTCCGGCGGGCGGTGACCTGTATGAAGTCGAGCCAGCCTTCCGTTTCCTGACTGGCCCCTGCCGGCACGGGATACGCTACCTTGAAGTCGACATTGTCCTGGCTCAGGGTCACGTTCGTGTTCACGGCGGCCCGGTTGGCATAGCTGTCGGTATAGTCGCTGGAAGTGCCTACGCGGGTACTGGAAGCCAGCGAACTCTGGAGGTTGGAGCCGGCGTTCACCTGGACCTGGAACCTGGAACTTACGTTGGCGCGCAGGACCATTTCCACCCGGACCTCAGCGGGTTCGCCGGTAGCGATATTAGGAAAAGTGAACAGGTTTTTGTAGGAATATTCCCGGGCGGTTTTGAACCAGTCGCCGAACCAATCCTGGCCGGCGCCCATGCGGGTGGTCGTCCAGTCGTACAACAGGTTTTGCCGGTCTTCTTCCACCCGGCGGTAATCGGAGAACTGGGTGGAAGAAAATTCCGTCGCCTGGATATTGTTCCGGGCTTCAACCCGGAGTCCGTTGCCCGAACTGATCTTGATGAAATAATAATTCCGGGCATCGTGGATGTTCTTCTGCATGGTGAAGGTGCGGGCGTCCGGATCAAAGGTCCACTTGTCGGGGCCTTCCGCATAGAAGAGGATATAATCGCCGGAATCGAATTTGCCGTCGCCTTCGCCCTGTACGGCGATCCGGTTTTCCTGGAGGTCGTCAAGCCGGTCGGCAACGCTGTAGGCCGGCACCATGCCGCCGCCGTTCCCGAGTATCTTGATGGTGCGGGGGTCGATCTGGTCCAGGTTCTCGATACCGAGGTCTTTTTTCAGGAAGTCGTAGGTCAGTTTGTAAACGCCGTTTTCCGCCACGGCAATTTTATAGATATCCCCGTCTGCGAGGGCCGACGTTTCGGCATAAACCGGCCCGCGCGGGGCGCCGGCCTGGTCCGGTATGAGGGTAACCTGGAGGGTGAAGTCCACCAATCGCCGGTAGCGATCGCCGTCGCGGACAATGGGCGTAAAGGCGACAATGCCGGAAAATTGCCGGCGGTCGCGTTCTACCCGGGTCTCGAACCGCAGGTCGGAGCCGATAGCGGATTGCCCGGGGGCGCCTTGCCAGGGCAGGTCTTCATAACGGGCATCGAGAACAGTAACCCGCAGCGATCCCGGGCCGCTGACCGGAATTTCAGCGCTGTAGAAAGGCACGCCTGGGTAGCGTTCGCCGATGGCGCCGCCTTTGAAGGACCATTGTTGGTATTCGCCTTCGGGGCCCTGTACGGTTGCCGGCGCTGCACTCCATTCCAGGCTCTCCCGTATGGTGGTCTGGGCCTGGACGGCAAACGCCAGCGAGAGCATCAGGCCGAATGCGAGGTAAAACTTCTTCATACTCAATACCCGTAATTTGAACTGCAAAGATAACGACCTCCTGCGGGGCATATTGTTATTTAACAAGCCGAGGTGGAAAAAGGTCTTGCGGATAACCAAATTTGGGGATGCGCTTGTTTGTTGATTTGCCGCCTTCGCCAAGGCTCCGGCGGCCGGAGGTTGATGCGTTGAATTGCCGCCTTCGCCGAGGCTGCGGCCGCCGGAGGGTTATTTGCCGCCTTTGCTCTTTTGAAACTACGTCGGCCGGTGGTTGATTTGAATACGATCACGCTCAAATCAACAGATCAACAGCCTTATGTGGAAAAAAAACAATGGTTCATTCAGAATTTAACCTACCGCATCCAAACATCTCGTTGCGGGAAAGGGATGGTAACGTTATTTTCGCGGAAGAGGCGGTCGATCTCAAAGCGCATGTCGCTGCGGACGTCCTCGATCTTGAGGAATTCCCTGGACCAGAAGAAGAGCTCGAAATCGAGGGAAGAGTCGCCGAAATTCATGAAACGGACGAACGGCGCCGGTTTTTTCAGGGATTTGGGGTGCGCTTCGGCTACCTGCAATAGTATTTTTCTGACCAATTCGGTATCCGACCCATAGGCGACGCCGACGCTGACGGTGAACCGGGCCTTGAGCTCATCGTGACTCCAGTTGACCACCTTGTCGGCAACCAGCTTGGAGTTGGGCAGGATAACCGTCCGGTTGTCGCGCGTTTCTACCAGGGAGGTGCGCAAGCCGATCTTGCGGACCGTACCGATCAGGCCGTCCACATCCAGGACGTCGCCGACCTCGACTGCTCGTTCGGAAAGCAGGATCACCCCGCAAACGAGGTCGTTGAAGGTTTGCTGGAGGCCCAGTCCCAAACCGACCAGCAGCGCTGCGGCGCCGCCCCACAGCAAGGTGAGTTTCAACCCCGCCACTTCCAGGGCCCAAAGCAGGGCCAGGGTATAGATGACGTATTTGAGCAGTTGGTTGACGGCGTATTGCGCGCCGATATCCACGCTGCGGTTTTGAAAATAGGGGAACAGCGCCAGTTCGGAAACGATCCAGACCAGGAATCGCGCGCCGACGAGGATGATGACGGCCTGCAGGAGTTGTGAAAAACTGGACTGTACGGTGGCGAACGTGAAAGAGAGGTTGAAGTCCATGATCCCGAACAGCAGAAAAACCGCCCCGAGATAGATCAGCGGCTGCGCCATTCGCCTGGGCGGCAGTGGCGGGCGGGAAGCTTCCACGTTCGGCGCGATATTGCGCATGGCTTCCTGTTTGATCGAATAATTGTGGGCCAGTATCCTGGAAATGATCCGGTCGACCAGGCGGGCGGCAAAAAAAACGGCCAGGATAACGATCAGGGTGGATGTCCGGAAATAGTAGGTGAATCCCTCGTACAACATCGGATTCAGGCCTGTTATGGGGAGCAGTGCGGCGGCCAGCAGCAGTATGAAGACCAGGCCGGTCAGGCGGCGGGTACGGCGTTGCTCTTCCAGGGAGATCTCTTCAATGCGGAAATACCTGGGGAGCCACCGCCTGAAAGTCAGCCTGAAGACCGTCAGCAAAGCGCCGAATGACAGCAGGGACAGGCAAAGTTCACCTACTGTGATGACTTCACCATAGATCTGCACTACCTTTTCATCGAGTAATTCGTTCAGGTTCATTTCAGGGGCGTTGGCGGTTCTGTTCCCGCAAATATAACAAAGTTAGCAGGAAAGGTTGCCGCTTCCCGGCGGTCGGGACTTCCGGAAAGCCGGGAATTTAAAAAGAAGCCAAAAACGGATATGTGTCGAAAGATTATCCCACATGGTATAAAAAATCAGTCATTTCAGCGCAAGGAATTGGCTTTGCACCGGCGTACCCCGTAACTTTGTTGAATTGTGAACATTGAATTTATCCAATAAAATCTATTTTGATATGGATACCAGATACGACAGATCTCAGGAAGTAATCAAAAACCACGTGCTGATCTCTATGGGCGCAGGGTTGGTGCCCATTCCGATCCTCGATATTGCCGCTGTTACGGCGGTTCAGATCGACATGCTCAAGCAACTGGCGCGCGTCTATGACGTTTCCTTTTCCGAAAATTCGGGCAAAGGGATCCTGTCGGCGCTTACCGGCAGCACGCTGGCCCGCGTGGGCGCCAGCATGGTGAAGGCCATCCCGGGTATCGGCACGCTTTTCGGCGGGTTGTCGATGGCCATCATGTCGGGGGCTTCCACCTATGCCGTCGGTCAGGTCTTCCAGCAGCACTTCAGCGCGGGAGGCGATTTTTCCGATTTTGATCCGCTCAAAGCCCGCGACAACTACGAAGAAGAACTCCGCAAAGGCAAGGAAAAAGCCGCCCAGTGGAAGAGTGAAAAAGACCGGTACGCCAAAACGGATGACCCCAACGATGAGATCCTGCGGCAATTGTCGCAAATCGGCGAGCTGAAAGAAAAAGGCATTCTTTCGGAAGAGGAATTCCAGAAGATGAAAGAGCGCCTGATGGAGAAAATGCAGTAATCTTTTTCAGTTTAGCCGACTCGGTATTGGGATGATCCGGAAATTGTTTTAATTTGCAAAAGCAACGCGGATCATCCCTGGACCGGATGCGCTTTTTACCGTAAGCATGCCCTCGCTTTTATCCAAAAGACGGCCGGCTGCCGGCTAAAGACGGTCGACCCCGCACCGGGTTATACACGGGATGAGCCCTATACTCCCTTGGTATGTACCGGATTGGTTTCGACGCAAAAAGACTATTCAATAATTTTACCGGACTTGGAAACTACAGCCGAACGTTGGTCCAAAACCTGGCTAATTATTTCCCGGAGAACGATTACTACCTGTTCACACCCAAAGTCGTCAAAAACGGGGAAACCCAGTTTTTCCTGAACAGCCCCCTGTTCACCGTCCAGCAACCCCGGCACGGATGGCCTGCCTGGTGGCGGACAGCCGGCATCAAAAAAGACCTTCGGAAGCACCATATCCAGCTCTTTCACGGCCTGAGCCACGAGATTCCCGTCGGTATCCGAAAAACCGGCATCAAATCGGTGGTCACCATTCACGACCTGCTCTTCAAACGCTTTACAGGCCAGTACAACGCTGCCGACCGATATATCTACGACCTCAAATTCCGCTATGCCTGCCGGAATGCCGACCGGATCATCGCCATCAGCGAGGCTACCAAAGCGGATATCATGAATGATTACGGAATCCCGGAAGAGAAAATCCGCGTCGTTTACCAGTCCTGCAACGAACGTTTCATGCAGGAACGGTCCAATCGCACCATCGATCAGATGCTGGCCAAATACAACCTTCCCAGGGACTATTTGCTGTATGTCGGCGCCATCGTTGAGCGCAAAAACCTGCTCGGGGTGGTAAAGGCCCTGGAAATCCTGCCCGCCTCGGTCGATCTGCCGCTGGTGGTGGTGGGCCGGGGCGGGCAATACGAGATGGAGGTGAAAAATTACCTGTCAGCTGCCAACCTGGCCGGCCGGGTTCTCTTTATCCAACCCGATTTTGCGGACCTGCCGCCGCTTTACCAACAGGCCGATGTATTTGTCTACCCGTCCTTCGGCGAAGGCTTCGGTATTCCGATCCTCGAGGCCCTGTTCAGCGAAACGCCCGTGGTCACTTCCAACCTTTCGTCCTTGCCGGAAGCGGCCGGCCCCCATTCCTGCCTCATCGATCCGGCCAGCCCTGAAGCCATCGCCGCCGGTATCGAAAAGGTACTGACGGATTCGGATTACCGCTCGACGATGATCAGGGAAGGCTATCAATATGCCCAGCGCTTCAAAGGGGAACCGCTGACGCGGCAATTGATGGGGATTTATGACAGGATACTGGGGGGGTGATGCTTGATACTGGATGCTGCCCGCCGTCGCCTCAGGGCTATGGCGGACGGAGGATGCTTGATGCTTGATACTGGATACTGGATACTGCCCGACTTCGCCTCAGGGCTATGGCGGACGGAGGATGCTTGATGCTGCCACGCCGCGGCGTGGTGGATGCTTGATGCTTGATACTGGATGCTGCCGCCGTCGCCTTGGGGCTATGGCGGACGGGGGACGGCCAGATTGCGACGCATCATCATGCGTCGCTACTTACGATTGACCACCACATACCGGCCCTACAGGCCGGAAACGTAAAAATGCCCCCGACTGCTACCGACATGGCGGACCTGACGGACCGTGCTGCCGATGAATAGCTGAAACGTTGCCACACCCCGGATGCTACCGACATGGCGGACCTGACGGCCCGCGCTGCCGTTGAATAGCTGAAACGTTGCCACACCCCGGATGCTACCGACATGGCGGACCTGACGGCCCGCGCTGCCGTTGAATAGCTGAAATGTTGCCA
>WBZL01000788.1_pt1 | contig 34974 bp, 36 predicted proteins | sample 5204291 | NCBI WGS metagenome assembly WBZL01 (sample SAMN12344345, study PRJNA552823) | activated sludge metagenome | biome: Activated sludge suspended growth; feature: Nitrification reactor; material: Wastewater; isolation source: activated sludge from nitrification reactor of wastewater...
GCATTGCCCGATGACGTGGTGCGCGAATCGCTCGAGTGCATCGCCGCGGAGGTGATGCCGGCGCTGGCGAACGCTTCGCCCTCAGCGGGCGCGGTCACACCAGGCCTCGGGGCCTAGACGGCGCCGCCGCGCGCCCCGCTCCTGCGGCAGAACAGCGCGTAGAGCGTGTCCATCAGCGTGACCACGTCGCGGTCGGCGAGCGAGTAGAGCACCGCCTGTCCGTGGCGACGGCTCTTCACGACGCCTCCGCGGCGCAGCACCGCGAGGTGCTGCGAGATCCCGGACTGCGACAGGCCGACGACGCGCTCGAGTTCGCGCACGCTGCGCTCGCCTTCGGCGAGCTGGCACAGGACCACCAGGCGCGCGGGGTTGGCGATGGCCTTGAGCAACGCCGCGACGCGAACGGCATTCCGCTCGAGACCGGCCACGCGCCGCTGCGCAGGCTCGCCGCCGGCCCGTTTCGCGCGGGCGGCGGCGTGGCGTGAGCCCGGGGTCACGGCGCGCCCTGGCAGCCTGCGAAGCCGTCGGCGCTCATCTTGGCTTCGTAGGGCGCCGCCACCTGCGCTCCGGGAGTGAGCGTGCCCTTGACCGTCGCCCAGTCGGTCGGCTTAAGCACGATCAACCACCCCGCGTCGTAGGGATCCTGGTTGGCGAGCGAGGGCTTGGCGACCAGTTCCTCGTTGACTTCGACGATCGTGCCGCCGGCGGCCGACTTGGCCGGTCCGACCCACTTGCCGGACTCCACCGTCGCGCAGGACTTGCCCGGCTGGACGTCGCGGCCGACCTTCTTGGGCGTGAACGCGACGAGCTGGCCCGCCATCGCGGTCGCCACCGTCGTCATGCCGAGCCGGACGTTGCCGTCGGGAAGTTCCCGGAACCAGATGTGGTTGTCCACGTCGTAGAGGAGATCGTCCGGCAGGGGGCAGCCGCGTACGGTGGGCATGGGTCGCTCTCTCGGGGTCCCGTCGCCGGGACCGGTTCAGGATGGTCAGGCTGCCGTCGGCGGGGTGTCGTCGGCGCTCGCCGTGCGCAGCGGCCGCGACGAGCAGCAGAATTCGCCCAGCCCCTCGACCTCGAACTTGCCCGAGACGAACAGCGCGAGGTGGCGGACCAGCATCGCCATCATCGCCTGCCGCTTCGCGGCTTCCGCGTGGCGGGGTTCGAGGCGCAGCAGATTATAGTGGTAGGCGATCTCGCGGCAGGTCTCGCGGCAGGCGTTGAAGCTCGGATCGCCGCGCGCTCCCTGGCGATGCAGCGCGAGGAGGCGAAAACCCTCGCGCTCCTCCCGCGTCGGCTCCTCTCCGCGTGCGGCTGCCCATTGCTCCAGCACGCGCTCCGCGAGCGCGAGAAGGTGGGCGGCGGCCGCCTGCCCGTCGGGCCGCGGCGCGAAGCCCGCGACCTCGGCGTCGAGACCGGCGAGCGTCGGAGCAGGCGGAGGCCGTCGGCTCCCGGTCACGCGCCCGGCATTCGCGTCCGCGACCCCCGGCACCGGCCGGGCGCTCCGGGAGGCGGCCGCGTCGCTCAAGCGATGCCCTTTTCCGCGAGCGCCGCCATCCCGTCGGACACGTTCTCGTGCACGCCGAGCTTGCGCGGGCCGACGCCGAGCGCGATGCCGAGGAGCTGCGTGAAATAGAGGATCTTCACGTTCGTCTTCTCTCCGAACACCTTCTCGGCTCGCACCTGGTGCATCTCGAGTCCGCTGTGGCAAGTGGGGCACTCGGTGGCGATCACGTCCGCGCCCGATGCCTCGGCCGCGCGCAGGATGTTGAGCACGAGCTTCGTCGAGGTGTCGCTGTCGGAGAGCGTGTGCGCGCCTCCGCAGCAGGCGGTCTTGAGCGCGAACTCGACGCTCTGCGCGCCGGCGGCGTCGAGCAGGTCGTCCATGAAGTGGGGCTTGAGCGTCGAATCGCTTCCCGGCCCCTTGTCCTTCTCGGGAAAGATGTGGCGCGGCCGCGTGTACATGCAGCCGTAGTAGTTGGCGATCTTCAGGCCCGAGAGCGACTTCTTCACCCTGCTGCGCAGGCCTTCTTCGCCGATGCCGTGCTTGATCCAGTCGAGGGCGTGGATCGACTCGACCTCGCCCGCCTCGTAGGGCGCGTGGCCGGACTTGCCCGAGAGCCGCGACACGGTCGCCCGCGAGGCCTCGTCGTGGGCGAGGTCGTACTCGGCCTTCTTGAGGTTGTGGTAGCAGCCGTTGCACGGCGACATCACCACGTCCGCCTTCATCTCGTGCGCGGCGATCGAGAGCACCCGCGACGACAGGTAGGTCTGCAGCTTCGGGTCGACGTTCTTCACCTCCATCGCCCCGCAGCAGTTCCAGTCCGGCACCTCCTCGAGCGCGAGGCCAAGCGCCTCGCCGACCGCGCGCGTGGAGACGTCGTAGGCGTGCGCGGTGCCCTCCAGCGCGCAGCCCGGGTAGTACGCGACCTTGCGGTAGCGCGCCTTGAGATCGTCCTTCGGGTCGCTCATCGCCTGCGCTCCGTCAATGCCTTGCCGCGTCCGCGGCTCCCGTGCCGCCCGCCTTCGGCTCGCCGAGGCCGAGGGCCTTCCGGTGTTCGGACTCCCGCTCGTGCACGTAGTCGGTCAGGGCCGTGCGGGCCTTCGCCCAGCGCCGCGTGCGCGGCCGGAAGAGCGTCGCCTTGCCCATCGCGAAGGCGAGCTTCACCGGCATGCGCCGCGCGACGCGCCGCGCCATCTCGATGAGCCAATCCTGCTTCAGCGCCTGCCCGGTGCGGGCGAAGAAGCGGCGCAGGATGCGGCCCTCCTCGATGCGCCCGGTCTCGATCACCTGGCCGGTGAACTCCTGGTCGAACAACGTCGAGGGCGAGGGCGGCGTGTGGCCCTTCAATTCGAGCCAGTGCGCGGTGGCCTTCATCACTCCTTCGGGGAACACGTCGCGCGGGCAGGCGTAGGTGCACTTGTTGCACGAGACGCACTGCCAGATGATGTCCTTGTCGCGCAGGAGCTCGGACTCCATGCCGGTGCGGATCAGGTAGATCCAGAAGCGCGGGTTGAAGTCCGGGTTGAGCGCGTTGACCGTGCACGCGTTGGTGCAGGAGCCACATTGCCAGCAGCGGTGGATGTGCTCGCCGCCGGGGAGCGCCGCGATCTCGTCCTGCAGGCGCTCGTTGTAGTCGGTGACCACGCGCGGCTCGATGAACGTGCTCCAGTGGCCGGAGACGTCGATGCCGTCGAGCACCAGACGATCGTGCTTGCGCACGTTCTCGGGGCGGATCAGGGATTGCTCGTGGATCGCCATGGCTCTCCCGTCAGGCGGCGGGACGCCGCTCGTCGATGACCTCGGCGCTGCCGTCGCTCACCTTGAGCCGGGTGCGCCCGTCGCGCCCGATCCCGTCGAGGCCGAGCATGCGCTGCACGTGCAGCATCGGGTCCTCGTGGCTCGAGAAGTCGGCGCGCAGGTAGCTGCCGCCCTGCTCGGCCACGTAGGTCGCGTACACCTGCGCGAGCAGGAGATCGACGTACACCGGCACGTCGCGGAACACGCCGTTGGCGGCGAGCCAGCCGGCGAGTTCCTCGCGCAGCACCGCGAAGGTGTCGAAGCGGTCGGGGACGTCGAGGCTGCGGTGGTCGACGTCGTCGCCGTGCCAGATTTCGCGCAGCGCCCCGGTGTTGCACTGCGCGTCCCACACCCAGCGCGTCATCAGCGGCCAGCGCTCGGGATCGACGCCGTGCAGGACCTCGGCCGCGAGGTCGCGGACGAAGCGGTGCTCGCGATCGTCGGGGAAGGCGGAGCAGAACGCGTCGATGCGCGCGTCGGCCCCATCGGTGCGCGCCGCGCCGTCGAGGAGCGCGGCGATGCGCGCGCGCAGCGCGGGAAACGCGTCCGGCTCGAGGTAGCGCGACGCGCGCCGCCGCACCGTCGCCATGCAGGCGCAAACGCGCCGCAGGCCGGCGAGTTCGACGCGGGCCGCGCGACCCTCGCCCAGGATCTCGCGGAACGCGAGGTGCTTCTGCGTGAGCGCGGCGACGTAGCGCTCGACGCCGCCGCATTCGTCGCTCCGCGCGATGAGCGACTCGAAGGCGACCGCGAGCTTCGGCCCGGACAGCTCGAGGCGCGGGCGCGCGGCCGGCGGCGGCGCCGGGGCGCGTGCCGCGATCAGCGCGGCCAGCGACTTCATGTCCGCGGACGCCTCACGCGGTCGCCGGCGCCGGCGCGCGATTGATCAGCGCGAGCGCCGCCATCGCGGCCGCGTTGGCCTGCGCGATCGAGTCGTCGATGGTCTCGGGACCGGTGGCGGCACCCGCGACGAACACGCCCGGCCGCGACGTCGCGCCGGCCGTGCCGTAGGCGCTCGCCTTGCCGATGTAGCCGTGCTCCTGGAGGTCCACGCCGAAGGCGGTCGAGATGCGCTTGTTGTCGATGTTCGGGTCCATGCCGATCGCGTGGACAACCATGTCGAACGGGATCGTGATCGGCCGCTTGACCAGCGTGTCCTCGCCCTTGACGATGAGCTTCGAGCCGTCGGAAGTGACCTCGGCAATCCGCGCCTTGATGTACTTGACCTTGAACTCCTCCTGGCTCTGCCAGTAGTACTTGGTCTCGTACAGGCCGAAGGTGCGGATGTCCATGTAGTAGATGTAGACATGGCAGCTCGGCAGTTCCTCGCGGATCTCCATCGCGATGTTGCACGAGACGGTGCAGCAGATCTTCGAGCACCACTCGCGGCCGATCTGGCGGTCGCGCGAGCCCACGCACAGCAGGATGGCGACGCGCTCGGGCTTGCGGCCGTCCGACGGGCAGCGGATGCCGCGGCCCGACGAGATCATCTGCTCGACCTGCGTGGTGGTGACCACGTCGGGGTAGGTGCCGAAGCCCCATTCGGGCTTGTTGATCGAGTCGAAGTGCGTGAATCCGGTGGCGAGGATCGCAGCGCCGGCGTCGACGCTGCTGCCGTCGGACAGCCCCGCGCGGAAGGCGCCCGCCTCGCCGTCGAGGCGTGCGACGGTGCAGCCGCGCTTCACCGTCACGAGGGGATTCGACTCGACGCGCGCCACCATGCCGCCGATGGCGTCCTTCGCCCATTCGCCGGAGGGCACGAGTTTCGCGTAGCCCGACAGGATCGGCGCGCCGCCCAGGCGCTGCTCCCTCTCGACCAGCGTGACGGGCACGCCGACCGACGCCAGCGCATGGGCTGCCGCCAGGCCGGCCGGTCCCGCGCCGGCCACCAGCACCGCTTTGCTCATGGGACATTCCTCCGCGCTGCGCGCTTCCGGGCTGCTTCGCGCGCGGGGCGACCCCTCGCGCTCGTGGGACTTCCCTTCGCGCTTCGTGCCGCGAGACCCGTTCGCGCTCCGGGGCGAGCCTCCGCGATCATGCGCTCCTCGCGATCGGAATGTAACCGGGGCCCGAGGTGATCATGCGCCTCGGGTCGTAGAGGTTTTCCTGGCGGCCCTCCTTCACCTCGTCGAGGTAGGCGACGAATTCCGCCTTCTTCGCCTGCCAGTCGATGCCCATCTTCTCCATCAGCTTCTCGGTCGACGACGCGTGCCAGTGCGACTGGACGATCTTGTACGGGTGCGCGCCGCACGCGAGCGCGGCGAACTGGCAGTCGGCGAGCACCGGGACGTCGACCTCCTTGCCCGCGGCCTTGCCGATCCACTGGTTCTTGTCGAGCGTGGTGATGCAGCCGGTGTCGTGGCCGATCATCACGTCGGCGTGCGCTTCGTCCTGCACCACGCGCATCTTGCGGTCGATCGCGAAACTGCGGGTGAATTCGCGCTCGCTGATGATGTGGCGGAAGCCGAAGCCGCAGCAGTCGTACCAGGTCGAATAGTCGATCACCTGGGCGCCCAGCGTCTGCAGGATCCCGGTCGACACCGCCAGGCGGTTCCCTTCGAGGATGTTGTCGTCGTAGATCGCGTCCTGCGGCACCATCTTGTAGACGTGGCACGCCGGGTGGACGGTCGCGCGCACGCCGCTGCAGTCGATCTCCTGCAGCGTGGCGATGCGCTCGCGCATCATGTGGACCCACTCGGAGTAGTGGACCACCTCCTCGGGGATCAGGAGCTTGCCGTCGACCAGGCGCCCGAGCTTCGCGAGGATCCTGTGCACCTTCTCGCGCAGCGTCGCCGAGTGCAGCAGGTAGCTGCGGACCTCCTTGTAGTTGCCGAACGAGGTGCCGCAGTGCACCAGCGGGTAGTAGTAGCCGTCGGGCAGTCCCTGGGCGCGCGCGGAGACGTAGGCCTGGTGGAAGTTGCGCAGGAACACCGCGGCGAGGCTCTCGATGTTGCCGATGCCCGACCCGTGGTAGTTCCACGCCGTGCACGAGGTCTGGTCGGTCTCGTCCAGGTACTCGATGTCGAGCCGGTTCATGAGCCACAGGAGCGAGGCCGGGTAGCCGGGGATGTTGCCGCACTGGCCGCAGGACTTGTGGTGCCACAGCCTTCGCGTCGGGACCTTCTTGTCCCAGCCGTAGAGCGTCTTGGCGATCACCGGCGCGTGGTCGTCGTGGATGCGGTGCACGACGATCTCGCCCTCGCGCTCGAGCTGCCACATGACGTCGCGCACGTCCTCGACGTGCTGCTTGGTGGTGAGCATCGAGCGCTTGTCGATCTTGAGCTCGACCCACGCGGTCGCCGTGCGCGCGTCCTCGGCGGAGAGCTTCGAGTCGCGCCACTCGGGGCCGTGGCCGGTGAATCGGCCGCCTGGTTGCGGTTGGATGGGGTTCGCCATGTCGATCCTCCTGCGTGCTGCCGTCCCGCGGAACGCGGGCGCCTGGTTGTGCCGCCGGCAGCCGCCCCGCCGCGGGGCGACGCCGTCACTCGTCCTCGTCTTCCTGTTCGTCGAGCCAGTCGCGGTAGTCCTCGCGCTTCTCGTCCATGATGTCGGTGATCACGTCGAACAGGTTCTCGTCGATCGTCTCGAGCTGCTTCAGGACGCCGGTCTCCTCCCAGATCGTGTAGAGCTCGATGGACGTCTTGAGGTTCACTTCCCACGCCGTGGCCGTGGTGTTGAGCGTGGGCATCGGGATGGCCTTGCGCAGAACCTTGAGCGGCGCCTCGACCTTGCAGATGTTCGGGCCCCAGTCCGCGAAGTGGTCGCGGTTGATCATGTCGGGCGAGAGCTGGTTGCCGGTCGAGATGAGCTTCAGCATCACCCGGCTGAACGGCCGCAGCACGTTGCGCGCCGACTCGAAGCCGTGCTTGATCGCCGTCTCGCGCATCAGCATCACGAGGCCGCCGGGCGAGTTGCCGAACGGGCAGCGGGCGGCGCAGGTGTAGCACTGCGCGCAGGCCCAGATCTTCTCCTGCATCGCGTCGTAGATGCCCTCGAGGTTCTCGGTCCACAGGAGCTGGACGATCTCGCGCGGGCTGAAGTCGTAGTAGTGCGCCGCGGGGCAGGTGGCGGTGCAGATGCCGCAGTTGAGGCAGCCGTTGAGCTCGTGGTCGAAGCGCAGGTCCGACTGGATGTCGCGGAAGATCTCCTCGAGCTTCGCGCGCGGCACTGCCGGCTTGTCCGAGACCGGGTCGCCGGCGAGCTCCTGCACGCGGGTGGTCGTGGCGTGGCTCATGGCGCGCTCAGTAGGTCAGCACCCGGGTGTCGTCGTCCATCACCTGCTCGATCAGGTAGGCGCCGCCGACCACGCCGGCGCACTCGGGGACGAGGTCGTCCTTGGTCATCTCGAACAGATCGAGGTTGGGCGAGCAGCAGAAGAACTTCACGCCCGCCTCGTGGGCGTCCTGGATGAAGCTGTAGACCGACTTCGGCGAGCCGGGTTTCACGAACAGCTTCTCCGCCACGCCCTTGCGCAGCAGGCGGCCGGAGGTGGCGGTGCAGATCACCTCGACCTCGTAGTCCATCGCCGCCGCGACCGACGCCTGGAAGATCGGCGCCCCCAGTTCCTCGCCGTTGCGCGGGTCGGTGTTGGCCATCACGATCACGAGCTTGCTGGGCATGGTCCCTCGGGGCGGCGCGATGTATCAGCAGTCTCTAATATCATAGGTGCGCCCGACAAGCCAGCGCAAGCGGCGCGGACTCATCCCGCGGGCCCGTCCATCCAGCCTGCGATGCGCGTCAGGCCGGTCATGATCGGCACCAGCGCGTCCTCGAGTTCGCGCTGCGCGGCGCGCAGCCGGTCGAGTCCGCCGGCGACGTCCTCGGGCGCTTCGTCGAACTCCATCACGAGGTCCTCGACCATCGCCACCTTGAGCCCGGGGTGTCCCGCGAACCCCAGCGCGCGCTCGCCGACCTGCCACAGGCACGCACGGAGCCCGTCGTCGCGCGCGAGCACGGCCGCCCCCGGGGGCGGCGAGGGCCAGTCGCGCTGGTAGACGGCGAGCGGGTAGCGCTCGGGAAGGTAGCCGCCCAGCGCCGCGCGGTCGAGCCGCGTCGCGGTGCCGACGCGAAACGCCAGCGGCGCGGGCTCGGAAGATCCGCCCGCGGCGAGCGCGAGGATCTGCGCGCCCAGACCGATGCCGACGAGCGGGGTGCCGCGCGCGAGGGCTTCGCGCGCGAGCGCGACTTCGGCGGCGAGCGTGGGCACGTCGCGCCCGCCCGCGCTGCCCCAGGGGCCGCCGCCGAGCAGCACGAGGCCGTCGGCGACGATGCGGGCGTCGGGGACGGATCCGCCGGCCACGAACGGCCGGTGGTAGCGGAACCGGATCCCCCGCCCCTCGAGATGGTCTTCGATGAGCCCGAGGTACTCGGCCGAGGTGTGCTGGACGACGTGGACGGTCTTCAAGCGGACGGGCCCCGCGGCTCGCCGGAGTCCGTACCGTCGGGCGCGGGACCGCCCGCCGCGGCGATCGCGCCCTCGATCGCCCGGCGGAACTCGCCTGGCGATACCGAGAGGAGGCCCACCGTGGCCTGCGCGAAGAAGCGTTCCACCGCCGCACCGGCGTCGCGCGCGGGCACGCCGCGCAGCGCGGACTCGAGGTCGAACACCGTGCGCGGCGGCGTGACGAAGAAGTCGCCGGTGACGAGCAGGTCGCGCACGGGCGCGTCGTGCGTGCCGTCGAGCCGCGCGTACGCGGTCAGCGTTCCGCCGGCGCCGGTGACGCTCGCGCTGCCCACGCCCTCGCGCGAGTCCGGGTCGTCGATGCTGGCGACGAACGCCTCGGTGCCGATCTCCTCGTCGTGGTAGCGCGCCGCCAGCGCCTCCTCGTGCGCGGTCAGCGTGCCGGGAACGGGGGTGATGCCGAGCCGCTCGGCGAAGCCTTCGAGGAGCGCCGCCTGCACGTCCGCGATCGCGGGGGCCGTGCCGAGGAGTTCCTGCAGCGTCACCACGCGCTGCGCCGCGCTGTCGAGCGCGCGCTTGGCCAGTTTCGCTTCCGCGACCTTGAGCGCGGCGACCATCCGCGTCGGGTCGAGGTCGACGAGCACGGTGCCCTGGTAGAACAGCGTGTCGCCCTCGAAGAACCCGCCGGTGCCCGAGAGCTTGCGCCCGCCCACCTCGATGTCGTTGCGCGGCCGGTAGCGGGCGTCCACGCCGAGCCGCGAGAGACCTGCGGCCGCTGCCTCGCAGATCGCGCGCGCGAGGTCGGCGAGCGAGCCGATCGCGAGCGTCGAGCGTGCGAACACGAGTTCCCAACCGAGCTGGCCTTCGTCGAAGTAGATCGCCCCGCCGCCGGTGATGCGCCGGCCGACGCCGATGCCGTTCGCGCGGCAGTAGTCGAGCTTCACCTCGCGCGCGAGCGCCTGGTGGCGCCCGATGAGCGCGGTCGGCGGAAACCTGAGGAAGCGGATGGTGTCGGGGATCACGCCCTCGTTGCGCGCGTCGATCATCGCCTGGTCGAGCGCCATGTGGCGGCGTCCGTCGCGCAGTCCGGTGTCCACCACGCGGAAGACGCGCGGCGGCCGGTTCCCGGCCGGGGCCCCGCCTGCCGCTCCGATGTCCGACATCGCCTTCAGCTCCCCTGGCGCGGGACGATGCGCAACTGCCGGCGGATGCGCCGCACGTCGGTCTTGTTCGGAGCGAACGGGTAGCTCGCGATGTCGGAGGGCGGCGAGTCGCCGTACGGGCGGTCGCAGGCCGAGATGTCGTCGGCGAACTTGCCCGGACAGCCGGAGGTCCGGAACGCGACGCCCGCGTCGATCACGGCGTCGAGTTCGGCCGCCGGCAGGCCGAAGTCCGCGACGCGGCCTTCCTCGTCGAAGCGCATCTGCGACACGCGCACGCCGCGGTAGTCGATGAGGTAGCGCGCGAGCTGCACGCGCCGCCACTGGTCGCGCGGCGTCGCGGGCAGGTGGTCCATGAGCGAGCCCTGCTCGGGGAAGAAGCAGAAGAGGTGGCTGTGGCCGCCCAGGTCGACCAGTTCCTGCACCAGCGAGAGCGCCTCGTGCTCGGTCTCGCCCATGCCGATGATGACGTGCGCTCCGAACTTCTGCGGGCCGAAGATCTCGCGGGCGTCGTTGAGGATCTGCCAGTAGTGCGCCCACGAGTGCGGCGACTGGACGCCCTTGCCGCGCGTGCGGTCGAACAGCGCCGGCGTGGCGGCATCGAGTGCCACGGTGAAGATGTCGGCGCCGAGTTCGTGCAGGCGCTTGACGTCGTCCCGCGTCATCGTCGTGGGGTTGGACAGGATCGACACCGGGATCGCGGAGGGATCGATGCGGTCGGTCCAGGCCTTGAGCACCGTCACGGTATCCGCGTCCGAGCGCGGGTTGGTGATCATCGAGATGCACATGCGGTGGAACGGGCTCTGCGCCCCGTCCTTCGCGACGATGTCGATGGTCTTCTCGAGCGGCACCGCGGGCCAGTCGACGCGGATGAAGTTGCGGTCGGCGTAGTCGCGCTCGGCCTCGCGGTGGCGGGCGAGGCCGCAATAGGCGCAGTTGGCGCGGCAGCCCTCCGGGTAGGTGAGCAGGAGATTGAGGCAGCGCGTGCAGCCGCAGCGGTGCATCTTCCCCGGCATGATGCCGAGCGTGATCGCCGCCGCGGTCGACATCTGCACGTACTCGGGCGAGCGCATGTGCGGCGTCAGGATGTTGTAGTTCGGCCGGTAGACGCCCTGCGGCGCGACGTCGGCGGCGACCACGCGCGCGCCCATGCGCGCCTCGCGCGGAACCGGCGCCGGCGAGCGCGGCTCCATGCGATCGTATGCGTTGAAGTCGTGCTGGGAAGTCGCGCTCGCCGCGGGGGCGGCGGCTTCGGGGCGGTGGCAGCTCATCGTGTTCCTCTCCTCCATGCCGCCCGCTTCAGCGGGCGGTCGATTCATCCGCTCTCAAGCCGCCCAGTACTCGGGGTAGGCGATCCAGCCTCGGCGCAGGGCCGACTTCGACACCCCGCGCGCGGCCGCCTGCGCGAGTTCGCGGCGGCGCTCGAGCGCGCGCTCGAGCGAACGACCGAAGAGCGCGTCGAGTTCCTCCGCGTAGTCGGTTGCCGCTGCCGTGTCGCCCGCCACGATCGCCGCGGCGGCTTCGCCTGCCAGCGTGCCGGACTGCACGGCGGAAGCGATGCCCGCGCCGGTGACCGGATTGGCGAGACCCGAGGCGTCGCCGGCGAGCAGCACCGGAGTCGCCCCGATCGCTCCGACCGGGCCGACCATGCCGCCGACGGGAATCGCTCCTCCGGTGAGCGCGCTGATCTCGCTGCCCACGCGGCCCTGCTCGACCAGCATGGCGTGCAGGCGCGCGACGATCGCCTTCAGCCGGGATTTCGCGACCGGATCGACGCCTGCGCCCACGTGGGCGCACTCGCCCTTCGGAAACAGCCAGCCGTAGCCGCCGGGGATGTCGGGCGCGAGAAAGATGTCGGTCGCGTCGTGCGCGGCGTGCAGAGGCACCGTCACCTGCCGCGTCTCGACCAGCGCCGCGTTGACGCAACCGATGGCGCGTCCGGCGAGCGAACGCGGCCCGTCGGCTCCGACGATCACCTTCGCGGCGAGGATCGCGCCGTCCGCGAGATGCGCGACCGCGCGAGGTTCCGGACGATTCGCGCCGGCCGAAAGTGCGGGCTCCGCGGACAGCCGCCGAACCGGAACGTCGAAGCGGCAGTCGGCGCCGGCCTCGCGCGCGGCGCGCACCAGCGCGGCGTCGAACGCGTCGCGGTCGAGCATCTGCCCGGGGAAGGGGGCCGTGAGGTCGGGCGGGTCGTCGCCGACCCAGGTCCGCATCGCGGCAATCGACTGGCGCACGTTCGCCGCGAGCGCGGCAACGTTGCTGCCGAGCGGCGTGGGGACGAACTCCGCGCACTGCACCGGAACGCCGGGCGCGACGCGCCGGTCGACGCCGATGACGCGGGCGCCGGCGCGCGCTGCGGCCGCGGCCGCGCACGCGCCTGCGGGACCGAGTCCCAGTACCAGCACGTCCGCGTGCTCGATGGCGGAGGTCACGGCGCGATCCCCGGCACCGCGTGACGCGGCACCCGTTTGCGCCCGGAGCGGAGGCTCGCGCTCACGGCACCGCCACGATCGGAATGCGCCGGCCGAGTTCGATCGTGCGGCCGGTCTTGATCGAGCAGCAGGCGTGCTCCTGCGCCGCCGGACGCCCGAGCATCTGCGCGACGGCCAGCGTGCCGTCGGCCGGGAAGGCGATGCCGTCGAGGCCCGCCGCGACCGCGTAGGCGTCGGTGACGCGGCGGTGCATCCCCGGCGGTCGCGCGCAGCCCAGCAGCACCTCGCGGTCGGCGATGCGCGCGCGCGCTTCGAGAAACACGCGGCCGACGTCCGCCGTCGCGGGCGTGGCGAAGGTGCCGGGCTTGGCGTAGAACGGCATCACCACCACCAGCACCAGCGAGTGGACGCGGTGACGCGAGACGATGTCGAGCGCGTTCGCCTCGCCCAGGATGCGGCCGTAGTGCAGCCCGATCACGATGTGCGGCACGACCTCCATCGTCGTGCCGCAAAGCGCGGCGAGCGTCGCTTCGAAGTCCTCGACCGGCCGGTCGAGGTGGTAGACCTCGCGGATCGTCTCGGCTGCGCCGATCACGTCCATCATCGCCGTGTCCACGCCTGCGGCTTCCATGCCCTTCGCGCGACGAACGTCGGTGAGCGCCGAGTGGATCGCCACCTTGAGGTGCGGATGGTCGCGCTTCAGCCGCTCGATCGCCGGGTAGTAGCGCTCGTAGGGAATCTCGTTCTTCCGGTTCGACCCGCCGGAGAGCAGGAAGCCCTGCAGGTCCTGCGCGGCGATCAGGTCGCGCACCTTGCGCTCGAGCATCTCCGGCGAGGTGGCCGGGATCATCGGCTCGAGGATCTTCGCCTGGCAGTGGTCGCAGTCGAGCGCGCAGCCGCCCGCGGTCACCGAGAACGCGGGAAAGGCGTTCTGGCCGCAGCCCTCCATGTCGCAGCTCGAATACGACTTGAACGTCGGAGTCGAGAAGCGGATCGGCCGGCCGTCCACCCGCTCCGCCGCGCGCTCGCACTCGGCGAGGAACCCGGCGTCGAGCGGCGCGTCCTCGAGGTCCTCCAGTCCGCGGAGGCGCTCGTACCAGTTGGTCCGCGATGGCGTGTCCATGGGGAACTCAGGCGGCAACGCGAAGCCGCGGCATCACGCGGTCGCGCAGCGCGACCACCCCGGCGCGCACCGGCTCGCGGGTGCGCGCGTCGGCGAGCGTGTCGAGCCATGCCGGATCGACGTCCTCGTCGTCGATCAGGTCGCAGGAGAGCCTGCGCAGGACGGCGGACGCCGCGTGGTCGAGCTTCGACGGCACGGTGCGGCCCGAGAGCCGCGCCCAGATGCCGCTCCAGTAGCGCGCGAGCGTCCACGGGTTGTAGCCGCCGCCGCCGAGCACCACGGCGTGCCGTGCCGTGGCGACGACGCGCTCGATCGCATCCCACAGGGCAGCGTTGGAGAGCGCCATGCGGGTGAGCGGGTCGCCGGCGAGCGCGTCGGCTCCGCAGGTGATCACCACCGCCTCCGGCGCGATCCGTTCGGCGAGCGGAAGCACGACCTCGTCCAGCAGGAAGTCGAGTTCGGCGTCGTGGAAGCCCTGCGGGACCGGCAGGTTGACCGCGCGGCCGCCGCCCAGGTCGTCGACCTCGCCGCTGTGCGGCCAGCGTCCGGCTTCGTGGATCGACAGCGTGTGCACGCGCGGGTCCGAGGCGAATGCCTCCTCGACACCGTCGCCGTGGTGCGCGTCGAGGTCGACGTAGAGCACCGGCGCGGCTCCGCCGTCGGTGAGCGTGCGGACGGCGAACACCGGATCGTTGAAGTAGCAGAAGCCGGCCGCGCGTGCGCGCCGGCCGTGGTGGGTGCCCCCGGCGGGGTTGAACGCCACCTTGCCGGAGAGTGCGAGTTCCGCCGCGCGGATCGACCCGCCCACCGCGGTCGATGCGCGCTCGAACAGGCCGGGGAAGATCGGATTCTCCATCGTCCCGATGCCGAACCGGGTCCGCGTGGCCGCGTCGACCGAGCCCGACGCGCTCGCCGCGCGCAGCGCGGCCACGTACTCGGGATCGTGGAACGCGACGAGCTGCGATTCGCTCGCGCGCGGACTCTCCACGTAGTCAGCGGGGCCGAACCAGTCGAGCGCGCGGCAGAGGTCGATCACCGACTCGACCCGCGGGATGGCGAGCGGATGCAGGCGGCCGTAGGCTGCCTGCCGGTAGATGTCGTGGCCGACGAAGACTGCGCGGCGGGAGGCGAAGCGCCCCGCAGAGGCCGCTTCGCCGCCGTCAGCCCGGCCGCCCTGCGCGCGCGCGGGCACGGCGCATCACTTCTTCTTGAGGAAGAACGTGTACTCGGTGCGCTCGGCCGACTGCGACAGCAGCGGGTTGCCGGTCTGCCGCGCGAACGCCTCGAAGTCCTTGACCGATCCCGGATCGGTGGCGACGATGCGAAGCACCTGCCCGCTCGTCATGTCGTTGAGCGCCTTCTTGGCGCGCAGGATGGGCAGCGGGCAATTGAGTCCGCGCGCGTCGACGTCCTTGTCGAAGTCCATGCTTGCTCCCGGGGAACTGACGGGCGGCAGCCGGCGGCGATGCGCCGGCCGCGAAGTCCCTGCCGGAGCGACCTTATCAGCAAACCCTAATATGCGCCAGCGGCCGTCGGTCCGGACCACGAGGATCCGGGTCGCCGGCCCGGGGGAAAGCGATCCCGGCCCCGGGCGGATCGGTGGCCGCGCGCGCACCACAGGGAGAGGCATCCACGATGACTGTCGAGACCGTGATGATCACCGGCGCGAGCGGCAACCTCGGTCGCGCCGTGTCTACCGCATTCGCCGCGCGCGGCGCCAATCTCGTGCTGCTCGCGAGGAATGGCACTCAGCTCGACGCCACGTTTCCCGGCGGGGACCCGCGCCGGATGCTCGTGGCCGCGGACCTGCTCGACCCGTCGCAGGCGGAGGCAGCGGCGGCCGCCGCGGTCGCCCGTTTCGGGCGCATCGACGTGCTGTGCAACCTCGCCGGCGGATTCCGGATGGGTCCGCCGGTGCACGCCACCGCCGACAGCGATTGGGCCGCCCTGTTCGATCTGAACGTCCGCACGCTGCTGCACGCGGCGCGGGCCGTGGTGCCGCGGATGCTCGCCGCCGGCTCGGGGCGGATCGTCAACGTCGGCGCGTTCGCAGCGCAGCGGGGCACCGCCGGCATGGGCGCGTACGCCGCGTCGAAGAGCGCGGTGATCCGGCTCACCGAGTCGATGGCGGCGGAACTGCGCGGGAAGGGCATCAACGTCAACTGCGTGCTGCCGACCGTCATCGACACACCCGAGAACCGCGCCGCGATGCCCGATGCCGATCCGGCGCGCTGGGTCGCGCCCCACGACCTGGCCTCGGTCATCGCGTTCCTGGGCTCGGGAGCGGCGCGCGCCGTCCACGGAGCGGCGGTTCCGGTGACCGGGTTGAGTTGACGAAGCCGCGGCGTCGTCCGCCGCGGCCGTGCGATCGTTCGGATCCGCGGTCCGACCAGTGGCGCACCGCCGCGATCCGGCATTCGAGAATCGCGCCTTGCGGCGGCCCGATCGCGTGCGCAGAATGGCGGAGCCCGAAGGTGCCGCGAGGTCGCGGCGCCGCGACGACAGGGATGCGACCATGCCAGGACTCGTGAGCCCGCACGGAGGCGGGAACCTGAAGCCGCTGCTTCTCGAAGGCGAGGCGCTCGCCGCCGAGCGAGCGCGCGCCCGAACGCTTCCGGCGCTTCGCGTGACCTCGCGCGAGCGCGGCGACCTCATCATGCTGGGCATCGGCGGCTTCACGCCGCTCGACGGCTTCATGTCGCAGCGCGACTGGAAGGGCGTGTGCGACGCGATGCGCACGGCGAGCGGCCTCTTCTGGCCGATCCCGATCACGCTCTCGTCCGCCAGGGCCGCCGCCGACGCGATCGGGGCCGGAGCGGAGATCGCGCTCGTCGATCCCGACGACGGCTCGGTCCTCGCGACGATGCGCGTCGACGAGAAGTACGCGATCGACAAGGCGCACGAGTGCCAGTCGGTGTTCCGCACCACCGACCTCGAGCACCCTGGCGTGAAGATGGTGATGGAGCAGGGGGAGGTGAATCTCGCCGGTCCGGTCAGGGTGCTCTCCGACGGCGGCTTCGGGGCGCGCTACGGCGAACTCTTCAGGACTCCGGCCGAGACGCGCGCCGCGTTCGCGAAGCTCGGCTGGTCGAAGGTGGCCGCGTTCCAGACGCGCAATCCGATGCACCGCTCGCACGAGTACCTCGCCAAGGTCGCGATCGAGACCTGCGACGGTGTGCTGATCCACTCGCTGCTCGGCAACCTGAAGCCGGGCGACATCCCGGCCGAGGTGCGCGCGACGGCCATCGGTGTCCTGCTGGACGGCTATTTCCGCCGCGACACCGTCTTCCACGCGGGCTACCCGCTCGACATGCGCTACGCCGGCCCGCGCGAAGCGCTGCTGCACGCGCTGTTCCGCCAGAACTACGGCTGCTCGCACCTCGTGGTCGGCCGCGATCATGCGGGCGTGGGGAGTTACTACGGCCCGTTCGATGCGCACCGGATCTTCGACGAGATACCGAAAGGCGCCCTCCAGACCCAGGCGCTGAAGATCGACTGGACGTTCTGGTGCTACCGCTGCGGCGGGATGGCGTCCGCCCGAACCTGCCCGCACGGCGACGCCGACCGGCTCCTCGTCTCGGGGACGAAGCTGCGCAAGTGGCTGTCGGAGGGCTCGGAGGTTCCCGCGGAGTTCAGCCGGCCCGAGGTGCTGGCGGTGCTGCGCGAGTACTACGCCGGGCTCGACGAGAAGGTGGAAGTGAAGCTCACCGGCCACTCGGCGCGCTGAGCTTCGCCGCGCGCGGCAAGGGAGGGCGGCCGTCCCCTGCGGCCATCGACTAGAATGCGAAGCCCGCCGCCCGCGCGGCGGGCCTTCGACGCCTCCGCCGGCGATCCCCCGCACGTTCCCCGCCCCCGCACCCGCATACCACGGTCCGTTCCATGCGCATCGTCTGCCTCGACCTCGAGGGCGTCCTCGTCCCGGAGATCTGGATCGAATTCTCCCGCCGCGCCGGCATCCCGGAACTCTCGCGCACGACCCGTGACGAGCCCGACTACGACAAGCTGATGCGCGGGCGCCTCGCGATCCTCCGCGAGCAGGGCCTCGGCCTGCCGGCGATCCAGCGGGTGATCGCCGAGATGGGTCCGGTGGAAGGCGCGCGCGCGTTTCTCGATGCGCTCCGTGCCGACTATCAGGCGATCATCCTGTCCGACACGTTCTACGAGTTCGCGCAGCCGCTGATGCGCGCGCTCGGGTTGCCGACGCTCTTCTGCCACTCGCTCGTCGTCGACGCCGCCGGCATGATCGCCGACTACCGGCTGAGGATGCCCGACCAGAAGCGCGCGGCGGTGAAGCGGCTCAAGGAGCTGAACTTCCGCGTGGTCGCCGCAGGTGACAGCTACAACGACACCGCAATGTTGGGCGAGGCGCACGCCGGCATCCTGTTCCACCCGCCCGAAAACGTGGCTCGCGAGTTCCCGCAGTTCCCGGTCGTGCGCGACTTCGCCGCGCTGCGCGCGGAGATCGATCGCGCATTCGCGCGGGCCTGAGCGGCGCGCGGGCGGCGTCGAGGCCGGCCCCGCGGCTCAGGCGTAGCCGAGCCAGCGCCAGTAGGTGGCGCCGAACGCGAGCGTCAGCGCGTAGGCGAGGACCGTGAGCACGATCCCGGTGCGGATGAAATCGCGGGTGAGGAACGTGCCGGTGCCGTAGGCCACCATGCCCTGCGGCGAGTTCACCGGCAGGATGAAGCCGAAGCTCACGACGAACTGGAGCAGCATCGTCATGCCCACGACGTTGATGCCCGGGGTCTCGACGTGCTGCAGCAGCGCGATGATGATCGGAATCATCGACGATGCGAGCGCCGTCGCGCTGGCGAAGCCCAGGTGGACGACGATCAGGAACAATCCCATCGCGGCGAGGATCGCGAACGCAGACAGGTGCGAGAGCCCGAACGTCCTGACGGCCAGTCCCGCGAGCCAGGCGGCGGCCTGCGTCTGCAACAGCGCCGTCCCGAGGCTGATGCCCACGCCGAAGAGGACGATCGTGCCCCAGGGAATCTGCGGGTTCGCCCGCTTCCAGTCCATCACGCCGACGCGGGGGAGGAACAGCAAGGCGATCGCGATCACCGTCGCGGTCGAACTGTCGATGCGGTGCAGCACGCCTTCGGTCGCCCAGACCGCGAGCAGCGTGAGCGACACGAGGAGGAGGCGCTTCTCGACGCCGGTCATCGGACCCATCTCGCGCAGGGCCGCCGCCACCGACGCCTTGCCGCCGGGGATCTCCTCGCTCTCCGGCGGCAGCATCCGCGTCATCACGAAGTAGAGCCCGATCGACATCGCGACCGAGAAAGGCGCGGCGGCGACGAACCATTCGAGCCAGGTGATGTCGCTGCCGAGTTCACGCTGCAGGAAGCCGATCGCCACCATGTTCTGCGCCGCGGCGGTCTTGATGCCCACGTTCCAGATGCTCACTGCCTGCACCGTGGTGATCATCAGGAGCGCGGCGAAGCGGCTCTGCTTGCCGGCGCCGAAGGCGGCGATGATGCCCAGCATGATCGGAATGATCGCGGCCGCGCGTGCCGTCGCGCTGGGCACGATGAACGCGAGCATCGTCGCGACGACGATGCTGCCGATGACGGCGTGACTCGACCGGCTGCCGATGCGGGCGAGCACGACCAGCGCGATGCGCCGATCGAGGCCGGTGATGGTCATCGCCGCGGCGAGGAAAAGCGCCGCCGCCACGAGAATGAGCGCGGAGTTCGAGAATCCGCTCGCGGCCGTGCCGAGCCCGCGCACCGTACCCATCACGGCGTCGGGCTTCGCGACATCCGGAGAGACGCCGAGCAGGACCGCGATGAGCGCGCCGATCACGATCGCACTGACCGCGTAGTCGAGGGCCTCGGTGATCCAGACCACGACCGCGAAGCAGAACACGGCGAGCATGCGCTGGCCGGCGACCGGCAACCCTTCGGGCTGCGGCAAGCCGAGGACCACCGCCAGCACGAGTACGGCTGCCGCGAGTCCGACGTTGAGTCTGCGGCCCGCGATCGCGGGCGGAACGGTCGTCGACATCCTGCCTCCCCTGGCTCCGACTCATCGACCTGCCGAAACGCGCCCGGAGGGGACAGCCGCCACGACCGGCGCATCGGCGGTGCAACTCCGTGCATCGTCGCACGGGGATCGTCACGGTGCACGCCGCGCGTCCCCGGCGCGGCGGGCCGTTTCGCGCGTGCTACTTCCGGGCGCCGGCGCCCGCTGCGCCGACGCGCGGTCCCGGACCGACCATCCGCAGTGCGTCGTTCGCGATCAGGCGCCTGACCTCGGGTGAAGCGAGGATGGCGTCCTTCGCGGCGACGCGCAGGCGGTCCACCGCCTCGTCGCTCAGCACGAACGACGTGGGGAGCGTGTTGAGGAAGGCGCGCTCCTTCTCGTCGGGCACCGCGGCGAACGACACGTCGATCACGCGGATATTGATGTCCGGCGCGCGCATCACGGACGGGAGCTTCGCGGCGAGGTCCGGATGCGGCGCGATCACGCTGCGGATCTCGCGCAGCGAGGCCCAGCGCGCCTGGATGTCCTTCAGCGTCTCCACCGTATCGTACGAGTAGGTGTCGATCGGCGTGCCGGTGGCCTTCATGAGCACGTCGAAGAGGCCGGGCGAGTCCTCGTGCCTGCTCCAGTCGTTGGGGGCGACGGCGAGCGAGTTGACCACGAACACGAAGATGTTGCGCACGTTGTCGTAGGGCGTCTTCTCGCCGGCGCCGTGCAGCGCCTCGAAGGTGGACATCACGTCGAGCACGCCGCGCATGCCGACGTTGTCGGAGACGCCGCCGTCGACGAGGTGGAGGAACGGGCGCTCCTTGCGGTCGGCGAACGCCTGCAGCTCCTGCAGCCGCTTCACCGTGCGCGCGGCCGGCCGCGGCGGGTTGGGCTCGTTCAGGAACATCCCGGTCCAGGGCGGCGGCTGGTAGCCGCAGGTGCCGCCGTAGTTGTCGATCGTGATCGACGACAGGACCACCGGAACGGCGGACGACGCGGCCGCTGCGCGCGACAGGCGCATGGGCGCCAGCTCGGTGCACAGGATGTCGAAGTTCTCCTGGTTGAAGATGATGCGCGTGCCGTCGGTGAGGTCGGTGGCGCTCACCAGGATGCGCGGCCCGTCGCGACGCAGGTCGCGGTAGGTGGCGTTCTTGAACAGGATCTCGTCGTAGAAGTCGGCCGCGAGTTCCGAGCGTCCCCAGCCGACCGAACCCAGTGCCGCCCAGTTGGCCGGACTCAACGCGCGCGCGATGAGTTCGCCTTGCACGTTGCGCTTGAGGAACGCCTGCTCGTAGGTGTCGAACAGCTTGTCCCCGTAGAGGCCGAAGGCCAGGGCGGTGAAGCTGCCCCCGGAGATGCCGGTGATCACGTCGACGGTGTCGAGGACGCGCACGCGGCGTCCGCTCCTGGTGGTGCTCTGCATGTCGCGCAGCGTCTCGAGCACGCCGTAGGAGAACGCGGCCGCCCGGGTTCCGCCCCCGGAGAAGGCGAGGATGACCAGCGTGGCGTCGTCCTCGAGGACCGAGGCCGGTCGCTGGACGCGATGGGTCTTGTCCGGGTCGACGTGCCCGATCGGCGGGTTGACCGGCCGCGTTGCGCACCCGGCGAGCACGGCGCCGGCGATGACGAGGGCAGCGGCGCGGCGCACCGCCGCCGGAATCTTTCCCGAGGGTCGCATGGACGAGTGCCGCCTGTCGGTTCGTCGGGCCGTCATGCTACCAAGATTCCGGGCGCCGACCCGGGCGGACGCGGCGCCTGTCCCGATCGGCGCGGCCCCGGCCGGGCGGGGGCCGCGTGGTCTTCAGGAATGCGGGGTCAGACTCGCCTTTTCGCCCACCGGCGCGAGCGCCCCGGCTCGGAGTCCACGACACCGTTCGCAACGGTGCCGCCGCTCCATCGCTACGCCCCGGTTGGCGGCACGACCGCGACGCGAAGCTTCGACAAGAACAAGGTCCGGGAGGCGCACACCGCAACGGCAATTCGCGGGAGTGTGGACGGGGCGCTGGCGAGCCCGGAGGTCCGCCGGTTCACCGCCTTCGACGCCACCGGCGGGACCGCTACCGGGATCGCGCGTTGTGATGGACGATGCGACGTCAATGCGGCCAGACGCACATGGCCGCCTGCGATGGCGGCACTCCCTCGGCCACCCATCCGCGGCGCAACATGTGGTCGCGGACGGCCGGATCGGTGGTCAGCCGGTGGTTGGTGTCGTGGCGGGCGTTCCAGAAACGGAAGACCGGGACACCGAGCAGGCAGGTGCCGTCGTCCGCCGGAAGGAAGACGTGCATCGCGGAGGTCGACTCGAGCACGAACCAGGGATAGAGGCTCGGCAGCAACGCGCACTCGACCGCATCCGCGCTGTAGAAATGGGAACTCGTCGTCTCCATCGGAATGTAGTAGCGGCAGACCGGGGCAACCACTGGCGGAGCGCCGAGGTCGTCGACGCTGGCCTGGAATCCGCCTCCGGTCCTCCGCCATCCGGGGAACGTCCCGTCGTCCAGCGCGGCGATTTCGGCGGGGTCGGCCGTGACGAAGTAGTGGTCGTAGGCGGCGTGGTAGTACTCGATCGCGGTGGGACGGAGCGCGTAAGGCGATGGGAGCAGCCCGGCCAGCCTGGATCTGAGATGCGTGCAATCGAGTGCGCCGGTGTGGCAGATCACGACGCGTCCCGGGGCAAGTTTGCTGTTCGCCAGGATACGCAGGCCGATCGTGCACATCGCACCGGGCGGGAGCAACGCGCCGACGACGCAGGTGCCTCCCGAGACTTCGGCCGACGCGAATGTCGGATCCACGGGTTCTACGTAGATTGAAGAGACCACCAGAGGCGCGTTGCCGGCGTTGTGCACCTCGACGTACGCCGTCGGCGACCAGGCGCCGCCCTTGACGGCCCCGAAATAGACGTTCGTGCCGGGGAGTACCTCGCCGATGGGCCCGCCCGGCCCGCCCATGCCCTCGAGATCCAGCGTGGCGCGCACGACGAACGATGACGATGACGACGCCGCGGGCGGACCGAGGTTCACCGGCCCCACCGTGCCGGTCGTCTGCGGCACCATCGCATCGCGGCGCAGCTCGCCGTAGATGAACACCGCGCCCCGGTTGTCGAGGGCGATGCGGGGAGCGTAGGCGAGGCCGACCTCGGCCACCTTGACGAAGCCCGCCAGGTCGGCGCTCAGGCGCACCAGATTGTCGGCCGGCAGGTCGTATTCGCTGGCGGCCGGCGGCAGCGGCGGAAAATCCTCGTGGAATGCGCCTGCGCCGGCGACGAGCAGCGTGCCCTCCGGCTCGATCACGAGGTCCGACGCGCCGAATCCCCGCAGCGCGCCCAGGTGCGTGTTGCGAATGAAACGGGACAGGTCGTTGCTGAGCCGGCTGACGAACGCGTGCCTGAGGAATTTCGACGCGAACGGCTGCACGCTGCCTTCGGTCGAGGGCAGCGACTCGGAGAGCGAATTGCCGGCGACGTAGACGCTGCCGTCCGGCGCGAGCGCCAACGCCGCCGCGGTGTCCTCCAGCGTGCCCCCGATGAAGGTCGAGCGCGCCGCCCCGGTGAGCGTCGGTTCGAAGCGCGTCACGTACGCGTCGGGCGTGTCCGCGCCCGGCATGCCGCCTCGGTGGGGGGGCGAGCCGCTGTGCGGCTGTGCCCCGCCGGCGGCGGTCGCGTCGGTGAGCGCCGTCGTCGTTCCGGCTGCGAACACCCGTCCGGCGGCGTCGATCGCGAGCAGGTCGACGCTCGTGTCTCCGAAACCGCCTGTGTACGCCGATCGATCGATGCGGCCCAGGTCGGCCGAGAACCGCGTCACGAAGCCGGTGGTGAAGACGCCGAGCGGAACCGGCGCCGCGCTGCCTTCGACGCTCGGCAAGTCGGCCGAGTTGGTGTGCCCGCCCACGTAGATGCTTCCGTCCGGACCCGCGGCGAGCGCCCGCACGCGGTCTTCGTTCCCGCCGCTCAGGTAGCTCCCGGAGAGGAGCGCGTCGAGCCCGAGCGACAGGCGTGCGATGCAGCCGTCGTAGAAATAGAAGCCCCGCGCGTTCCTGTAGGGCTCGGTTTGCGCTCCGCCGGGCGTCGGAAACGTGGCGGACAGGCAGGTTCCGCCAACATAGAGCGACGCGTTCGCGACGAGGAGCTTGCTCGCGTGGAACACCTCATGCGTTCCGTTGTGCGGGTCGTAGGTCTCGAGACTGCCAATCTGTGCGAGGGCGAGGACGCGCGTCAGGTCGGCGCTGACGCGGGCGATCGTCGTCGGCTCGCCGCCGTGCATCGACAACGTGGGCGTCCGATCGAAGGCCGGCGGTCCGTTCGGCATCGCGTAGAGCACGTAGAAGCTGCCGTCCGGACCCACCTTGAGGTCCATGATCTCCGCCGACCCGGTGGCGGAGGAGAAGTAGGTCCCCACCAGGATCGGGTCGATCCACAGCGCGTATCGCGTGTCGTAGCGCCCGACGCGAAACGAAACCTGCCGTCCGCTCACCCGGTGGCTCACGTCGACCTCGACGCGCCTGCCTTCGACGACCTGCCAGGCGACCGGAGCGCTGAGCCGGAGCGACTGCCCGCACTTGTCGATGGCGACCGTGCCATCCGGTCGAAGGTCGAGCGAGTCCGCCCCGTCGAACGCCATGCGGATGCGCTCGGGCCGCGCACCGGGCGACACGACGAAGGTCCGCTCGTGTCCGCGCGCACGCGACTCGACGACGACGCGAATGCCCTGCCAGACCTCGCCCAGGTCGATGGCCTCGAACCCGGTGCTGCTGCGCCACGCCGCCGGATCGGGACCGACGAAGCGGCTCACTCGCACGACGCGACCGGCGTCAGCAACGGGCCGGACCACGCCGCCGGGGTAGCGCTCGGCGACTTCGCCCTGCTCGGCGCAGCCGGTGGCGGTGGTCAACCGATGGACGATGCCGCCGTCCTGGATCGACGTCGACATTCCGGCGCCGCGCAGTTCGAAACGGCGCGAGCCGTCACGATCGGTCGACGCCTCGAAGGCTCCGGACAGCGCGAGTCTTCCGAAGTCTTCGGCGCCTCGCGCGACCGGCGACGACCGAGCCTCGGCGGCGAGTGCGGCGAACAGGATCGCCCCGCAGAGGGTTCGGACGGCGGCAGCCATGTGGCGAGGCGGCATCCCGGGAGCACGGCGCAGGGGGGACTCCGCCAGTCTAGCGGAATGGGCTCGCGAGCGCCGCTCCGGTCGCTTCGCGGTCGACGGTTGCTGCCAAGAGGCGCGTCACGTGTGGGTGGGGAGTCGACTTCGGGGATCCCGAAGTCGTCGTGCGGATCTCGCCTGTCGAAATATCGTCGCGGGACCGCGCGCGGTCGCTCCAGGATCGGATGTCCCGTAGCGCGCCGCCGCCGAGCGTGTCCCCGAGCACGTCTTCGAGCGCGGCAGACGAGGTCGCGCGGCTCGTCGAGCGCGGCGAGACCGGCATCGATGGTGACCCGCTGGCCCCGCAGCAGCAGGACGCGCGCATCAATGCCGTCGACGGCGACCACGGTCGCCCGGCTGCAGCGCGAGACGGACTTCCGGTCTACGGCGTCTTCGGCGTCTTGTACGCGACTTCCTTCTGCAGCGGCTTCCAGACGGTCTCGTAGCCGACGAATCCCTTTGCGTTCGGCGCCATCTGTTTCGTCGTATAGAAGCGCGTCACGCCGTCGGGCACCTTGGTGACCGGTTTCTGTTCACTCATGGGTCAACTCCTCGTCATCGGACTCAGTTTGCAGAATGGAAACAACCGGGTCTCCCGGCACCGGTCACACCGGTCTCATCGTCGAAGGATCGATGTCCGGCGCAATGGCGGGCGCTCCACCGGCCCTGACCTCGTCGCCGGTCGCGTCGCGCACCGTCACGATCTCCAGCGTGAAGAGCACTTCCCGGCCGCAAAGCGGATTGTTGCCGTCGACGGTCAGCGTCTCGCCATCCATCCGGGTGACGATGAAGCTGCGCATGCGGCCCGTGTCGCTCTCCATCAGGATCGAGGTCCCGACCCGGCGGTACTCCTCCGGCACGTTCTCGATGCGATCGGTGAACACCAGCGACTCGTCCCTCGCCCCGAAGATGCGATTGCCGTCGATGGGCACTTCCGTGACGTCGCCGGCGCGCTTGCCTTCGAGCTCCCGGTGGACCGCCGGCGCCAGGATCTCGTTGTGTCCGTGCACATAGCCCAGCGGGAACTCGACGCAGGTGAGAACGTGCCCGGACTTGCGGTCGGTCACCTTGTAGGTGAGCTCGACGTACTTGCCGTCGCGGATCGTCTCGCTCATGCCGCCGCTCTTTCAGAAGATGGACGCCGCAAAGATCCTGACCTCGCCGTCCTCGTAGCCCAGGACCAGCCTGCCGACCCATTCACCCGCCTTCTTCGTGCTTCGCTGCCGGTAGAGGACCGTCACGTGCTCGCCGCGGCGAATGATGCCGAGATGGTCCGCGTCGTCGGCCAGGTTCCTCGCCAGTTCGCTGTTCGCGAACTGGTGGTTCACGACGACCTGGTTCATCGCAAGCGCCAGCGACCTTGCAAACTTCCGCACGAACTCCCCGTAGTTGCCCTCGTTGGAGGCCTTGAGCAGCTCACGCCACAGGGGATCGGCCACCCTGCGTATCTCCTCGTCGCTGCTGTCGACGATGTTCACGCTGCCCGATTCCGCCCCGCGCCAGGGCTCTTGGGCACCTACTTCCCTTCCTCGATCAGGTGATAGCAAGGCGCCTTCTCCATTTCGTACTCGCCGGTTTTCGGATCGCGGCGCGAGACGGTCAGCACGTGCCAGTTGTCGTCGTCCACCCGCATGGCGTCGCCGCGGTAGTAGTAGCCCGGCCACCGCGTCTCCTTGCGGAACAGCGTGTGATGCGTGACGCATTCGGCGGCACGGTGGCGGTGCTTCAGCTCCCACGCGCGCAGCAGCTCGTGAAGGTCCTTGGCCGCCACGTTCTGCAGGTCTTCCTCCATGATCGCGAGCTTCTTGAGGCAGATGTTCAGGAGCTTCTCGTTGGTCATGTAGCCGACGGTGTAGCCGCCGCAGTACTCGTCCATCAGCTTCTGCAGGCGGTCCAGGCCCTGCTGCGGATTGATGTAGTGCGGATTGACGCTGCCCGCCACCACCGCGTTGCGATAGGTCCTGTAGTGCTCGAGCGGCTTGTAGATCTCCTTCCGGCGACCCTCGATCTGCGTGTCGGAGACGACGATGCCCTGTGCCTTGCCGTCGTCGATGTACTTGCACGCCGCCTTCGCGGCGAGGCGACCTTCGGTGAACGAGCCGGACGAGAATGCGTGCGGCGTGCCGCCGACCGCGTCTCCGGCGCCGAAGAGGCCCTCGATGGTCGTCATGCGGTTGTAGCCCCAGAAGTACTCGGGCGGCGAAACGTCCTCGGGACCCGAGCACCAGGCGCCCGAGCACGTCGCGTGCGAACCCATCACGTAGGGCTCGGACGTCGTCAACTCGGGGTTCTCGTTCCTGGGATCCACGTCGGTCGCGGCCCAGAGGACGGCCTGGCCCACGGTCATGCCGAGGAAGTTCTCCCAGCCGACCTCTTCCAGGTGCGGATCCTGGAAAGCGTGCATCGTCACCATGTGGATGGGACCGCGCCCGGCGCTCAACTCGCGATGGATCGCATGGTTGCGCAGGCAGGTCGGGATCGGTCGATGCGTCAGGTGCGAAGCTTCCGGATCGAGGTACGCCTTGCCGACCATCTCCTGGAGCTCCGGCCACCACTTCGACTCGTACTCCTCGCCAAGCGCGTTCTGCGTGTACGTCTTGAGATGGAGGAAGTAGGCGCCCACCGGACCGTACCCGTCCTTGAATCGCGCCAGCACGATGCGATTCTCCATCTGCGTCATCTTGGCGCCGGCGTCGATCATGAGTCCGTACGCGGATGCCGACGACCAAGGCGCATACCAGGTGCGGCCGGCGCCTTCCCCGGTCGAGCGCGGCTTGAAGATGTTCGAGGCGCCGCCCGCGCCGCAGATCACGGTCTTCGACTTGAAGACGTGATAGTTCCCCGTGCGCACGTTGAAGCCGACGGCCCCGGCGACCCGGTTCGGCTTGCTTTCGTCCATCAGGAGGTGGGTGACGCAGATGCGGTTGTACACCTGGTCCGCGGACTTCTTGGCAGCCTCGGCGACGATGGGCTTGTACGATTCGCCGTGGATCATGATCTGCCAACGCCCTTCACGAAGGTAGCGCCCGGTCTTCGGGTTCTTCATGATGGGCAGGCCCCACTCCTCGAACTGGTGCACGGTGGAGTCGACGTGACGGGCCATGTCGAACAGCAGGTCCTCGCGCACCAGACCCATCAGGTCGATGCGGGCGTAGCGGACGTGGTCTTCGGGATTGTTCTCGCCCCAGCGGGTGCCCATGTAGCAGTTGATGGCGTACAGCCCCTGGGCGACCGCACCGGACCGGTCGATGTTGGCCTTCTCGGCAATGACGATCTTCTTGTCCTTGCCCCAGAACCTCGCCTCCCACGCGGCACCGGTGCCGCCCAGGCCGGCACCCACGACCAGGATGTCGATCCCGTCTTCGACGATCGTCTTGTAGGCCATTAGTAGTACACCCCTTTCTTCAGCGTGAGGCCGGCCTCCTTCAGCGTGCGCAGGCCGCCGTCGTCGAGACGGATGTACTTCGGCTCGTTGTACAGGAGCTGGCTGTCGCGCATTTCCTTGCTGGGGGCCGGAACATCGGCGAGCCTGGGGATCGCCGTCCCCCAGGGCTTGGTCGTGATGGGCGACAGGAAGCTCTTCTCCGTGCCGTCCCGGAACTTGATCTTCCACGCGATCGTGCCCTTGCGTTCGTCGCGATCGACGCGAACGCTGTGGCCGAGGGGCGCGAAATCGGCATATCCGCGCACGTCGATCGCATGCTGCGGACAGGCCTTCACGCAGGAGAAGCACTCCCAGCACATGTTCGGCTCGATGTTGTAGGCGCGACGGTAGGTCTCGTCGATGTGCATGATGTCCGACGGACAGATGTCGACGCAGTGTCCGCATCCGTCGCATCTCGTCATGTAGACGAAGGTAGGCATGAATCGGCTCCTTGAAGCGGCTGGCGATGAGCTTGCTGTGCGATTCTTCCCGGTTGTGCCCCCCGAGGCCGCCGCGTTGCGGCGTCCACCCTCCGAGGGGCGGTCCGGCGTTCCCTAGTAGTGGCGCGGGGCCTCGCGCTTGATGCCGAGCCCCATGTCCATCGGAGCGTCCTTCAGGAGCTCCATCGAGTGCCGTTTTCTCTGCTCCGGATCGTCCCGGTTGAGCGTGGGCAGGTTCTCGGCGATGCCGCTCGCCACCGACATCCGCTTGTCGAACGCCGCGGCCGGCTTGAAGAACATATGGGCGAACTTCGACCACGGCACGCCGGCGAAGAGCACCGTGGTGGCGAGGATGTACGCGGCGAACACCGCCATCGCGGCGCCGCTGCCCCGCGCCTGCAGGTAGGCCCAGGCGAGGCCGAGCGTCGCGCTCACGACGAGCGAGACGACGAAGAGATCCGCCCGCACCAGGCGGAACGGCGAGTGGCCCTCGGCGAGCACGTCGACGCGGATGAAGAACCAGAACCAGTAGCCGCCGACGCAGACCATCAGCGCGCCGAGCCACCACAGCTGCGGCCACCACGCGGGTGCGGGTGTCGCTGCCGTCGGGTAGCAGAAGACCAGCACCGCGGTCGCGACCGCGTAGATCACGAACCCGTACATGCCGAGCAGGTGGGCGATCCGGCGGCGCGGGTTGCAGAACTCGCCGGACGCGAGCACGTCCACGACGCCGGTCTTCACGGCGATCGACACCATCTCGCCGCCGCCGACCGGCGTCCCCTTGCCGCGGGCGCGGCGCCAGTTGTCGAAGAAGTAGCGGGCGCTGCCCTTGTGCCAGACGTCGAACAGCGTGCCCGCGACCACCAGCAGGAACATGACGACGACGTAGGCCTGCATGATCGCCGGCGCGATCGCGAGCTGTGCGAATGGATTCTGCGAGAACATCGTGTCCCTCCCTTGGACCGCGTTCGTATTCTAGGGGCGCGCGGCGCCGCGCGCACTCGAAATCGGTCAGGCGCTCATCGAAACGACCTCGAACCGCGAAGTGGCCAGGTCGCCGAGCGCCCAGGTCGCCGGCGCGGCGAGCCCGGCCACGGTCCCGGGGTTCACGAGCCAGGTGCGGCCGCCGCGGACGTTGGCGACCTCTTCGACGGCTGCCGCGTGCGAGTGGCCGCAGAACACCACGTCCCAGTCGCCGGTGCAGGCGAAGGCGTGCCCGTATTCGGGGTAGTGGACGACGAACACCCGCCGTCCGGCGAGTTCGAGCCGCGCGTCGGCACCGTGGTAGTGGAGCTGCCCGCCGCTGTCGCGCGCCCAGCGCGCGAGCGACACCGGGTCGCCCAGGTTGTTGCCGTGGATCACGTGCATCGGCAGGCCGAACGACAGCGCTTCGCGCAGCGTCTGGGTGCCGATCACGTCGCCGCAATGGATCACGACGCTGGCACCGGCGGCCTTGCCGGCTCCGACCGCTGCGGCCAGCGGGCCGGCGCGGTCGTGGCTGTCGGACACGATGCACACTTTCATGCGCGCCATCTTAGCGCATGACCATGCCCGGGAGTGGGGTAGTCCCCCGCGCCGGAAGGCGGATGCAGGTTGTCGGAGGACCCGATCCGCGCGGCCGCGGACGAAACCGGTCGGACCACCCGAGCCGCGCATGGGGATGTGCGCGTCGATCGCGCAGACGCGCCGTTGCCGCGACGAGAAAATCGAAATCCGGACCGCCGCGACGCATCCGCGAGGCTGGCGCGGCGACGATTCCCGGATTCCGGTACGCCGCCGTGAAAGATCGCCCGGCGCTACCGGCCCTGCCAGTTCGGCCGGCGCTTCTCGGCGAACGCGCGCGGACCCTCCTTCGCGTCCTCGCTCGCGAGCATGCGCTCGGCGGCCGGGAAGCGCATCGCCATCGCGGCCTCGAGACCCGGCGCGGCCAGGCTCTGAAGCATCACCTGCTTCGACGCCTCGACCGCGAGCGGCGCGCAGGCGAGGATCTCGCCGGCCAGCGCGCGCACGCGCGCGGCGAGGTCCGCCTTCGGGACGACCTCGTTGACCAGCCCGATGCGGCGCGCCTCGGGTGCGTCGATGCGTCGGCCGGTCAGGATCAGTCCCATCGCCTCCTTCATCGGGATCGTGCGCGCGAGCCGCTGCAGCGCTCCTCCGCCCAGCGCGGCGAGACCCACGCGCGGCTCGGGCAGCGCGAACTGCGCATGATCGGCCGCGATCGCGAGATCGCAGGCGGCGACGATCTCGACGCCGCCGCCGAGGCACAGGCCGTTCACCGCGGCGATCACCGGCTTGAAGAGATCGAAGCGCGTGGTGATCCCGGCGAAGCCGCCGTACGGGTACTCGTAGTTGCCGGTCTGCGCGAGCGACTTGAGATCGGTGCCCACGCAGAACGCGCGTTCGCCCTCGCCGGTGATCACCGCGACGCGCAGGTCGGGATCGGCCGCGTAGAGGTCGAAGGCCTGCGACAGTTCGACGTGCGCGGGCAGGTGCAGCGAGTTCAGCACCTCCGGCCGGGCGAGCGTGATGGTCAGCACGCCGCCGTCGCGGTCGAGACGGCAGTATCGGTTCGCGGAGGCGCTCATCGGGCGCGGCGGGCGTTGAATTCGGCGAGCGCCTCGTCGATCACGCGCATCGTGCGCATCGCCGACTCGGGCGTGCTCTCGCAGCGGCCGCGTCCGTTCAGTTCGTCGACGATCGACTGGACGAGCGGCTGGTGGACGTAGGGCGGGTCGGCGATCGGCATCTCCTCGACCGCGTCCCCGCGCAGGATGCGGATCGGCGCCGGCGGCCGCCCCGAAGGCGGCGAGAGCGGCGGGAAGGTCGAGAACCGGATGCGCCCGGTCGACCCGACGATCTCGTTCTCCTCGTCGTCGACATCGGTCGCGAAGCACCACGCGCCGCTGCCGTAGGCGCCGGACTCGTAGCGCCACGAGGCCGACACGACGTCTTCGGGCGGGTAGGCGCCGGCCTGGTTGTCGGCGAAGGCGCGGATCGACGCGACCGGGCCGACGATGAAGTCGAGGATGTCCATCGTGTGGCCGACCGCCTCGAAGAAGATGCCGCCGCCGGAACGCTTCGGGTCGAGCCGCCAGCCCCAGAACGGGCCGTTGATCTCCGAGGGCCCGGGAATGCGGTGGAAGTGGCGCGAGATCGTCATGCGGACCTCGCCGATCGCGCCCGAGCGCACGAGGTCGCGGATCGCGACGAAGCGCGGCAGCGCGCGCCGGTAGAACGCGACCCACATCGGCACGTTCGCGCTGCGGCAGGCCTCGCGCATCCGTTCCGCCTCGGCGTGGTCCATCGCCATCGGCTTCTCGACCAGCACCGCCTTCCCCGCCGCCGCGCAGCGCAGCGCGTAGTCCGCGTGCGAGTCGGTGCGCGTCGCCACGTAGACGGCGTCGACGTCGGCGGCGCGGATCAGCGCGTCGGCGTCGTGTTCGGCGCGCACGCCGGAATGGAGGCGCGCGAAGTCCTCCGCCCGGTCGGCGTTGCGGTCGAAGACCGCGGCGAGCGCCGAGTGGTCGGCGCGCCACAGCGCCGGGCCGCTCTTCATCCGCGCGACCTCGCCGCAGCCGATCATGCCCCAACGAATGGTTCTCATCGCGTCGCTCCCGTTGCGGATCGGTTGGTGTTCACCGTCAAGGCAGATCAGGCGGCGGCCGGCGCGCGCGCGGCCGCCTCGGCGTAGAGCACGCCCTCGCGCTGCATCGCGTCGATCTCCGCCGCCGCGAATCCCAGTTCCTCCGCGATCTCGCGGTTGTGCTCGCCCAGAGACGGCGCGACGCGCCGCGGCGTCACGTCGCAGTCGGAGAAGCGGAACGGCACGTTGGCGAGCTGCACCTTGCCGAGCACCGGGTGCTCCTGCTCGACGATCATGCCGCGCGCCTTCACCTGCGGGTCGGCGATCACCTGGTCGATGTTCTGCACCGGCGCGGCCGGAACGTCGGCCGCGTCGAGTTCGGCGAGGCACGCGCGGACGCTGCGCTCCGCGACCCAGCCCTTGACCTTCGCGAGGATCTCCTCACGGTGGGCGTTGCGGCCGGTCGAGGTGTGGAACCGCGTGTCGGCCGCGAGCGCGTCGCCGCCGATCACGCGAGCGAGGCGCTTCCACGCGTCGTCGACCTGCGCGGCGATCACGAGGTCGCCGTCGCGCGCGCGGAACACGCCGTAGAGCGTCGACTGCGGCAGATCGTGGCCGGTCTGCACCGGCAGTTCCTTCCCGCCGCTCATCGAGTAGCACTGCACCGCGAAGTCGTGCATGCCGACCATGCAGTCGTAGAGCGCGGTGTCGACGTGGCGGCCCTTGCCGGTGACCGCGCGGCCGACGAGCGCGGCGCACACCGCCGCAACGCCGTGGATGCCGGCGTACATGTCGGCGATGGGCATGCGGAACAGCGGCGGCGGCTCGCCGGGGACGCCGAGCATCGCCATCGCGCCGCTCTTCGCCTCGGCGATGACGCCGAAGCCGGGGCGCTCGGCGTCGGGTCCGGTGTGGCCGTAGGCCGACACCGAGCAGTAGACGAGCCGGGGGTTCGACTTCGAGAGCGCGGGGAAGCCCAGCCCCAGCTTGTCGAGAGCGCCGGGCCGGTAGTTCTCGACGAACACGTCGGCCTTCGCGACCAGCCGGTTGACGAGGTCGAAGCCGCGCGGGTCCTTCATGTTCACGCACAGGCCGCGCTTGCCCATGTTCTGCTGCAGGAAGTAGCCGCTGTGGCCGTCGCGCATCGCCGCGTGGACGCGGCCGGCGTCGCCCGCCTTCGGGCGCTCGACCTTGATCACGTCGGCGCCCAGGCCCGCGAGGCAGCGCGACAGGTAGGGACCGGCGAGGAAGTGCGTGTAGTCGACGACGCGGATGCCGGCGAGCGGGAGCGGGGCAGCGGACATGGGGTCTCCGGGGAGGCGGCGCCGGTTGACGGACCGGCGGAGGATGCGACGACGATAGTCGCCCGCCGTGCGTGTGTCTACGCAATGGTGGCAATAGCGATCATTGATCCACGCAATGATGTCGCGGGCTGCCCGGGTTGCGTCTCCGGGGTCCGGGTGCAATCATGAACCGCGAGGGCATTGGCTGCCGCAATAACAGGGGGTGCGATGGCGAAGGCCAGCCGTTCCGCCGGGCCGGCGTCGCCGCTCGACGTCAAGCTCGTCCGGCTGTTCGACGCGCTGTACCGCACGCGCAGCGTGAGCCGCGCGGCGGAGGCGCTCGGGCAGAGCCAGCCCACCGTCAGCATCTGGCTCGCGCGCCTGAGGAAGGAACTGCGCGACCCGCTGTTCGTGCGCACCGGGAGCGGGATGCTGCCCACGCCGCGCGCCGACGAACTGATCGACCGCGCCCGGGCCGCGCTCGAACTCCTGAACGAGCTGTCGGGCGGCGAGCCCTCGTTCGATCCGCGGACCGCAAGGCGCAGCTTCCGCATCTGCATGACCGACGCGAGCCACATCACGATCCTGCCGCAGCTCCTCGCGCACGCGCGCTCCGCGGCTCCCGGCGTGACGCTCGAGGCGGAGAACATCGGCGAGGACACCGCGCGCAATCTCGAGTCGGGCGCGGCCGACCTCGCGATCGGCTTCATCCCCGACCTCGAGGCCGGCTTCTACCAGCAGACGCTCTACGCCCAGGACTTCGTGTGCCTCTACTCGGCGCAGCATCCGCGCGTGGGCGCCACGCTCTCGCTCCGCGAATTTCGCGCCGAGCCGCATGTGTCGATCCTGCCGCGCTCCGGCTACTCGGTGATCGATTCGGCGATGCGCGCGCAGAAAGTCGAGCGCGAGGTGCGCCTCGAACTGCCCGGGTTCCTGGGTCTCGCGACGATCCTGTCGGCGAGCGACCTCGTCGCGACCGTGCCGCGCATGATCGGCGAGACGCTCGCGCGCATCGGGTCGCTTCGGCTCGCGCCCTGTCCGGTGAAGATCGAGCCGTTCCTGGTCAAGCAGCACTGGCACGCGCGCTACCACAACGATCCGGGCAACCGCTGGTTGCGCTCGGTGTGCGCCGCGCACTTCGCCGACACCTCGCGCACGGCGGCGGGGCGGCGCGCGGCGGCGCAGCGCACGAACGGCTGATTCCCGCGGCCGGCGCCCGCATCGACCCGATGTCCGCGCTCGAGCTTCGCGTCCCTCCGCCGGTCGTGGCACTCGTCGCGGCCGGCCTGATGGCGCTCGCGGCGCGCTTCGCGCCGGGGTTCGTTTTCGACGTTCCCGGCGGCGCCGTCCTCGCTGCGGCGGTCGCCGCGGCCGGGCTCGCCTTCGACGCGGCGGCGCTCGTGGCATTCGTCCGCGCGCGCACGACGATCAATCCGACGAAGCCGGGTTCGACCTCGTCGATCGTGACCGGCGGTGTCTACCGCGTCACGCGCAACCCGATGTACGTGGGCCTCGTCCTCGTGCTGGCCGGCTTCGCGCTGTATCTCGGAAACGCGCTCGGCTTCCTCACGCTGCCCGCCGTCGTGCTCTACCTCGGCAGGTTCCAGATCGGCCCCGAGGAGCGGGTGCTCGCCGCGAAGTTCGGCGCCGCCTACGACGACTACCGCAGCCGGGTCAGGCGCTGGCTCTAGTGTGCTGAGTCGTTAATTC
>WBZL01000790.1_pt1 | contig 34963 bp, 29 predicted proteins | sample 5204291 | NCBI WGS metagenome assembly WBZL01 (sample SAMN12344345, study PRJNA552823) | activated sludge metagenome | biome: Activated sludge suspended growth; feature: Nitrification reactor; material: Wastewater; isolation source: activated sludge from nitrification reactor of wastewater...
CAACTACCTGTTCGGTCCGGACGGTCGGGTCACCTTCCTCGACTACGGCCTGGTCAAACGGTTCACCACCGAGGACATGGACCTGTTCGAGCAGATGATCCGGGCCATGGTGATGGATCGAGACCTGCCGGCCTATCGCCGCATCGTGGAGGAGGCGGGGCTGTTGACCCACAACCCCGACTTCACCGATGAACAGATCGGCGAGTACTTCGGTCACTTCTACGCCTTCGTCATGGAAGACGAGCCGGTGGCGATCACCGAGGAGTACGCGTCGGAGACCGTCGGGTTGTTCTTCGACACCAGCGGTGCCCACGGCGAGATCATGAAGGCAGCCAACGTGCCGGCCCCGTTCGTGATCATCCAGCGGATCAACCTGGGGATCTATGCCTTGCTGGGTGAGTTGGGCGCCGTCGGGAACTGGCGACGCATCGGCGATGAGCTGTGGCCGTGGGTGAACGGACCGGCGTCCACCGAACTCGGACGCCGAGAGGTCCGCTGGCGGGAGAGCCACCACCCCGACTGAGCGGGCTCGCCTCGTTAGGGTCCTACCGGATGGGTCTGGGGGTCAACGTTCGGTCACGACCGCAGGCGGAACGAGGAGCCTCGACGGGTCCGGGGAGGTCGGGGCCGGGCCAAACCCATCCATTGGTAGACCCGAACTCCACCCTCGATCAGGGCGGCGACCAGGGCCACGAGGGTTCCCCCCATGACCAGCCACGCGGCGGGCCGGGCTTGGTTAGCCGCTCGTTCCTGGCACGGATCGTTGTTGTTGGCCTTGGCCTCAGATGCGGTCGTTCCCGAAGGGGGGTTGTCGGGGTCCACGTATTCGTTGAGGCGCCCGTCGAGCAGGAAGGAGAACGAAGTACCGCAGTCCTGGGTAGGTGTCGCTAGTGGCCGTGTTCCCCACACCAGCCCGGCCCCGGCGACCACAACCCCGACCATTGCGACCACCAGGGTGACGGTGTGAAGCAGGGGACGGCGGGTGACCTGGGCATCTTCAGGTGCCGAGGAGCCGGAGCTGGCCTGGTCATCGGCTTCGGTTGTGATGGTCTCGGTCACGGGGCCCCGGTTGGGTCAGGTGTGAACGGCCAATGGTAGGCAGCGTCGACCATTCGTCCCACGCGCCGTCGTCCAGAGCGCGCACGGCTCGAAAACGATGCCGCCGGTCGGGGGGAGCGAAGGCCACGTCACAGGTCGTCGCATCCTGGACCGATGCGACGGCGATGTGGTGTGGAGGGAGGAGTGTGACCTCCGCTCCTACCCCTAGGTGGCCAGCGGGGGCGAACGCCACTGACCACGTACCTACTCATCGGCACCCGGGGGACCGTCTTGAGGGTTCGGTAGCGTGAGGGACTGTGGCAACCATCACCAACGCCGTGTCCGTGGCAGGCCAGGAGTCATTCACCCCGTTCCTGGGCGATGACCTGATCGTCTGGCTGGTGCTGGCCATGGGCGGGGCGCTGCTGGCCGGCAACCTGGCCGCCGTGCTGCGCCCTCCTGCTCAGGCCAACCGGCGTGAAGGTGACCTGGAGCAGGCGCCGGTGACCCGTTCTCTGGTCATGGCCGGGGTGGGTCTGGTAGCCACGATCTGGGCTCTGCTGTCACTGTTGGCTTGAGTGCCCGCATCCCGGGCCGGAGTTCACCAGCCCGGGATGTTCCAACCCTCGGGTGTCCAGCCCGGTGGAGCGAGCTCGAAGCCCTCGAAGTCGAAGGCGGGGGCCACGGTGGCTCCCACCAGGGTCCAACCTCCGGTGGTGCGCGCGGCCTGCCAGGCCCGGGCTTCGACGAGGGCCTGGGGCGACTGTCCGGAGAGCACATCTGGCCCGAGCAGCGTCACGTCGTGATCGTTGCCGTGGGCTACGGCCAGCTCCAGGGGGGCGCCGGCGTAGTAGTGCCATATCTCGGCGGCATCGACCCGGTGCCAGTGGGATCGCTCGCCTTGCGACAGCAGGAAGTAGATGGCGGTTCCCGCACCGCGCCCACCATCGGCGGGATGATCCCGCCAGTTCTCCCGGTACCAGCCACCTTCGGGGTGGGGATTGAGCCCGAGCTGGTCGATGACGGCCAGAGCTTCGGGGTTGGGGGTGCCAGGCGACATCGGACCAGTCTGTCCGAACGGTGTGCCAGACCAGAGGATCGCTCCGAGGCCGGCTGGATCAGCGCTGAGGGTCGAGCGCGCCGTCGTGGTCGGCGTCGGCGGCCGCCAACCAGGCCGCACGACGCTGGCGCGATGTCTTGGATCCGCGCACCACCTTCACTCCGATGCCGGAGATGGACGCAACGATCAGGACCAGGAGGCTGAGCTGAGCCCAACCACCTCGATCACCGGCATCTTCAGGGGCTCGACCCTCGTTGGGTTTGGGGATGCTGCGCGGCTTGGCATCGGGCTGACCTTCGGCTGAGGTCTCGATGGCCGTATCCCGGCCGGTGTCACCATCGGAGAGCAGCGCTACTGCGGTCACGCCGCCGAGGATGGCCACCATGAGGACGATGGCACTCAGGATGATGGTTCGACGGTTGGCCGCGTCCTGATCCCGCCGGACTCGCGTGGGAGGGGCGGCACGGGCCTGGACACCTCGGCTGGTCGGTTCCACAGATGATCGATCGTCAGCGGGGCAGGTGCTTGGCCGCTTTGAGCAAGGCGGTGAAACGCTTTGCGTAGGCGGGGGCATCGTCGCCAGGGTCCATCAGCTTGTCGACGATGGGGGCCCGTACGGCGATGGTCTGGGACTCGGTGTACTTGAGCAGTCCCTCGCGGGCGTGACGGCGGCCGACTCCCGAGGTCTTCATTCCACCCATTGGGGAGTCGATGGCAGCCCAGCCCGATGAGTAACCGTCGTTCACGTTTACGGTGCCCGACATGAGCCGGGCGGCGACGGCCTTACCCTTGCGCACGTCGCCGCACAACACGCTGGAGTTGAGCCCGTACTCGGTGTCGTTGGCCAGGTCGATGGCCTCGTCCACGGACTGGACCGTGTAGACCGACACCAGCGGTCCGAACGTCTCTTCCTCGAAGACGGCCATCTCGGGGGTGACGTCGGCCAATACGGTCGGCTCGTGGAAGAAGGGTCCGATGTCGGGGCGGGGGTTGCCACCGGCCACCACGCGGGCGCCCTTGGACACCGCGTCGTCGATGTGCTCGCGCACCTTGTCCAACTGCGCTTTGGAGGCCAGTGCTCCCACCTCGGGCCCGTATTCCTGATCGGCTCCGAGGGTCAAGGCGTTGACGCGGGCGGCCAGGCGGTTGGTGAAGGCCGAGGAGATGGCCTGCTCCACGTAGATGCGTTCGATCGAAATGCAGAGCTGTCCGGTGTTGGCGAAACAGCCGCGGGTGGCCGTCTCCACGGCCCGGTCGAGGTCGACGTCGGCCATCACGATCATCGGGTTCTTGCCCCCCAACTCGGCTGAGAAGCCGACGAGTCGGGCGGCGGCCTGCTGAGCGATGGACCGACCGGTCTGGGTGGAGCCGGTGAACATCACGTAGTCGGTGGTGTCGATGATGGCGGTCCCGACCTCGGTGCCAGGGCCGGTGACCACCTGGACCAGGCCTTCGGGTAGACCCGCCTCTTGGAGGAGTTCGAAGGCGCGGAGCGCGGTGAAGGGGGTCTGGGAATCGGGTTTGATGACCACTCCGTTGCCGGCGACCAGCGCGGCGAGGGCGTCGGAGGTGGCCAGGGTCAGTGGGTAGTTCCACGGCGAGATGACACCTACGACGCCCTTGGGGATGTGGTGCTCCCGGGCCGTCACCAGGCCAGGCATGGCGGTCAGCCGCGGCGTTGGCCGCAACGCCCGGGGGGCGAGGCGGGCGTAGTAACGGGCGGTGATGGCCTGATCCATGATCTCTTCGAAGGCCCAGACCCGAGCCTTGCCGTTCTCGGCTTGGATCAGGTCGAGGAGCTCGTCTTGGTGTTCGAGGACCAGATCGTGGTAGCGGAGCAGGACTGCGGCCCGCTCACGAACGGGGGTCTGAGCCCAGCGTCGCTGTACCCGTCGGCACTCGGCCACCGCCGTTTCCACGTCGTCGCGGGTACCGAGGGGAACCTGTCCGATCACCTCACCGTTGAGGGGAGAGGTGATCGACTTGAGCTCGCGGCCTTCGGCCACGGAGATTCGGCGGGCCAGACGGTCGGTCTCCATGGGCCCGGGACGAAGCTGGCCGCCTCTCGCACCCGATCGGTCGCCTCGCTCCGATGCGGAGGACGACGGCGCGGTGTCGGTGGTCTCGGTGTCGGTGGCGCTCACGGGATGCTCCGATCGGGAAGGGGTCGCAATGACTCGACTAGGCGGGTCGACCGGCGACGGTGACGTGGGACAACGGTAATGGCGCCCTCTTCTCGGTGGAAGTGGAGGGCCTCGAGGCACATGCCCGCGATGGTGCGGGCCAGCTACCGTGGCCGGTCCGGGGGGAACCGGTACGCGGCTCGGCCGCACGAAGGGTGAGCATGTTTCCGTTCTGGGACAAGGTGGTGGCACCGATCCTTGAGGCCGCTGACGTGAAGCGACTGGTGGAGATCGGTGCCCTTCGGGGTGAGAACACCCGTCAGATCCTCGACACAGTTGGCCCCGAGGCCGAGCTTCACGTGATCGACCCGGTACCCGACTTCGACCCTGACGAGCACGCCCAGGAGTTCGGTGGCCAGTACATCTTCCACCGAGACCTGAGCGTGAACGTTCTGGGCGGGCTGCCGGTGATGGACGCGGCTCTGATCGACGGTGACCACAACTGGTACACGGTCTACAACGAGTGCCGCCTGCTGGCCGAGGTGTGCACCGAGGCGGGGGCTCCCTTGCCGGTGATGATCTTCCACGACGTGGCTTGGCCCTACGGTCGCCGTGACCTCTACTACAACCCCGATGACATCCCGACCACCTACCGCCAGGAATGGGCGAAGAAGGGGATGTTGCCCGGGGTCAGCGAGCTCGTACCCGAGCACGGGCTCAACCCGACCATGGCCAACGCCGTGATCGAAGGCGGACCGCGCAACGGCGTCATGACGGGTGTGGACGACTTCGTGGCCGAGTATCCCAAGCCGTTGCGGGTGTTGGAGATCCCCATCTACTTCGGGCTGGCCGTGGTGGTGGAGGAGGATCGTCTGGCCCAGCTACCCCGTCTGGCCACCTTCCTCGACTGGCTTGAAGGCATCGAGGGCAAGTCGATGCTGCTGGAGTTGGCCGAGACCATGCGGATCCAGGCCATGTTGTTCCAGCATCGGATCTACTTCCAGAACGAGGCCGAACTGGAACACGTCGCCCGACGCTACTTGGATGCCCTCAAGCGCGAGCTGGTGGCCGAGCTTGGCGACCCTCGTAAGCCGGCCCTGGATGCCCTTCACGCCGCGCTGGAAACCATGCGCTCCGATCACCTCCGGGGGCACGTGGCCGTGGCCGGCGTCGGTCCCGGCAGCTCCATCGGACTGGTCCGGGCCCACCTAGACGCCTACAAGCAGCACGGTCGTGAGGTGTACGCCATCGACCGCTTCGAACACACCGAGATCGCCCAGGTCCGGCGCAACCTCGAGCATTGCGGCCTGTTCGACGGTCGGGTGAACCTGGTTCACGGTAACCCCGAGGCCACCCTGGTCGAACCTCCCGTCGACCGCGTGGCCGTGTTGTACCTCGGGGCGTGGACCGGTGCAGACGTGGCCACGGTGTTGGAGCGGCTCCACCCCCGCCTGGCCCCCGGTGCAGTGATCCTCATCGAGAAGGCCACCGACCCCGCCGTCCGGGCTGCCATCGATGCCTATCGGTCCAGTCACGGGATCACCGCTCCCGAGACCACGGTCACCACCGCCACCACCTGGCGCCACCAACCCTGACCTCGAGTGTCCGCCGAAAGACCGAGCCTTCTGGCGGATCGAGATGGGTACCGGCTCGCCAGAAGTCAGGCCCGTCGGGGACTCGGGGCAGCCTTCGGGGGTGGTTCGGCGCCCTCGGGGAAGCGGATGGCGGCGAGTTGGGTGGCCTGGCCTACCAGGTGGCCCGCGCTGTCCCACAGCTCGCAGACCTCGTCGATGCGGTCGTGGTGTACCGACTGCACATACTGGCGGACGCGCAACGGGCCCGGAGCAGGCCAGGACCGGACGTAGGCGGTGAGCGACAGTGTCGGCACCCAACCGGTGGGGGCCAGGTCGAAGGTGGCGGGCGGCAATGCATCGAGGAAGAACAGCAGGGAGTAGGGGTCCGCGGGACGACCGTCAGCCAGCGAAATCCAGCCCTTCAGCTCACCTCGCCCCGTCGGTTGACCGAAGGCGAAGCCCAGACACGCCGGGTCGAGCCGGGTGTCGGCCCGATCCATCACCGGGATCGTGAACCCGCTTCCCGGTGGTGCGCTGGGCATGCGGTGACAGGACTCGGGCGGAGCGACTTCGAAGGGGTCGGGGCCGGTCCACCACGGGGGTGAGATTCGATCGGGTTGCTCCAGGCGGCCGAGGGTTACCACCACATCGACGCAGGCTCGGCCGGCCTGGGAGAGCGTGGCCCGGGCTTGGCTGGCGCCGTGGCCCAACCGGAGGATCTGTACTGCGATCTCGGCCGGGCCGGGGTCGGGGGCCCTCATGAAGTGGGCGGTGGCGGCCAGGGGATGGGGGTGGTCGGCACCGTCGGTGACCACCTCGTCGGCGGCAGCGCGGGCTAGGGCGGCCAGAAGGTACCCACCGTTGGGTTTGGGGCCGACAGTCCAGCCAGCGTCGACGTTCAGGTCGTACACCGGGAGACCTGGTCGGCGGGTGCTGGTGGTGGCGGTGTCGAACTCGGAGGCTCCGATGGTTGCGGACATCTCGGCAGGGTAGGGCTGCATTCGGGGAGAACCTCAGCCCCAGGTCGGGTACGTTGCCGGCCATGGCCGAACCAGATCAGATCCGAGAGACCGTCGCCCGATACGTGGCTACCTTCAAGGATGATCGTGCTGGCTGGTTGGCCCTGTGGTCCGCCGACGCCACCTTGGAGGACCCGGTCGGTTCGCCGGTTCGACACGGCATCGACGAGATCGCCGAGTTCTACGACCAGAGCCAGGCCTCGGCCGACAGCGTCGAGCTACGGGCCGACGGTCCGGTGATAGTGCTCGGTCATGAAGCCTCGTTCCGGTTCCACGCTCGTCCGACTCTGGGTGGGGTCACCTTCAGCCTTCCGGCCATAGACGTGATGACCTTCGATGGCGAAGCCCGCATCACCAGCCAACGGGCATTCGTCGACTTCTCCATGTTGGCTCCGGCCGAAGACTGAGCTCGACGACCGCCGGGTGGCGGCGCCCTGGCTTGACCCGGCGGTCAAGTTGGGCGATACGGTCCGTTGGGCAAACGTGCACACAGGGGGTGTAGCGCCATGACCGTCACCGACCCGTCCATCAGCGCCGAGGCTCTGGTCCAGGATCGAATCGACCAGCTTCTGGGAGTCGGCGATGCCCGATCCGGCGACCCCGTCGAGTTTCGGGGTCGCCAGTACGACCTGGGCCTGGCTTGGGTCCATTTCCCCGAAGGGTGGGGCGGGCTGGGGCTTCCTCCCTCTCATCAAAAGACGATCGACGCTGCGTTGCGGGCGGCCGGGGCCCGTTCACCCGAGGCCCGTCACTTCTTCGGGTTGACCATGGCCGGGCCGACGGTGGTAACCCACGGCGATGACGCAATGCGGGCCCGGCTGCTACGACCGATGTTCACCGGGGAGGACGCCTGGTGCCAACTCTTCAGTGAGCCCGGTGCTGGCTCGGACCTGGCCGGTCTGGCCTGCAAGGCCGTTCGCGACGGGGACGAATGGGTGATCACCGGCCAGAAGGTGTGGAACACCCTGGCTCACCTGGCCAATCGGGGGATGCTGGTGGCCCGCACCGACCCCGATGCCCCCAAGCACAAGGGCATGACGTACTTCGCCTTGGACATGCACGCCCCAGGGGTGGAAGTGCGTCCGTTGCGTCAGATCACCGGAGAGGCCGAGTTCAACGAGGTCTACCTGACCGAGGTGAGGGTTCCGGACTCCGACCGCATCGGCGACGTGGGCGAAGGCTGGCGAGTCTCGATGACCACCCTGTCCAACGAGCGCACCACCATCGGTGGTGGCGGCGGAGTACCCGCTCGTGGTTCGGGCGCTATCGCCGAGGCGGTGAGGATCTGGCGGGACGAACCCCACGTCGAGCGGTCCCCGGTGGCGCGGGACCGTCTCATGGATCTGTGGATCAGGGCGGAGGTGTTGCGCCTGACCAACATCCGGGCCTCACAGAACCGCAAGGCGGGGAACCCCGGGCCCGAGGGCTCGATCGCCAAGCTCATGTTCGCCGAGGTGAACAAGGACATCTACGAGCTGTGCGTGGATCTGCTGGGCCCGGCCGCCACCGTCGGTGCCGACTACGAGATGCGCCGGTCTGAGAACCTCGGCTTGGTGGGTCCTCCCGGCTCGTCCCGCAAGATGTTCCTTCGTGCCCGAGCGAACTCGATCGAGGGGGGCACCAGTGAGATCCAGCGCAACATCCTCGGTGAACGGGTCCTGGGACTTCCGGGAGAGCCGCGCACCGACAAGGAACTCCCGTGGAAGGACGTTCCCCGGAGCTGAGTTTCGCTCAGCCCGCCCCGAGGGCTCGACTCGACGACCCGAGGCCGCGCTGACCCAGCCCGGCCCGATCAGCAGCCGACCGCCCGCTGCGCCAGCCTGCGCCCGAGGATGCCGAGAGTCTCGCCGTACGGGTGCGAGGGTAGGCCTCTCGTAAAGCCTCATCTACCGCGGCGTCTCGGTCGGCCAGCATCAAGGCCACCCCGGACCCGCCCACCGCGGCGGCTTCGGCACGGGCCTTCTCGCCGGCCTCTCTGAGGCGCTGACCGACCCTGGTGGCATAGGACAGCAGGAAGGCGTGACGAAAACGCCTGGGTGTGTCTCCCGGCGGTACCGGAGCGGCCACCATGGCCCGAACCGCTTGGACCGAGAGGCTGGCGAAGAGGGTCTCGACGTTGGCCAGTTCACCCCGATGGCCGAACACGTGACATATCTGGGTGCCAGCCGCACCACCTAGGTAAACGGTGCGGCAACTGTTGGCCGCCGACACCGCGCCCAGCAGGGTGCGCTTGGCGCTGGCGTAGGGCGCGTCGATCGTGATCTTGAGGGTGGTGACCGATTCGGAGGCAGTGGCGGAACCTCGGCCAGCCTCGACCATCGCTTCTGAGATGGCGTGGCGGGACATGAGGTCCTGGGCCTTGGCCAGCAACGCTTCGGCCTCTTGTGGGAACTCGGTACGTTCGGCCTTGGCCAGCAGGGCCTGAACCCGGCCCAGCCAGGCTTGGCCGTTGGTGGTGGGGGAGGGGGGGTTGGGTGTGGTCATGGTGGTCCTTGGGGTGCGGGCAGAGCCCGACGACACGACCGGGGAGGCGGCAACCATCTTCTCAGGTGGCAGTGACGATGAAGCCGGACGTACCTCGTCACTCGACCTCGGAACGTCGATGGACCTCGATGATCCACCTCTGCCTCGGATGGCTGCTGACGTTTCCGGCGCACGAGACCGGCCGGAGGTCTAGCCTGCGGTCACCTTCGGGGAAGGGGAACCCCATGGATCATCCGATGCAGCCCAATGGCGGCAGCGTTGGCGACGCCGCGGTCTTCACGACGCCTTGGACCGGACCCGGAGAACCCACTGATCCGGTCACCGAGGTCACCCTGAGTCCCGCGGCGTTCCGGTCTCTGTTCGACTATCTCTCTGAGACCGTCATATGCATGGACGGCGATGGCCTGGCCAGCTTTGTCAGCGGAGGAGTGCGGGGCTTGTTGGGCTATGACCCCGACAGCCTCCTGGGCAAGGACCTGTTCAGCTTCGTCCACCCCGACGACCTGCCGGTGGTGGCGGCCGGGCTGGCCCGATGGGATGGACGTCGCGGCACGCCGTTGGGACACCGCATCCGGGCTCGGACCGCCGACGGCACGTGGCGCGAGGTCTGCTACGACGCCCAGATCGGGGTGGACATGGGGACGCTGGGGTCCATTGTCATCACCCTCTACGACCCGGCCGACCGGAGCGAGGAGGTTCGAAGGCTCCGCTATCGCCTACTCGTCGAGGACCGTCTGTCCCGGCTGGCGTCCATCGTGCTGCACGCGCCCACGTCCCGCTTCGAGGATGCACTGGACGAGGCCGCTCGAGAGGTCGGGACCTTGGACTGGGTCGGGCGGGTGTCGGTGTGGACGGTGGATCCCCACGAGCGAGATCGCTTGGTCAAGCGGGCCGAGTCGGCCGCTCCCACTTCGGCTCCAAGCTTCGGGCTGTCCAGATCGTTCCACCTCGACAGCTTCCCGGCGCTGAGACGAGTGTTGGATGGAGTGGAGCTGCACCTCGACGCCGCCAACGTCTCGGCCGCTCCGCTCTCCGACCAGGAGCGCAAGGCGTTCAACAACTTCGGGCTCCAGTCGATGCTGGTGGTACCGCTGCTGGCCGAGGACACGTTCCTCGGCATCCTTCTGCTGGAGTCGATCACGGGAGACGTGGCCCACGACTCGATAACCACCGCCACCGCCCGAGCAGCGGCCACCTTCCTGGCCGGTGCCCTCCAGCGAAACCAGGCCGAACGCCTGCTGGCCGAGCACGCCCACACCGACAGGGTGACGGGGCTGGGAAACCGGTGGGCGTTCGATGATGCCCTCCACCAAGCCTTGACCAGTCTCAACGGTGACCGCAGCGCGGGTTTCGGCCTGGCTCTGGTGGACCTGGACCGGTTCAAGCTGGTCAACGACGCCTTGGGCCACGCCGCCGGTGATCGCCTGCTCAAGAAGATCGCCGACCGGCTGACCGGCGCCGCTGACGATCACACCGTCCTGGGCCGCTTGGGCGGGGATGAGCTCTTGGTGTTGATCGACCGATCCCCGACGGTGCACAGCACCCGCGAACGGGTGAACCGGCTTCTCCAGAGCTTGGCCACCCCGTTCGACGTTGACGGTCACGCCATGGGGGTGACAGCCAGCGTCGGCGTGGTTCACGTGGCCGAGGCCGCGGCCGCGGGACCAGGAGAGCTGCTACGCCGAGCCGATGTGGCCATGTATCGAGCCAAGGCCCGCGGTGGCAACGCCGTCGAGATGGACAACCCCTATGAGCAGGGCGACGACGGCGCCACCCTCAGACGAGAGGCCGAGTTGCGCGACGCGTTGAGCCGCCGGGCATTGGAGGTTCACTTCCAGGGTGAATGGGACCTCGAGACTGGGAGGCTGGTCGGGGCCGAGGCGTTGGTGCGCTGGCCCCACCCCACCCTCGGGTTGTTGTCGGCCGGGCAGTTCGTGCCGTTGGCCGAGGAGCGCGGCCTCATCACCGAATTGAGCTGGATGGTGCTGCGCGAAGCATGCCGGACGGCGGCAGCGTGGACATCGACCGTCGCCTCCGACGGTTTCGTGCTGCGGGTGAACGTGGCCGCAGATCAGCTCCGCAACCGCGATTTCGCCGATCGGGTGGTCGAGACCCTCCATGACGTCGGGTATCCGCCCGAACTGTTGTGCCTGGAACTGACCGAGAGCACACTGCTGTCTGACCCCAAGGGCTCTGCTGAGCTCTTCAACCAGCTACGCGGCAACGGGATCGGGTTGGCCATCGACGACTTCGGTACCGGCTACTCGTCGATGCTCCAGCTCAAGCAGTTGCCGCTGACCGCGCTGAAGATCGACCGCTCGTTCGTCACCGGTCTCCCGGCTACGTCAATCGATCGGGCCGTGGTCCGTACCGCAGTTCAGTTGGCGGAGGCACTCGATGCGTCGGTCACCGCCGAAGGGGTGGAGCGACCAGATCAGGTAACAGCCTTGGTGGAACTGGGTTGTACCCGGGCCCAAGGGTTCCTGTTGGCCCGTCCCGAACCCGCAGCCGAGTTCGAACGCCGCGTGCTGTCCAGCTGCGCCTAGGAGGCGAGCCGACCTAGGCACGGCATGGTTAAACCGTGGCGGAGCCTCGGTCTGATCAACCTGGTCGCGACGACGACTGGACCTATCCGCTCGGGCCCTTGTGCATGGCCCTGGGGGGTTTGGATCAGCCTCTGACCGTGAGGGTGGAGCGGGTGCCCTTGGCTATGTCGGCCTCGCGGAACTCGATGGGACGCCACTTCTTGTCCCGGAATGCCTCGGTGGCTTCGGTGAACACCGGGTCGGCTGGATTCTCGGTGTCGCTGTAGACGAGGAAGGCCTGGGCCTCGGGGCCATCCTTTCCGTAGGCGAGGGTCATGAAGAACGAGCTTCCGAACGTGATGGGAGTTCCCACCTCGCCGTCCATCCGGTACAGCGCCGAGTTGGCCACCAACGGCTCCAGCTTTCGGTTGGTCATGGCCGGGTCGAGGATCGTGCCGGGGCGTCCGCTGGTGGACACCACGTTGGTGGTGCCATCCACGCCGGTGCCGCCGTGGACCGGGATCCGCTGCCCGTTGCGCATCGTGAACTGGACATCACCGAGCTTGGCGCTCGGCTCGAAGCCGGCCACCTCCAGCGCTTGAACGGCGCGGGCCAGGTTCACCAGCACCGGGTCCGGAGCTCCTGGCGGGGCAGGGGCTAGGCCCGATGGCGTTTCCAGCGGGCGGGTGGGATCGAAGGGCTGGGCCCACAGCGTGCCGCTTCCGGTGTCGTACTGGTCCTTGGCCGGGAACTTGAGGATGAACTCACGCCATAGCGGGGCGCCGGCGCTGTCCAAGTCGTAGACCCCGTTCCAGCCAGCCAGCACGTCGCAGGCCTCGGTGATGTCGATGGTTGCCGCGGGGAGCCCCTCCGCGGTCTCGGTGCCTTCCATGGCAGGGATTGCGACCGGGCCGGCGGCGGCCTGGCATCGGGTCACCACCGGTTCGAGCAGGGCCCGAGCAGTGAAGCCGACGTTGTCTATGGCGGCGGCGGCCAGTTCGTCGAGGTCGAAGGTGCCGTCCTCGCCCGAGGCCCCGAAAGATGTGGTGTCGTCGAGCACCGTGGCGTTCTCACGGGTACGAACCGACCGCACCGTTTCCTGACGACCGTGCAGCGGTGAGTAGTCACCCGACAGCAAGGCCGAGGCGTGGGGCATCCAGAACGAGTCGTTGGCGTTGAACACGTAGTCGGAGCGCTCGACTCGAGGCTGACGTGAGGCGGGAACCAGACCGGGGTCTCGGGCACCGGGTTCGTCAACCCACTCGAACATCGGGTCTGACCCGTCGAGGAGGATGGCTCGGCTATCGGCCGCCACCTTCACGATGGGATCGGTGGCCAGGGACGCCTCGTAGGCGTCCAATGCCTCCTCGGACAGGTTGGGGGTGGCCGACGTGTCGGCGTACCAGGCCCGTCCGTCGGCCGAAGTGGCGACGGTGTTGAACAGCGGGACCCCGTTGGCGGTGGTCATCACATCGACGAAATCGTCGAAGGACTTGGCTTCGAGCATCCCGAAGTACTGGGTGACGAACTCGTCGTTGTCGATGTTGGCGTCGCGGTAGGTGATGGTGGCGGTGTCGGACCAACCGAATCCGGGGAAGTTGATGATCGGTCCGTAGTGGCTGGCCCAGGTCGTGTGTTCTTGGGTCTGCACCTTTCCGTCCTCACCCTTCACCTCGATGTCGAAGGTGGTGGGGGTCATCTCCCGCCACTCATCGCCGTAGCGGTAGGTGGTGGGCGATCCGGGTTGGAGCTCGAGGCGGTAGGCGGTGAAGCGGCTACCGGCGGACACGGTGTGGGTCCAGGCGAACTGGTCGGTGAAGCCGATGCCGATGCCAGGCAGCCCAGCCAACTGAACGCCGTAGACGTCGGGCCCATCGTTGACGGTGAGATGTGACTCCCAGAAGCGAAGCTCGCCCTCCCACGGGAAGTGGGGGTTGGCCACCAGCATCCCGCCACCGGAGGTGGAGCGGTCCGCACCGATGGCCCAGCCGTTGGACCCGATCTCGGCCGGTGCCGCTATCGACACCGACTCGGCGAACCGGCTCAGGTCGACCTGGTCGGAGGCGGCGGTGAGGTCGCGGGTTCCCGGTGCTGTCGTGGACGGCGTCGGAGCGGTGGTTGTGGTCGAAGAGGTCGGGGCGGGAGCGGTGGCAGGTGCGGACGTAGTGGTGGCGTCCCCGGCGGGCGAGCCGGGCGGCACGGCATCTGCGATGTAGCGGGCGAGCTGGCCGCTGCTGGCCAACAGGATCACCGAGCGGGCATAGGCGTAGGCATCGGATGCCTTGATCTCCTGCACCCACGGTTGGCCCTTGCACCAGCCTTCGATCTTGTCGACTCCGGTTTCGTTCAGGTGCAGGTTCCAGCCCGCAGTGAACGCCTCGAACAGGGCCTGGTCGTCGGGGTCGACGTCGGCCCACTCCTCGGTGGCCTTCTGGTGGATGCCGATGGTCCGCCACGCGATGTCGGAGTCGAGGTGCACGTTCTCTTCGCCCGCCCCGAACCACTTGGAGCGCTCGCCCTTGATTTTCACCACTTGGTCGGCGAGGTCACAGGTGTGATCCTCGCCGTTGGCATAGCCCTGACCGAAGGCCACGTCCGCGATCGAGTCCCCGCTGATGTGGGGTACTCCGCCGCTGGCCCGCCTGATGGTGGCCTCGTAGCGGTCACCCGAACCGATCAGCTCGCCGCCGTCGACGGGTCGGGTCGTCGACGCCGGCTTGTCGTCACCGTTGTCGGAGCAGCCAGCGACCCCACCCAGCAGGAGGAGCGCGGCGGCGGTCACGGCTGCGGCCCCCCGATGCCGTGGCGATCGGGTCCGGGAGAGGTGGCTGGTCACGAGTTCTGTCCCCTGTTATGTGTCGGATCCCGGACGTCGAAGGCTCGAAGTTGGGTATCTGCACCAGGGACGGTAGACCGTTGCGGCCACATCTGTCATCGGATGCCACAAACCCGGTAGGAGCCATGCACCAGGAGACCGCCACCGACCGTTCCAGCCTGTTTCGTCTGGGACGTTGGTGCTATCGCCGTCATCGCCGCGTCCTAGTGGGTTGGGTCGGCATGATCATCATCTTCGGTGCCGCCACCGCTTCGGTCGGAACCGGATACTCCTCCAGCTTCGGCGACTTCCAGAGTGAAGCCACCCGTGGCTTCGACTTGGTGGAGAAGGGGTTCGGGGGCGAGTCGGCCGGAGAGCGAGGAACCATTGTGTTCGTCGCCGAAGGCGGGCTCGACGATCCCGCGGCCCGCGCCGCCATCACTGAAATGGTGGAGGCGGCCGACGCCATCGAAGGCCTCGAGGTCACCAGTCCCTTCGACAACCCCACCCAGGTGGTGGCCGATGGTCCGCTGGCGGGGAAGTTGGGCTACGCCGACGTCCAGTTCGCGTCCACGATCACCGACTTCGCAGATATGCAAGCCATCGGCAAGAAGGTCAGGCTCCTGGTCCCGGCCGCCGAGAAGGCCGGGTTGCGCGTCGAGTTGGGGGGCCAGGTATTCGGGGAGTTCGAACCGCCCGAGTCAGAGGTGCTGGGGCTCGGATTCGCCATCGTCATCTTGATCTTGGCCTTCGGATCGGTTCTGGCCATGGGTTTGCCGATCGGCATGGCGGTGGCCGGCATCGCCTCGGGGGTGATGGTCGTGGGCCTGGTCTCAAACGTGATGACCATGCCCGACTTCACCTCGACCATCGCCGTGATGCTGGGCCTGGGGGTGGGCATCGACTACGCCCTGTTCATCGTCACCCGGTTCCGTGAGGACCTTCACCGGGGGATGCCGGGCGAGGAAGCCGCCGGTCATGCCATCGACACCGCCGGTCGGGCGGTGATCTTCGCCGGGATCACCGTCATCATCTCGGTCCTGGGCATGATCGTCATGGGCCTGGGATTCATCCGCGGCCTCGGCGTCGGATCGGCCATCGCCGTGGCCTTCACCCTGGCGGCGTCCATCACCCTCCTGCCTGCGCTGCTCGGCTTCGCTGGCTCCAAGCTGGAGGTCACGCGGCGCCGAGGCCTGGTCGCCGCCGGCCTGGTGGCGGTGGCCCTGGTGGGTCTGGGACTCGGGTTCCCGGCCGCGGCTGGGGCCCTCGGTCTGGCGGTACTCGTCTTGGTCGTGGGCACGTTCATCCCGGCCCTGCACCAGCCGCTCGAACCCCGACCACCCCGGGACCCGCGGACCACGTTCTGGTATCGCTTCGCTGGTTTCGTCCAGCGTCGGCCGTGGCCCATCGCCATCGGCGGTCTCGCCCTCCTCGCCTTCTTGGCCATCCCCGTCCTCAGCCTGCGCCTGGGCTTTTCCGACGAGGGCAACTACCCCGAGCACACCACCACCCGCCAGGCCTACGACCTGTTGGCCGAAGGGTTCGGTCCCGGGTTCAACGGTCCGCTCCTGCTGGTCAGCGAGGTTCCGGACGGGACCGATCCCAAGGCGCTCGAAGCGGTGTCGAGGGCGGTGGCGGCCACCGACGGCATCGCCTTCGTGTCTCCGGCCATGACGTCCCAGGACGGCACCGTTGCCCGCTGGTTCGCCATCCCCGAGACTGCCCCTCAGGACGCCGCCACCTATTCGCTGGTGCGCGAACTGCGTGACACCGGCTTGGAGGACGCGACCAAGGGAACCGGTCTGGATGTGTTGGTGTCGTCGGGCACGGCCATCGGCGTCGACTTCTCGGAATACCTGGCCGAGCGGTACCCGATCTTCTTCGGCGTGATCCTCGGTTTGTCGTTCATCTTGTTGATGGCGGTGTTCCGATCGATCCTGGTTCCGCTCAAGGCGGTGTTCGTCAACCTGCTGTCCATCGGGGCGGCCTACGGCGTGGCCGTTGCCGTCTTCTCGTGGGGCTGGGGTGGATCGTTGATCGGTGTGTCTGGAGGTGGACCGATCGAACCGTTCATCCCGATGATGCTGTTCGCCATCGTCTTCGGGTTGTCCATGGACTACGAGGTCTTCCTGCTGTCTCGGATCAAGGAGGAATACGACCGGACCGGAGACAACGCCTCGGCGGTGGGAGACGGGTTGGCTCTGACCGCCCGCGTCATCACCGCCGCCGCCCTGATCATGGTGGTGGTGTTCGGCTCGTTCCTGCTGGAGACCGACCGGGTGGTGAAGCTGATGGGGCTGGGTCTGGCCACCGCGGTGCTTCTCGACGCCACCGTGGTCCGGATGTTGCTGGTCCCCGCCACCATGGAACTGCTCGGCGACCGGAACTGGTGGCTTCCCCGCTGGTTAGACCGGATCCTGCCGGTGATCCATGTGGAAGCACCACCCGATCACGTCGACGTGGCCAACCGGACCACCGATCTCGGTTGACGCCCCAGCGTCAGGGCTGGGACGGCTCTACCCAGTCTGCGATCGAGGGGAGCTCGGCTCGGGCCAACCAGTGCCGCACGGCGTGGGTGGCCCGCACGTCGTCTTCGTTGTAGTTGAGCAACCGTTGGCGGTTGCTGGCTCGAACCGCGGGATCGGGGTGGGTGACGGCGTTGCGGTGCCAAGACATCGACTGGAGCCCGCCAGCGTCGGGATCTCTCCATGAGAACCCGGCCAAGGGGGCGATCCGCTTCAGACCCAGGCCGTGACCCACCACCAAGGACGCCCGAACCAGTTGGTAGAGGTCGACCCAGTCCGGTGAGGAGACGAGGGCCTCGACCGAATCGATGATGGTGGAGTCTGGACCGGCTGGGGCTTCGGTGAGGATCTGAACCATCTTCTGGTGCTCGGCCGAGGTGTAGCAGTAGGCCGCGAAGGTGAGGCCGGCGGCACTGCATCGTTCACGGAGGTCGGTCAGCCAATCCCAGAACCGTTGGAACACCGCGAGTTGGACCGAGGGATCTACCGCTGACCACGAGTAGAAGGGTCGGTAGCCCCGGTCGACCCCCACCGCAGACAGGGTGTCGGCCGCGCCGGAGACAAGTGTCCCCCACAGGTATACGCCGTCCTCGACGTTCTCCATGTCTACGTCGACTTCCACGTCGGCCAGGCGAACCGAAGGACGACGGAGCCCGCGGGCCAAGAAGGGGGTGCCGCTGACCGTGGCGCGGGCCTCGTCGATGACGGTGGGTAGATGTCCGCATTGCGAACCGCTGTAGGACGCGGTCAAGGTGTCGACCCGGGACAGGTCGGCCACGGTGATGATGCCGAGCGAACGAAGCCGGGCCAGGAGTACCTCACCGCCGAAGATCGGTGAGGGATGGTCTGGTGAGCCGCCGTTCGGCATCGAGCCCGAGGCGGGATCCGAGGTTGGGACGGGAGCTGGGGCGGCTAGCCCGGTCGCCTCGTCGGGATCCAGTGGAGGGGCGAGGTCTTCGCCGTCGGCTCGCAGGGGACTGGGATCTTCGGCGGGTCCGTAGCCTCCGAGAGGCAAGGCCAGCTGGATCCCTCGGGTCGAGGGCGAGGCGGACGTGGGGTCTGGGCTGTCTGGGTCGAGCGGTGCGTTGTCGGAGCCATCGCCAGCTCCGGCGGTGGTGGATGAGGTGCCTCGTGCCTCGTCGTCTGGGGTCGGCTTCAACAGCGGCTGGAGGTTCGCGGACGGTGGAAGCTGGCGCGCAGCCTCGATGAGAGCCGAGACATCGGTGATCTCGCTCCGAGGACCATCGCCGAAGATCAACCACGCGGTGGGCCAGTGCAGGCGAGCGACCTGACGGCGCGACTCGATCCCCCGGTCTCGGTGAGCCAGCACATGGTCGTAGGTGGAGCGGGGGATCAGCGACAGGTGGTCCTCGGCTTCGAGCTCGTCTCTGCATACCCGTTCCCAGGGGCAGGTGGCGCATTGCCCGATGCGGATGGGCACGACCCCGCGGGGTACCTCGGGGTCGCGATCACGGGCCAGTCGGTTGGCGATCACCTCCAGGCGAAAGCCGAAGGCATGGTCGTAGTGGGCCAAGGTGGTGACGGGCGTGGGCGACCACCGTGTGGACCACCGTGGATCTTCGAGGTCGACCCACCACAGGGTGCCGTCGGCGTCGACCAGGCCACCCTGGGCTCGTTGGCCGGGGGCGGTGGCCCCGGCCGCCACCAGGAGGCGCCAGCCGTGGGCGAGGGCCAATCCGTTCTCGTTGTGGCGGTTGGTGCGTGGGGCCACACCCGTCATCGGGGAGGCCTGGTCGGGGAAGGGTTGAGACAACGGCGAGCGGTACATGACCCCAGAGGTCGTCGGTCGGGTGAAGGCGTGGCGACGGATCTCCACGGGCACCCATCCGACCGGCTCTGACATGGCGGGGCGGACCAGCAGCATCGATCGACCCCGGCGCCGCCCGTCGGGGTCGTCTGGGAGTTGGGCACCAACGATGACCTGGGCACTGCCTTGGAGTGCGGCTCGTGTTTGTTCCTCACGCGTGACCCGGTCGGGTGCGTCGATCACCACGGTCTCCAGGCCACCAACTCGGGTCTGATCGGTCACTGCGGCCCAAGTGGTGAGCACGTGGGCCTGGGTCAACTCGGCACGGGTCAGCTCGGAAGGGTCGGGCTCGGCTCTTAGTGCGGCCAGTGCCGGGGCGTGGTCGAGGTCGGCCCGGACCGGGCAGCGGGTGGCCACCTGGGCCCCCTGGAGCGGCACATCGAGGACCGTCACCCCAGGGTGGGGGGTGGGGGTGCCGTAGTGCATGACCCGAAGGTACCGCCGTGCGGTGACAGGCTGTTGTCCCGTGCCTCCAAAATGGGTCCTATCGGATAGGTCCAGTCGTCGTCGCGACCAGGTGATCAGACCGAGGCTCCGCCTCGGTTTAGCCATGCCGTGCTTATGGGTCGGCTCGCCGATCTGCTCGACTCCTACGCTCGAAACGTGGAACTGATGATCAGAGTCGATGGGCGAGCCGTGGCGAATTTCAACAACATCCCCTGTGGGTGGCAACGGACCGGCGGCGCCTTGCCCCGATTGGCCGGCCCGTGCCCGGGAACGCCCAGTGCGTTGTTCGATCTGGCTGGGAACCCATGAGCAGGCCCATCCGCTTCGGAGTGGCGGCTCACGCCGTGGACGGTGCCGACACGTGGCGTGCGCTGGCCCGGCGGGTAGAGAGCCAGGGCTACGCCACCCTCCTGTTGCCCGATCACACCAACCCGCAGCTGTCGCCGATCCCGGCGTTGGTGGCGGCGGCCGCGGTGACCACCACCTTGCGGGTGGGGACCCAGGTGCTGTGCAACGACCTTCGCAACCCAACGATGACAGCCAAGGAGGTGGCCACCCTCGACGTCCTCACCGGGGGGCGGGCCGACTGGGGTATGGGGGCGGGATGGTTGCCGTCGGATTACGAGGCCACCGGCATCGCCTTCGATCCGCCTGGGGTCAGGGTCCGGCGTCTTCAGGAGTCGGTGATGTTGATCAAGGCTCTGTTCTCCGGCGACGAAGTGTCACATCGAGGCGAGTTCTACCGGGTGGATGGTCTGCGCGCGACCCCGGCCCCGGTGCAGGCCCCGCACCCGCCGCTCCTCATCGGCGCTGCCCAGCGACGCTTGTTGACGTGGGCCGGCAAGGTGGCCGACATCGTGTCGGTGGCACCGTCGTGGGAGTCCCGGCGTATCGGTGACATCCCGGCGTCGGTGTCGATCGTCGAGGGCATGGATCGTCAGATCGGCTGGGTTCGGGCCGGGGCTGAGTCGGTGGGGCGTCGCTTCGAAGACATCGAGTTGAGCGTGACGGCCATGCCGGTGACCGTGACCCCAGGTGCGGCCACCATGGAGGACTTCGGTCGAGCCGGCGCCCCGCACGGGATCTCACCGCAGGATTCGGTGGATGCTCCCTACCTGCTGGTGGGGTCGGTGGATCAGATCGCCGAGACTGTGCGCCAGCGTCACCAACGTTGGGGTGTGTCCAACTGGGTGGTACCGGTCGAGGTGGCCGACGCGTTCGCCCCGGTGGTGGAGCGGGTCCTGAGTGGAACCTAGGAACCGGAGCGGAATGGTCCGGTCGTCGTCGCTTCCGGGCTGATCAGACCGAGGCCCTGTCGGTGGGTTCGGTGGTACCGGCCAACGCGGCGAGGACGTCGGTCGCATCGGGTGCGGTCATGTCCACCACCGCCGAAACCGGGCCATCTACTCCCGAGGATTGCTTGAGAGCCTTGGCTCCCGGGGTGGAACCGGCCGGTAGGTCGGTGGTGAGGAGCACGACCGACAGCTCGGTTGCCGAGTGGAGCACCGCGGCTTGGCCCAAGGATCGCCACAGCACGTCGGAGCGCCGCAGCCCGTTGCGCGAGGTGGTCAGTCCCCCCGAAACCAGAAAGGCCCACTGGTTGTCGTGGACATCTGACGCGACCAGGTCGACTTCCACCCCGGTCCCGCGGGGCCTGGCCTTGGCGGTCACCTGGGTGAACCCGGCCTGTTCGACCATGATCCGGGCGATATCTCGAACCTGGAGACCGGCTCTTATGGCGGTTGCGACGTCGACTGGGCTTCCGTTCGTGTCGGCCTGGAGGCCGGCGAGTTCCCCGAGTGGATCGACCTCGACCAGCCGTGAGCCGTCGCGGCGGATCGGTGCCTCGATTCGACTGCCGGACGCGGCTGAGGTCGGGGTGGAGGGGTCGCCCTCGCGAGCCAGTCGGGAGTTGGCCAGGTCGATGTAGGAAGCGTCGGTGTCGAAACCGATGTAGTGGCGCCCGGATCGCACCGCTGCCAGCGCGCTGCTGCCCGACCCCATGAACGGATCGAGCACCACGTCTCCGCCGTAGGTGTAGAGGTCGATCAGCCGCTGGGGAAGTTCCACCGGGAAGGGGGCCGGGTGACCGACTCGGGTGGCGCTCTCGGTGGGTAGCTCCCACAGGTCGGTGGTAGCCTCCATGAACTCATCTCTCGAGATGGTGATGGTCGACGGCAAGCCGGCTTGTTGGCGGCGACGGGGATCTTGGGCACGGTCGAACCGCCCCTTGCTGGCGATGACGATGCGTTCGGTGACGTCGCGCAGCACCGGGTTGGACGGTCTCTGGAAGGTCCCCCAGGCACACGAGCCGCCGGCGGCGCGGCCCTTCCACCAGATCACCTCGCCCCTCAGGAGCAGGCCGAGGTCTTGGAGGATGGCGGTGACATCTCCCGAGAGTGAACGGTAGGGGCGACGACCAAGGTTGGCCACGTTCACCGCTATGCGACCACCCGGTTCCAGCACCCGGCGGCACTCGGCGAAGACGTCGTAGAGGAGCTCCAGGTATTCGAAGTAGGTGGCAGGGACCCCGTTGTGGCCGAGGCTCTGCTCGTACTGTTTGCCGGCGAAATAGGGCGGTGATGTGACCACCAGGGCCACCGAGTTGTCGGGGACCATGGTCATGGATCGGGCGTCGTGGTGGTGAATCACGTCGATCTGGCCCGGCGGGTTGACGGTGTCGTCGTCTGAGATCTCGGGGCTGATGAAGCGGTCGTAGAAGGCCCGGGCGTCGTGGCTCTCTCGTCGGCCGGACCCGAACTCGGCGGTTGCCGTGGGCCGACGGGTTCTGGGCCCAGTTCCGTTCGAGGTCTGTGGTCGGGCCGGAGTCACCGCTGAACCTCGGGTTGGGTCCTTGTGGTCTCTGCTAGCGCTGGGAGCCGGTCGAGGTATTCCTCTAGGGCGCGGGTGATCAGGAGGTTGGCCGAAACCGTCCGCTCCCGAGCTTCCTGGTGCAGGCGCTGGTGTAGCGACTCGGGAAGTCGTACTGCGGTTGGAATTCGCGGTTCGGAATAGGAGCGCGGGCGGGCCATCTGAGGACCATAACGGGGGGCAGTGACGATTCATGGGTTTTCGCGCGTTAGTACGCGCGAAAACCGTTGGGATCGGGTCCCCGAGCCGAGTGATCGCTCAGGACCCGAGCGGATCGGTCCAGTCGTCGCCGCGACCAGGTAGATCAGACCGACGTTTCGCCTCGGTTCAACCATGCCGTGTTCATGGGGCGGCTCACCTACCCGCTCGCCTCCATGGATTCAGCCGAATCATTGCTCAGGTTCCTACCTAGCGAACCGCGACCAACACACAGGGTGGCGGAGCGGCCCGTTATCGGCGGTCTGGCTGAGATACTGAAGTTCTTTTCCTTGACAATGATCCTGTGACCACGCACGGTGGCCCAAAGGCTCCGTGCTCGGGGCCTGTGCTGAGTGATGGGGACAAGTGCCTGGGCAGCAAGTCCAGGTTCCAATGAAAAGGGGATATATGTCACCACGTCGTCTGTTCGCCGCCCTGGCTGTGCTGGCCGCTTCGCTGGTGCTAGCTACGCCAGCTACGCCAGCTCACGCTGCCGCCAAGGACCCGGTGGTGGTGGTACCGGGGTTCACCACCGGTCCTATCGCCGCGGTTGGGTATGTGCCGCTCGTCGAACGCCTGAGAAACGCGGGCTATGACGTGACCCTGCTCGTCTACCCCGACTACGGCCTGGGTGACATCAACGCCAATGCCCAACGGTTGGCCAACACCGTGGCCTCTGTCCGGGCCCGTACCGGAGCGGCCAAGGTCGACCTGGTCGCCCACTCCATGGGTGGCCTGGTCAGCCGGGCCTACGTGAAGAACCTGGGTGGTTCCTCCAACGTCGACTCGCTGATCATGATGGGCACCCCCAACTACGGCACCGACTTGGCCGTGGTGGCCAAGTTCCTCACCTTCGGAAGCTGCATTGGGATCACCGCCTGCAACCAGATGGCCCGTGGGTCGTCGTTCCTGAGCGCTCTCAATGCAGGTGACGACACCATCGGCAACGTGCGCTACACCTCCATCGCCACCAAGGTCGACGAGATCGTCTTCCCCTACTCGACGGCCTACCTGGCCAACGACGGCAACATCCGCAACGTGGCGGTGCAGGACCAGTGCTGGGCCCGCCTGCCGATGCACCTGGGTCTGATCCTGGATGGAACGGTGTTCGACGGAGTGAACGATGCCCTCAAGGGCAACTCCGTCTCCATGAACTGCTGGGCCTTGTAGGTCCGGCGGTGGCAGCCGGCTTCGGCCGGTTCCCCCCCTGCTGCTGAGCAGGTGACACACGAAGGCCCGGTCCCCAGGACCGGGCCTTCGTAGTTCGTGCAAGCACTGGGCCGCAGCGGCGACAGTCCGGCTGCTACCAGTACTCCTCGTAGTGGATGTTGCCGCGCTGGTTGCGATGATCGAGGGTGAAGCCTCGGTCCACCAGGAGCTGGACCACACCGGTGGTCTCGGGGAAGGTGACCTGGCCGTCGGCCTCGGTCGGCAGGCCGATCATGGCCGGGTTGCCGCACAAGAACACATGGGTGGTGGCCGGGTCGAGGGCCACGCCGTGCTCGGTGACGAAGAGGTCTTCGGTGATCAGGTCCTGGATGTAGCGCTTGGGTACGTCGGCTTCCCTGGTGGGGAGCGGAACGTAGCGGTAATTGGGGTAGCGGTTCTCGAGCTCGCGGTGCTTGTCGAGGTATCCGAGGTCGGCCCATTGGCGCACCGTCACCGCCGAGACGATCGGGCCGTGGTGGCCCTTGCGGAGCAGCTCGGTGACCATGGCGTTGTGGGGGGCTTCTCCAGTTCCGGTGGAAAGGAGGATCACGGTTCCGGCCGGGTCGGTAACCGGAGCCAGGGTGTATCGGCCTGCAACCTTCGGGCCCAGGTAGATGCGGTCGCCGGGCTTCTTGAGGGCGAGCCTGGGGGTGAGGCCGGGCACGTTGTCGGGCGTGGGTGGCACCAAGACGATGTAGAACTCGAGCTCGTCGGCCCGGCTGTCGTCAGCCAGGTATCGGTGGTCGTCGAAGATGCGGCACGAGATCGAATACGACCGCCGGATCAGCTTGTCGAAGCGGGCATCCAGATCGGGGTCGACGGCGTCGTCCACCCGCTCTTCCCAATAGCCGAGGCCGAGCGATGCGTACTGCCCGGGGAGGTGGCTCACGGACCCGTGATCGGGCTTCACCCGCAACACCCACAGGTCTGAATGGGTGGGCTCGAAGTGGGTGATGGTGGCGTTGTAGTGCTCGGTGCGCAGTTCTTCGATCACCTCGGGGAACCCGCGGCGGCGTTCGGGTCGGACCAGCTCGGGCACGCTCACCTCGGGGAACGCGCCAGAGACGATCTCCCGGCCCACGCGCCAGCCGGGGGCGGTGGGCACGCCCTCTGGGGTTTCTTCCGGCTCGCCCAGGAACCAGACCCGGCCAGTGGCGAGAGCGGCGTCGCTAAGGCCGACCTCGGCGGTGGTGTGGGGCCGGCGTCCCGACGCGAAGACCACGTAGTCGAACTGGAGGTCTGGGGTGCGACGGTCATCGAAATCGGCCATGGGGTAGCCGTCCACCGACCGGATTGCGGTGGGCATAGACCGGTAGAGGAGGGTGGCCTGGCGCTCCAGTTCCAGGCGGTTCAGCAGGCTCTCGGCCACCGGTGACAGGCGTGACGGGTCCATGCCGCCGGCGGCCACGACCACGCCGCTGCCCTTGTCGACCAGGGTCACGGCCAACTCCACGGCATGGTCGGTGTGGCCGACCACCAACACGTCGGCGTCAGAGGGGTGATCGGGAAGGTGGTCGACGAGCACGCGCTCGCTGTCGACCACCGGCACCGGGGGCACCCAGTCCACCCGTGCCGTGCGTTCGGCGACCAGCACGGCCCGGGTGCGGTAGGTGCGCCGGGCGGTGGTGACCACCAAGACGTCGCCATCGGCGTCGATGGCCGAGACCTGCTCGCCGTAGCCCACGTCGAGGCGGTGAGGTCCCACCACATCGGGAAGGGCCAGGGCGGTCCCGGGTTCCAAGATGGTGACCCGCTGGACGCCGCACTCGCGAGCGAACACGGCGGCCGACAGTCCTCCGGCGTTGCCGCCCACGACCACCAGGTCGTGTTCGGCGCTCACAACGGGCCTCGGGGGTCGCAGGGAAGGGTGAGGAGAGCGTGCATGGGGCGAGAACCTACCGGGGAGGGACCGGTCTGGACCTGTTCGAAATTCTGACGCCGTTTCACGAACGTCACTGTTCACAGATTGCTACGGTGTGGCTGTGAGCAGTCGAGCCGAGCCCCGTCCATCAGCCCACACCGGTACCGCAGGTCGGTACCGGCCTTCGAGGGGCCTCACCCTCGGTGCCTTGCTCACGGTGTCCTCGCTGTTGGCCCTCGGTGCCTGCTCTTCTGATCCATCGGGGCCGGCGGCGACCACTGCGGGAACCGAGCCGGAGGCGACCGCTCCCAGCGGATCGGGACCGGCCGGCTCGAGAACGCCGCCCGAACAGTTCTCGGGCTCGCTGGAAGAGTTCTACGAGGTGCCCGACCCGCTGGTGGAAGGTGATCCGGGTCAGCTCATCCGGGTCCAGGACCTGGGGGAGTCAGATGGTTACCGCCACCTGAGGGTCATGTACCACTCCCGCGACGCACAGGACCAGGACCGGGCCGTCACCGGAATCGTCAGCTATCCCCAGAACCCTGCCCCCGAGGGTGGCTGGCCCGTCGTTGCCACCGCCCACGGGACCACCGGCTTGGGCACGAAGTGTGCTCCGAGCCGAACGGCCAGCGCCGCGCCCGATTACGGCATCGAAGGGGTTCGGGTGATGACCGACTACATCGGCATGGGACCGGTGGGTGAGGTTCACTCGTACCTGTCGGGCCTGAGCGAAGGCCGGTCGGTGATCGACTCGGTTCGAGCAGCCCGCCTGTTGCCCGAAGCTTCGGCCGGAGATCGTTGGGTTGTGGTCGGTCACTCTCAGGGGGGACATGCCGCGCTGTTCACCCACGAACTCGCCGAGGAGTACGCCCCTGAGCTCGATCACCTCGGCAGCGTGGTCAGCGCCCCCGCGGCCGTCCTGGACAAGCGGTTCGGACCCGATGACGAGGTCGTGCCCCGGATGGTCGCTCTCATGGGCCTCTACGGAATCGCCCAGGACCATCCCGAACTGGACCCCGACGACTATGCCGGAGATCAACTCCGAGCCAATGACCAGGTGGTGACCACCGGGTGTACCCAGGACGTGATCGATGCCTTCGTCACCATCCCGCCCGATCAGCTCTACAAGCTGAACCCCATGGATGACCCCGGGGCACGGGCCGTGGTCATGGCCAACGACCCCGCCACGGTCGCCACCGATGTGCCCATGTTGCTCCTCTACGGCGATCTCGACTGGTGGGTCGTGCCCGAGCGGGTGAAGTACCTGTTCGGACAGCTCTGCGACGGTGGGCAGAAGACCGAACTGGTCGAGGTGGTGGGGGCTGACCACGGCAACCTCTTGGCCAAGGCGGACCAGACCGTGACCTCCTGGCTGGACGACCGACTCCAAGGTGCGAACGCGACCGACTCCTGTCCGGACGCGGCCTGACCGTGGTCCCGCGGCGGTGAGGTGCGTCCACCGGCGACTGCCGATCCACGACCGGTCGCCGAGCCCGGCCTTGCGGGCGAAGTTGCGGGTCGAGGAAGGGCGCAGCCCGGTTGCGGACCAGACTGGAGTCGGTCATGTCGGCCCCGCTGGCCCGACGGTCCTAGGAGTGTGAATGCCCGCTGACACCGATGAGACCCTGACCGCACCTGAGGCCGAGGTGGAACGTCTGCCTCGAGGTCGGCACAGCCTGAGCCGCGAGGAGGTCGCGGAGCGACAGAGGAACAGGATCCTCATGGGTTTGGTCGACACCATGGCCGAGAAGGGCTTCGTGCCGACCACCGTCGCCGACGTGATCAAGGCCGCCGGTGTGTCGCGCGAGACCTTCTACCAGCTGTTCACCTCCAAGCAAGATGCCTTCATGGCTGCCTTTGACGCCGCGGCCGAGCTGGCGGTTGGAACCATGGGCGTCGATCCCGCGATGCCGGACACCCGGAGCGGCGAGCCGAACGTGGCCGGGTCAGATCACGACATCCGCCTGAAGGTGTTTGCGATGGCTTTGCAGCGCTACCTCACCAACCTGGTGGAGAACCCGGCCTTGGCCCGCATGTTCCTCATCGAGGTCTATGCCGCCGGCCCCGAGGCGCTGGAGCGAAGGCTCCAGTTCCAGGGTCGGCTGGTGGATCGCATGGTCGGAGACCTGGGGTTGGGTGAATCCAACCGGTTCGCGTGTGAACTGACGGTGGCGGCCACCGCGGCCATGGTCACCCCCCTGTTGGTTGCCGGAGACCTGGGGGCCATCGAGTCGCTCGGCCCTCGACTGGTCGAAGCTCTAGACCGCCTGGTGGTCTGGCCGGCCTGATTTTCTGACTCCGCCGAAAGGCAGAGCCTTCCGGCGGAGTTGGGTCGCCGGTCTGCCGGCCGAACACCAATGGCGGCTGCTCAGAGCCGGATCCGCCTGGCGGACCATGCCCAGGGTCAGGTCTCCAGGCCCCTTTGGTGGGCGGCTATGTGGGCGGCGGCCGCGGCGGCGGTGGTGGGCCCGTAGGTCGGGGCCGGGCCGAGTGCCATTCGGACCTGTCTCAGCTCGGCGTCGTCCACCACACACCGCCCGGGTTTGGGTTCGATGCCATACAGGGCCGCCGAGGTGAGACCAAAGATCTTGGCCTTCAGGTCGGGCGTGAGCTCTGGGTATCCATGTCGTTCTTGTAACTCGGCTGAGATCTGGAAGGTGCGCATGGCCTGGATCTGATCCTGGGGGGTGCCGAACCAGATCGAGTCTGTCCCCCACACCACCCGGTCCGGGCCGAGGTGTTTGAGCAGCTTGCCCAACACGTGCGCGGCCTCGGTCGGGTTCCCCATGAGGAACCACCAGGTACCTCCCAGCTCGGCGTACACGTTCGAGTTTGGCTCCACGCCCGCCACCTCCAGGCTGCGGATCAAGCGATCTACGCCCTGGGGGGCGGGATCGGCGGGATCATAGGGACCGACCCCGGCGCCCGGCTCGAAGCCCGAGTGGTACACCACGAAGGAGATGTCGGGGTTGCGGGCTGCGGCTGGGCCGATGTCGGCAGGATCGGCCAGTGCGGGGCTGGACCCCACGATTCCCGACAAGCCCTTGTGCGTGCAGATGATCGGCGGCCCGATCTCGCGGACGTGGTCGATGAACCGCTGTCCGATCTGAGGTCGGTTGGGGTCGTGATCGTCGAAGTAGAAGTGCGAGTCCAGCGGGGTCATCGTGTAGATCTTCCACGTAGCCAACTCGTAGTCGGCCCGCAACTCGGTCATGCCCGACAACGCGACCTCGATGGGTCCGCGGTGGGGATATGCACCACCGTGCATCAGCACCCGACCGTCGCAGCCGATGCGGGTGGCCAGATCCGCAGCCCGGGCCATCTCCGAGGCCGGGAGCGCCCCTTCCACGGCACTGGGCAGGGCCGAGAGGATGGCCATGGACGTGTCGGAGCGCACGAACATCTCCACGAAGTACGCCGACACCGTGAAGCACGTGGTCGGGTCGCCCTCAGCGATGCCCTCGGGGCAGCCGGCCTGGGGGAAGGCCCTGGTCCATCGGCCGTCGAGGGGGTCGATGTCGGCGTTCACGTAGTGGGACTGGACGTCGCAGATGAACTCGTCGCCGCTCAACTCGTGTTCGGCTCGCTCCTCGTCGAGGGTGGCCTCCGGGCTCACCTCGAAGGTGCCACCCGGTGAGGTACCTCTCGATCGCGCTTCCTCGTTGGAGCATGCGGCCAGGGTGAAGAGGGTGGCCGCGGCTCCGGACGCACCGAGCAGGAACCGGCGTCGGCTGACACCGAGCTTGCGGGCGTGGTCGTCGGCGAGGGCGTGGGTACGGCGGATCGACTCCCGTAGCAACGGGGAATGTGGGACCGGTAGGAACTCACCGTTGGAAACCGGTCCGTACTTGATGGGTAGCCACTGATCGTCGTTCACGGTGAGCCTTCCGGTGGTTCGGGACTGCCAAGACGTGGTTCGGGACGGTGCCGCGGCGGGTGGGGAGAGCCCAAGGGTGGAGCGGCCGGCGCGGAGGAGAGGCCACCCATCATTGTTGGAAATGCCCCCGGAGCGCGGTGAGGGACAAGACTGGGGCCCGGTCGTGTCAACCGAACGCGTCGTTGGCACGTCTCCAGAGCAGATGCCTGCACCGACCCGACTTCCAGAGGGCTTCGACGCCTCCTTCGATGCGCTGTTCGCACGCGCCTATCGGGTGGCTCGTCGGATCCTGGGCGACTCGGCAGCGGCCGAGGATGTGGCCGCCGAGGCCATGGCTCGCGCCTATGCCCATTGGGCCAAGATCGCCGATCAACCATGGCGTGAGGGGTGGGTGGTCCGGGTGGCAAGCAACTTGGCCCTCGATGTCGTTCGCAAGGAAGCCCGGGTCTCCAACGTCGAGATCGAGAGGGTGGTCGAAGACGACGATGTGGCCGTGCGGGTGACGCTGTCCGAAGCCCTTTCTCGCCTGCCCCGCCGGCAACGGGAGGTGGTGGTGCTTCGCCACCTCGGCGGCCTGTCAGAGGCCGAGTGTGCCGATGCGTTGAGTGTGTCAACCGGGGCGGTCAAGACCCACCTGCATCGCGGTCTTGCCGCTCTGCGGGTTCGGCTCGGTCCGGTGATGAGCGCCGAGGGGGTGAGCGCCAATGGTTGATGACCAGTGGCCGGTCGCCACCTCCCGAGAAGAGATGTTGGCCCGGGTGGCGGCGCGGGGCCGTAGGATCCGAGCCACTCGCGGTGCCCTCAACGCGGTGGCGGTGTTGGCGGCCATCGGTGTGTCCAGCATCGGGGTCGGCGCTGTCGTCCAGAGGGTTTCCGACGGTACCTCCGGCACCGAGGTCGATGGAGTGGCCACCGGTCCCCAGCGCCCCGAGTTCCCCACCGACGCGGTTGGTGATCCCGATGTCGGTCCCCGCCCGACCGGCGTACCCGACGATGGTGTCGGTGAGAGCACCGGTTCGGAATCGGCTGGTTCTGGGCGGACCACCACGACCAGACCGGGGTCGTCCACCAGTGGGACCACGGCGCAGTCCACGGCGCAGTCCACGACGCCTCAGACTGGCTCGAGTTCTTCGTCCACCACCTCGACCACCCCAGGTACCACGGTGACGACGACAGTCGTGGTCACCACGACCACTGTCCCCACCGACCCCACCGGCCCTTCCGACGGTGCCACCCCCAGACCTGCGGTCGGCAACCCGAAGGCCAGGACCAGCGGACTGCCGACCAACCAGAGCATCTGCGCCGGTGAGAACGACTCGGTGGTCGTGGTCGAGATCATGGGCGCAGACTTCGCCACCCTCAGCTGGACCCAGGGCAGCGAGACCACGATGGTCCCAATGGAACGTGACGGAACCAGCTGGTGGGCTCCCATCGGCGCTGTCGACGGCCAGGTCAGCGGAGCTCCCATCATCGTGAGCATCGAGGCTCAGGGGATGGGCGGCACCGCACACGAGACCGCGGTGTTCGACGTGGTGGAGTGCACCCCCCAACCCCGGGCCTGATCCGCGCCTCTGCCGCATCCGTCTTGACCTGAGCAGGTCCGGTTGCCGGCTTGGGTCGGCTCGCAGTTCCGCTCGCTTTGTTACCGGTCACGTTGGCGCGAGGCGCCGACGACCCTAGGGTGCAGGTCGATCGTCTTGTGCGAGCGTCGACGGCCTGGGTCCGGGCCGTGGCCGTCCCGGACCCGAACCCATCTGAGGCTGAACGTTGCCTGCTGTCGAAGTGAACTCGATCGACGCCGACCACGGCATCGACGAAGTGGTCTTGGCCCGTCGGTGGGCGATCCTGGCGGTGCTGTGCACCAGCTTGATGATCGTCATCATCGGCAACACCAGCCTGAACGTGGCCATCCCAACCTTGGCCCGGGATCTGGGCGCGTCCACCAGTCAGCTGGCGTGGATGGTCGACGCCTACTCGTTGGTGTTCGCCGGCCTGCTGTTCACCGCGGGGACGCTGGGGGATCGCTACGGTCGCAAGGGGGCGCTGCTGTCGGGTCTGGCCGTCTTCCTGGTCGGCACAACGGTGGCCGCCGTCGGCGACTCGGCTGGTCAGGTGATCGCCGCCCGAGCGGTGATGGGCGTGGCTGCCGCCTTCGTGATGCCCTCTACCCTGTCGATCCTCACCAACGTGTTCCCCGCCCACGAGCGGCCTCGGGCCATCGCCATCTGGGCCGGCATCTCCGGTGGTGGGGCGGCGATAGGGCCGATCGCGTCGGGGTACCTGTTGGAGCACTTCTGGTGGGGCTCGGTGTTCTTGGTGAACATCCCGGTCATTCTGGTGGCGTTGGTGGCGGTCACCGTGTTGGTGCCGACCTCGAAGGACCCCAACGAGCAGCCACTCGACGTTCCTGGTGCGGCCCTGTCCATCGTGGCGTTGGGGTCGCTGGTGTACGGGATCATCGAGGGTCCTCATCACGGGTGGGCATCGCCGGCGTCGCTGCTCACCTTCGGGGTGGCGGTGGTGGCCATGGTCGCCTTCTTGGTGGTGGAGTCCCGGGTGGCGCACCCGATGCTGGACCTCAAGTTGTTCGGTGACCGTCGCTTCAGCGTGGCTTCTGCCGGGATCACCCTGACGTTCTTCGCCATGTTCGGCACCTTCTTCTTGGTGGCTCAGTACTTCCAGATGGTGTTGGGCTACTCGCCGCTCAAGTCGGGGATGCTCCAGTTGCCCATGGCCATCGTGATGATGAGCCTGGCACCGCAGGTCCCCAAGCTGGTCGCTCGCTTCGGCACCCATCGGGTGGTCCCGGTCGGGCTGACCTCGACGGCGCTCGGCCTTTTCGTGTTCTCTCAGATGACGGTGAGCTCACCGCTGTGGTCGATCTACCTGTCGGTGGTGCCTTTGGCGTCGGGCATGGCCCTGACCATGACCCCCTTGACCACGCTGATCATGTCGTCGGTGCCGCTCCACCGAGCCGGGGTCGGTTCGGCCATGAACGACACCACCCGAGAGCTCGGCGGTGCCCTCGGTGTGGCGGTGCTGGGTTCGGTGGTCTCATCGGTGTACGTGGACCGGTTGGCCCCCGTCACCGCTGGCCTTCCCGAACAACTGCGATCGGTGGCCGACTCAGGTCTGGGCGGCGCTCTCGGGGTGGCCGCCCGCATGGGGCCGGCGGGTGTGGAACTGGCCGATGCCGCTCGCCAGGCCTTCGTGGACGGGATGAGCACGGCCGCCATGGCCGGCGGTGTGGCCGTTCTGATCGCGGCGGGGGTGGCGGCTCGCCTGTTGCCCCGCGGCGGCTTCCTGCCCGCGGGCGCCCATGCCGGTGATCAGGGTGCGGCCGGCGATGTGGTCGACGAGGGTCAGCACACCACCTCACCGGTCCTCGACTGACCCTGGGGTCAGCGGATGCCGATTGCACCTGGGGGGATGACGCCTAGACGGCCGGCCTCGAAGTCCTCGAAGGCCTGGACCAGTTCGGCGCGGGTGTTCATCACGAACGGTCCGTGCTGGGCCACCGGTTCGCCGATCCGTTGGCCGCCCAGCACCAAGACGTCGAAGGCGTCGGTCCGTGAGTCGGGGCTGGGTGAGCCTCCCAACGTCAACACGTTGCCCGGGCCGGTCACGGCCAGTTGGCCCGAGGACAGCGGCCGCTGGTCGGTTCCGACCGTGCCGGCGCCGCTCAGCCCGTACACGAGCCCGTTCCAGTCCTGGTTCCAGGGCAGGTCGACCTGGGCACCGGGGGCGATGGTGAGGTGTTGCATGGTGATGGGGGTATGGGTCGAACCCGGTCCAGCGTGGCCGTCGACGTCTCCGGCGATGACCCTGATCAGTGCCCCGCCGTCAGGCGAGGCGAGCAGGGTCACGTCACCGGGTTCGAGCCCCTGGTATCGGGGTTCGATCATCTTGTCGGCGGCGGGAAGGTTCACCCACAGTTGGAGGCCGTGGAAGAGGCCGCCGGAGGCCACCAGCGCTTCTGGTGGGGTTTCGATGTGGAGGATGCCGCGCCCGGCGGTCATCCACTGGGTGGCTCCGTTGGCGATGACACCGCCGCCGCCATGGGAGTCCTGGTGGAGGAAGGTGCCGTCGATCATGTAGGTGACGGTCTCGAAGCCGCGATGGGGGTGCCACGGGGTGCCCTTGGGTTCGCCGGGGGCGTATTCGACCTCGCCCATCTGGTCCATGTGGATGAACGGGTCGAGGTCGGCGTGGGAGACACCGGCGAAGGCGCGGTACACCGGGAAGCCTTCGCCTTCGAAGCCCTTGGGGGCGGTGGTGACCGACCGGATCGGTCGTGGAACCGAGGTGGCAGGGTCTGGAGTGCTCAGGCGGGGTAGGGCCAGGATGTTGTCGGTGGTTACGGCGGGCATGGGGGCCTCCTTCGTGACGACCCTCATGGTCGTCCGTTCTTGTTGACATGTCAACTACTTTGGGAGGCGTTCGATTCCCGTCCTGGGCAATGTCGGCTTTCGAACCGGTCAGTGCCGTTCCAGCCAGATGACCGAAAGAGGTGGAAGCGTGAGTTCGGTCGAGGTCGGTTGACCGTGACGGCCCTCGCCATCGGCGGATGCTGACCCCAGGTTGCCCATGCCCGACCCGCCGTAGTGGGTGGAGTCGGTGTTGAGGACCTCCTGCCACGGCCCCGCTATCGGTAGGCCGATCCGGTAGTGGTGGCGGGGAACCGGGGACAGGTTGGCCACGCACACCATCGGTGGCTCACCGCTGCGGCCGGCGCCGCGCCAGAACGCGGCCACGTTCTGGTCGGGATCGTCTCCCACCAGCCAGGCGAACGTGGACGGGTCGGCATCGCTGGCCCACAACGAAGGGCGGGATCGGTACAGGCGGTTCAGGTCCCGTACCAGGTCTTGGACACCCTGATGGCCGGGGTCGGCCAGCAAGTGCCAGTCCAGGGACCGGTCGTGATCCCACTCGGCCTCCTGGGCCAGCTCACCTCCCATGAACAGCAGCTTCTTGCCCGGATGCGCCCACATCCAGCCGTACAGGGCCCGGACGTTGGCCAGTTGCTGCCAGCGGTCGCCGGGCATTCGGGTGAGGATCGAACCCTTCTCGTGGACGACCTCGTCGTGGGACAGCGGGAGCACGAACCGCTCGGTCGAGGCGTAGTGGAGGGGAAAGGTGAGGTCGTGGTGGTGGTGACGGCGGTGGACCGGTTCGTGACCGAAGTAGCCGAGGGTGTCGTGCATCCATCCCATGTTCCACTTGGCCCCGAAGCCGAGCCCGTCCCGGTCGGTTGCGCCGGTGACACGAGGCCACGCCGTTGACTCCTCGGCCACCGTGATCACGCCGGGGTGGTGGTCGTGGACCATGTCGTTCAGCTCTCGCAACAGCGAAACTGCTTCCAGGTTCTCTCGTCCTCCGTAAGGGTTGGGAAGCCAATGGCCCGGGGGACGTGAGAAGTCGAGGTACAGCAGCGAGGCCACCGCGTCGACGCGTAGGCCGTCCACGTGGAACTGCTCGATCCAGTGGCGGGCGCTGGACAGCAGGAAGC
>WBZL01000794.1_pt1 | contig 34884 bp, 25 predicted proteins | sample 5204291 | NCBI WGS metagenome assembly WBZL01 (sample SAMN12344345, study PRJNA552823) | activated sludge metagenome | biome: Activated sludge suspended growth; feature: Nitrification reactor; material: Wastewater; isolation source: activated sludge from nitrification reactor of wastewater...
AAGCGAATGGATGCTTGAATATCGCAACCCCAGGGTTCAGCGCATTTCTTTTTATGTACCCCAGCCCCATCGTGCAACCCAGCCATTTCAAGCCGTCAGAACCGGTACGCTGTATCCATTTTATACGCGCTCTGTTCCTTCGCGGCACTTTGTTTTTAAGCTACAGCTCCCATACGATACGCAGCAGACTGTCTACCTTCAGCTACAAGGTGATGCGTCACTATCTGTTTCCCTGGCCTTGTGGCCGCCAGAACTGTTTCTACAGGAGAGTACCAGAGACCTGTTCATAATCGGGTTTATGGCCGGTATTTATTTTGTGATAACAGCTTCAACCCTGTTTGCCTGGTCTTTTTTAAGGGAAAAAAGCTATCTTTATTATGTGATGTTTGGCTTTGCCTTAATCATGTTCCAGGCATCGTATAACGGGACAGGCAGCCAATACCTTTGGCCCAATCAGCCCTGGCTCAACCGCTATATGCTTCCTTTTGCCGTGGAAGGGTTAATTATTTTCCCTCTATTGTTTGGCACAGCTTTTTTGCAAACAAAGACACAATTACCCCGGCTGCACAAGCTTCTGAAATCGCTACTCTATTTGGCGGGATTTTTGTTGCTGGAAATCTTTTTTGTTTCTTATCGGTCTATTAGCTTGCAGCTATCAGCTTTGCTTGTGATCAGCTATCTTGCGCTGATTCTGGCTGTGTTTTCTGCTTGGCGTCAAGGCTATAAACCGGCACGGTATTTTCTGCTGGCCTGGGGAGCAGCATCGGTGACGATGAGCCTGACAACTGCCTCACTTGCTGGTTTGCTCCCATTCAACATTCTAACCCAACAAAGTAGCAGACCCAGCTCTGCGCTTTTGTTTGTCTTGCTTCCACTTGCTTTAGCAGACCAAATCAATCTTGCCCGCCGCGAGCGTGCCGAGGCCCTGGCTGCGGCTTTACATGCTTCCAATGAAAATGATCGGTTAACCAGGGAGCAGAATGTTTTCCTGGAACAGCAAGTTGCGCTGCGAACAGGGGAATTACTTGTGGCGAAGGAACATGCTGAAAAAGCACAGAAAGCTGCGGAAGCTGCCAACCGGGCGAAAGGTCGCTTTTTGGCAAATATGAGCCATGAGTTGCGTACCCCCCTTAATGCTATTTTGGGCTATACCCAAATCTTTCACCGGCAGCCTCCGACGAGTCAATCGTTGGCTATTGTAGAGCAAAGTGGTCAACACTTGTTGATGCTTATTGAGGATTTGCTTGATTTAGCCAAAATTGACGCGAACAGGCTGGTTTTGCAGCCGACAATAACTGATTTGCCGAATCTATTGCAAACGGTGACGGCGATTATACGGCCGTTTGCCGAGCAAAAAGGATTGACATTTAAGACAGAGTTATCGGAGTCCTTGCCTCTTTATGTAACAGCAGATGCCAAGCGATTGCGACAGATTCTGCTCAATCTGCTAGATAATGCTGTTAAATTCACCGAGGTGGGCCATGTCACATTATCTGTGGTGGTGCGGCAGCGATATTGGCAAGGCGTGGCCTTGCGAGTTACGGTTGAGGATAGCGGTATTGGCATTGCTGCAGCAGATATGGACAAAATTCAGACGCCGTTTTATCGCACGGAGCAGGCGGAACAGCAAGCTAACGGTACTGGTTTGGGCCTGGCCTTGACGCAGAAGCTCTTGGCATTGATGGGAAGCAGTCTGGTTGTTGAGAGCGTGGAGGGGGTGGGGACGGTTTGTTGGTTTGATATTGAGCTTGCTGTGAGTGATGGCGAGGATCGAGGGGGGAAACGGCCGTTAATTCAAGCCATCGCCCAAACCAACGCTGTTGCCCATCCACCTCACCTGCTCATCGTAGACGACAAATGGGAAAACCGCGCCTTCCTGGTTGACCTGCTCCAGCCGCTGGGGTTTGTGTTGTCGGAAGCGGAAAACGGCCGTTCTGCCCTCGACTGGCTCGCTCACCATCAGCCCGACCTCATCCTCACCGATCTTGTCATGCCCCAAATGGACGGCTTCACCTTTATTGAGCGGCTGCGCCAGCAAGAAGCGTTTGCCACGTTGCCCGTTATTGCCATCTCAGCCTCAACGCTGGATAAGCCGGACGCTTCTCTGGCAATTGATGGCTTTTTGCTCAAACCATTTCAAGCCGAAAAGCTGTTTGATCTCCTGCAAACCCTGCTCAAGCTGGAGTGGGTCTATGAGCAGCCCGTAGTAATCACCCCTACCGCTCTAAAGCTGCCCGCTCCCGAACAGATCGGCCAGCTTCAGCGGCTGTTGGCCGATGGTGATGTTGCTGCCGCCGAAGCCTATGTGAACCAACTCGCTCACGAATATCCGACATTTAGCAGCAACGTTTTAGGACAGTTGCAGTCATTTCAATTACGGCCGTTGCGCCGCTGGCTGCAAACCCTTGTTTAACTTACATAGCTAACGAACACAAGACCTCAGGAATGAGGATTAAATAAGTTACGCAAGAAGTTCAACTTCTTCTGAGAAATTGAACTTCTAAATGGGCAAGTTATTTAATTTCCATTCCTCAGGAGAAAAGATTTGTATTCGCTAGCCAACAAATTTGGAATGATGCCAAACAAGATTCTAATTGTTGATGATGCCCCCGCCAATTTAGCGATTCTTTTTAATCACCTTCGTCTGCTCAATTACCACGTCCTGGTAAGCGATAACGGCATTGACGCAGTTGAACAAGCCGCACGTATTGTACCCGATCTCATTTTGCTTGATGTACGAATGCAGGGCATGGATGGCTATGAAACGTGCCGCGCCCTAAAAGCCAATCAAGCCAGCGCATCTATTCCCATCCTCTTTCTTTCTGCCCTCACAGATACAGACGACCGTTTGAAGGGGTTTGAGGCTGGTGGCGTTGACTACATCACCAAACCTGTTGACGTTGAAGAAGTAGCGGCCCGGATAAAAACACACCTCCAAATAGCACATTTGCAGCGGCAGTTGGCCGTGGTCAATGAGCAGCTAGAGGAAAAGGTGGCGGCGCGAACGGCCGAATTGGAACTAGCCAACGCATCGCTACAAGCTGAAATTAAAGAGCGCTATCAACGCCAAAGGGAAAATGAGCAACTATTGACCTTGCTTCAGGAGCAAAATCAGCAATTAAGCTATTTCATGAGCTGGATGTTACAGTCACGTCCCAAAGCGCAAATCGAATTAACACAGCTTTTTAGCCAGCAGTTGCTTGATAATTTTGCCGTAATTGGTGATGGCTTACAGACTGCCATCACCATGCTTGAAGAGCAGGGGGAGGCAGATGAAGCACTGCTGAACCATCTGTTTGGAGTTGGCTTGCGCCATCACCAAATGCGGCTTTATTTGGACAAAATGGCGCATACAGGCAGAGTAGCGGAGCAAGGATTGCCAGATGCGACTTCACCATTGCTAGATCTGCTGACTGAGCGTGAGCGTGATGTTTTGACCTTGCTTTGTGATGGCTTGTCCAGCAACGAGATTGCGGAAAAGTTGGCTCTTTCCGATGTTACCGTGCGTTCCCACCGCACAAGCGTGATGCGGAAGCTCAAGATCAGCCATATTCCGGGGCTGGTCAAATTTGCCTTGCGGCATAATCTGACAGGGCTAGACTGATTTCGTTATGGGTGGAAACAATTTTCCCAACGGCCGTTTCTGGGCGTGACACGGCAACCGGCTTTGGCTCCACAGCGCGGGTCGCGTAGCCGTGTCGCCCTGGGAATAACCGGCAAACGGCGGCAAAAGAAGGCGTAGTTACAGCTCACCAAGAAGTGTGGGCAGGGAAGGTTAAACAAGGGTATACTTAAATTAAGGAGTCTTAGTGTGATCATAGAACGAGAAAAACGATAATCCCTATACCCACCAGCCTATGCACTATTCCAGGCGACAGTTGCGTTTATACCCGCGAAAAACCCAACCACATTTTACCTTATGGCTGCACATCGCCAGATGGGTTCGCCATATCCAACCCCAACAGTTCTGCGCCTTCAGAAATGCCCCCTTTGTGGGTTTGCTGGTTAAATTGAACCATTTTCTTCGTCATCCAAGCCATCATCGGCTTTAGCGGGGAATGGATCAACCGCATTTTGAGCTTGCCTTCCCAATAATGCTTGAAATATTGGTGGTGCCAGCGCCAGCGCAGCAGAGCGTAATAAGGTGCCAGCAGCCAATGCCCCTGCGAACGGCCGACAAACAGAATGTCGTTGATGTCCGACATGACCTGCGCTTCGGCATCGCTTACCCACGGAGTGTTGCCCCGGTTCAAATCCATATCGCACCACCCTTCCTGCTGTTTGGGTGGCTCATACCCCATTTCCAATGCCTTCGGCCACAGCGGCGTGCCGGGATAGGGCATGTAGACGCAAACGGAACAGCGCACCTTTTCGCTCATTTCCGACAGATTTTCAATGCACATAAACGTGTCGCGTCGTTCAGCGTCGCTTTCTTCGGGCAGCCCCACAATAAAGGAGCAATTGGCTTCAATGTGAGGCGCATATTTGACCAAATTGCCAATCCCCCACTCAATCTGCGTCGCTTTTTGATCCTTGGTCATGCGCTCCAGCACCGTTTGGTTGGCCGACTCGATGCCAATATTGACCCATTGGCAGCCCGTTTTTGCCATCCACTGCACAAATTCCGGCTTGAGCAACTGCACGCGCACCTGTCCGCTCCAGGGCAGCCCCACTTTTTCCACCAACTGCTGCATGGGCTTGATGCGGCCAAAGAGGTAATCATCGGCGTAATCAATGGCCTCAATCTGGTAATGTTCTTGCAGCCAGCCGATTTGGTTGAGAATAAATTCATCAGAATGCTGCCGCCAGGTGCGTTTCATCACAACTTCGTTGTAACAGAAACCGCAGCGGAACGGGCAGCCGCGTGAAATGTAAACGGGGATCGCCCGCGTGTAGGGGCCACTGGGAATGAGGTAGGCTTCGACACTTGGCAGTAAATCCCAGCGTGGGTAGTAGTCATCGAGGTCTTGGATAAACGGCCGTTCCCGGTAAAACAGCGGAAACCCATCCCCATCCCGCTTAAACGCCAACCCCGCCACCGCCGCCCAATTTTGCGGAATGCGCCCGGCCAGCATCAGCGCCAGCTCTTGCGCCGTCTCTTCCCCCTCATTCACCACGACAAAATCAACGTACTCTTCTTTGAGAACCTCAGTTGGCATGATGGTGGCGTGAACCCCGCCCCACACCACCGGGATGCCCAAGGCATGAACTTGCCGAGAGGCAGCAATGGTGGGGCGCAGTTGGGGGCCGGTGATGGTGCTAAAGCCAACGAATAACGGCCGTTCTTCCGCCACCAACGCCACAAACTCATCCACAAACACCTCTGTTTCATGAAATAGCCGACAGCGAAACCCCACCTTCTCCAAAGCGTCGGCTACATACATGATGCCAAAAGGCGGGTACATATCTCGATGATTGCGAAAATTAATGAGGAAAACCGTGTCGGAGGCGTTGGTTGGTTGCTGCGGCAAAAAATCAGGACGAATCTGGACATCATTTAGCGAAATCAAAGGGCCATTCATAGCTTTAACCACCTTTTTCAAACCTTCTTAGGGTTCGTTCGTTATTAACTTGGGAGTTAGAAGTTCAACTTCTCTCAGAAGTTGAACTTCTGGAACTGCGAAGTTATTTCTGATTGAACCCTTAGCAAATAATATAGCCTTTCTTTAACATTGACGAAAGAAATCCACAACGATCATCACTGATGGCTAATAATGTGTTAAGTCACCGGTTTGCTTAAGGTGGCGCACGGCAAACCGCATGGCCCAAAGCGAGAGGGGTAAAAGAACGGCCGTAAATCCCAACAGCACCACCACATCCAGCCACCGTTCAACCAGACTCTCCCCGCGCATCAATGCCCCGCGCAGCGCCCGCAGCGCATAGGTAAACGGCAATACTTGGGAGATAACCCGCAGCCAGGGGGGAAACAATTCAATCGGAAAAAAAACGCCGCTAAACACATAGGCCACCGAATTAATCAGCCAGTTCATCGGGTCGCCCCGCTTGTACACCACCACAAACGCGGCCGAAGCTATCCCATAGCTCAACAGGCAGATGAGGCTAATCAGCAGCACAACCAGCGTCGTTACCCAGTTGGCCTGGGAGAAATCGGCCCCTACTGCCCAACCCACGCCCAGTTGAAGTAGCACCAGCAGTGTGCCTTCAATCAACGCCCACGAAGAAGGGCCAAGCAGCGACAGCGTGACGGGGGTAGCGGTTGCCAGCAGTGGCTCAATGGTGCCGCGCAGCATTTCGTCGCGTAAATTGGCAGAAAAAGCGTGGCTGGCAAGCTCCAGATAGCGGGCGAACGCACCGCCAATGATCAAAAAGGTAAAGTAGGTGCCACCTTCGATTTGGCTATTGCCATTGGCACGCAGCAGCCGGTCGAGAAAGAAAAAGAGCAGCACCGAAACAACCGTGCCTAAATAGCGGGTAATAAAGTTGAGCTTGTAGGACCAGGCCAGCCGCAGATAATGGCTGGTGAGGATCAAGAGCTTGCCCATGTGCCTCTCAATTGGCTGGTGCATGGCTAAAATGCGCCACAATGCGGCGCAGTGATTCATCGTCCACACGGCGATAGGTTTCAATACGGCCGTTTACCGCCGCCACCCCTTGCATCACCGCCAACCAATCGGCTTCATCGGTCAGCGTCAGATCAAATGCCGTTGTGGCAACCCCCGCTGAAACTTGTTGCACCGCCTCAATGCTGGGACTGGCCTGCCACTGGGCAGCCACAGCCGCCACATCCCCAGCCACGACCACCCGATAAACAGCCCGGCGCGGCAGCAACGCGCCTAATTCGGCCGGCGTGCCGACTATTTGAACCTGTCCATTGGTTAAAATGACCACCCGGTCGCAAAAGTTGTCCATTTCATATAGTTCGTGGCTAATAAAAACAACGGTCTTTTGTTGTCGTCCCACCAACTCTGTTTTGATTAGCTCTTTGACAAAATCGCTGGTTTGCACATCCATGCTTTTGGTGGGTTCGTCAAGCAGCAGGACGGCGGGGTCGTGAATGAGCGCCCGTGCTATGTTGAGCCGCTGCATTTGCCCGGTGGAAAAGGATTGAACAGGGGCATGGGCTTTGTTTGCCAAACCAAATAAATTGAGTACGGTTTGAATGCGGTGGGTGATGGCAGAACGGGGCATGTTTTGCATGGCGGCATAAAATTGCAGGTTTTGGCTGGCGGTTAAACGGCCGTAAAACGAACGCTCATCCGCCGTCACCAGCCCAATCGAAGCCCGTACCTGCATCTCTTGCCGCACCACGTCATACCCATTCACAACGGCCGTTCCTCGGCTGGGAGCCAGCAAGGTCGCAAGGATACGGACAATGGTGCTTTTTCCCGCCCCATTGGGGCCAAACAGCCCAAACAGCTCCCCTGGCAGCACCTCCAGCGACACATCACGCACCGCCTCCACCTGTCGCCCAGGGGTGCCATACGTTTTGCCCAAATTGTTCAGCGCGATCATTGGGTTCATAGTCAAGAGCGAGTATAATCTCGTTTGTGAACAAGGCCAAACAAAAGGCAGCACCCCCTCAGCCGTTTTATTCTGACTATGCAGCCCTTCTCATTTTGAGCGTCCTCATTTTTTGCCTAACGCGCTACGCAATCACCTATGGAGCCGGTTCCGACCCACGCTACACGCTCATTGTGTCCCAATCCATTTTGGACAATGGCACCATCCAGCTGAATGGCTACCAGGACAAAGAAATTTGGGGATCACCGGCCGATTTTGCTGCCAATATCAATATTCTCAAGGTAAACGGCCGTTACTACAACTACTTCCCCGTCGGCCCCTCCCTGCTCAGCCTCCCCTTTGTCATTCTCACCAAGGCAGTTGGCTGGGATATGCTGCGGGCGCAGGATAACATCAACGCGCAGCGGCTGCTTTCTTCCTTCTCCGCCATCGCCGTGTTCTGGATCCTCTACCACATCACCCGCGTTTACTTGTCGCACAGAACTGGTCTGCTGCTAACGGCCGTTTCTCTCTTTGGCACCACCCTCATCAGCACCCTCGCCGTTGCCTGGTGGAGCATCAACCTCAGCGTCATATTTATCAGCCTTGCCCTGCTCCTGCTGGTGCGATACGACAGCGGCCAAGCGCACTCAGTACAACCATTGCTGCTCGGCGGCTTGCTCTTTCTGGCCTATCTCACCCGCGCCGCCGCCGCTGCCTTCATTGCCCCGGTACTGCTTTACTTGGCGTGGAAAGATTGGCGGCAGATGGCAAAAACGGCCGTTATTGCCGCCACCCTCCTCGCCCTCTTCCTCCTCTGGTCACACCGCGAATTTGGCACCTGGCTCCCCATTTACTACAGCGCCGTCCGGCTGCAAATTGCCCGCACCCCTCTCTGGCTGGCTCTTGTGGGGCATCTGTTTAGCCCGGCACGCGGGCTGTTTGTTTTTAGCCCCTTCTTTTTGCTGCTGCTCCCCGGCTTGTGGCTGCTGCGAAGGCAAGCGCGGCAGCCGCTGCTGTGGCTGTGCCTTGCCTGGCTAGCCCTCCACCTGTACGTCGCCTCACGCGGCACCAACTGGTGGGGTGGCGACTCCTTTGGCCCGCGTATTCTCACCGAACTGGTGCTGCCGCTGACGCTTCTAGCCGTTTGGGCGTGGCGAGAAGGGCAAACCTTGCTCTCCCCAAGCCAGCAAAAAGTGTGGATCGGGCTATATGGACTGTTGGGTTTAACGGCCGTTTTTATCCACAGCTATCAAGGGCTTTACAACTACAGCACCATCCTCTGGAACGAACTCACCCAGGAATACCCCATCCCACCTTTTACCCCCCCCCACGGCGACCTGTTCAACTGGCGTTATCCCCAGGCTTTGGCAAGCAACGCCATGCTTTGCCGATTGGATCGGGAACGGGCGGCCGCCATTTTGACGCAGCAACCGCCGCTGATGCCTTACGAGTGGGGCGCATCCCTGCTGTTTGCCCCGCTGTCAACCAGCTACGCCCTGCTGGCAGCGCAGCGCGACCAGCCTGCTATGCCACAAATCCCGGCTCTTTTTGTGGGCTGGGAGCCAGTGGATAATGACCGGGCGCCTTATCCCACGACGCAATGTGACCAAATAGCGGTGTATGTACGGCTAACGGCCGTTCCCGCCACCCCCCCCACCCTCATCATACGCGCCTCGGCCTTTGGCAGCCAGCGGGCGGTTGTTTCAGCTAATGGGCAGCCCGTGGGGGAGATGCACTTTACCCAACAGCCCAAATTGGCGGCAGAAACGGCCGTTTTGCCCCTCAATCCCACCCTCCTGCGCCCCAACGCCATCAACGAGCTATCCATCAGCTTGCCAGATGCCCGCCGTGCCAAAATCAACGACCCCACCCGCCTCTCGTTAGCTATTGTCGAAATGAGGATTTGCCCAGTCAACATTGCCGCAACGGATGTAGAAACGTATAACTGTTTAACCTTGCCAAATGAGTAACCTGATCATGAAAGAAGTTCTTGTTTTTTCTGACCTGACCCCCGAAGAAGCGTTTTTGTGGCGTTGCAGCCTCACCTGGCGTGCGCCAGCGGCAGATCTGGTGCCTGCCGCCCTGGATTGGCAGCGGGTGGCGGCAATGGGGCAGTTTAACCGCATGGAGACGCTGCTGTGCCGGGTGCTAACGGCCGTTAACCACCTCAACACCCTGCCAGCTTCTGCCCTCGCCCCACTGCAAAACGGCGCAGCCAAATTTGCCCAAAACGCCGCCATCATGGGCGATTCCCTGCACGACTATCTGCACCACGCCGCCGAGCGCGGGATTGAAACGGCCGTTCTCAAAGGGCTTTCCGTCTCCATCAACACCTACGGCGACCCCGCCATGCGTCCCGGTGGCGACATAGACATTCTGGTGCGGCAAAAAGACGTGGCCGCCAGTCTGCAAATCCTCGATCTCATGGAAATCGGCCAGAACTGGCCCAACCTGATGGACGACCGCTACTATGAACGCCACCACCTGCACCAGCAGCGTTGCACCCCCGACCTCAAGCTGTGGTACGAAATCCACTGGGCGCTTGACCACCCGCTCACGCGGCTGACCATTGATTACGAAGGCATGATGGATCGCGCCACGCCCGGCACGCTGCTGGGCGCCCCCGTGCAGGATTTATCCGTGCCGGATAATTTGATCGCCCTGACAGTGCATTTGGTCAAACATGCCGTCTACCTGCCCGCCATTCTCCACCGCCCCGACCTGGCGCGTATCATTCTGGCGGATGGAATGCTGATGTATTTTCTGGACGTGGCGGAGTTAATCAAGCAGCATGAACAGGAGCTGGATTGGCAGCAGTTGGTCACGCTCTGCCGCGCCTATGGCACGGTGGAGATGATGGGGGCGGTGCTAACCGTTTGCCGCCAGCTTCTTGCCACGCCCATACCAGAATGGGTCATTGCCGCGCTGCCCGTTGTGCCTGCCAACCGAATCAAGCAGGCCGTCATGGAAAAGCTGGTGGCACACGAAACGGCCGTTCATCTCGGCCAGCAGCCAAGCAAGCTGTGGAATTTTCTGCTTATCACCAACGGCGCGTTCATCCTGCGCCCCATCCGCCTGCTGGATTTAAGCGAATATCTGTTTCCCGGCCGCGATTATTTGCAAAGGCGTTATGGGGCTGATGGCATGGGAACGGCCGTTCGCCATTTCCTCCGTGGCCTGTGGCAATATGGTCGCATCGGCATAGACACCATTTACTTCACCTGGGAGCGATATTGGCGGCTGCGGCGGCTCAACTACAGCACCTCCCTCTTCAACCGCCTGGAAGTAGAAGCATAACCGTTGCGCCAAACCCTTCTACGCCCTGCCGCCCGGCAAACCGGCTTCCTCACCGGGTTTGATGGTCTCACCAATCTCCTCGATTACGGATTCCACATCTATTTGGCGCGGGTGCTGCTGCCCGGCGATTTTGCCGTTGTGCAAACCCTCAACACCGCCGCCCTCATTCTGCTGACTGCCTTTGCCGTTTTGCAGCCCGTTGTCGCCCGCTACACCGCCGAAGCCACAGAATTAGACGATTCAGCCGACATTGCACGCGCCATTTTTCAATTTTACGCCAAATGGAGCGCCATCGTTGGTCTGGGGCTGTGGCTGCTGGCTTTGCTAGGGCAGCAAGCGATTGCCGGGTGGCTGAATGTGCCACAAACGGCCGTTTCCCTCACCACCTTCATCCTCTTTCTCGCTACCACCCGCCCTGTCATCGCCGGGCTGCTGCAAGGGCGGCATCAATTTGTGGCCTTTGGCACCACGCGGCTGGTCAACGCTTTGGGGCGGCTCGGCTGCGCCCTTCTGCTTGTTACCTTCCTCCGCACCGGGCTAACCGGGGCCGTGGTGTCGCTGCCGGTTGGCGGTCTGCTCGCCCTGCTGTTTGGCCTGGCGGCCGTTGGCCGCAATGCCTGGCAACCAGCACCCCCGCTTCCCGCCAAATTCCGCCACGCTCTGCCCCTCGTTTCCACCACGTTTCTCGCCTTCATCGCCTATATGAGCTTGCTGAACGTGGATTTGATTTGGGTCAACCGGCTGTTTGCCCCGGAAACGGCTGGCGCTTACGCCACGGCCGTTTTGCTGCGCCGCGCCTTGTCGCTGCTGCCTGCGGCCGTCATTGTCGTCATGTATCCGCGTGCCGTGGCCCAGATGGCCCAGGGGCGGCTGCCGGACAAGCTGCTGCTGCAAACGGCCGTTGTTGCCATGCTCCCCACCCTCCTCTTCACCCTCGTCTACGCCACGCTGGGCGACCTCATCATTCGCTGGACGTTTGGCGCGGCCTATGGCGGTGCTGATTCGCTGCTGCTGACGATGGGAATGGCGATGCTGGGGTTTAGCTTAACGGCCGTTTGGCTCAACTTCTATCTGGCAACCCACCCCCTCCCCTTCGTTGTCTGGCTGCTCATTGTGGCCGTGGCACAACTGCTGCTGTTCAGCCAGTTTCACAGCAGCCCCACAACCTTCGCCACCATTTTTGCCCTGTCGGGCTGGGTCACGGCTTTGGGTGGGCTGCTGCTTTATCTGCTGTGGCTGCGGCCACGCCTCAAGAGAGCTTCTTTTTTGCCAAATGCCACACCCGATCCCCGTTAAGCAGCACATAACAAAGCGGCCAAAACGGCGTTGCCACCAAACGCGGATACCGCTTGCTCAGGTTCCAGCGGCGGGGGAAAAAGGAGCGCAGCCAAAACCGCGCCTCATCCGCCCGTGACAACGCCAGCCGCTGCGCCAAATCAAAACCAATACCACTGCGGTCAAGCGGGTTGGATTCTGAAGCCTCGGCCAAGGTTGTGGCATCAACCCAGCCCAGCAGGGCTGGTGGGCATTGGCGGCGTAAATGGGTCAAAACAGATTCAGGGGCGGCAAGCGCGGTGTATTTGTGGGCAAAGGCGAGGGCAGGATAGACAAAACGAGCACCGTAAGCAGGAACGGCCGTTACCAGCGTTTCCCAATCCTCGGCTGTCATCTGCTGCGCCAAACGGCGAATATCATCCAGTTGCATCAACCGCCCGCGCTGAATCAGCCAGTCGCTGGTGGCATGGGCGCAAACGTGGTGCAGCAGCGTGGCCGTTTGCGGAACACGAGCCGCATAGTTATTCCAAAACGGCCGTTTTTCACTGTGCGCCCACATCTCCGCCGCCAAATTGTAGCCAATCCCGGCATACTCCTCCCGCAGGGTAAAATGCAGCTCCACCGGATGCACATTGTCTGGCGCCCAAATGTTATTTTTGCGCTCACCGCGCAAATAAACCTCGTCCTCCGCCGAACGCGAGTAGTAATAATACCCCTGCTGTTTAACAATGTGGCGAACCGCCTGGACGTCTTTTTTGTGAATGAGAATGTCGAGGTCGGCCAGCGGCCGCAGCAGGGGATCGGCATAATACAGCGGAGCCAGAGCCGCTCCCTTGAACGGAATGGCCTCAATGCCAGCCTGTTCAAACGCCTGCAAAAGCACTATGCACCCATCCAGCATCAGCCGCGTGCGCGCCCGGCTGTCGGCATCAAGCTGCAAAAGCTGGCTGTAGACGGGTTCAGGCAGTGCTATCCCCGTTTGCTGAATACGCTCCACCAGCCACGGCAGCGCGTTTTGCCAATAAACCACCCAGGCGGCGGCTTCCCAATCGGCGGCTTTCCAGCCAGCAACGGCCGTTTCGTCCGCCGTTCCCGGCAGCCAGCAAGCCAACGTATTGGTAATGGTTGCCAAACGTTCAGGGGAAATAAACGGCCGTTGTTCCATCTGCATCATTCACCTTCAATCATCACCCGAAAGCCCGTACCCTGCGCGTGATAATCCCGGCTGGGTGTCGTCACGCTGCACGCGCTGCGGACATTACATTGGGCATGGTGAATGGTATACCCCCATGATCCCCCTTTGACAACATGAAAATCCGGCAGCTCCGGGTTATAAAGGCTCGAAGTCCATTCCCAGATGTTGCCGCTCATATCCACACAGCCATATGGGGACACATTTTGCGGCAGCGAGCCAACGGGCAGTGGATAACCGTTACGCCAATACCAGCCTGCCCGCGTCCATTCCCGGCGCGGCCTTGCCAACAATGTAAAAAGATAGGTCTCTGGCCCAACGGGAAAGGTGCGCTGCCATTGAATATCGGGGCGCGGTTTTTCATTGCCCCAGGGGTACAAACGGCCGTTTTCCCCCCGCGCCGCCTTTTCCCACTGGAATTCCGTTGGCAGCGTCACGCGGCGATTCAGCTTTTGCGACAGCCAAGCGCAATAAGCATAGGCATCGGCCTGCGTCACATCCACAATAGGGAGCTGGTCATGGCCGTCGGGATACTGATCACAAGGGGCATAGGCGCGTAAAAACGTGCCGCGCCAGCCCGGCACCACGCGGTACCAGCGTCCGCGCCACGGGTGGCCGCTGGCCTGCAAAAAATCGCGCCACTGGCGATAGGTAACGGGCTGTTTTGCCAACCAAAATGCTGGCAGCGTCATTGTTTGCCGGGGTTTTAGCGGGGGACATTGCGCCAGCCGCTCAAAGCAACGCTCCGGGCCATAGAGAAAGGGGCCAGCCGGAACATGGCAAAAGTCGGCGGGGGTCATTGGCTAACGGCCGTTTTTGTCACCAACTGATTCAACAGCAGCCCCACCAGCCCACTGGCTGCGCCAATTGCCATGCTAGGCAACGCTTGCTTGAGGGTTTCTTGCAAAGCGCGTTCGGGGTGGCGGAACCCTACCAAGCTAAAGGCATCCCCCATGCTGCCCAGCGAAGCCGCAAACAGGGCGGCTGTGGGGTGGTTGTTTTGCTGTAGCACCAGCGTCAACGCCCGCGCTGCCGGGCCAAGACCCGCCCATTTGCGGGCTGGCTTGGGGCCAACCGCCATCTGCACATCCCCCACCAAAGCCATAGCGGCAGAGATGTGGTGTGTATGCCCTTCCGCGTAGCCGGGGTCAACCAGCGACAACAAATCCACATCTCGCTGCCGCACCAGCAGCCACCCTCCGCCCAGCGCGGCCAGGGCAGCAGCGCGGGTGGTTTGGTTGGGGATTTTGAGACAAACGGCCGTTAGTGGCAGCCACCAATCCAAATGAAACCCACGATACGCCTCAATCCGCAGTTGATACTCCATGCCACTGGTGACAGCCGCCAGACTGCACGCTGCCGCCGCCTGCGTCACCAGGCTCACCAGCCACTCCCCAGTGCCGTTGGCGGCGTTGAGATTGGCGACGGGGGTCAGCGCCGTCAGCCCCAGTGCCAGCAGCTTGGGGGCATAGGAGGGCGGGTAAAGTGCCTGCAAATCCCCGTGGTCATGGTCATGGTCATGATGGTGATGATGGTCATGGTGATCGTGGTCGTGGTCATGATGGTGATCGTGGTTGTGGTGCTGCCGCGCCACCGCTGCCTGGTTGCGGGCGCGTTCCACAAAGGGCAGAGCCGCTGCGCCACCGGCAGCAACGGCCGTTAATGGCAGTGCCAACGCCGGGGGCAAATGGAGCAGGTCAGAAACGGCCGTTGCGCCAATCCCCGCCGCTGCCAACCCCGTCAGAGCCAATTCCGTCGTGTCGGGGGTGGGAATGGGGGTTGGCAAACCAATATCGGCCGTTACCATAAATCCGGCATCTTCCAGGGCGTGTTTCAGGTGATGGACATAATCCAGCCCTTCCAGCGGGGCCGTAGCGTGGAGGACGCGGAAAAAATTGACGTAACAAAAACGGATGCCGCGCTCGCGGGCAAAGTGCGCCCAGTTATGGCAGGCGGCGTGATAATCAAGCGGCACCATCTCTTCGGCGGTCAAGCGATGCCCCAAAACGATGTGGGGGGCGCGTCGCTTGGCAATAAACCAATCCCCTTTTTGGTGACGTGATTCGGCAAAATAGACAAAGGTCAAATTGTTGGCCGCCAAAGCATCTACCGTTTCACCGAGGTGCATTTCATGCCCCAAAATCATGTTGCCGGCAAAGGCCACCACTTGCCCCACCTGCGCCGCCTGCGCCAGGGTGCGCTCCAGCAGTTCCTTTTGCGGCCAGGCGTAGCTGACCGGCTGCGGCACAATGTCTAAACCTTGCTGGCGGATGAGAACGGCCGTTTGTTGGTCAAACCCCAAACCCATCTCCCCCACCGTAGGCAAGTCACCGGCATAGGCCAGGGTCGTGTGGTCAAGCACCGTTGCCTCGGTGTAGGGCAAGCGCACGACAAGTTCGGCCGCCAACTGCGCCACCAAATCGGCATCGCCATGCAGATAGTTCCAGTGACCCACGCGGGGTTTTTGCGTCAGAGGGGTGGCGGCAAGCTGGGGCGTAAGCTGCCCGGCAGCGATGAGACGAGCCAGCGTCCATTCCGGCAGGGAGACGTGGGTGGCACCGCTGTGGGCCAGCCGGTGCAGCATGTCGGCCATAGAAATTCCGGCGCGGATGGCGGCGGCGTAGGCATCGTCATAATCCACACAAATGGCAACCCGATTGTTGGTTTGCTCCCACTGGTGACGGCGAGTAAGGGTACGAATGGCGGCTGCGCCTCCGGCAACGGCCGTTGTTAACGACAAGAGATGTGATAATTTCATGAACTTCCACGTATGCGCTGCACAATAAGCTGCCCAGTATCGGTACGGTTGGGCTGTAGCAGGGTGCGCCACACCCGCCAACGCCCTTGCCAGTTGGCCGCCCACCGCGCCGTTTCTGCCCGATCCAGAAAGCCGCGCTGGACGCGCTGCCAAACGGTAGTCAGCGGTTTCTGCTGGCTGCGCTCCAAAACATAGCGCAAGGTGAGCGATTCGGCGTAGTGCTGCATGGGGGCGGGTGTGGCGCGGTTCAGGTTGACAAAAACGGCCGTTGGGACGGGGGCGTTGAGCAGGTTGACTGCCAAATGCAGCCCGGCCAGGGCAAAGGAAGCGGCTTCATGGGCGACAGCACGCTGCACAAACAGATCCCAATGGATGGTTTGCTTTTGGCAAACGGTGAGCAAGTCGGCAAGTTGCACCAGCGAAGGGGAGCCTTGGATGAGGTGAAAGCAAAAGTGCAGGCAAAGATGAAGCAGCAAATCTTCGGGAGCCAGCACCAGGCAACTGTGTTCCCCAAGAACGGCCGTTTCTGCTCGTTGGCGTATACCGGGCGTAATATCCACCTTCAAGCCAAACCATGACTCCTCCAGCGAGCCGTGTGGCTCAATGGTGCGGTCACTGTCGGTTGAAAGATAAGGGTTGCTGGTGCTGCCGCTGCCAGCAGTGGTGCGGCGAAAGGTGCTGGTGTGTTTGGTCACACCCGCGCCGCTCTCGGCCGATTTGTATTTGCCCCCATACCCCAACGCTGCCAATGCTTCTTCGGCGGCCGGCAGGGTAGCCGGGGTAAAAAGCAAATCAATATCGTTCATGGGTCGCAGGGCTGGCTCGACATAGTAACAGGCGGCCAGATGCACCCCTTTGAGGGCAATGGGGTGCAGTGCCTGGGTGTGGCAAATGGCTAAAAATTCGCCTAACTGCTGGAAGATCGCTTCGTTGCGTTCGGCGTGGGCGGCGTGGGCGGCGGCTAACTTGGCGCGGGCGCGGATGGGGATTTTGCTGCGCCAACGGGTGAGGTGATGATAAAGCTGGGGAGCCAGCCCCAGCACCATTGCATGAATGATGAGATCATCCCAGTCACCGCCTGCTTTCATGAAAACAGACTCCCATTGGTCGGGAGTCTGCTCATTCTTGATACCATCTAGGATGACTTGGGTTATTGCAACACTCATCAGATTTTGGGCAAAGGGAGAACCGTTACTCTAATTGGTTGGATAGAAGAATTGATAATAGTTGATCATGCTTTAAGGCAACATAGCCATTGCCAGAAAAGCAAGTGTTCTCAGAAACGGCTATTGTGACAACGGCCGTTTATGTAAAACCAAAATAAACTTAGTGGCTGCTAAAAGTAACCTGAGTCAGTTTCGGGTGCTTCTTAATCTGTGGCTTTTTGTACATATTCGGCCTCCTCGTATAAATTTTGTTAAGCAAACAATCAGAGTAACGTGCCTCACTTTGCCCAAAAGTGACGCATGTGCATTCATCATTGCGGAGTTGATTGTGGATGAATTATAGCAACAATCATGCTTGTGCCAATTATTTTAAAAAGGGTTAATGAAATAAGCCAATGAAGTAACCCAGGCGGACAAACAGGTAGGTAGCAATGCTGTAGGCGTAATAAAGCCAATGAAGAGGAATGGCCTGGAGCAGAAAAAGCCAGCCGCACCTGTTTTTGAAAAAGAGATAGAGATCGCGGTTGAGGGCAAGCAATCCTACAAGGCAGGGCAGCGTTAGCCACAGCCGACGGGGAAAAAACATGGTGATAATGGAGACCATTAGCAGCAAAGCACTTAGCCGATGGTGCGGCTGCAGGTTCAGGTGGGCTGGGGTGACATTTTGCTGCTGCAACAGCACGGCCCAGGGAAGGGCGCGATCCCGAATATCGGATTGAAGCAGCGTGACGAGGCTCCAGCGTTTGAGGTGCTTGACCTGCACGTTTTTGGCAAGGCGAATACGGCCGTTTTTTGCCACCAGCCGATACCCCAACTCAATGTCTTCGATGGAAGCGCGGGGATAGCGCCCGGCGGCAAACCCACCCAACGCGAAAAAACGGTCGCGGTGAATGGCTCCGCAGCCCGTCCAAAAGGTTTGGGCGGTTTCGCTGCTGGTTTGGTGAATGTAGTGGTGCAGAAGGTTTTTGTATTGTGAAACGGCGTTTTGCGCCAGCGGTGCGTCGTCGTAGGAGCCAATGAGGGCATCGAGGGTGGGGTCGGTTTGCAAAATGTGGGCGGCACGGCTGAGGGTGTGGGTGTGAAGCTGGCAGTCGCTGTCGGTGAAAAAGAGATAACGGCCGTTTGCCCATTTTGCGCCTTCATTGCGGGCGGCAGCAGGCCCCAAACGGCCGTTCATAGCCACAACCATCGCCCCGCAGCGGTGGGCAATTGCTGCCGAGTCATCGGTGGAGCCATCATCTACCACAATCAGCTCCCAATCGGTGAAATCGGAGGCGTGGATGGCGCGGAGGCATATTTCCAGCCAGCGGCTGCCGTTAAACACGGGGATGATGATAGAGAAAAAGGGGGTAGTCATGGTCATGCCGGGCATGGTCATGCTGGGCATGGTCATGCCGGGCATGGTTAGGCCCAACGGCCGTTTTGCTGCGCCATTGGTTGAACAGAAACGGCCGTTTGTGGGAAACGCTGCCCCACAAAGCGAAACACATCCTCAATCACGCCATCGCTGTTCATGTAGCGAAACGAACCAGTGCGGCCAACGAGATGTAGCCCCGGCCACTGGTGCAAAAAATCGTGTACCTGGGCTAAATGTTCCCGGTAGCCCAAATCATAACGGGGATAGGCGTGGCGTACACGCACCACCCAGGCGTGGCACACCTCCTCCGCCGACAGCCAGCCCATTTGTGCCAACTGTGCTACCACGCGCTGGCGAATGTGGTCGTCGGCCCACGACCAGGCGGAGTCGTCTGGGCTGGCAAAGATTTCGACGCAGAGTGAGGTGTAGGTGTCATCAGGTACCATGGCGGCTGACCAGTTTTTGGGTTCGTGGGTGCGGCCAAAAAGAAGCGATGGTTCGGGGAAATATGTCCAGCTATCGGGGCTAATTTGTGGCCGCCGAATGGCAAGAAAGAGGCAGATGAGACCGCGATAATGCAGGGGGTGGTTGGGGACAAAACGGCCGTTTTGCGGCAGCATTCCCAGCAGCTGATCCAGAGGAATGGTGGAAACCAGCTCACGCGCCCGCAGGCGCAATGACCCGCTGGGAGTTTTGCCAAGCAGCTCAAACCCGTTGCGGCCGGGCTGAATGCAGCCGGGCGTGGTCTCGGTCAAGATGCGCCCGCCGTGGGCAACAATGTCGCGGGCAAGTGCCTGGGGGATGGTGCCAAAGCCATAGCGTGGATAGTAAAACTGGTCAATGGCGGTGGCTGGTGGGTTCATGGATGGGCGCAGCGTGTGGCGAATCGCTTGCCACATATTGGGTAAGCCAATTCGCGCCGCCGCCCATTCTGCGGCAAGCTGCTGCCCGGAAACCCCCCACACTTTTTCGGTATAGGGCTGAAAAAAGTGCTGGTACATCATTGAGCCAAACCGTTTGACAATCCAGTCCTCAAAGGAGTGGTCGGGACGGCCGCGTTCGGTGAGGTGAGCGAGGGCGTAGCTGGCGGCCAGTTGGGTGGCTTTGAGCGGCGAGAAGGCGGTGAAGGCATTGGGAAAGGCGATGGGATAGGTGACAAAACGGCCGTTTAGCTTGATATGGCTCACACGCGGGACCCGCAACAAATCCTCCCCCATCAGTTCGTGCAGCCAGTGCAACACAGATGGATTATTGCTGTGAAACCGATGCCCGCCCAAATCAAAGCGAAATCCCTCGCGCTCAAAAGTACGCGCCAAGCCGCCTACCTCCCGCCCTTTTTCAATGAGCGTCACCCGCTGCCCCTGCCGCAGCAGTTCACGCGCCGCCGTTAAACCAGCAATGCCCGCCCCCAAAATAATAAAATCGTCCAATGCGCCAAATCCCCTTTCCTAGTGTTGCTCCCGCGCCTCCCAAAGCACCCTTTTTTGCAGCAGCCCCGCCAACCCAATTGCCATATCTAACGGCAGGACACAGGGGAGCAACCACAGCCGCCGCCACAAGGCAGCCGGTGCCTGGGCATGGCGCAGGGCAACCATAGCTTGAAACAAGGGTGTGATCAAACTCATTAACAAAATAGTTAGAAAGGGAAGGGGAGGGTGACGGGAAACGGCCGTTTTTCCCACCAGCCACAGCCCCAACACCAGCCACGCCACCCGATCCACATACCCCGCCACAAACGCCAGCAGCTCCAGCCGCAGCCACCACGGAAGCTGCCAACTAGACAAAATAATGGCTGCTTGCTGCCGCGCCACGCCCCCAAACCCACTTGACCAGCGTTGGTGCTGCCGCCAATAGCCGCCCACTGTTTGCGCGACATCGTGGACGCTGATGGCCTGGGGGCAAAAGCGCGTTTGCCAACCGGCCAGCGCCAACCTGACTGTTATATCGCTGTCTTCCAACAAGGCACCGGGCTGAAACCCCCCTGCTTCGTCCAGAGCCTGGCGACGGTAGACACAGTTGGAGCCAAGCAGGGCGGGGGCCAGCCCTAGCCGTTCTTTGGCCTGCATGGTAACAAGTTGATGCACCATGTTCTCGATGGTGCTGACGCTGGCAAAAATGGAGGCCACGGGATTGCCAACGGCTCGACGGCCGTTTATGGCTCCCAAACGGGGTTCGGTAAACGGGTGGGTCAGGTGGCAGAGGGTGGTGGGAAACGGCCGTTCATCGGCATCAAACACCGCCACCAGCTCCCCATGAGCAACGTGCGACAGGGCGGCATTGAGCGCGGCCGCCTTGCCCACAGTGTGGGGCAAGCGCAGCAGATGGCGGCGCGGCTGCTGTGCTGCCCACGCTTGCGCCAACTGCGGGCTGCCGTCGGTGGAGCCATCGTCAATCAACACCACAGTTAACTGCTGCGTGGGGTAGCAGAATTGGGTGAGATGGGCAAGCAGGGTGGGCAAAACGGCCGTTTCGTTGCGAAAAGGAACCAGCAACAGCACCGACGGGGAGACCTCGGAGGGTGGGCAAAGTTGAGCGGGCTGTGCTGGTGGCCGCCAGGCTGCCAGCAGAAAAAGCCAGCGTCGCAGCATAAAGCCCGCCACCACCAGCGTGGCTAAACCAGCCAGACCGCTCGACAGTAGCCGGAAGATGGTTAAGATTGGACAACGCTTCATCCTGATGTTTTATCCGAAGCGCACGAGAATGGCTATGAATGACGCAATTTCTTACCAACGGTATGCCGACCAGCTAGACGATTTTTGGTTTCGGCGACAGGCTGCCCCTCGCTTTGGGCGTGATTTTCGCCTGATGGGGCGGGCGGTGCAGGTGACGAGCAATGAGGAGGGGGTATTAACGGCCGTTGACCACACCCTCCCTCTCTACACCACCGCCGCGCCAACGGCCGATCCCCCCTGCACCATCCAGCTTGTGGTGCAGCCGGCCATCGTTGCCCCCGGCCCAGTTCCCGATGAGTTGATGCAGCGGCTAACCTACACCGGCGATGCCGACTGGCTGCTCATTCAGCTCGGTCAGTGGGGGCAGGCGCACGTGGATTTGACCAGAAGACGGGCAACGGCCGTTTTGTCACCCGAACTCGCCCAGCGTCCTGATTTAGTGAGTCAATGTCTGCTCCACACCATTTTGCTCAACTTTATGATTGCCAGTGGGCTGGGGCTGCTTCACGCTTCCTGCCTGATGCAAGGCCAAAAGGCACTGCTGCTTCTGGCTCCCCACAACACCGGCAAATCCACCACCGCGCTTCGGCTGGCGCTTGCCAACTACGCCTTGCTGACCGATAGCATGGTGTTTGTTGATTCGGCTGGTGACCGGGTGCAGTTGCTGGGGTTCCCTGTGGGCAAAATCAAGCTGCGGCGGGATGTGCTGGCGCAATTTCCCGCCCTACATCCGTTTTTGGCGCAAGAAGTGGTGCGGCAAGAAACAAAATACCGCCTGGATTTGCGCCATGTGGGAACAGCGCGGGTGCAGCAAACGGCCGTTTTTCCCAGCCACACCACCCTCTGCCTCATGACCCGCCACGAGCAGCCGGAAACAACGGTGTGGGCGGCACAGGAAACGGCCGTTTGGGAGGCCATCATCCAAAACAGCCTGTACTATGACAGTGAAGCCGTGTGGACCCAAAACCTGGCACAACTCCAACCCCTTGTCAAGCAGGCCAAGGCGTATCATCTCACCATCGGCTCAGACGAGGCACAGCTGCTGGCGGCTTTGCACGCGCTTTAGGTTGTGTTGATATTTGGAAAAAGAAACAAATTTCACCGCAGAGGGCGCAAAGATCGCAGAGATTGGTTCTTTGGTATTGATGGAACAAATCCGTATGCTTTACAGTACCGTCTGCAGTAAAGCAGGAATGGTGGCAACATCTGGCCCTAGCAAAAGCGCATAAGCAGGTGCTTTTTCAACCAGGCGGCGCAAAATGGTTAGGTGCTGCGGCATCACGGCCGTGTCCCACTGCTCAATGGCGTGGGGCAGCAGTTGCGCCAATGCCTGGGGCGGCGCCAAGCGTCGGAGAGCATGGTCGGTTCGCGCTTCGATTTGGGGAAAACAGATGGCGTGAATGGGGGCAGCCGCCAGCCACACATCGGGCCAAATGGCGTGGGGTGGCACAATACGCTTTTGGCGGCCCTGCTTGCTGGCAGGCATATCGGCCACGTGCTGGGTGGCGGCAAACCGGGCAAAGGTGTCGGGATAAGCGGCCAAAACGCCGGGATAGCTTAAAATGGTTGGCGCATCGTGGTGCATGGCTACCATGGGCGAATCATTGGAAAGCAGTTGCCAGCCAGCGTTAAGCAAGGCCATGCCGGTGGTGGTTTTGCCTGCGCCAATGCCGCCCACCAGCAGCACCGCCTTGCCCTGAAACGCGGCGGCAAAAGCGTGGATGAGGAACAACCCGCGCCGCCGTAAATGGGGCGACAGGCTGATGGCGATGAGGTCTTCTAATACGCCGTAGTTGTCTAAAACGGCCGTTATCACCCGCCCCTCACTCGTCCCCTTGTCCATATCCAGCCGCAGTTGCCCGTAGCGGGGAAAATGGGCAATGATCTCCTGCCCACGACAATAGTAATGGAGCAAATCGCCCTGCTGAAAGTCGGGGCTGCCGGAGGGCGGGAGGGGAATGTGGTCTACAACATCAAGCGTGCAGATGAGATCGGGAACGGCCGTACTGACCGCCAGCGAGTCAAACGAGGTTTGCCAGCTTTGCGCCAACGTGGGATCATTGCTGTTGCCCTCAATCGTTAGGTGGTGAAAATGCCAACGCATGGGCAAAAGTATAACCTAATTGGCAAGGATCGGGCTTATGAATCACGCTACAGTTTTAAAACGGGCATCACACGTAACCTTTGAAGTCGTCGCCGGGGAAGCGATTCTCATTGATATGAACAGTGGCTCCTACTTTTCGCTAGATGAAGTGGGAACCGTCTTTTGGAAAATGCTGGACGGCGTGCATACGCTGGGGCAACTGGCGGCAGAGATTGCAGCAGAATATAACCAACGAACAGAACGGTATGTGAAGGGGCTACAAGAGGTTAGTTCGGGGTTTTCAGAAGAACAGGTGGAATCTTTGGCACTGGACTATGGCATGGAAGAGGACGATGTGCGGGAACATTTACTGATGTTTACCGAGCAAGAAGCAGAGGAGGCAGCAGCCGAGCTAATGGCTGCTTTTGTAGTCAGTGGGGAAACCGTTCTGGAAGATTTGGTAGATCTGGTGGCAGTGATGCAGCGTGACAACCTGGTTGTTGCGGTGAAATAGGGTAGCTGTGACTTGGCAAACACGTCTGCAACATATTGGCTTGGCACTGGGCTGTGTGCCATCGCTGCTGCGAGACAGGCGGCAGCGGCAGTTGCTGGCTGAAATGCGGCAGCTTTGCCGCCGTTTGCCGGCCGTCCTGACACAACCGATTCCCCAGGCGATGGTGGCGTTAACACCGACTGTGGGAGAAAAACGGCCGTTTTTCCCCGAAACCACCACCCGCAATCTAGCCGATCTCGCCGCCCTGCTGGAGCGGCAATCCCCCATCGGCCTATGCCTGCGCCGCTCCCTCATTCGCTACCATTACCTGCGCCAGCTAGACATTCCCGTGGTTGTGCAGTTTGGGGCCAAACTGGTGCCGGGCAAGCAGCAAAAAGAGATTACCGGCCACGCCTGGCTCACGCTGCAAGGGGTTCCCTACCATGAAGCCGAAGAAAATTGGCGCGATTTTACCGTGATGTTTACCTGGCCGAACAAATAGCTTTCACAACAATTGCTCGTTTTGGTGCGGCTTGTCCGCATTAGTACCTTATCAGGGATAAGGCTTGCACAAAAACAAGAAAATGAACCACAGATATACACAGATTAACACTGATTCTTTTATCTGTTTTCATTTGTGTTTATCTGTAGTTGATTCATCCTTTTGGTTGCGGCTTGTCTGCATTATGGGGAGGCAGGTGGTAAAAAACTGGTGGGGAATACGGGTTTGGGTTTGTAGACTCGCAGAGGGCGCACGATGATGCCGCTTAACATAGGGGGAGAAAGAGTCGGGTCAAGTGGCTCGGAGTGGTAATATTCCTGCAGCAGGGCAAGCAGGGCGGGGTCAGTTTCAAAATAGGGGCTTTCGTCAGAGATAATCACCGCATAGTGCTGCTGTTGAATACGGTTCACCAGGTCGGGGGGAAGCGGCTGCTGGCCGCGCTGCCGAGCGTGCCACAGGGATTGCACATGAACGCCCGGCTCCTTGCCCGCCAGCAGCGCATAGTACGGGTGGAGCATAACCCATACCTCGCCATCAACGGCCGTTAAATACCCCACCAACGCCTCCCCCTGCGCCTGCATGGTCGCACTGGGCAAAAACTGCGGCGGGGCATAGGGTACGGGTGGGAAACGCAGCAGCAGGAATTGGACACAAACGGCCGTTGTGAACAGCCATCCCCCCCTTTGCCCGTGCTGCCGCTGCTGCCATTCCTCTGCCAGCAGTGCCGGTGCCAAACAAAGCAAACACAACCCTAACATAAGGTTGTTCAAATTGCCCCCCACAGAACTGCGGCCAGCTAGGGAAACAAAAACGGCCGTTGCCATAAACAACAGCCACGGAGAATGGGTCAGGGAGCGCCAATGACGCTGGATTTGCCAAACGGCCGTTAATCCCGCCATTACCAACAGCACACCCATCCCACCCAAAAACTCTCGCTGCACCACCGGCCACACCCGCGCCAGCTCCACCGGGCTGGCATAGGCAATATCCACCACATAGTAAGAAAACCAACCCCCTGTTGACCATTGCCAATAGAGCAGCGGTGGCGCAGCAACCAGCACAAACGCCAGAATATACATCCATATCTGCCGAGGGTGCTGCCACAGCAAATACCCACCGACCACAACGGCTATGAACAGGCCATTTTGTTTGGTCAACAGCGCCAGCGCCAGCAGCGCCCCGGCTGCCGCCAGCCCCATGTGCGTCTGGTGTCCATAAACGGCCGTTGTCATCCCCGCCAGCACCAGCAGGACAAACAGCGGGTCTACCCGCGCCAATTCGTACCAGCCACCCGCCAGCCGATACCCGGCCAGAAACAGGGCGGCGCAGCTCAGGGCTACTGTTCGGCTTGGCTGTAGTTTTTGGGCGATGCGGTAGAGGAGAACGGCCGTTAATACTGTACACAGTAGCGATAGCAAGCGCAGCGGCCACAGGGCCACCCCCGTCAGCCGCAGCAGCAAGCTGCCCAGCCAAGTGTAAAGCGGCATATATACCTGCGGCACAAAATCGGCGTTGGGGGGCAAAAAGACGGGCTGGTTTTGCGCCAACCGCCACGCCTGCAGCACCATATCATCTTCGATAAAATCCAGATCGTAAGGATATGCAACCCGCGCCGCCCCCACCAGCAAATAGCTGACAGCAAAACCAACAGAAACCAACAGCAAAACCCATTCGCCACGACGTGGGAGAAAAAATGGGGCGAACCTGGGGGTCTCCTTTTTGCCTGTCACGGCACAATTGTATACCATTCGGCTCAATGTGTGGCATTGTAGGATTAGTAGCAACTGAGGTTGTCCGCCGCGAACTAGAAAAAGCCAACCGGCTGCTGCGTCATCGTGGCCCAGACAGCGAAGGGTATTTTCTGGGGGAAGGGGTGGGACTGGCGGCGCGGCGGTTGAGCATTATTGATTTGGCTGGGGGACAGCAGCCGCTTTGCAATGAGGATGGCACCATCTGGATTGCCTATAACGGCGAGGTGGTCAATGCGCCTGAGCTGCGGCGTGAACTGGAGGCGGTGGGGCATCGGTTTCAAACGCAAAGCGACACGGAGGTGGTTGTCCACGCTTACGAACAGTGGGGAACGGCCGCTTTTGCACGTTTGCGCGGCATGTTTGCCTTTGGGCTGTGGAACGGCCGTTCCCGTGAACTCATTCTCGTGCGCGACCGCTTTGGCATGAAGCCGCTTTATTACAACCAGCAGGGATCTCAAGTTGCCTTTGCCTCGGAAATACGCCCCCTGTTCGCGCTGCTGCCAACGCTGACGCGGCAGGCCAGCCCGGTCGCACTGCCCACACTTTTCCACACCGGGTTTATTCCCACGCCCCACACCGCCTTTGCCAATGTCTACAAGCTGCCCGCAGCGCACTTTATGGTGGTGTCGGCCAGTGGTGTAACCATCGAACCGTATTGGCAAATCAGCTACCCACGCCCGGAAGAGTATGTGCGGCTTGATGTGGAAACGGCCGTTTCCCAATTTATGGCTCACCTGCGCGAAGCCGTGGCCGCCTGGCGCCTAAGCGATGTTCCCGTGGCCGCCTTGCTCAGTGGCGGCATTGATTCCAGCACCCTGGCAACCCTGCTCCACGAACTCAGCGGCCATATCCATACCTTCCACATCAGCTTTGCCGCCCACACCCACGACGAATCCGCCTATGCCCAGCAGGTTGCAAGCCGTTTAGGGAGCCAGCACCACACCCTCACCTTCACCCCAGCCGATTTTGACAGCCTGCCGCTGGTGGTGCGGCATTTGGAAGAGCCACAATGTTCGGCCACCAGTTTGCCCATCTACAAGCTGTATCAGGCTTGCCATGAGGCGGGTTTCAAGGTTGTTTTGACCGGCGAGGGGGCAGATGAGCTGCTGGGAGGGTACCATTGGTATGATGGCGACCGACGTTTGCGACCATTGCTCAACTTGCCGGGCGCCATTCGCAGGCAGTTGGCACAACGGCTACCGCTTCCCATCTCGCCTGCGGGTCGCCGCGTGCTGGCGCATGGGAGCAAGGAGCCTGTTAGCCGCTTTTACCTTTGGCAGCAGGTTGCAGCGTTACCCTTGGTCAAGGCACTGTTTCAAGCCGAGTTTGCGAACAGTTGGCTGCCTAATCATTCGGTGGAAGCGATAAACGGCCGTTCTCCCCTCCATCAATTTCTCTACCTTGAATCCCAAACCCGCCTGGTAGATTTTATTAACGTCGAAGTAGACCGGATGAGCATGGCAACTTCCGTTGAAGCTCGCCCCCCGTTTTTAGACCACCGCCTGTGGGAATTTGTGGCGCAGTTGCCGCCAGAGCTAAAGCTTAACGGGCAAATGAACAAGCGGCTGCTGCGGTTGGGTATGCGTAATCAGTTGCCAACGGCCGTTTCCCAACGCCCCAAACAAGGGTTAGCCACTCCCCATGCCGCCTGGTGGCGCAGTGCCACGCTGCCCACCTGGGTCGAAACCTGTCTGCACCCCACCGCTCTGGCCGAAACGGGTTATTTTCAGCCGCAAACAGTGGCTCAGTTGCGGGCAGCACATCAGGCAGGGAGGGTGGATAACGGCCGTTTGTTAACCGGCATCCTCACCACCCAACTGTGGCACCAGGAAATGGAGATCGGCCGTTGACCCCCTTTCGCATCGTTACCTACAATCTGGAATTTGGCGGGCGTGACCGTGTAGATGCCATTCATGCCGTCCTAGCCCACATCAACGCCGACATCATTGCCCTCAACGAAGCCGATGACCCCGACGTGATTGCTACACTTGCCAACCGACTGGAACTCCACCACATTTGGGCCGAAGGCAGCGGCGACCGCCACATCGCCACCCTTTCCCGCTACCCCATCTCAAGCTGGAACATTTACAACAAACCGCCCCTTACCCAAGCCGTGCTGGAAACCCGCATCGAACTGCCCGCGCAGCCCATCACCATCTACAACACCCACTTTCTGCCCTATCTCTTGCTCCCCTTTGAGCTGCGTCGCTGGCAAGCCATCGGCAAGCTCTTGCGCCTCATTGCCAGCCACCCCCACCCCTATCCCCACCTCATCGTGGGCGACCTAAACGCCATTGGCCCCCAAGACCGGGTGCTGCAACGGCGCAACCCCGCCCGGATGCGGCGGGTCATGTGGCTACAAGCGGGTCTCATCTTTCGCCTCGCCATCCCCCGGCTGCTGAAAGCGGGTTACATTGATTGCTTTCGCCAGTTGCACCCCAGCGGAGATGGTTTCACCTGGTGGACAATCAACCCCACAACCCGCTATGATTACATCATGGCTCCTTCAATCCTTGCCCCCAAGCTTTCAGCTTGCTATGTAGCCAACACCCCTGATGCCGTTTATACTGCCTCTGACCATTTCCCGCTGGTGGCAGAATTTAGCTGGTAGCCCACCACGAGACACTTAGAGATAAAATTGGACTTTCCCCTATAAGGGCGGCCAAAAAATTTCCTGGTACCCCCTAAAACGGCCGTTCTCTCCCCCGCTCCCTCACTCCATTTCCCACTGCTCCCCTGTTCCCCTTATACCGCTCCCCTTCTCATCACCTATCGCCATCCCCCCCACACAACCAGCCGCCTGGCGATATCGTTTTTCATGATCAACAAGCTGTGTAGCGTGAGTTTCCAAAGGCATGGCAGTACGGGCTGCGTTGCTAATGATCCAAATATAGGTGTTGGGCGCAGTGGTAGATGTGGTGATAGTTTTTCACTGCCACCGCCGACCCGAAAAATTTCTATTTTTAAGCCATTTCTGATGAACAGGTTTTCGTAGACCTGGTCTTGCAAATATAACGGCCAAATCCCGAATTTGTGATAGAATGCAAGCGGTTTATCGTTCTTGTCCGCGAGTGAAGAAACGGCCGTTTCTCTGCTCCATTGCCTAAGGAGGGTGTTTATGCTGCACAGTTCAACCGCCTTACGAACTATCATCCAACGTGGTATCTTGCTGCTTCTGTTCTCGTTCACCGTTGCCACCGCGTTGGCACAGGAAACGGCCGTTCAGATGCTGCTTGTGCCACAGGGAAATGATGAAACCCCATTCACCAACGAGGAAAACTATCCCCTTGTGGAAATGATCGTCGCCCCGGCCAATCAAGGGCGCATCCCCTTTTCCGGGCTGGATGCTACCCACTTTACCCTTGTTGAAGCAGGCGAAACAACTGCCCCGGTTTCGGTTGAACCCCTCACGACTGCACAGCAACCCGTTTCGCTTTTAATTGTTTTGGACAGCAGCGGCCCCATGCAACCCGTTTTTAATGATGTGCGAACGGCCGTTATCAACAGCTACAGCACCCTAGATCTAACAGACCAGTCGGGGTTGCTGGCTTTTGAAACGGCCGTTAACCTTGATGAACCCTTCCCCCAGCTAAACCCCCAGCGCGAACTCACCTTCACCAACGACGGGGGCGCCCTCATCAACCTGCTCAACACCCTCTCCCCCACCGAAAACAGCGCCACCCCCCTCTACGATGCCCTGCTCAAAGGGGTGCGCCTGACCGAAATTGCCGCCCCCACCGAACGCCGCGCCGTCATTGTCATCACCAACGGCGTTGACCAACTGCCCGGCAGCAGCGGCAGCGGCAGCACCCGCGCCGGGTCAGACACCATTATCCAAATTGCCCGCGACCAGCAGATCGCTCTCTTTCCCATTGGCCTTGGCGGAGGGGTAGACACCGGTTTGCTACAGGATATGGCAGCCCAGACGGGGGGCAAATTCTTTCCTGTGGCCGATGCCAGCGGCATTACGCCAGCCATTGGCGAAGTGGTGCGGCAGCTTAAACAAAGCTATCGCCTCGTTTACAACGCCGCCACCGAAGCCGACAACGGGCTACACGAGCTACAGGTTGTGGCACAAACGCCGCAAGGTGTCGCCCAGGCAGCGGTTTCATTCAAGGCTTACTACCCGCTCACACCCGTTTTGCGTGGGGTTACGGTTTTGGCAGAGGATGGGGCTACTTATGCCGCCGAAAATGCTCCGCCGCTTTTGGGCAGCGTCACCATTACGCCGGATATTGTGGCGCGGGGGGGATTAACGGCCGTTACCTACGCCCTCAACGACACCCCCGTACACCAAGCCACCCTGCCCCCCTGGGAATTCACCTGGCAAACCGACGGCCTGGACAGCACCATTCCCCACCGCATCACCATCGAAGCCACCACCGCCGACCAGCAAACAGCGCGATTTGAAACCAACTTCATTCTCCAGCCCTGCGACACCTTCTGCCGCTGGGAACGGCAGCTAGGTTTCTCCCCCGCCTACCTCTTTTTGGGTCTGGGGCTGCTCATTCTCGGCATTTTTGTTTGGCTGCTGCTGCGCCAACGCCGCCAGGTTGCCGCCCCAGCCAGCACCAGCAGCGACCTCTTCCCCAAAGAAAAACCGTTCCCTTACCGACAAACCATGCCCCCTACCAGCCACCCAACCGAGGTTGACTCGCCGGTGACGGAATACGACAGCGATGATTTCTCGCAGGATTGGAGCCAGGCCGGTGGCAAGGGACTCAGCCACCACACTTCGTATACGCAAGTAGACAAGACGGAAATTAAGAAACCAGAACGGCCGTTATTTCCCAAAACCGAGCTCCTTATCCGCGCCCTCAAACACACCGCCCACCTCACCGACCTCGAAAAAGGTACCACCTATGAACTAGGCCCTACCACCACCATTGGCCGCGCCCCCGATAACGACATTGTGATTCAGGAAGCAGCCGTATCGGGTTATCACGCCAAAATCATCCTGCGCGATGAACAATTCATTTTGGAAGAGGCCAAAGTAACCAACCCAACCCTGGTAAACGGCCAGGAAGTAACCAACGGCAGCCACATCCTGACCGACGGGGATGAAATTACTATCGGCAGACGAATTCTGACCTTTAAACAACTCTCGTAAGTTTGGTTGACATTTCAGAATTTGAGCCGCAAAATTTGTAGAGGGCGGAAAGAAAGAAACCAGCTACGTACCCTCGGTATTGACCAGATTTAACCAAATGTCAACACAACCTGAAGGTGGCAAAATGGCAGAACAAGCCAACACAGATAATGTAGTTAGCACAGCCACAAGCATTGGCCCCGTGCGTTCCCACAATGAAGATTCCCTGCTGGTGGCGCAAGAGGGTTCCAACGCCCTCTATGTGGTTACAGATGGGGTGGGAGGGCAGGAACACGGCGCAGTTGCCTCGCAACTAGCCGCCGAAACGATTCAGCAAGCCTTTGCACGGCAGCGCCAGGCGGGGGTTGCCATTCCCGCCGCGTTGAGCCAGGCAGTGCAAGCGGCCAATGCGGCGGTTTTTGCCACGGCGCAAGAGCGGCAGGGGCGCATGGGCAGCACGGTGGTAACGGCCGTTCAGTCCGAAGCCACCCTCTATCTCACCCACGTCGGCGATGCCCGCGCCTACCTCCTGCGCGAAGGCAAGCTGCGTCGGCTGACCAAAGACCATACTTGGGTGCAAGAGCAGGTAGACGCGGGTGTTATTACCGCCGAACAAGCCGAAAAACACGAGCTACGCAACGTCGTCACCCGCGTTTTGGGCAACAAGGAAACCGTCGAGGTTCCCCCCGTCAAGCCCGTCTCCCTCCAGCCCAACGACATCTACCTGCTTTGCTCCGATGGCCTTTACGACACGCTTGCCAAAGAGCAAATAACGGCCGTTTTGCTCAACACCCCCGCCAGCCAGTCCGCCTCCGCGCTGGTTGCCGCCGCCGAAAACGGGGGCGCATCCGACAACATCACCGCTATTGTGGTGCAAAATCATTACAAATCCCCGGCCGCTGCCCCCAGCAAGAACAAGCTACCCTGGGGCTGGATCCTGGGAGGGGTTGGAGTCGTGATACTGCTGCTGTTGCTGCTACTGCTGCGTCCGCTGCTCGGCTCGCTGGGGGCAGGAGCAACCGCACCAACGGCCGTTCCCGAAGCCACCGTGCCAAACAGTGGCCTGTCCACCGTCGCCCCCACCGCCACGCGCCCCCCCAACGCCACCTCCACCATTGGCCCCACCCCAACGGCCACAGCCGAAGCAACATTGGCACCGACGGAAACGGCCGTTTCCCCCAGCGAACCACGCGGCTGCACCCTGTTCCCCAACACCTTTGTCTGGCCCTCCGTCGCTATTAACAGCAACGACTGCGCCCGCACCATCACCAATCTGGCTCTTGGCCCCAATGAACCCGTCCTCATTCTCAACGCCACCCCCGTCACTGCCCTAGGGCCTGACAGAAGCTGTGAATCCCATACGTTTATTGAAATCCAGTCAGAAACCCGCCCCGAAATCCAGGGCTGGGTGCTGGAATGGCAAATTCAGCCGCTTGCCCCCGGCGAAAGCTGCGGGCCTTAACCATGCCAATTAGTCTCCCGTTTTCTGGAAGGCACCATGACTGAAACAACAAACCTCATCGGACAGCACATCAACCAATATCGCGTTACCCAGCTCCTTGCCCGGGGCGGCATGGCCGAGGTGTACATAGCCGAAGACACAGAACTCAAACGAACGGCCGTTCTCAAAGTCATGCTCCCCGCCCTTGCCAACAACCCCACCTTCCACGAACGATTCCGGCGCGAAGCACAGGCCACCGCCCGGCTGGAACACCCCAACATCGTCCGCATCTACGGTACAGGGGTCACACCCGACAAACGGCCGTTTCTCGCCATGCAATACATCCCCGGCGGCTCCCTGCAACAGCGGCTACAGCAGCTTGCCAGCCAGGGCCAAACCATGCCCATCGGCCAGATCCTCCACATTGCCCGCCAAATCGCCGCCGCCCTGCAAACCGCCCACGACCACGGCATCACCCACCGCGACCTCAAACCCAGCAACATCCTGCTCGGCACAGACGGCACCCCCTTCCTCGCCGACCTCGGTCTTGCCGCCATGCAGTCCGCCAGCCGCCTCACCCGCACCGACCAAATCATGGGAACCCCCCACTACATGCCCCCCGAACAAATCACCGGTGGCACCGTAAACGGCCGTTCCGACCTCTACGCCCTGGGCATCATCCTCTACGAAATGCTCACCGGCACCGTCCCCTTCCAGGGAAACACCGCCATCATGATCCTCCACCAGCACGTCAACGACCCACCCCCCTCCCTGCTGCTGCGCCGCCCCGGCCTGCCCCAGCCCCTCTACACCCTCGTCGAACGCTGCCTGCAAAAACAACCCGAACAGCGCTACCAAACCGCGCAACAAGTCGTTGCCATCCTAGACCAACTCCTGTCCACCACCGGCAGCGGCATTGCCGCCACCCCCCCCCCCACCACCCCCGCCCACCTTCATGCCCCCCACCACCACCCAGCCACCTCCCCCAGCCAAAACCCTGCCCCCCGCCCTCTACGCCGTCGGCGCCGTCGCCCTGCTGTTCGTCGTCTTTGGCCTGTGGCAACTATTGGGAAAGGAGCAAGAACAACCGGCGTTAGCCCAACTACCAACTGCCACAGCAACAACAGAACGGCTCCCATCACCAACCAGCACATCCACCCCCATCGCCGCCAACATCAACAATGAGGCAACGGCTACCATCGCCCAGCCGACAGAGACCCCCACCACCACGCCCACCTCCACCCCGGCCCTCCCCACCGGCCGCATTGTCTTTGACGTGGCAACCGGGGATGTGCTGCCCGAGATTTACATCATGAACGCCGATGGCGGCAACCCCACCCGGCTCACCTTCAACAACGTCCAGGATCAGGAAGCAGATCTCTCGCCCGACGGCCGTTTTATTGCCTACGAAACAGGCGGCAGCGGCCAATGGACGCTCATGATCATGGGTAGCGACGGCAGCAACCCCATCACCATTGGCCCCGGTCGCCTGCCAGACTGGTCGCCAAACGGCCGTTTCATCGCCTACGAAACTACCACCGCCCCCCAGCGCATCGGCATCTACGACGTACAAACCGGCACCACCAGATTGCTCACCCCCACCAGCCAAAATAGCCGCGCCCCCTCCTGGTCCCCCGACAGCAGCCAACTGGTCATCATGGCCGATACCGACAACGGCTGGCAGCTTGCCATCGTAGACGCAAGCAACGGCACCCAGCAATTTATTACCACCGAAGCAGGCAGCAAACGGTTCCCCGCCTGGTCGCCACTAGGCGACCTCATCGCCTTCAACACCGTTGCCAGCGACAACAGCAACCCCGACCACATCTGGGTCATAGACACCAGCGGCAACAATTTGCGCCAACTAACCCAGGAAGGAAAAAACGGCCGTCCCACCTGGTCGCCCGACGGCCAGTTTCTGGCCTTCAACTCCAACCTCAGCGGCGCCTGGATGATCTACCGCATTCGCACTGACGGCAGCGAACGCACCGCCATCACCAGCGGCGGCAATCATCAGCGGGCGGATTGGGGGATTGGGAGTCAGTAATCGGGTCACTGGAAGAAGTTCAACTTCTCGGAAGAAGTTGAACTTCTAAAAACCACACATGGGCAAGCACCCAAGCCTCCTCCTCCTTCTCGCCCTGTTCGCCGCCGTCTGTTTGGTGGCCGGGGTCATGCTGCTGCGGCCAACGGCCGTTTCTGCCCCCCTGCCCACGGTGATGACCACCGCCGTCGCCATCGCCCAACCCACCATACTGCCCAGCAACACCCCCACAGCCACAGCAATACCCCCTGCCGCCACACCAACGGCCGTTCCTTCCCCCACTGCCACACCAATCCCCCC
>WBZL01000795.1_pt1 | contig 34873 bp, 36 predicted proteins | sample 5204291 | NCBI WGS metagenome assembly WBZL01 (sample SAMN12344345, study PRJNA552823) | activated sludge metagenome | biome: Activated sludge suspended growth; feature: Nitrification reactor; material: Wastewater; isolation source: activated sludge from nitrification reactor of wastewater...
AGCTGCCTTTTCCAAATCAACGGTGCCGTTGTTCTGAACCTTTACGGTAAGCTGCAGCTGATTATCAACCAGCGCGAGAGAGGCCTGCGCGGTGATGGGTGGGGCGGTGGTGGTACTGTCGGCCAGAAATGTTTTGATGCCCCCTACGTCGGTGCGAATGTCGTTGACGGTGGTGTCGAGGCTGCGGCTGATGCTGTCGAAGCGGTTATCAAACGAGGTGAAGCCGTCGTTGATGGGGCGGACGGTGCTGCTGCCGGGCAGGGTGAGGGTGTAGGTGGTGCGGCGCGGCGAGTAGAGACCTACCAGGCTTTGCAGGGTCACGGTGTCGCCGTCGCCGAGCTGCCCGTAGACAACCGACATTTGGTTGATGATGGTGTCGTTGCCCTTGAGCTGGAAGCCGGTGAGGTAGGTGCCGATGGTGAAGAGGGCGATGATGGCGGGTATGGTGACCCAGGCCAGTTCGCGCCGCTGTAGCCGCTTGAGGACGAGGTAGTTGATGGGGCCGATGAGGGCGACGTAGGCGAGGAGGAAGAGGATGAGGCCGGTGAAGGAGGGGAGAACGAGGGAGGGGAGGCTGCTAACGGCCGTTGCTGCGGCATAATAATTTTGCACCCCCAGCCCCCACGGCTGCAAACCGGGCTGCGTGCGCGCCATGTCGGCCCAAATGCGGTTGCTGCCGTCCCAGTCCTGCAGCGGTGCCAGGGTGGGGTCGAGGGCGAGGAAGGTGACGGTGCCGCGTCCCCAACTGCGCCGCGCCACCAGCGGCAAGCCATCTTCGTGGTAAATGGCTTCGCCGCCGCTGCGGAGGCTGCTGCTGGCAACGATGTAGGGGCCAGCGTCGCGGAACGGGATGCCGACCTGTTCAGCCAGGCCGGGCAGGTCGCTGCGGCTTTCGCTGCCGCTGATGGTGACGGGGAGAAGATCGGCCAGGGCGGTGCTGGTTTTTTGCCAGCCGGGGCCGCCTGTGACCACAAGCTGGCCGCCACCGTTGACCCACTGCCCCAGGGCGGTGCGCTGGTCGGGGGTGAGGGTGTTGCTGTCGCTGTCGTTGATGACGAGGACATCAAGGGGTTGCCAGCCGGCCATCAGGTCGGGCAGGTCGTCGAAGGTGAGAACGGCAACGGCCGTTCCTGCATCCACGTTAATCGCATCTTCCAAAAAGGTGAATTCGTCTGGTTTGGGGCTGATGACCCCATAAAGCCGCCCTTGCAGCGACCAGTTTCGCATTTGGTTGCTGGGGGCGGTGTGGCGTAAACGGCCGTTGTTGTCCACCAGTTCAGCCGTTACCTGCTGGGTCAGATTATTCAGGAAGATGTAGATAGTCAGCCGCTTGTTCGACTGGGTGGGCAGATCAATGGGGGCGCTGTAGATCACTTCGTCGTTGGTCAGCTCGCTGCCCGTTTTGATTTGCAGGCTGCCGGAAAAGCCGGGGCCGCTGTTGGCAACGGTGATATGGACGGGCAGCCAATATTCCTGCTTATAGTAGCCATCAAAACCAGCGCGAACGCTCATTTCAATGCCGCTGGCGTTTTCTTGGGCGAGGGCGGATGGTATGAGGCTAAAGAGGAGGATAAGGGTGAAAAGGAGGACGGACGACCGACGACGGATGACGGACGACGGGCGGTTGTCGGTCGTCGGTTGTCGGTCGTCCGTTTTTAATAAGGACAGAATTCTCATAAATTGTTACCGAAATTCGATATAATAGCTGTCAATGGGGGCATCGGGGCGCTGGTCTTCAATCCAGGCGACGGCTTTTTCCAGCAGACCGTGCAGGTAGCCTTTGTCGTTGCCGACGGTGACGAGGGCGATAACGGCCGTTTGCCACACATCCTGATGATCTACCTCGGCGACGGCGACGTTGAATTGGCGCGGCAGCCGGGCGGTGATAGATTTGACGACGCTACGTTTATCCTTGAGCGAGAACGCTCCTTCCAGACTGAGGGTAATCACACACGTTGCAATGAACATGGGTATAATTTTCCTCTAACGCAACGCTGATGCAAACGGGGTGACGAAAACGGCCGTTTGCACGTCCAAAAGATAAGAGAATGGGACGCAGATTTACCTGATATACCTGATTAACCTTTTTGAAGCCGCAGAGCGTTTGCGGCACATACAGGAACATTGTGACAATTAGCGTCCTGTTATTTATAAGGAGATGCAGATGTTACGCAAACTCGCCTATCTTTTTCTCATCATTTTCTTTGCGGTAAGTGCTTTTGCCATTTATACCCTGGTGCGCGGCGTGCAGACCGTGGATAACGCCGTTTTGGAGCCAGTGGGGGAGTTGTTCCGCCAACTTGTGCTGCCCGTCACCCCCGAAATTTTGCCTAACCCCACCACCATTGTGCTGGAAATTAAAGATTTGGCGCGGCTGGAGACTGCCTCCTATGAGTTGGAGAAGGTTGTCACGGCCGAATCCAATACCGATGTGCTGTGGGGGGCGCTGGGGGAGAAGCTCATCTTTGTGGCCTATGGCAAGGTGGTGGCCGGGGTAGATATGTCAGCGATGCGAGCGGAAGATTTGCAGGTGGTTGACCCCAAAACGGTGTGGGTGCATTTGCCGCAAGCAGAACTATTTGATGATTTGCCGGTGCTGGACAACGACCGTTCCTATGTGGCTGACCGCGATACGGGGCTGTTTACCCGCGCCGACCCGGAGCTGGAAACCCAGGTGCGCCGTGAAGCGGAGGATGCCATTGTCGAGGCGGCGCAGTCGAGTGAATTGCTGGCACGAGCCAATGAAAACGCCCAGGCGTATATGGAAAATTTCTTGCAGGGACTAGGCTTTGAAACGGTGGTCTTTATGGAAGAAACCCCTCCAACCCCGCCGCCGTATGAGCAGCCGGTGCCGAAGGGGTTTGCCGTTACGCCAGTTCCGAATCGGTAATCAGTAATCGGTAATCAGTAATCGGTAATCGGTAATCGGTAGTGCCGTTTTACGAATAACTGATAACTGTTTACTGATTACCGATCAAGCGGGTATTTCGTCGTCGGGGCGGGGGCCGGGGTCAGAGAGGCCGCTGGTGGAGAAGCGGTTGGGGGCTTCTACGGCCATGTGGCCTTCGCACAGAATGTGGCAGGAAAGACGGTATTGCCCCATTGCGCCGTTGTTTTCTAGCTTGGTTTGTTCGCGGGGATGGTACGCTTCGGGTTCGCCTTCGCTGAAGGTGACGCGGCAGGTGGTGCAGCGGGCGTTGCCGCCGCAGCGGTGCAGCATGTCAATGCCTTCGTCAATAAGAGCCAAAATAAGGCGCTTGCCGTCTGGGGCTTCAAAGGTTTTGTCGTCTATGGTAATGGATGCCATTAGTTTCCTCCTCGAATGGGACACGGACGAACACGGACGAACACGGATTTTTCCTCAACATGGTACGCCGCTATTCATGGTGTCGTTTAAAATGGATTAGTCAATGGATAGGTTTTAGCATGATTCGGGTGGGAAAACAACTGTGGAGTCTGCGGGGGTTAACGGCCGTTTATTTCCTCTACACCCTCATCTGGATTCCCCTTGAAGGCAATTTGCGCCGGGCGGTGGGCATGGGGGTGGCAACAACGGCCGTTTTGCTGGCGCACGGCTGGCGGCGGTATGGGGCGGGGCGGGGAGTATCGTGGGGGTGGTGGTTGGCAAAAACGGCCGTTTTCGGTCTTCTCTTTGGCGTGGGCAGCAGTCTGCTCACCCTCCTTGCCATGGCCGTCAAAACCGGCTTCCACGCCCACGGCCCCGAATTCACCCCCGCCGAAATTGTGTGGGTGTTAAACCAGCTACCGCTGTGGGCAGCCGCCGGGCTGCTGGCCGGGCTGGGAGGGGGATTAGTAATCGGTAAACGGTAATCAGTAAACAGTACTGATGATCGTTTACTGATTACTCTCCAACTTCCTCTCCAACCCCTTTAACGCTTCTTCCAATTGCGCCTGGCGCAGGCTGGTGGTCACATCGCCACGGGTGCGCTCTAGCACGGCGCGAACGGTGTCGGTGCGGCGGCGCAGCCCGCCGGTCAGATTGTCGTTGAAGTCAATGGTCACTAGCAGGCTGTAAATCTGGTCCATGTTGTCCAGCAGCCGCTCCACTTCGTCGGTGTGGCCGTGGCGAATGATGTCGAGAATGCGGCGGCGCAGCTCGGTGGCGGCTTCGGCCAGCCCATTGAGCCAGGTGCTGGCTTCCATGTTGAGTTGTTCAGGGCGCGGTAACGGCCGTTCGCGCAGCATGGCATGAAGCAAAAACGCCTCCGCCACCTCTTTCAGCGCATCCTGCGTATAGCCGGCGTGGTAAAGCGAGGGGAAAGCTGCCACCCCGTCGGTCATTACCTTGGCTTCGGCTTGAGCCTCGGCCATTAGCTTTTCCGCCTTTTCCCATTCATCCCGATGCAGGGCGCGGATGGTGCGGGCGCACAGGCTAATTAGGCTGCGCGACTGCTGGTAGGCTCCATCCCGCGCACTGTTCATTTCCTCCAACTGCTGGCGGATTGTGTCAACTGTCTGGTCAAGCTGCTCCATATGTCGCTACTCCTCCGGTTTGCCCGGCTCTGTAAAGCCAAAGAAATGGTCGGCCATGGTGTCGCCTGGCAGTTTGATCGGGCCGAATTGCTGTTCATATTTTGCCAAATTTTGCGCCAGCGCATTTTGCAGCAGTTTGGCGTGCAGTGGCGTCATGATGGCCCGTGCCACAATATTGCCACGGGGTGAGTGCGGCAAGATTTGGGCGAAATCGAGAAAAAACTCCATCTGTTTGTGGCTGATAAAGGCCAGATTGCTATAAACTGGCGTTACTTCTTTGGGAATGTCAATGGCAATTCTTTTTTGTGGTGTTTGCTCTTGCTGATCCATAAGGGTTTTTGGTCTTGGGTGCAGATTCGGCTGAATCTGACCATCATCTAATAAATGGGCATTTGTCTATTGTTTCAGACCGCCCATTGGTACAAAGGTCACAAGTTTTAATGATATAAAGATACTTCAGTTTGGTGAGCAAGCAACATTGGGCGAGTGGCGACGCTTCATCTGAGCAGAACCCAAATGGCAACGGCCGTTAATAGCACCCCAAAAATCTTGCCCTGCCACTTCACCCCAAACTCCGACTGGAATAGCCGCTGCAAAAGCGAACCCCCGATGACCCAGGCCGACAGGCTGGCAATAATCAACCCAAACAGCGTTAGCGTCAGCGTGACCATTTGCGTTTGAGTGGCTGTGGTTGGGTCAAGGAACTGCGTGTACATGATGAGTGGCACCGTGAGTGCCTTGAAGTTAAAAAATTGCAGCAAGGCTCCTTCGCGGAAACCAAGCTTGGTTTCCGCCGTGGCTTTCATACCCGAAGCGCGAAAAAATTGCCACGCCAGATAGAGCAGGTAAACAGCCCCCATAATTTTGCAAGCGGTAAAGAGGGTGGGAAAGCGAAAGATAATTTGCCTAATGCCAATGCCAATCGCCAGAATTTGCAGGACAAAAACGACCACAATGCCCCACATCACGGGCAGCGTGCGCCGCGTGCCATAGTGTGCTGAGGTGGAGGAAAGCAGAATGTTGGCTGGCCCAGGGCTAATGGTGATGGGAAAAAAGGTAAGAAACCAAGTAACAGCAAGCGGAAAGGTCATGGGCAATTCTTGGCGTAGGCTATTTGTCTTGCACGATCTTGCTCAAGTGGAGAAGTTGGGCAACCAGTAATCAGCCGCCTGCTGATTACTGGTTGTCAGCTACCATTTGCTTTTAGGCAGCAACGGGTTCGCCAATAACTTGGTTGACAATGACGCGAACAAACGGCCGTTTGCCCGTTTCCGCATACAGATAGCGGCTTACCGCATCTTCCAGCCGATTCTCAATCTTTTCCTTGGCACCCACGCTATTCTTCACAACGCGAGCAATCGTATCCTCTGCACCAATAAACAGCTCTTCGGCCTCTTTGCGGTCAACCATGCCCTGTGTAACAAAATTGGGTTTGCCCAGGACATCCCCTTGTCCATTGGTCACGGCCACCGCCATGAAAAAGCCGTTGTTTGCCAGCTTTTCCCGTTCCCGCATGACCGGCCAGCCAATATCACCCACACCAGAGCCATCTACAAAGACATAGCCTCCAGGCAAACGAGGTAGCACTGTCATGCTAATTTCGTCCAGTTCGATGGGAGTCCCGTTTTCGATAACAGCAATCTTGTTTTCCGGGAACCCGATTTCTTTGGCAAGTTTGGCATGTTGCCGCAAATGGCGCAGTTCGCCGTGGACGGGGATCAAAAACTGTGGGCGCACCAGGTTAATGAGCAACTTCATTTCTTCCTGACTGGCATGTCCAGAGACGTGGACATCGGCCACCTGCTCATAAAGCACGTTAGCCCCGCGCTGGAAAAGCTGGTTGATGGTGCGATGAACCATTTCCTCGTTGCCGGGGATGGTGTGGGCGGAAAAGACAACCGTATCGCCTTCCTTGATGCTGAATCGCTGGTGGCGACCACGCGCCAGACGACCCAAGACGGCCGATGGCTCACCTTGCGCCCCGGTCGCCATGATAACAACCTGGTTGGCCGGGTAGTTGTCAGCTTCGCTAATATCAATTAGCAGGTCGTCGGGAATGTCGAGATAGCCAAGCTTGCTGGCGATTTTTGTGTTGTCGCGCATGGAACGGCCGGTAATTGCCAGCCGCCGCCCATATTTTATGGCCGCATCGGCCACCAAATGGATGCGCGAGATGAGCGAGGCAAAGGTGGCGATGATGATGCGCCCCGGTGCTTCCTGGAACACTTTCTCCAGACCCTCGCCCACAATCTTCTCTGATGGTGTCCAGCCAGGGCGGTCGGCATTGGTGCTGTCGGCCAGCAGTGCCAGTACGCCGCGCATGGAAAATTCAGACAGCTTGGCGAAGTCGGGCGGCCATTCATCCACGGGGGTATGGTCGAATTTGTAATCGCCGGTGTGGACAATCAGACCCACGGGGGTGGTGATGCCAAAGCCCACGCCATCGGGAATGCTGTGGGTGACGTGGAACGGCTCAACGGTAAAGGGGCCAAAATCCAGCACGTCCCCGGCGTTAAACACAACGAGATCAATGTCGTGGGGCAGCTTAGAGCGACGCAGTTTGGCTTCGATTAAACCGGCCGTTAACGGCGTGGCGTAAATCGGTGCCTGAATGTCCTGCATTAGGTGGGGCAGTGCGCCCAAGTGGTCTTCGTGGCCATGGGTAACAAGGATGGCAAGCACCTTGTCGCGCTTGTCCATCAGGTATTTGTAGTCGGGGATGATGAGATCAACCCCCAGCATGTCGTTTTCGGGAAACATGACGCCTGCGTCTACAATGAGAATGGAATCCTCATATTCGAAGATGGTCATGTTTTTGCCGATTTCCCCCAGTCCTCCCAGGGGTAAAATTCGCAATTTAGATGACATATGTACTCCGGTGAACCGGGGATTGCCACACGTTACGTCTGAAGTTTAACAAAACTGGCAGAATGCCACTGCTAACTGTGGTACAGCAAACACAGCCGAACGAGGTTGTTCTGGCTAGTAGATATTGGGTTTGTGGGTAGCCTTTATCCGTGTTTGTGTAAAGATTGCCGTCAGGTTGTAATTCGTGACAGGCCCCCGTTCACATATTTAGGTTTAGTTATAAAGTTTTTTAAATAAGTGGTCTCGTGTTGAGAACCCACATACGTTTTTTTAGACGCGCAACCAATACCAAACAAGTAGAATGAGGATGGTTTGCACGATGGATAGGAGGAAGGTATAGAGCAGCAGGGTGGTTTGGCTTGCTGGGGCAGTGATGGCTAAAACGGCCGTTTTGCCCTCTTCCTCTGGTTGGGCAGAAAACCGCAAAATCCCAACAGAAATGTTGTCTTGCCCGCCCCGACTGTTTGCCATAGCTATGAGCCGGGTAGCGGCTTCGGTTGGCGGTTCATTTTCAAGCACGTGGCCGATTTCTTCGTCGGCAACGTGACGGGTTAGCCCGTCGGAACAGAGAATAATGGCATCATCGGGTTGAATATTGACCCGGAAAAGATCCATTTTTGGGGAGCGTTCGGAGCCAATGCTGTAGAGGATGACATTTTTGTGCGGGTGGTTTACCGCTTCGGCTTCGGATATGGCACCTTCTTCAACCAACTTGGCAACCAGGCTTTGGTCTTTGGTAATTTGGCGTAAACGGCCGTTGTGCCAATGATACCCCCGGCTGTCACCAACGTTACCGATGAGAGCCTGTCTCCCCTGAATAACCGCCGCCACCATGGTTGTTGCCATACGCTTGTTTTCATTGCGATCCATCACCATTTGGCGCAAATCAGTGTTGGCAGCCTGCATGGCATCTATAAGGCGACGCCCCCAATCTTTGGTTTCACTTGTGGCTAAATAGTGAGCAATGACTCGTTCGCTGGCAAATTGGCTGGCAACTTCCCCCGCATCTGCGCCACCGACCCCATCGGCAACAATATAAAGCCAACCATGCTTGGTGGCTTCCCCATCATTTTGGGGTTCCCAGCAAGTAACGTAATCTTCGTTATGATCACGAACCAGTCCCTGGTCGGTTTGTAGCGAGACGTTGATGCGCTCGTTTATGCCCATAGCGGAGAATATATACGGGAACGAGATAGAGGGCAAGACATTTTAACCAATCTTCTACAAATTGCGTGGTTGCTAGCCGAAGGAAGTAATGACGATGTAAAGGAGCAAAATTAAGACAACGGCGGCAATAACTATAAGGAAGATTAAAACGCGGTTAAGCCAGGAGTCGCTCTTTGCTGCTGGCAGTTTGTCTGGCACGAGCGGCGGTGGATCTGATTCTTGAAGCTCACGCGCCACGTCAATCACCGATTTAACCGGTAGGGGGTCTTTCATAAGTTCTAGTTCGTCGTCGTCTTCTTCGAAGGTGTCCAAATCTTCAAACTGATCTTCTATCTGTTCCCACGGTTTTGTCGCTGTCCAGTCATCAATGTTGGTATTGGTCAGCCAATCAGGCAGGTCATCGGGATCAACGGAATCAGAAAAATCGGGTAGTGCTTCGGCTGCTAATGCTTCCGGGGTAAGAACGTCCTCATCATCTGCGGATAGCCAGGCAGGTAGTTCATCACCATCATCTTCAAATAGTTCGTCGTCATCATCGGTTGCGAAAAGCTCGTCTTCTGCTGACTTGGTAAAAGTGACAGGGGTGGGCTGTTCTTCTGGTTCAGCGAGGGCAACAACGGCCGTTTTTTCTTCCACAACGGCTGGCACATTTTCTACAACTGAAGCAACTCCCTCTACAATCGGGTCTGTCTCTGGTGGCACTAACTCGGTTAACCGTTCCCTGGCCTTCTGATGATTGGGGTCAAGGTCTAACACCTTTTGTAAAAATGCCACTTTCTTCTCTTTGCTTTCCACCAAGTGGCTAAGCAAGAACCAGGCGTGAACATTTTGGGTGTCTTCTTTTAAAATTTGTGCCAGCAATACTTGGGCTTTCTGCGATTCACCAGCCCGTGCGGCTCCAATCGCCTGTTGTAATTTCACGTTCATGTACTTTCCTCTACTTTTTTACGCTAAAAAGTTTTGGAGTGTTGGTTATGTCAAACATTGTAACATGCCTTCGGCAAAATAACGAATTCTTTTGTTAAAAATATGCGGTTTCTAACGGGATGATGAGGTTGTTAGGGTAGCGAGTATGGGGCAGGAGAAGTTAGCATGGGCGTGGGAAACGGCCGTTAAGTCTACCTGATCTGGTAACTGCCACTGCCGAAACGCTAGAATCAGTTGGCAAACCGACAGCCCCATCACACCCGTAAAGCAGCCATCTAAATGCGAGACGGGGCGAAAAACGGGGTGTTGAATGGCATAGGCACCAGCCTTGTCTAGGGAGTCACCTGTGGCAATATAGGCTTCAATCTCTGCATCGCTGTAATTGCGCATGGTGACCACAGAACTGTTTACAAGGTGCTGCATTTCGCCTGACTGGTTATCCAGCAATGCTAACCCGGTATGGACTTCATGATTGCGGTCGCGCAGTGCTAATAGCATTGCTCTCGCCTCATCTGGGCTTTTGGGTTTGCCCAGCATTGTTTTACCCAGGGCAACGGTTGTATCGGCGGTAATAAGTATGGTGTGGTTCGCAGTGGGAATGGTTTGGGCGAGGGCGGTGGTTTTTAAAACGGCCGTTTCCACCACATTCACCGCCGGATCCGGATGTGTAACACTTTCCTCATCCACATTCGCCACGCGCACCTCAAACGGTACACCCAGCAAACCAAACAACATCCTTCGCCGTGGTGATTGCGATCCAAGTACAAAATTCGGCATAAAAAACAACAAAAGGCCAGCCAAGCTGACCTTTTGCCCAAATCTCAAGAAGAGAACTGTTATTTGATTTCGACCACAGCCCCAGCTTCTTCCAATTTTGCTTTGGCTTCGGCAGCGGCTTCCTTGCTCACACCTTCCATCAGCGTGCCCAAGTTGTCCACAACTTCCTTTGCTTCACGCAGTCCCAGATTGGTCAGTGCCCGAACTTCCTTAATCACGTTAATTTTCTTCGGCCCGACGTCCTTCAAAATTACGGTGAACTCAGTCTGTTCTTCTACTTCCTCTGCCGGAGCAGCAGCACCACCAGCCATTGGCATCATACCCATAGCAACAGGAGCAGCAGCACTAACACCCCATGCCGCTTCCAGCTTTTTCGTCAACTCAGCCGCCTGCAAAAGGGTCAGACTGCTCAACTCTTCAACCAATTTATCTAAATCAGCCATTTTTAATTTCCTCCAAATGTAAATACAGAATTTCTGGCGATGACATCATGAAGTATGTCATACATATTAATAACCTAAGCGGCCTCAGCCGCAGCATCGCTGTCTGCTTTCTTTGCATAAGCATCCAGCACGTTCACAATCTGACGGACCCCGCCCGCAATAACCCCAGCAATATTCTGGGCAGGGGCGTTGATAAGGCCAAGAATTTGCGCCCGTAGTTGATCCAGCGGTGGCAAGTCAGCCAACGCCTCCACCTGCGCCGGGTTCAAGATATTCTGGTCAAGAATACCCCCCTTGATCTTCAAATTGGCCTCACCCTTGGCATATTCCGTCAACGCTTTTGCTAAGGTAGGAACTTCACCCGTTGCAAAACCAGCGGCCACTTGACCGACCAGTAGTTCTTCAGGAACAGGACGGTTCTTTTCGCGCAGCGCATAAGCCAACAGCGTGTTTTTAGTAACAAAAACAGCACCGTTTGCCTCCCGAGCCTTTTGCCGAAGCCCTTCAAGCGACTTCACATTCATGCCGCCATATTCGGCAATAAAAATCGCCTGGCTTTCATCAATCAAGTCCATGTACTGCTGTACAAGCTCTTCTTTACGTGCTCTTGAAATAGCCAATGTGCTTTACCTCCTTTTCAGGTTTAAAATAAAAAATCCTCATGCAGCCAGCATGAGGATTTTGCAAACAAATTAAAACTTACTTTTTGAGTAAGTAAAACACAAGAACAAACGCTTGTGCCTTATTTGCGAAAAACCCTACCTCGGCTGGCATTTTTAAAGCGAACGGATTCGCTACCAACTGTCTTGAGCAGAAAATTTTTCTTTCAAGCCGCTATGTAGTTTTCAAATAATCAAAACGGTCAAATTACCCAGCGGCCTCAGAAACATCCATGCGGATACCAGGCCCCATAGTGTTTGCTGCCGTCATTTTTTGAATGTAACGGCCTTTTGCCGCAGCAGGACGAGCGCGTTTGATAGCTTCAATCAACGCTTGCATGTTTTCCAGTAACTGTTGTTCACTAAAGCTTGCTTTGCCGATAGGCGCATGAATGTTTGAAGTCCGATCAACACGAAACTCAACGCGCCCAGCCTTGGCTTCTTCAATGAGTCGTGCAATTTGGTTTGCCGGAGCAACAGTACCTGCACGGGGGTTTGGCATTAAGCCACGGGGGCCAAGGATACGGCCTAGACGACCAACCTTACCCATCATACTGGGTACAGCAATGGCAACATCGAAGTCAACCCAGCCACCTTGAATTTGCTTGATGACTTCATCATCACCAATGTAATCTGCCCCTGCTTCACGTGCCGCCTCAGCATCTTCGCCTTCAGCAAAAACCAGTACGCGAACTGTTTTTCCTAAACCATTTGGCAAAACAACAACATCGCGGACTTGTTGGTCGGCATGACGAGGATCAACACCTAATCGAAGATGCAGTTCAACGGTGGGGTCAAATTTGGTAACGGCCGTTTCTTTAATAAGCTTGACGGCCTCTTCACGTGTGTAAAATCTGGATCGGTCAACCTTTGAGGCTGCTTCCTGATATTTACGCCCTCTTTTTGGCATTATTTACTCCTTGTGGTATTGGCGGACTTTACAAAAAGCCCTCCCACTACATGTTTCCGTAAAAACGGAAAAACAATTAATCAATAACGGTTAACCCCATGCTGCGAGCAGTACCAGCAATGATTTTCATGGCACCGTCTATGTCAATCGCATTCAGGTCTTTCATTTTTAGCTCAGCGATCTCACGCAGTTGAGCCGAAGTAATGGAACCAACCTTGTCGCGGTGTGGCACGGCAGAACCACCTTTCACACCAGCCGCTTGTTTGAGCAAATCAGCTGCTGGTGGCGTTTTCAAGATAAACGTGAAACTGCCATCCTGGAAAACCGTGACTTCTACAGGCACAACCTGACCAACCATGTGGCTTGTTTTGGCATTATATTCTTTACAGAATGCCATCAGGTTAATACCTTGCGGCCCTAGTGCAGTACCAACAGGGGGGGCTGGGTTTGCCTTACCGCCTTTAATTTGAATTTTAACAACAGCTTTTACTTTCTTTGCCATGGGTTAAACCTTTTCTACGTGCAAGAAATCCAGTTCGACAGGGGTCTCGCGCCCAAAGAACGACACCATGACGCGAACTTTGGCACGGTCAATGTCAATTTCTGCCACCGTTCCGATGAAATCAGCAAACGGCCCGGTGCCAATGCGAACTTTTTCACCGATTTGGAAGTCGAACTTAACTTTGGGTGCTTCAGCTTCCATACGGTTCATAATCTTGGCAACTTCGTCGGCTCGCAAAGGGGTAGGATCATTACCCATACCAACAAAGCCTGTAACACCCGGAGTATTACGTACAACATACCAGGAATCTTCGCTCATGATAAGCTGCACGAGAATATAGCCAGGAAAAACACGACGCTCTACGGTGCGGCGCTTGCCATCTTTAATTTCAATTTCGTCTTCTGTGGGAACAACAACATCAAAAATTTTGTCCTGCATTCCCATCGTTTCAATACGTTGCTCAATACTGTGACGAACCTTGTTTTCATAGCCCGAATAGCAGTGTACGACGTACCAAGCACGACCATCAGACGGTTGATCACTGCTGTCTTTGCCGCCTAAGGTGACAGATTCAAAAAGATCATCTGCTACCTTATCGTCAAACAAATTTGGAACTTTGTCCACGTTTTCGTCACTCATTACGTTTCGATTCCAAAAGGCAGAATGCCTATGCTCCAATAAACAGACTTAGGAGTTGTTGAATTCCGTTTGAGAAGATGGTGTCAAAGACCCATAAGAACAGGGAAAAGACAAGCGTTGAGGCCAAAACGATGCCTGTTAGGCGCCACGATTCTTCTCGGGTTGGCCAAGTAACCTTACGCAGCTCTCCTCGTGTTTCGCGATAGTAGCGTACGATAACATTGGGCTGTTTAACGGCCGTTTCCGAATTGCTTTCACTCACAGTTAAAAATACCCTTACTAAATCTACGGGAAGCTGAGAAACCTCAACTTCCCGTAGATTAGACCAGATTCTTTTGGCATGTTGTTTAGAAAACGCTTTTCTAAACAACGAAACAGGGGGTGCAGGACTCGAACCCGCAGCCTACGGTTTTGGAGACCGTTGCTCTACCAATTGAGCTAACCCCCTATACAGGTTTAGCGCGTTTCCCGATGGAGGCGATGCTGCCGACAACGCGGGCAATACTTGTTAAACTCTAGCCGGCTTGGGTTATTGCGCCGGTTTTTCTCACTAATATAGTTGCGTTCTTTACATTCTGTACATGCCAGAATAATATGAGACCGAACGGCTTTTTTCGCCATGATGCAACCTCAGAAACAAGGGTTGGCGCACATGCGCCAACCCTCTATCTAATAGCTAATTATTCCAGAATTTTGGTAATAACACCAGCACCAACAGTCAAACCACCCTCGCGGATTGCGAAGCGGCTACCATCTTCCAAAGCAACCTTGGAAATCAGTTCAACCGTAAACTTGGCATTATCCCCAGGCAAAACCATTTCCACACCTTCGGGCAAGGTAATCTTACCCGTAATGTCCATGGTACGGATATAGAACTGTGGACGGTATCCATCCTGGAATGCCTTGTGACGACCACCCTCATCTTTCCGCAAAACATAAACTTCGCAGTCGAACTTGGTGTGAGGGGTAATGCTCTTGGGTTTTGCCAAAACCTGGCCGCGCTCAATTTCATCCCGGTTGATACCGCGAAGGAGCAAACCAGCGTTGTCACCAGCTTCAGCATAGTCCAAAGTTTTGTGGAACATTTCAATAGACGTGACAACGACCTCGCGGGTATCTTTGATACCAACAATTTCTACCTTTTCACCCGCCTTAAGCGCACCGCGTTCCACGCGCCCAGTCACAACCGTACCGCGCCCCTTAATGGAGAACACATCTTCCACTGGCATCAGGAATGGCTTTTCTTTATCGCGTGTCGGAGTTGGAATCCATTCATCTACAGTTGCCATTAACTCGTAAATGGGAGCATATGCTGGATTATTAGGGTCTGCACTGTCACATTCCAGAGCAACAACGGCACTGCCACGAACAATGGGAGTATCTTCTTCGTAGTTTTGGGATGCCAGAAGTTCAGCCAATTCAAGCTCAACCAGTTCCAACAATTCCTCGTCATCCATCAAGTCAACTTTGTTAAGGAAGACAACCATCTTGGGAACGTTTACCTGGCGAGCCAACAAGACGTGTTCACGGGTTTGCGGCATGGGGCCATCAGGCGCAGACACAACCAGAATTGCGCCATCCATCTGAGCCGCGCCGGTGATCATGTTTTTGATGTAGTCACGATGCCCAGGGCAGTCAACGTGTGCGTAGTGACGTTTTTCAGTCCGATATTCAACGTGGGAAATAGCAATCGTGATACCGCGTGCCTTTTCTTCTGGAGCATTGTCAATCTCGTCAAATTTCGAGAAATCAGCAAACCCTTTTAAAGACAGTGCCTTTGTGATAGCAGCTGTCAGAGATGTCTTACCGTGGTCAACGTGACCGATCGTACCAATATTTACGTGTGGTAAATTGCGATCAAATTTTTGCTTGGCCATCTTTCGTAACTTTCACCCTTTTAAGATTTTTGTGCGATGGTCACAGTCTGCAACTGCCGAATCACACTTGATTTATAGCCCAATGCTTTCACAAATAGACCCTGCCCATCAATTTTATTAATTTTGCCGGAGATGAACGGGGTATAAAAGCCCACGATGGGATTTGAACCCATGACCTCATTCTTACCAAGAATGTGCTCTGCCTACTGAGCTACGTGGGCAAAATGGAAATGAATACGACCAAAAAATCAGCACTTAGACTGGGCATCCAAGTGCTGATTGAATGGGCCAGGTAGGACTCGAACCTACGAAGGCTTCTGCCAGCGGATTTACAGTCCGCCCCCTTTGCCACTCGGGACACTGACCCTTATCCATCTATTTGGGGTTCGTTTTGTTTACCATGTATCGTAACGACCCTAGAGCCGACGATGGGAATTGAACCCATAACCTATGCTTTACAAGAGCATTGCTCTGCCAGTTGAGCTACGTCGGCGCAATTGACAACTATCTCTGTTGTCGTGACATGGTTAGCAAAACATCTTGTTAAATCTGCGAATTTGCTTTTAATAAGGCAAGCTAACCTAGCTGCGCCAAACACGCAAGATATAGTATATCACTCGCGTTCGATTCGTCAAATAAAAAGAGCGTAAGATTTAACTTTCTTTTGAAAAATCGTTTTAGCAAATCTGGGTTATAATAGAGTACATTGCATAACGCATGTATAAGTATAGCGGATCGCTGGGCAGGTTTCAACTTCTGGCTGCAAGAGGTGGTGCAAGAGGCAGTTCATGGATATTTCTGTAACTCAACTGAACAGGCGTTTGGCAGTGCAATTGCCAACGCGCCTCCCGCTGGGGCTGGTGTTTGTGGTGGGGCGGGTGGAGAATTTGCGGTTGTTGACGGAGCGTAAGCTGGAGGTGTTGCGGGTTAACGGCCGTTCTTCTCGCGTACAGTTTATGCTGGTTGAAAAATCCCACCGCTTACGCTGTGAACTGTCGGCGCGGGCGGCGGGTGAGGTAGACCTGCAAGAAGGGGATTTGGTACGCGCTGGCGGTCACCTGGTTTTTGATCCACTACAGGCAGAATATTTTTTGCTGGCTCGTGATGTTGACCTGGTTGAGAAAGAAGAGCCAGAGCTAGTGGCAGAGAATGGTCTTAACGAGCCGCCGCTGGGGCGGTTGGCCCTGACCCCGATGCTGGCCGATATTAAAAAGCGGTCTGAGGCCGCACGGCAAGCACCAGAGGATATGCCGTATTGGGTGCAGAAGATTGCGCCGCCTGATTTCCAGCCGATAGAAGTGGCAAGGGAAGGGGGAAAAACGGCCGTTTCTACCCAACCCGTTGAACCTGAGCTGCCACGTCTAGATACGAACCTTGTCAGCTATCTGTCTAATGCAATGGACAGTGACGAAATTGTTGAACTTACCCCCGAACTGCTGGCAAAATATTTGCCCTTGCCGCCTGAAGCACCAACGCCAGCCTTGCCACAAGCTGAGGTGGCAGAAGCCATGTCGCCTGCGACCGCAAAAAAGAGTCAGCCGCCGCAGCACCGCACAGAACAACTTGTTGGCGGCTTGATCTTGCTTATTGTGCTGCTCACGCTGATTGCCCTTATTGGGGTCATCTTTTTCCTTTAACCAAACAGGACTTGACATGCTATGACAGTTACTATTCTTTGTTTAGCCAGCTACTTTAAAGGGACGACCTTTCTCAAGGCTGCCAAAGCGCAGGGAGCGCGGGTCTTGTTGCTGACGCGAGAAAAAATTGCCAATGAGCCCTGGCCGCGTGAAAGTATTGACGAACTGTTTTTAATGCCCAATTTGTCCAAGCAGCCGGATATTACCTATGCGGTAAGCTATTTGATGCGCGGCAACAAGATTGATCGGATTGTGCCGCTGGATGATTATGATGTGGAAACGGCGGCGGCGCTGCGGGAGCATTTACGATTGCCGGGGCTGGGGGATACGCCTGTGCGCCATTTCCGCGACAAGCTGGCGATGCGGGGGCGGGCGGCGGCCATTGGCATTCCGGTACCTGCCTTTACACCGGTGTTTAATTATGACCAGTTGCGCCACTTTATGGCGACAGTGCCGGGGCCATGGCTGCTCAAGCCCCGCTCAGAGGCGGGGGCAATGGGCATCAAGCGCATTAATCACCCAGATGAGGTGTGGCACTGGCTTAATGAATTGGGCGACAAGCAGTCGCATTTTTTGCTGGAACAATTTTTGCCGGGCGAGATGTACCATGTGGATTCGATTGTGTGGGATGGTGAAGTGGTGTTTGCTACGCCGCACAAATATACGCGCCCACCGCTGAGTGTATCGCACGATGGCGGGGTGTTTGCTACGCGCACGCTGCCGGCCGACAGCGAGGAAGCACAGCAGTTGTTGTCATTAAATCGGCAGTTGCTGCCCGCTTTTGGCATGGAACGCGGGGTGGCGCACACGGAATTTTTGCGAGCCGAGACAAACGGCCGTTTTCACTTCATCGAAACAGCCGCTCGCGTTGGTGGTGCCAACATCGAGCAGTTGGTTGAAGCCTCCAGCGGCATTAACCTGTGGGGTGAATGGGCCAAGCTCGAAATTCGCCATGCCCAGGGACGACCGTATACCCTGCCCACGCTGCTGGGGCAGTACGCCGGGGTGCTGGTTTGCCTGGCGCGGCAGCAGCATCCCGATTTGTCTGCTTATCAGGATGCCGAAATTGTGTATCGGGTACATAAGGAACAGCACGCCGGGCTGGTGGTGGCATCACCCAGCGTGGCGCGGGTTGAGGAGCTAATTTACAGCTACGCCGAACGTTTTGCCCATGACTTTTTGGCCTACGCGCCACCTTTGGACACGGCACCAACGTGATTATGGTTGGAATTTCAGGCAAACGGGCGTGGCGCAAACTGTTTGGTGAATGGGGGTAAGCTGCCCGCTGCTGGCATCGAGCCGAAAGACGATGATGTTGTCGTTGTTTTGGTTGGCGGCGAGGAGAAAACGGCCGTTTGGCGCAATCACAAAACCGCGTGGAAAGCTCCCCTGTGTGGCTGTGTGACCGAGCGGGGTGAGCAGCCCGGTGGCCGGGTCGCAGGCGAAGGTGGCAAGGGAGTCGTGGCCGCGATTGGAGGCGTAGAGAAAACGGCCGTTTGGTTCCAAATGTACATCCGCCCCGTAATTTTCGCCGTCGTAGTCCGCTGGAATAGTGGGGACGGTTTGCAGCAGGCGCAAAATGGCTCCGTCGGGTTCATAGGCATAAACGGCGAGGGTGGGGGTGAGTTCGTGGAGGAGGTAGGCAAAACGGCCGTTTGAGTGAAACACCAGATGGCGCGGTCCACTGCCGGGGCTGGTGCCGATGGTGCTAACCTGTTCAAGCTGCTCGTTCTTACTTAGCCGGTAAGCAACCACCTGATCAATCCCCAAATCAACCGCTAACAGAAAACGGCCGTCGGGCGTAGGCAAAACGCAGTGGGCATGGGGGGCTTCCTGGCGGGCGGGGTTGGTGCCGTGGCCGTGGTGCTGGGCGTGGTGGCTGGCGGGGTGCAAACGGCCGTTTTCGTCAAGGGGATAGACCGCCACGCTGCCGCCGCCATAGTTGGCTGTGAAGAGAAAACGGCCGTTTGTGCTGACATAGCACGGGTTTGCCCCGGTGGCGGGCTGGCTGTTGAGCCAGGTAAGCTGGTTGCCGTCAATGGCAAAGGCAGTGACCAACCCCTCCCCACCATCGCTTGTGGCTTCGGTGGCGGCGTAGAGAAAACGGCCGTTGGGATGCAGTGTCAAATATGATGGGTTGTCCACATCCAGGAATTTGCTGGCAAAGCGCAATTCCCCGTTGTCACTATCAAACCAATAAACCTGAATGCCATCACTTTTACCCGCCACATGCGGGAATTCCATCGTATAGGTGCCAACAAATAAATACATCGCTCATCCCTCTCAACATTGTAAGCACCCATTGTCGTCAACCTGCAGCAAAAAAGCCAGCAAGTCATTCGCTGGCTTTTAGTTATACGGTTAAAGAGACGGCCGGATTTATGCTTCCTGGGGCGGCTCCTTTTCTTCGCCGGCCTCCTGGTGATGTTTGTGGCAGTGGTGATGATGATGCCGTCCATGTCGTCCTCGGCGACGATGCCGGCCGCCAAACATGGGACCAAACATGGGACTAAACCCTTTGCCAAACCCCATATTGTTCAGAAACTCTTTGTCACCATTGATTTCAACCCGAAAGCCGGTGTCCGTTTCAATAAATTTCACTTCGTGAATTACTTTCTCAGTCATAATTTGTATACCTTTTGTTGAATTGTATGATATTGAATTCAATATCATTGTGAAAAAATAAGTGGCTACAGCCACTCACTGTCGCTGTCGCCATTGAGGTCATCAGCTAATGTTTGCAGCACCTCGATGGCTTCCAATAGTTTTGGGCGTACAATAGCCTTCAAATTGGCTAACTCTTGTTTGCCCTTCTCCGTTAACTCATAGATCCGCACCGTGCGCTTGCGCGGGTCTTCCCATTGTCCCTGGACAATGCCTTGCTCTTCGAGCACCGTCATCAGTGGATAGATAGCCCCCGGGTTGGCTACCCATTGGTTGGCAGTGCGCTCGGCAAGCTTCTCCATGATTTCGTTCCCGTACTGCGGCTGCTGTTCCAGCAGATGCAGCACGTAGAGGGGGAGCAAACCGCCCCCTTTGCTAAGGAGGCTGGCAACAAACGGGTTAAAGCTGTCAACACCTTGGTGCCAAGGATTGAAACGACGACCGCTAAACGCCCAATGGCGCTCTGGCGCACTTCCCGTAAATTCGTGAAAGAATTCACGCCAATGCTTGGCTCGCTGGCGTGGCTGGAAAGGAGGCGGTGGCGTTTGCTCACCTTCAGTTAGCGTGTTATGCAGTTCTTGCTGCCTTTCTTGCCAATCGTGCCAAAAATCCTGCCGGTGCCGTCTACGGCCACGATGCCGTCGCTGTTTGTCGTTCACATGATCCTCTTTATTGAACTATAGCTATATTGAATTCAATATGAATAGATATTATACAACTTTCTGCCCGCTGTCAATCCTCAAAACTGGTTCTTACGTGGTTCTTATGATACTGGTAGAGAAACGGTAAATGTTGTACCTTGCCCAACCTCGCTGTTTACTGTAATCGTGCCATCATGCGCCTGTACGACAGCGTGGGCAATAGCCAGACCCAGGCCAAACCCGCCTGTATCCCTGGATCGAGCACTATCGGCACGATAAAAGCGTTCAAACAGGTGGGGTAAATGTTCCGGCGAAATGCCCTCCCCCTTGTCGACGATAGACACCTCGATAGTTTGCCGGTGGCGTGAGGCATGTATACTTACCTCTCCCCTTGGTAATGTATATTTCAATCCATTTTCGATTAAATTGGTAAACACTTGCCGTAGGCGCTCGCTATCACCAGCCAGATGAAAATCTACTTGTGATGGGATATCTACCCACAGTGTGACTTGCTCCGTAGCAGCTTTGGGCTGCAACTGGTTGGCAATATCACGCAGCAGGTCGTCCAAGGCAACCGGCACAAACTCACCCAGCCCGCGCTGCTCTACTCGTGCCAGGGTGAGCATTTGCTCAATCAAGACTGTCATACGATCCACGTCGTTCTCCATATCGGTCATCATGATCAATAGCGCAGCGGCTTCACGTGGACGGGAGCGAGCTAGGCTAAGCTGGGTCTTCAGCATACCCAGTGGTGTGCGTAACTCATGTGATATATCGGACGTAAGCTGCTGTTCACGCTGAAAGGCGCGTTCCAGCCGCGCCAGCATCTCGTTAAAAGTGTGAGCCAACTTGCCAATTTCATCGGGTGGTAAGTGCAGGTCTATGCGCTGGCTGAGGTTGGCGGCACTGATTTGCCGCGCCGTTTGGGTGATGGCTGCTACCGGCTGTAGTGCGCGTTTGGCTAAAAACAAACCGCCAACGGCCGATAACCCCAACATCAGGGGAATGGCGATAGCAAATCCCAGCAAAATCTGCCACAGGAATGCCTGGCTGTCTCTCAGCGGCAGGGCGAGGACGATGGTGCCCAAGTTATTATTTCCTTCGTTAAGGGGAACAACCAGAAGGCGGATGGGGGTTGTGTCAGGCAAGGTGCTTTCTAGCGTTTGGTCGGTTGAGGGGATTGTGTTTGGCAAGGGATAATCGCCCGCGCTGCCGATTGTGAGGGCGAGGTGTCCATTAGGGGTTAGAATCCAGGCCATTAAGCCCCGTGCACGGAGATCGGCTGTTTCGGATGCCGCTACCGTGTACTGCCCATTGCGCACATCTACCACTGCATTTAACTGAGACGCACCCAGGTGTAGTGTCTCATTGATTTGCTGGTTTTGGGTATTGCGTAGGACAAACACAAAAACGGTTGCAAATGTTACCAATAGCACTGCTTCCAAAGCCACTGTCCATAAAACAAGTTGGGTGCGTAGTTTAGCTTGCTTCATAATCTCCCAGGCGATACCCCAGGCCACGCACGGTATGAATCAACTTCGGCGCATGGTCTGCGTCAATCTTTTTGCGCAGGTTGGAGATGTAGACCTCGATGAGTTTAGAGCCAGATTCAAATTCCATGTTCCAGACGTGATCGATGATCTGCTCCCGGTTCAATATCTGGTTGGAATGGCGCATCAATGTTTCCAGCAGGGCGTACTCTTTGGCGGTTAGCTCGATGATGTCATTGCCGCGTTGAGCCAGTTTGGTGGCAGGGTTAAGGGTTAAATCCGCGACGGTGAGAACGGCCGTTTTCACTGGAGCATCCCGTCGAGCCAATGCCCGTAAACGAGCCGTCAGCTCTTCGATGGCAAACGGTTTCACCAGGTAATCATCCGCACCACTGTCCAACCCTTTGACCTTGTCAGGCAGGGTATCGCGAGCGGTGAGCATGAGGATGGGCATGGTGTAACCTTTAGCGCGAAGCCGGTGGCAAACGTTGAGGCCATTCATGCCGGGCAGCATGATGTCCAACAGCACCATATCATAATCGGTGCTTTGTACCCAGTAGAAAACATCACTGCCGTTTCCCACCACATCCACCGCGTATGCCTCTTCTTCCAGCCCTTGCCGAATAAGCGCGGCCATGCGGGGTTCATCTTCTACCACTAATACACGCATATCGTCTCCCCGGAAGCCCGATTTTTCCAAAACCAGGCTTCTGTCCGTTTGCTTTTATTCTACCCCACCTTCTGCGCCGCCGGGATCTTTGTCTACGCTGCCAATTTGCGGAGCAAAGCCGGCAGCGTGAAGGGTGACGTTTAGCGTCAGGCCGTTTTGGTCGGTATAGAAGGCACTGTTGGGGTTAACGCTGAAATGATCTGGTTGGCCGGTGTTGTCAAAATGGATAGTTCTGGTTTCACCCGCCTTTACCGTTAGAACGGGCAAGGTTTGATAGTAGCCCTGCACATCGCCCGTTGTTTGGTCGGTAATGGTGGTGTAGATATCAAAATTGGTCAAATCGGCCGTGCTGGTGTTATTGATTTTGAATTCCAGATGGTCGGGTACGTCCGCGCCATCGGCATCTACGTTGTTTTCCACTTGCAGGCCGCTGAGGGTGAAGGCAACGGCCGTACTGCTTTCCTGAATCGGGTTATCAGCCATCATCGGGTTCTGGTCGGCCAAATCGTTTTCGCCATCGCCATCGGTATCGGCGTTGTTGGGGTCTGTACCCAGCAGCGTTTCGGCGGAATCAGGGATGCCGTCGCCGTCCGTATCGGGGTCATCGGCAGTGGTATTGCTGCTGTTGGTGCTGGTCGTAGGCGATGGTGCTGTGCCACAGGCGGCCAGTAGCAGTGCGGTGAACAGCGCGGTGATGAATAGAAGGGTGTAGTTTTTCCTGAACATGATTGATTTTTCCTTGTTTGGTAGTTTGGTATTGCAGTTGATCCAGTCATTAAGATGAGACCAATTTGGATTTAGGCCAAAGCCCAAAATAAATGATCCGAACAAAGTGCATTTTTGGGCTTTGACTCACGGCTTTTTCAGTTTGAACAGGATCGTTATTGAAAAAGCCTTAGCTTGTTTCTTGCCTGAGAAAGGTGATGTATGAGGCACTTAAGAGCAGGACAATGGGTACGAGTAAGCCGACCAGGTTGATGAGCTTCAACTGTAGGACTTCCTGCCAGGTGTTGGTCAGAAAATCCTTTTTGACGCCTAGCAAGGCAAAGCTGATGCGCTCGTAATGCTTGGTTGGCGACAGCTCTTCGACGCCATCACGCACGGTTTCGTACCATTTGAACTGCTGCAAGGCTTGTTCCTCTCCTGCTCTGTCCATGCCCAGCGTAGCGAAAAAGCCGCCAGGAAGCTGGTTGTCCAAGTCCATTGTGTCACCAATTTGGGGCAAGATAAAGGCAAAGATGAGCCAGACGATGACGGTGAGCAGCAGAGCCTGGTTGCTGTTGGGGCGGTGCAGGGCGAAGAACTGAGCCAGGAGATAAAAGGTGAGCAGATAAAGCCAGGACATGACCATGGTGAGTGCCAACTTGATGGTGAGGTCGGCTGTAAGCCAAACGTGACCAATGAGACCGACAGCCAAGTAGGTGACGCCGCCAACGACGGCCATTAGTGCTGCCAGCAGCAGGGCGTTGCCCAGTACTTTGCCGGTGAGGAACTGGTCGCGGTAGACGGGGCGGGAGAGAATGAGGGGGAGTGTGCCGGCCTGACGTTCTTTGTAAACGGCCGTAAATCCCAAAATCATCGCCAGCAATGCGCCAATCATCGCCAGATAGTTGATAAAGTTTTTAGACACGGCCAGCGGATTGACCGGTGGTGCGGTGGGAAAGTCGGTGCGACCGAGATTGGTCAAAATGTCAACCGCTTTCAGGTAATCGGCCATTTGTGAACGTACGCTAAACGCGCCCAGGGTAACGGCCGTTAAGCTCAACCCGAGCAGCATCACCAGGGCAATAACAAACAGGCGGTTGCGAAACGCATCGCGGATTTCCTTACGGGCAATCACGCCAATGGCATGGCTGCGGCGGGGGAGGGAGAGAGTTGTTGTAGTCATGAGTTTTCCTTGTAATCGGTAATCGGTGAACGGTAAGCGGTTACTTTTTACCGATTACTGATTACCGGCCACTGATTACCGTTCCTAGCGGCGCCCTTTGCGCCGAAAGTAGAGGATGGCGGCGGTAATGGTCAGCCCCATCAGGCCGATGGCCGCGTAGAGGAAGGTGGGGCTTTTTTGCACGCGCACCGTCAGGCTGCTGCCCGGACTGGTCGCCTGGTTGCTGGTCAACAAAAGCTGAAGCGTCTGGTCGCCAGTGACTTGTGAAGATGGAATAAGTACCTGGGCGTGAATGGTGGTTTCTGCGCCTGGTTCCAACGCGGGTACAGCGGCCGGGTCGGTACGCACCACCCATTTGGCGGGCGTATTAATCGTTAGAGCCAGGTTATCGAGGGGAGCCGCGCCACTGTTTACGGCCGTCACATCAAAGCCAAACTCTTGCCCGCTAAAAGCCGACACGTTCAGGCTCTGGCTGGCAATCTTGACGGCGTAGGTGTTTTCCACGTTGAGCATTACCGGTTGGGTGAGCGTTTGTCCGTCGTCGCGGGTGGTAGTGAATTGGGCCTGGTAAGTGGCAACGGCCGTTTCCACCGGCACATCCACCTTCATCTGCACTTGACCATAGCCGCCAGCGGCCACGTCTATCTGTGTCAGCAGCGGCCCACCTTGCGTGAAGGTGACGGTCAGGCTATCCGGCAGACCGGTCAGGGTCAGGTCGTACGTGTGGTCGGTTTCCGTTTCGTTGTGCAGGGCGATTTGATAAACGGCCGTTTGGCTAGCCTGTACCATTTGCGCCAGGGTAATTTTGTCGGCGCGGGCAACCAGCGGCGTCAGTGTTAGCAGCGCGAATAAGAGGAGTAGCTGTGTGCGTTTCATAGGGTCACTCCAGCACCAGCGTTTCGTTACGCAAGAAGGTCGTGAACGAGGCGGCTATGAAGGCCACAGTCGGAGCCAGCAGGATGAGCAGCGTCGTCAGCACGTGGGCGATGAGCGTGCCGCTGCTCATGGATCCACTGCCGGGGGCGGATTGCAGCAGTTGTCCGCCAATGTTGCGTAGGTGCCAGGTGGGAGAAAAGGCGTTGATGGTTTGGGAAACGGCCGTTTCCTGCGGAATCTGGTTAATCGCGCCGCTGATGCTGTTAACCACGCTGCTGTTGACCATTTGTGTCTCGGCCATCTGCGGCAGCACAAAGCTGACTACCATCCAGATGACCAGTGAAACCAGAAAGACGTTGGCACTGCTGTTCAGGCGCAGACTGAGGAATATGGACAGACTTAAAAAGGTGAGCAGGTAGGCCAGAGCCATCAGGGTGAAGACGAAGAGGCGCAGTAGTTCGGCACCGGTGGGGATGATGCCGCCGACTACCACCAGCAGCACGCTGTTAAACAGGAAGACGAGGCCGAGCAGGGTAGCAAGAACGGCCGTATTCCCCAGCCATTTCCCCCACAAAAGCTGGTCGCGGTAGACCGGGCGGGACAAAATTAGCTTTAGCCCACCCGAATCCCGCTCTTCGCCAAGGGAGTTGTAGCCCAAAATGACGGCCAAAATCGCCCCTACGATGCTGACGTACTCGACGAGATTAGCCAGGATGGTCAGGGTATGGATTTCTGGCGTGGCAGGCAGCACGACCGCACCTTCGGCCTGCAGGTTGGTGATGGTTTCGTTGTAAATGCGCATTTCCGCACGTTTGGTGGTGCTGCCGATGTAGACCGAAAGGATGGACAGTCCCAAAAAGAGCAGGGTAATGGTCAGAAAGAGCCGGTTGCGAAAGGCAGTACGGAACTCTTTACGGGCAATAATCAGCGAGGTAGTCATGATTAGGCAACTCCTGCGGTATTGGGGAAACGGCCGTTCTGCGCTTCTACATGCAAATAAATTTCTTCCAGGGATGGGGCATCAGGGAACCGGGTCATCACGTTTTCCAGCGTGTCGGCCATGACAAGACGGCCGTGATTCATAATGCCGATGCTGGTGCACAGCCGTGCCGCTTCAGCCAGCCGGTGGGTGTTCATGAAAATGGTAATGCCGTAGTCGCGGTTCAGCGTGGTGATGAGGCGGCCAATATCACGCTGCCCTTCCGGATCCAGGCCGGAGGCGGGTTCGTCCAGAAACAGCACCTCTGGCTTGTGCAGCAGTGCCTGGGCAATACCCACGCGCTGGCGCATCCCTTTGGAAAAGCCGCCGACGCGCCGGTCTCGCCATTCTGGATGCCCAAGCAAATCAAGAATTTGAGAGATGCGGTCGTCCACGTATTTCACCTCCGATAGTTCCGCCAAAAAGCGCAAATTTTCGGCGACGGTAAGATCGTTGTAGAGGCGCACGTTTTCCGGAACGTAGCCAATGAGTTGGCGTACTTCACGGTTGTGTTCCACAATGTCAAAATCCAGGATGGTTGCACTGCCGGAGGTGGGCAGTAACAGTGTGGTCAGTAGGTTAACAGTAGTTGTTTTGCCGGCTCCGTTATGTCCTAAAAAGCCAAAAACTTCGCCTTGAGGAATGGTAAGGTTGAGTTGGGAAACGGCCGTATTTTCCCCGTAGTGGCGGGTTAATTCGTATGTTGTAATAGCCGATGTTGTCACAGGTGAGTCTCCTTACGTTTATTTGTGTTGACGTTAGCTATTTAATAACCGTAAGGTAAAGTGAAGTTTAAGCAGCGGGTAAAAGCGTTCCTGGCCTGTTTTGTCGTTCTCGTGATCCCCATGACGGATGTGAAGTGCATTAACCGCAATGTGAGTATTTCCCATATTGTCTATATTTGGCATAATGATTCTGTTTTATAGCCCACACAAGTATAATCAGTGCCTTGATGGCTCAGAAACGGCTGGGTTGTTGTTGATGGCAGTGCCAACCTCATGTTTAACCTGGCTTGGTACTGTGTAAGGAGCGGATGTCATGAATGAGTTTCCGGTGTTTGATGGACATAATGATACGATTTTAGATTTGTATGTGGGCAAAAATAAGCGGTCATTTTTTAAAAAGAGTAAGCGGGGGCATATTGATTTGCCGCGAGCACAGGAAGGTGGGCTGGGCGGTGGTTTTTTTGCCCTGTTTGTGCCGTCGCCCAAGCCAATGAAGGAGATGCCAGGGGAAAAGCTTGATGGCGGCGGATACAAACATCCCAAGCCAGAGCCACTTTCGTTGGAATATGCGTTGCATACCACCATTTCGATGATGGCGGTGATGTTGAAGGTGGAGAAGAAGGCGAAGGGGAAGGCCAAGATTGTAAAGACAGTGGCCGAGTTGGAGGAATGTTTGGCAAACGGCACGCTGGCAATGATTTTGCATTTTGAAGGAGCCGATACCATTGACACTGATTTGCACGCGCTGCATACATTTTATGCTGCCGGATTGCGTTCATTAGGGCTGGTGTGGAGCCGGGATAATGCGTTTGGTACAGGGGTGCCGTTTAATTTTCCCGATTCGCCCGACATTGGCCCTGGCTTGACGGAGGCGGGCAAGCGGCTGGTGCAGGCGTGTAATGAGCTGGGGATCATGGTTGATATGTCGCATTTGAATGAGAAGGGGTTTTGGGATGTGGCGGAGCTGAGTAACGCGCCGCTGGTGGCAACCCATTCCAATGCCCACGCCCTGGCCGCTTCGCCGCGCAATCTGACGGATGAGCAGTTGAAAGCGGTAGCGCAGTCGAATGGGATAGTAGGTATTAATTATCACAAGGGGTTTCTGCGTGAAGACGGCCGTTCTGATAAAAAGACCTCGCTGAAACAGATTGTGCGCCATGTCAACTACATAGCTGACCTGGTGGGGGTGGAGCATGTGGCGTTAGGGTCGGATTTTGATGGGGCGCAGATGCCGGAGAATTTGCGGGATGCAGCGGGGCTGCCTAAGTTGCTGAAGGCTCTGCGGAAGAGTGGGCATGATGATGAGTCGTTGAAGAAGATTACGCACGGGAATTGGGTGCGGGTGCTGGGTGATACGTGGAAATAGTGGGTCAATAAGAAGTGAGGTGGGAGGCTACTCAATCTCCAATCTCTAATCTCTTGCCGAATATATCCTTATGTTTCTTTTAGGTTAGGCTCATGTTGGGCTAAGGTAAGGGAAGTATTCTTTTAGGCGTATCGAGACTTTCTCCTCATCCTCCTTTATGTGTGTGGGACTGCGCTGTGGTGGGCGCAGTCCCCTTTTTTTGCCTATTCTGAAACTTTAGAAATATATAGTTGACAAAGACACCAAAAAATGCTCTAATTGTCACTATAATTACACCATTTGGTTTCTCAAAAAAGCCAGATTATGCAGGAGGTGATGTAACTGCTGTGGAGTTGGTAGCCGTGTTTTGTTTGGGTGCGGGAAAAACGGCCGTTTTTCCCACCCTCATGACCCAAAAAGATTGACAAACAAGGAGATGAAGATGTCTTTTAAACGCTCTGTTCGATTGTGGCCGCTTACGCTGCTGCTGTTTTTGCTGGCATGCCAGCCCCAAACCATTGTCGAGACGGTAGAAGTGACCCGTATGGTCGAAAATACGGTTGTCGAAACGCGAGTGGTTGAAGTTGGAGGCGAGGATGTGGTGGTGGAGGTGACGCGGGTGGTGGAACCAACGGCCGTTCCTGCACCCCAGGGCGGCCACGTCATCTATTCCAACTTTGCCGATGCCAACACCTTTAACCCCGTACTAGGCAATGACCAAGCCTCCAGCGATGTTTACAGCCTCATGTTCCTTGGCCTCACCCAGCTCGACCCCTTCTCCGGCAGCATCGTGGGCGATTTGGCCGAAAGCTGGGACATTTCCGAAGATGGCCTAACCTACACCTTCCACCTGCGCCCCGATGCCGTCTGGTCAGATGGTACCCCCGTCACCGCCCAAGACGTGGTTTTTACCTTTGACGCCATCAACAACGACGCCGTTGCCTCCCCCCGGCGTGGCGACTTCGCCTCGGTGGCAAGCTGGGCGGTAGTGGATGACCAAACAGTCGAGGTCACGATGTCGGCCTTAGACTGCACCATTCTTGCCAACATCGGTACTGGCATCATCCCCGCCCACGTTTATGGCAGCGACCCCGAAGCCATTCCCGAAAATCCGGAAAACACCGCCCCCACCGTTGTTTCCGGCCCCTTTGCCTTCCAGGAATGGGTGGCCGATGACCACGTAACGCTGGCTGCTAACCCCACCTACTTCCGGGGCGCACCCAACGTAGCAACCTGGACGATGAAGGTTTACGCCGACCAGTCGGCCGAACTGGCCGGGCTGCTGGCTGGCGAAGCCACCTATACTTCCCCCGTTGGCCCTGCCTTTGTGTCTGTTATTGAAGGCCAAATCGCTTCTGGTGCGCCGCTGTCCATGCGTAAATATTTCGACAATGGCTTCACCTTCCTTGGCTACAACCTTGCCAACCCGGAAAACCCGCAAAACGGGTGGGATGATCTGGATGGCGACGGCAAATATACCGAAGGTGAGCCACCGCTGCCGCAAGATCCGCACCCCATTTTGGGCGATCTGGCCGTGCGGCAGGCAATTGCCAACTCCATTGATTACCAGGGCATCATCAACCAGGTGGCTTTTGGGCAAGGTGGTCCCATTGTTGCCAACGTTTGGCCTTCTATCGAATGGGCCTACAACACCGAGCTGGAGCCATATACCCAGGATTTGGACAAAGCGCGGCAAATTCTGGACGATGCGGGCTGGGTGGATAGCGATAGCGACGGCGTGCGCGAAAAAGATGGCAAGCGACTGAGCCTGAGCCTGATGACCAACGCTGGCAACGAAAAGCGGGAAAACATTGGCGTGCTGCTAAAGGATGTGCTGGCGCAGGTTGGCATTGAAATTCAGCTTGATTTTCTGGAGTTTGGCACGGTGGTACAGCGGCTGGTTGGCCAGACCTATGACATGATTGTGATTGGTTTTGGTGGCGGCGCACCAGACCCCGACGACACCAATTTGTTCTCGTACATCAATGACGAACCGGGGGCAGGCTTCAACTTTGCTTCCTACTATAACCCGGTGGTGGAGGAGAATTTGGCAAAGGGGAAGGCGATTGCCGGCTGTGCGGAAGCGGAACGGGCACCATACTACCATTCCAATCAGGTGGAAATTTACAACGATTTGCCCGCTTCATTCCTGCATGTTGACCTGGAAAACACTGTTTGGTGGAATAATCTGGAAGGGATTGACCCGAACGTGTGGAGTCGTGAGTACAACGTTCAGGAGTGGTATTTTACGAATTAGGCATGGAAATTAAATGCCCATTCAGAAGTTCAACTTCTCAGAAGAAGTTGAACTTCTTGTGGGTGATCGGTAATCGGTGATCGGTTGCTTACACGGATTACCGATCACTGATTACTGGAGAAGACAGCATGACGACATACCTCTTCCGGCGGCTGTTGCAGGCGATTCCCACGGTGTTTGGGGTGACGTTGATTTCGTTTTTGATTATGCAGGCGGCGCCGGGGGATCCGGTGCAGATTATGACGTTTAGCCCGACGTTTACGGCGGAGGATCGGGTGCGGCTGGCGCATGAGTTGTGCCTGGATCGGTCGCTGGTGGAGCAGTATGTGGTATGGCTGGTGGGGGATTTGCGCGGGGAGTGCCAGATGCGGGGGATTTTTCGGGGGGATTTTGGGGAGTCGTTTTTTGAACGGCGGCCGGTTTTGGAGTTGTTTTTGGAGCGTGTGCCGGCGACGTTGGAATTAACGGCCGTTGCGCTGCTCATCGGCGGCACCATTGGGCTGTTTGTGGGGGTATTATCGGCCGTGAAACGCGCCACCCTTTTTGACAACATCGCTCGCCTTTTCTCCGTTCTCTTCGATGCCCTGCCCCAATTCTGGTTTGGCCTGTTGCTCATCATGCTTTTCAGCGTTCAGCTAGGCTGGCTGCCCGTTGGCGGCCGTTTCCCCCTCAACAAACCCGACATCACCCTGCTAGATCGCGCCCGCTATTTGGCAATGCCCTCCTTTGTGCTTGCCATCAGCTGGATCGCCCTCATGTCCCGCTTTATGCGGGCCGAAACGCTGGAAGTCATTCGGCAAGATTACGTCCGCACCGCCTGGGCCAAAGGGCTGGAGCCATCCAAAGTGTATTTCAAACACGCTGCCCGCAACGCCCTCGTCCCCATTGTCACCATCCTCGGCCCCGCCATCACCTCACTCATCACTGGTGCCGTCGTTATCGAGCGCATTTTCTCCTGGCCGGGCATGGGGCGGCTGACAGTAGATGCTGTTTCATCCCGCGACTATCCCATTGTTATGGGCAGCGTCATCTTTGGTTCCCTTGTCGTGATTTTGGGCAATTTGCTCTCCGACTTTTTGCTGGTGGCGGTTGATCCGCGCATTCGGCTGCAATAGTAGCCGAGGATTCCAATCCTCATTCGACGAGCTTTGGAAAGCTCGGCTACGGAAAATGAAATATGAGTGTACAAAATTTACCCATTATGAGCCGCCAGGAGGCATTGCTAAAGCTGGCGGAGGAGGGGCGGCTGGAGGCACTGCGTGAGGGTGCGCCGCTTTCTTTTTGGCAAATGGCACTGCGGCGGCTGCGGCGGGATCGGCTGACGATGGCGGCACTGCTGGTGCTGCTGCTGATCACGTTGCTTTCAGTTGGAGCCAGGTTTATCAGTAGCCAGGTGTTGGGTGTGGATCCCGATTTGACGGAGATTGCAGCTACTTTTAAACCGCCATCGGCGGAGCATTGGCTGGGGACGGATGCGCTGGGGCGGGACCAACTGGCGCGGCTGCTGTTTGGGGGACGGATTTCGCTGGCGATTGGCTTTTTTGGCACGATATTTACGGCCGTTTTTGGCATCACCATTGGCATGACGGCGGCGTATTTCGGCCGGCGGGTAGACGACTTCATCATGTGGGTCATCAACACCCTCGACTCCATCCCTCAGCTTTTTTTGCTGCTCATTGTGGGTGCCTTGTTTGAACTGTCGCCCGCCGCCCTGACGCTACTGTTTGCCCTGCTGGGGTGGCCGTTTATCAGCCGCCTCGTTCGCAGCAGCGTCTTTTCACTGAAGGAGCGGGAGTATATCTCCGCCGCGCATGCGTTGGGCATGTCGGACGGGGCGATTATGTGGCGCCATATCGTGCCAAACGTCATCCCATTGGTCATCATTGCCACAGCGCGGCGGGTGGGTAACCTCATTCTGGCAGAGTCGGCGCTCAGTTTTTTGGGATTTGGCGTGCAGCCGCCCACCTCCACTTGGGGAACGATGCTGACCAAGGCGCAGCAGTTTATTCTGGTGCCAGATGCGCGGCATTTGGTGGTGGCTCCGGGGGTGATGATTGCCCTGACGGTGCTGTGCCTGTTTATTATTGGTGATGGTCTGCGGGATGCGATGGATCCGCGTTTGAATTAAATCAAGATACGCTACAGATACGATATTGCCCTATGTTTCACCTGTCAAACAGCACCCGCCGGGGTGCAAAGGAAGGTGAACATGATTTCGGTAACTGTACGACGCTTGAATGTTGGGTTAGCGGCGCTGTATGGGCTGTTAGGTGTTGTTCTGTTTTTGGCTCCCGCGTGGTCGGCAGCCAACTTTTCCTGGAAGATTTCGCCGTTTGTGGCGATGACGATGGGGGGATGGTGCCTGGGGAATGGGTATTTTGCCTGGGAAACGGTGCGGCTGGGGCGGTGGACGGCCGTTTATTTGCTCCAACTCTATCTTGGTCTGTTTGGGTTGCTGGAAACGGCCGTTCTCATCCTCTTCCGCGACAAACTCATCCTCAACGTCCCTCTCGCCCTGCCCTACATCCTGGCTCTAGCGCTAACGGTCATAACGGCCGTTTTCTCCCTTCTCAACTGGCAAAAGCAGCACCCTAAAAGCAAAAGCCATAACTTTCCCACCTGGGTGCGTGTCATTGTCCTCGGTTTCGTTGCCTTCGTTGGCCTCATCGCCTTCCTCGTTCTCCGCGCCCAGCCCGGCGGCCTCGCCACCGAAGGCGGCGCCTTTCCCGAACCTCTCACTCTCTTCACCCTCCGCGCTTTCGGCTCCTTCTACACCGCCCTCGCCATCGGCCCCATCCCCGCCATTTGGGACCGCCAAATCAACGGCTGGATGGCCTTCATTCGTGCCGGGTTAACCCTCGTCCTCACCATCCTGCTGGCCTGCCTGCTCAACTTCGGCAAATTCGACTTCGCCAGCCACCCCGGCCACTGGCTCTACTTTGGTGCCTACGTCATCGTCGCCATCGTCGCCATCGGCCTGCTGTGGGTCTACCGCCCCCATACGATATTGGAGCATAGCCTGGCTGAACAAAGCTAACAGGAGAGACTCAGTTCCATATTTTGGAGGAAACCATGAGCCGCCACTCTAATCCCATTTTACCGCTTACTCGCATTGTCTCTATTGTCATCACGGCCATTCTGCTCTCCGCCTTCATCATTCTCTACCTGTTCCCCGGCCGCACCGAGCAGCTTTTCGCTTGGACCATCCGCCCCGACCTGACCCCGATGGTCATGGGAGCGGGCTATCTGGCCGGTGCCTACTTCTTCATCCGCACCATCACCGGCCAACGGTGGCACGAGGTTGCCAATGGCTTTATTGCCACCACCGCCTTTTCCATCCCTATGGCACTGGCAACCTTGCTCCATCTGGATCGCTTTAACCACAGCCATATCACCTTTTGGCTATGGCTGGCAACCTATTTAGCCGTGCCTGTGCTGGTGCCATATGTCTATTGGCGCAACGGCGGCAATGCACCCAACCCTGGCAACAGCTACGGGGTTCAGTTGCCTCCCTTTGTGCGGCTTCTTATGGGGCTGGCGGGAGCCGGGGAGCTGCTGCTGGGCATCGCCATGTTTTTGTTCCCCAACTGGGCAATGTCTGTCTGGCCGTGGGCGCTCACGCCGCTGACGGCACGCATTATTGCTGGGTGGCTGGTGCTGCCCGGAGTGGGGGCATTGCTCATTGCCCTCGACCCGCGCTGGTCTACGGCGCGGATTATGCTGGAGGGGGATTTGCTGTGGGTGGCACTGCTGCTGCTGGCTGTTTGGCGCGGCTGGGGGGATTTGGTTCCCAAGACGTGGATTACGTGGCTGTATGTGGGGGCGTTGGGGGTGGCATTAACGGCCGTTCTTGCCCTCTACTTCTGGATGGAAGCCCGCCAAACGGCGAGCAAAATCATGCCATTACGTTCATCAAAAGGAGTTTGACCCGTGAAAGTTATTACTTATCGTTTGTTGATACTTGTTGTTTGTACCTTATTGTTTGTGGGCTGTGGCGGCAGCAATGAGCCGACGGTGATTACGGGGGTGGGGGAGATAGAAACGGCCGTTGAGCAGTACCGTCAACTCCTCGGTGGTAACAATAACGGCGGCGACCCCGGCAGCAAAGGCAGCAGCGGCTACCGCGAAATCAACTGGGACAGCCTCCCCGACGAACTGTCCGACCCCAATCCGTACGTTCCCGATTTCTTCAACGCCCCCGAAGCCCCCCGCGCCCGTGGCATCGTCCTCAACACCCCCGGCACCGCCCTCATGGTCAGCGCCGACAGCGACAACCCATATGGGGCACTCCCCCGCTTTGGCAGCATCAACCCGCAATATGCCGACAGCTTCAAAACCTTTAGCGAAGAACGGCTCTTTTCCCCCGTTGGCAGCAACATCGTCAACATCACCTTCTTTGTCCCCGGCACCACCACCCCCGCCACCGTGCGCGGCTTTG
>WBZL01000796.1_pt1 | contig 34862 bp, 25 predicted proteins | sample 5204291 | NCBI WGS metagenome assembly WBZL01 (sample SAMN12344345, study PRJNA552823) | activated sludge metagenome | biome: Activated sludge suspended growth; feature: Nitrification reactor; material: Wastewater; isolation source: activated sludge from nitrification reactor of wastewater...
CAGAGCCGCCGGGCTGCCGGCCCCTGTATCGCGGTGAATTGCGGAGCCGTGAGCCGCGAGTTGTTAGAAAGTGAATTGTTCGGGTACGAAAAAGGCGCCTTCACCGGAGCCACCACGGCAAAGCCCGGCCTCATCGCCGCGGCCGAGGGCGGCTCGCTGTTTCTGGATGAAGTGGGAGAAATGCCGGGCCCCATGCAGGTCGGCCTGCTGCGTTTTCTGGATCGGAACGAATACCGCCCTGTCGGCAGTACACGCACGCTTCGGGCCGATGTCCGCATCATCTGCGCCACCAACAGGGACCTTCAGGAATTGGTATTCCAGGGTCGGTTTCGCGATGACCTGCTCTATCGCATCAATACCGTTACGCTGCGTGTGCCGCCGCTGCGGGAACGGCCGGAGGACATCCGCCCGCTGGCCGCCCATCTCCTGGAGACGATTCGGATCCCCGGCACCACGACACGAACCCTCACGACTGACAGCCTGGCGGCCCTCAGCACGTATCCCTGGCCCGGGAACATTCGCGAATTGCGCAACGTCGTCGAGCGGATCGTGCTCATGAGTCCGAACCGTGGGCCGATCACCGGCGAAGAGGTCCTGCAGGTACTGCCTCATTCGTCGGTCAAGTCTCCTGCCGATGACCAGCCTCTCGTCCCGCTCGATGAGGTGGAACGCCTGCACATCGAGCACGTCATGAAGGCGAGCGACGGCAACAAGAGCAAGGCCGCGCAAATCCTCCGAATCGATTACAAAACCCTCCTCACCAAACTGAAGAAATACGACGCGGACCGGTAGCGCCGGATTCTTCCGACGATCTCCCCCGGCACATCGACAACACCCCCCTCAGTGACGGACAATGGCCCGGCCGGCATTCTTCGGGCACTCTCGTGAGAAAGGAGCGACATCTATGACAGGGCCTGGCTCCCCTGGCGAACAACGGGCTCAGGCACGATTCGGGACATCCGTTCGCGCCGCGGCGTTTTACGAGCATCAAGTCCTGGCCTATCTGAATCGGCCCATGCGGGAATTCATCGCCCGCATGGAGATGGTCTATATCGCGACCGCGGATGCGCGTGGCAACTGCGACTGTTCGTTTCGCGCCGGCGCGCCGGGATTCGTGCAGGTGTTGGATGACAGGACACTTGCGTATCCGGAGTACCGGGGCAACGGCGTATTGGCGAGCGTGGGGAATATGCTGGAGAACCCGCGTATCGGGATGGTGTTTCTGGATTACTTTCAGACGACGGTGGGGCTACATGTGAACGGCAGCGCGCGGGTCCTGGATCCTCAGGACATGGCGGCCGTTCCCCAACTGACGCTCGATCCTCATGACGCGGGACCGACACCGAAGGCCTGGATTCTGATCCAGGTGGAAGAGGCCTACATCCATTGCTCCAAACACGTGCCGCTCCTCGCAAGACGTGAGAAACACATCGTGTGGGGCACCGATGACGAACGGCTCAAAGGGGGCAACTTCTTCAAGAGCACGCCCTAGACGGCACGACCGGCGCCACAGCCTCCGCACCGGCAGCGATCACGCTTTCTTCTGTTGGGCGCGGGCCATCGCCAGAGCAAACGCATTGACCGGTTGAGGACTCTTGCCCGCCGCCCGTGAAGGATCCGCGGGACGGCGGTCGCGAGGACCACCGGTACGGGAATCGGGCTGGGGGGATGTCGCCGCAGCATCGTCCATTCGCATGGTCAACGAAATCCGCTGCCGCGGCACATCGACGGACAACACTTTCACTTTCACGATCTGGCCGGGTTTCACGACCTCGTGTGGATCCTTCACGAACTTGTTCGCCAATACCGATACATGCACGAGTCCATCTTGATGGACGCCGATATCGACAAAGGCTCCGAACGCCGCGACATTGGTCACCACGCCTTCGAGCACCATTCCGGGCTGTAAATCTGCCAATGACTCCACTCCCTCGCGAAACGCGGCCGTCTTAAATTCCGGACGCGGATCGCGGCCGGGTTTTTCCAGCTCGGCGAGGATATCCCGCACCGTAGGCAAGCCGAATGTCTCGTTGGTGAAGTCCGCCGGCGAGAGATCTTTCAACACGGTCGGCTTCCCCATGACTTCGGCGATGCCTTTATTCAAACAGGCCAACATGCGCTCGACCACCGGATAGGCCTCGGGATGGACGGCGGAACGATCCAAGGGATTGTCGCCGTGATTGATTCGCAAGAATCCGGCCGCCTGTTCGAAGGTCTTCTCGCCCAGACGCGGGACATTACGAATCGTCATTCGATTCGGGAACGGACCGTGTGCATCTCGATACTCGACGATATTCTGCGCCAGCACGCGATTCAGACCCGACACTCTCGCCAGAAGCGGAGCCGACGCGGTATTCACATCCACGCCTACGGCATTGACGCAATCTTCGACGGTCGCATCGAGCGATCGCGCCAGCGCCCGCTGGTTGACGTCGTGCTGATACTGCCCCACCCCGATGGATTTGGGATCGATCTTCACCAGTTCAGCCAATGGATCCTGCAAGCGTCTGGCGATCGACACGGCACCGCGCAAACTGACATCCAACGTGGGAAATTCAGCCGCAGCAAAGGCCGAGGCGGAGTAGACGGAGGCTCCCGCTTCGCTCACCACGATTTTGGCGACCTTCTGCTCCGGCTTGCGGTCGGCCACCATTTTGACCACCTCAACGGCCAGCTTGTCCGTCTCACGACTGGCGGTGCCGTTGCCGATCGAAATCAGTTCGACCCCATGCCTGATCACCAAGTCGACGAGGGTGGCCAGCGCCCCCTGCCAGTCATTACGAGGCTGATGCGGATAGATCGTGGTGGTCTCGAGGAGTTTCCCCGTGGCATCCACCACCGCCACCTTACAGCCGGTGCGGATACCGGGGTCGAGCCCAAGCACCGCTTTGGGACCGGCCGGTGCGGCCAGCAAGAGTTCATGAAGATTGCGCCCGAAGATCTTGATCGCCTCCGCTTCCGCCGCCTCGCGCACCTGGAGCAATAACTCGGTGCTGAGATGGAGATGCACCTTCACCCGCCAGGCCCAGTAACACACATCGTTGAGCCATTTATCGGCACGCCGCCCGCGGTTCTCAATGCCGAAATGAGACGCAATGAGCGCAGCGCAGGGATGCGGCACCTGGGCATCGAGCGTGTCCCCCAACCCGAGGTCCAGTTTCAGCACGCCCAGCGTCCGGCCCCGGAACATGGCCAAGGCGCGATGCGAAGGAATCGTGCGAATGGTTTCAGAATAGGCGTAGTAGTCCCGGAACTTTTCTTCTTCCGCTGTCTCTTTGCCGGGCATGACGGTAGAGGTAACAATGCCTTCATTCCACAGTTTCGTGCGCAAGGTCGCCAACAGATCGGCGGTTTCGGCGAATCGTTCGACCAGAATATCGCGCGCACCTTCCAATGCCGCCTTCGCATCGGGCACGTTGATCGCCTCGACACCTTCCGCTGCAGCCACGACCTTCACATATTTGAGGGCTTCCTGTTCGGGATCGAGGGTCGGATCGGCCAACAGCGCGTCGGCCAGAGGCTCCAATCCGGCCTCGCGAGCGATCTGCGCCTTGGTTCGGCGTTTGGGCTTAAACGGCAGATAGATGTCTTCTACGGCTTGCTTGGTCGCCGCCTGCTCGATCGCGCGACGCAGCTCATCGGTCAGCTTGCCCTGTTCTTCGATCGACGACAGGATCGTCTGCCGCCGCTCTTCCAATTCGCGCAGATACAAGAGGCGTTCTTCCAACGTACGGAGATGCGTGTCGTCCAGATTGTCGGTGGCCTCTTTGCGATACCGCGCAATGAAGGGCACCGTCGCGCCCCCGTCCAGCAGGGTGACCGCGGCCGCCACCTGCGGCGCGCCCACCCCTAATTCCTTGGCAATGAGATCGACAATACGTTGTTGTGCTGCGGGAGAGATGGTCGGCGTCGATAGTGCAGTCATATACCCTGTGTGACGTTTCCGAAGTCGCGCGAGAGGAGCGCCTGCTCGGCCGGCCCCATGCACACTTCCATTTGAGGTGATGTTAAACCGTCTAGCCCGTGGACCTGCGGAGAGAACTTATCAAAACACTGCGACAAGGTCCAGGTGCACGGCGCTGAAACACCCGTGTCCTTCGTGGATAGAGCCGCGCATGGAGAGTTCAGCACCGGCCGATCACCGGCACTGTCCGAACTCCGCCTGCCGCCAGGCTTCATACAATACCACCGCGACCGAATTGGAGAGATTGAGACTGCGGCTGCCTGGCACCATCGGCACACGGATGCGTTGCTGATCAGACACGCTGTCGAGAATCTCTGCCGGTAGTCCTCGGCTTTCCGGGCCAAATATAAACACATCCCCCTCCGCATAGCGAACCAGATCGTACCGTTGCCTGCCCTTGGTCGACACCGCGAACAGTCTCCTGCCGGTGAAGCGGTCGCGACAGATCTCCCAGGTCTCGTGGACCGTCATCGTGGCGAATTCATGGTAGTCGAGCCCCGCCCGCAGCAGCTGCTTGTCTTCCAGCGTGAATCCCAGCGGTTTGACGAGATGCAGCCTCGCGCCGGTATTGGCGCAGAGCCGGATGATATTGCCGGTGTTCGGAGGGATTTCCGGCTGGTACAAGATGACATCAAACATGATGGCAGGAAGATGGAGTACGGTGCGATCGGCAGCAGCGAATGGACGGAGGAGCCGACGGTCGCCCGGACGACTCACCCGTCCAATCAATGTGTGACTCAGGAACGAAAGGCCTGTACATCGCCGGATTTGCGCAGCATCTTGTTCACTTCATCGAGATGCAATTCTTCGCCCACGATCATTTCCCGGGCATATTCTTCCAACAACACCGACTTGCCCTCCGCAAGCGTGAGCAGTTCATAATAGGAGGCGACGGCCGCGTTCTCATGCTCCAGGCTTTCCCGCAGAATATCCCCGACGTCGTGTTTTTCGGTTTCGAGCAGGGTCCCGATTTTCAGCGACGGATGCCCGCCTAACAGCGTCACGAGTTCGCCGGCTTTGTGCGCATGGGCCAGGCTCTCGTCCGCATTGCCCTTCAGCCACGACACGATCGGAATCCGGTTGTATCCATAGATCATCAACGCATAGTGCGTGTATCGCACGACACCGGCCAGCTCGAGTTCCATGATACGGTTGAGAATGCCTACCGCGCGCTCTGTGTCTTGTTCGTTCATCGTCGATCTCCAATCAGGCAGGAATGCCCTGCCTCATCCTATGGTCTTCGCACCGGGCTAAACGTTGAAACGGAAGTGCATCACGTCGCCGTCCTGCACCACATACTCCTTCCCTTCCAGCCGCATCTTGCCCTTTTCCTTCGCCCCCGCCTCACCTTTGCAGGCGATGTAATCGTCATAGCCGATCACTTCCGCGCGAATGAACCCCTTTTCGAAATCGCCGTGGATGACTCCCGCGGCCTGCGGAGCCGTGTCGCCGATATGAATCGTCCACGCGCGAACTTCTTTCACACCCGCCGTAAAGTACGTCTGAAGCCCAAGCAGTTGATAGGCCGCGCGGATGAGACGATTCAACCCTGGCTCCTTCATCCCGATATCGGCCAGGAATTCCTGCTTCTCCTCATCGGAGAGCACCGCGATTTCCGATTCCAACGCTGCACAGATTGCCACGACCGGGGCGCCTTCCTGTGCGGCATAGTCCTGCACGCGGGTCAGCAGGGGATTGTCGGTAAATCCCCGCTCCGACACATTGGCCACGTACATCACCGGTTTCATCGTCAGCAGGCACAGGGGTTTGAGCAGGGCCCGCTGCGCTGGATCGAGTTTCAACGTCCGGGCCGGCTTCCCGTCGTTCAGACAAGCCGCCGCCTGGACCAGCAACTCGCCCAGCTTCGCCGCGTCTTTATCGCCCGACCGGACGAGTTTGACGTTCCGTTCCTGCGCCTTTTCGACAGTCGTCAGGTCGGCCAGCGCGAGCTCCGTCACGATCGTGGTAATATCGGAGATCGGATCGACCTTGCCCGCCACGTGGACGACATTGTCGTCCTCAAAACAGCGCACCACATTGACGATCCCGTCGGTTTCACGAATATTGGCGAGAAACTGGTTGCCCAGGCCTTCGCCCTTGGAGGCCCCGGCGACCAAGCCGGCAATGTCCACAAATTCGGTCGTGGCATACTGCATCCGCTGCGGCTTGACGATGTCCGCCAGCGCCTGCATCCTCGCATCGGGGACTTCCACCACTCCGATATTCGGTTCAATGGTACAGAACGGGTAATTCTCCGCCGCAATCCCCGACTTAGTCAGCGCGTTGAAGAGGGTGGACTTGCCTACATTCGGCAGCCCGACGATTCCACATTTCACACTCATGACGATCCCTTCCTGGTCAATACACGATTGCTCCGAACCCGCCGTATCCTCGCCCGCGTGATCCCGGCGGCGCGGACAGGGCGGAGGCGCATTCTACGTGTTCCGGACCGGCGCGGTCCACTCCCGCCTCGCTGCAGCATGGCGTTCCACATCGCCGCAGCTCGCATGCAGGAAGACCGGCATCGTGACGGCTGAACTTACAACCGTGGCCTGGATGACGGAGGCAGCCCTGACTGGGAGACATCGTGAGCAGCCACGAGCGACCGGAGAAGGACCTGTGGGAGGCGGACGTTCAGAACTGGGTCTCGACCGGGAGAGGCAAGTCGTTGGCCCATCGGGGGCAGGCGCAGAGGCCGGTCTCCTACCCGCGCCCCTTGGAAATGCCGACGGAGGCGGGCATCGGCGGAACGACCGCATCGGGATTCCGGAATAGCGCGCCGGAGGCCTGGATAATCCACTTGACCAGCTCGGTGTCGCTCTGTCGCACATGGAGCCAGGTCGTCGCCATCAGGCCATAGGCACGCCGGGACAAGGCATAGCGGCTGACGCTGCGCATCGTCGCCTCTTGTTTCCAGGTCGCACCGATCACCCGAAATCCCTCCCTCTGCATCGCGGCCATCGACGGAAACTGTGCCTGCGCTTCCCCATAATGCCATTCGCACATCACGATATCTCGTGGGAGCTGGTCACGAAGCGGTTTGCCGTACCCGGCCGCGACCCCGTGCAGATGTCGTGTTGGAAGGCCGGGAAACTCCGCCGGGCTCAAGAGCATGTCGGCCCACATCCAGGTCCCGATGCCTTTCGCCGTCAGATAAGCATGAACCCGCCGCACATCCCGCATGAACAGGTCCGCGGGAATCATACTCTCCCCGAACTTCAACCATTTTGAGACCTGCCCGACCGTCCATCCGAACGCCTCGTCATGTCCGATATGGATCGCCTTGGGATGCAAAGCCTCGATCACCTCATCGAGAAAGGCAAAGACGACCGTGTAGGTCTCGTCTTTCCGCGGATCGTAGGACACGGAATTAAACATGAGGGTGGGATAACGCTTTTGAAAAAACTGTTCCTGATGGGTGAGCAGTTTGACCTCCGGAATCACCTCCAGTCCGTGAGCACGGGCATAGGCCGCCCACGACAGAAACTCCGCTTTGGTCCATGCCCCCTTCGCCGGCTTCCAGGGCGCATGGTCGAATTGCACCCCATCGGCCAGCAACACCTGAATCGCGGTAAATCCGGCTGCCTGCGCCGTATTCACCAGTTCACGCGCACGCTCCAGCGGGTCGGTCCCGGCCAGGGAAACATACATGATTCGCATCGTCCCTTCGCCGGATCCTGAAGAGGACTCTATCGCGGCATCTGCCGTTCCGCATCCGGCCCAGAGGGTCACCAACATACACCAGAGCCCGACAACACGGCTCATTCATCCCTCCTCATCCAAACAGGGGCCGCCGCTGATGTGCAACGGAGGCCGGCCACGCTCCGCCGAGTAGAAAGCCATCCCTACTCGTTCCACCGGCTGAACCCTGCGTACAACGCAAGAATACGTATATAAAAAATTTAGGCGCGAAAAATACACGCAGTCGAAGGTGAGGTCAAGACAAGAAGCACAGAAAACCACGGAGCGGGACGATTTACCCGACTTTGTAGATCCACATAGGACATCACAATTGAATCCGACTACATGAAACGTCCGAATCCGCCAGAGGAAGCCTACCCCCCCCGGACCGGCGCCGACGACCTGAAAACCGGCAACCGGTCGATGCGAGGAGTGTGGCAGGGGGGAGGCGAGAAAGGAGTCTGGCGCCCGCAGAGGGGTCATCACCGCAGCCGCTAGTCGACCAGAATTCGAGACTCCACTACCCGGCCGTCCCGGCTAAACCGCATGGCCAACGATTCTTTATCCATCCGGAACGCGCCTCGCTCCGGTCCCAACTCATACACCGCATCCCATCCGTTCCGGACACGATCCCTGTCACCAGGCCCGAGTAGTTCGACCACATGCTCCTGCGGCAGACCGACGAACGTGACGTGTGCGAGCAGATCGTCGACCATGCAGAGACGGTCCGGCCAGAGCGGATCAGCCGCTCGATTCGCCTTCCACAGAGCAGCGTCGAATTCGCGCCGATGCCAATGATCGTCCAACGTCGGCAGAAGCAACAGGCACCCTAGCGCCAGGAGATACGGCGCCAGAATCCCGGACCCGAAGGCCGTCGCCCTGTACGCAGCCCCCCGCCACCGCCTCAGCAGCACCACCAACCCCAGCGACAGCCAGGGCAGCAGAGAAGCCGTCGTCATGGCAGAGACCAGCCACCACGGTCTGGTGTCGTAGGTGATCCGAAGGCCCAGCCAGTCGTTGGCAATGGTGAACCAGGACGACAGAGACCAAAAACAGAGGGCCGACAAGGCCGTGCCGGCACAGAACCAACTCACAGTCGGGCGACGTCGGAGGAGTGGCGGCATGGTCGAGAGATATTCGGGGCTGACCGTAGGGAAGAGACCGCTTGTCTCCCCTAGTGTACCGGCAACGGGTGCGACGACAAAACCTTTTCCCATTCCACACCCGGCCGAGACACCGTGCAACCTGCTCAAGGTCGAATACCTACGTATCATCCCTCGCCGAACGACGCAGGAATGAGCAATTCGCTTGGGATGCGCTTCGGTTCGACCTACACTGGCCGTACGTACCGACACTTTCGCGCGAAGGAGCAACCATGATCACCCGACACACCGCAACCGCGCACCTGAACAGTCTCTCGTGCTCGATCCTCAGTCTCTGCATGGCATGGCTTGTGGGAGCGATCGGCATGCCGCAGGCCTTTGCAGAGCCGGACGTGCACCACCCTCCGGCGGAATCGATGAGCAGCGTTGAGCTGGCCATCGAGTTTCAGGGATTCCGGATCGAACGGGATCAGGTCAAAGCGGACGGGCGGCGCTATATCACCGCCTCACACCCGGCTACCGGTTTGAACCTCTCGATCTCGATGGAACCGATACCGGGCACAGCCTCCGCCGACGGGTGCGTCGACAAATTGCGTCGGCTGCGTCGGGGATCGGCCGTCAGCCGGGGACACGATATCGTGATCACCACCACGCCCGCTGTCCAAACGCTTGAATATACCCTGCACCGTGTGCACGGCGTACGTTTGGACCAGAAGAGCATCTATGCCTGCATGGCGGAAGGGCATGTCTACGCCAACCTGCATCTCTCGAAAATACGCCACAACCGCGACGACGACGCCCTGTTTGCGCAGGTGATCCAACGCATTCACTTGCGGCCTGGCCACCGTCGACGCGTCACGATACCTCCAATCGAAACGCCATCGTTTCAGGTGGAGAGCGTCCGCTATACGAAGGACGACGCAGTCCAAGCCATCGCACCCTAGCAGGATGCGGGAAAAGTCCGCCAGCGGCGTTCTCGCGAGACACGGCCGCCTCACCGGCTCGGCGGCGTTCACAAGCGTGACGCGCGTTATTCCGCGCGTCGTGAACCTCAGCGGCTCACCGTACAGCGCACGTACGATTCGCCCCTTCGCTTACTGCGGCCTTGCTGGACGGCCATTTTCCGCATCCTGCGGGTGACTGCCAAACCGGTGCCGCAACGACATGAATCGTAGCCTACTGCGCAACCGTCGAGTTTTTCCACGGCTTACCGGACCGCGGACATCTCCCTAGCCTCGCCTCTCACTTGGGAGCGCTGAGCGCATCTTGGGCGGTGTGGCCGCTCTGAGATTTTTCCTGAATATTGTACTGAATCTCCCGCGCAATCACGCGCGCGAGCTGATCGGTGGACAACGCACCCATCGGTAGCCCTTGTGCGTCGGGGTAAAAGGGATCGTCCGGCGCAGCCAGGCGATGGACGTTCACAAGAACGGCGGCCGGCTGCAGCCGTTGGTTTCGCATACCGACCACCACAGCCTGCTCTTCCGGCAGGACTCTCGTGCGAGTCGCCCAATCGCGCTGATCGATCCTCACGAAGGCCACCGTCCAGACTCTTCCATTGAGCAAGTGTGTGACCGCCTTCGGCGTATGCTCCTGGAAATAGGACTCCCGCACGATGTGCTGTAGTGCCTCTCGAACCCGAATCTCGTATAGTTTGGTCGTCGAATCCTGCTGTGTCGGTGGAATCGGCGTCTTCGCGCCGACTTCAAAATAGGGTTGGCCGTCGAGACTGTTCAGATCGTCGACCGTTTTCAGGTAGGTTTCAAAGAGGGCCTGTAGCAACTGCGTCCGTTCCTGCGCGGAGAGCTGCTGGATCTCCCGGTCCGTCCGAATGGGCGCCCGCTTCAGATTACGTTCCACCGCGAGCATCTTGGCCTTGGGCGCAGTATCGGCTTTACTCACCACCCATTGAAACTCTCTCGCCAGTACCGGAACCAGGCTGTCCGGATGACGGAGATATCCCTTCTCTTTGAGCGAGGCGGCACTGATCAGCAGGATGACCCGTCCCGGTTCTTTGGTGCGAGTGACGAGAAAGGGAAAGGTCTTTCCCTCGTCATTGACCACGATGGGTTCGATCACCACCTGCTGGAGCGCCGATTTGGTGAGACTTTCAGCGAATCGCGGATAGTCGGTCCGATGCTGCAACATGAAGGCAAAGGCATCCGCCACGGTCTGCAGGGCTGCAGCCTGATCATCGGCCGTCAATCCACTCGCTTCAAGCGTGGCCTTGCCCTTTCCCCAAAAGACGCGAAATGAAGCACCGGGAATGGCCTGCCCCTCTCCTGTAACCTCATGACCCCGGGAGTCGGTATGAGGCGCATGCTCTCGATGATTTGCCTGCACCGGCACCACAAGCGCAAGCCCGGAGACCGTTACTCCGATGCCGATGGCCCAGAGCCGTAGACAGACCTTCTCGTCGAGGCCATGACGCCGGCGGGACTCGCCTGATACCCGATTCATGGTTTCCTTGTGCGCACTCATCGACGGGACACCGCAGGAGCGGACAGGCACCCTGTCTCACACCCAAGCCCGGGCGCTCAGCCCGCGTAGCCGTTGGGATTGGTCCGCTGCCAACGCCAGGCATCGGCACACATCTCGTCCAACCCGCGAGCGGCCCGCCACTTCAACGATTTGAGTGCATACCCCGGATCGGCATAACAAGAGGCCACATCGCCCGGGCGCCTCGGCGCAACCTTGTAGGGCACCGGCTTCCCGCTGGCCTTCTCAAAGGCACGGACGATGTCCAGCACGCTGTATCCGTTCCCGGTGCCGAGATTCACCGTCAAACATTCTCCTGGGCGTTCCAACCGATCCAAGGCCTCCAGCGCTTTCAAATGCCCGAACGCCAGGTCCACCACGTGAATGTAGTCGCGAACCCCGGTGCCGTCGGGGGTGGCATAATCATTCCCCCAGACGTTCAGATGTTCGCGCCGACCGACCGCCACCTGCGCCACAAACGGAAGCAGGTTATTCGGCATGCCCTGGGGATCTTCGCCGATCAATCCGCTGGCATGGGCCCCTACCGGATTGAAGTAGCGTAGGATACAGATTCGCCAGGATGCGTCGCTCTTCTGCACATCGCGCAACATCTCTTCTACCATCAACTTCGTCCGGCCATAGGGATTCGTGGCGGACAGGGGGTGGTCCTCGGTCAACGGCAACCGCTGCGGTTCACCGTACACGGTCGCGGAAGAACTGAAGACCAGGTTGGTCACTCCGCACTCTTTCATCGCCTCCAACAGACGCAGGGAGCCCACCACGTTGTTGTCGTAATAGGCCAGCGGCTGTTGAACCGATTCACCCACGGCTTTCAATCCTGCGAAATGGATGACCGACGTGGCCCCGCTCTCCCGAAGTGCCGCGACCAGGGCCGCCCGATCCCGAAGGTCGCCATGCACCACGCGAAGAGATTTCCCGGTGATCCGTTGCACGCGCGCCAAGGCCTCAGGATGGCTGTTCGAGAAGTTGTCGAAGACCGTCACCGCCGAGCCGGCATTGAGCAGTTCCACACAGGTATGCGAACCGATATAGCCGGCACCCCCCGTCACCAAGATCATGCGCCTCGCCTCCGCTGAAATGAAAAGAACACCCGGCCGCCTCCGACCTACGATACACCGCCTCGAACGCTCACACAATGGCAGATCGCAACGCCACGCGCACCATTGTGCGTAAGCTGTTCGGAACAGGCCTCCGGCGAGGCCGCAGCCGGCAGAAGCACTCATGAATCATGCAGGCTAGCTGTTTTCCATCGCACTCCGCTACACTTCGACCGCGCAGGGACACCGATGCAGAACAGACGCACCGCCGACTACTACGCCGTCCTGGAACTTGGCTCCGACGCGACGGACATTGAGATTAAGCGCGCCTGGCATGAACAGATGCAGGTGTGGCATCCCGATCGGTTTGTGCATTCGCCCACGCTGCACCGAAAAGCCGAAACCCGCACCCAGTTGATCAATCAGGCCTATCAAACGCTCAGCGACCCAACCTCCCGCGCCCGCTACGATGCCGAACGACACCATCCTTCAGCGGCGCCTCCCCCTCCGCGCCATTCTCCGGCGGCTCGTCCGCAACCGGCCGTACGCCCCCGCCAAGAATTGCGAGGACCGCAAACGATGCTGAACGTGACCCGGTTCAGTCATCCAAAAATCATGGTCCCCGCCATCCACCTCCTCGTCGATGTACACGAAACGCAGCCCTATGACTTCAAGGGACTCATCCGGATCGCCGGAACGCGGACACAGGCCCTGCCGGCCGGGGACTACGCCATCGCGGAAGCCCCCGAGATCTTCCGCGTCGAACGCCGGCGCGCGGAAGAGTTCAATACCATTTTTTCGAATCCGTCGGACAACCGCCCGCAATTTCTCCGCGAACTCGAACCGCTCTGTGCGATCCCCCACCGTTTTCTCGTCATCGAAGGCGCGATTCAGGTCAACCGCGGCGGCGGACGACTGGGGCAGTATCATCGCAACGGCTTGATAGATTTTCTCGATTCCATCACGGCGCGATTCGGGATACAGATTGTCCATGCCGAGAGTCGAGACGACGCCGAGGAACGAGTCGCCAATCTGGCCGCGATCCATTACGCCTACTATCTCGCCGAACAACAGGGACTCGGTCGATGCCTCACGGAGAACGATGCCTGACAGGCGTGTCGAACAGGTCCGTCTGCGCATCCCCTCGCACTGGCCCGCAATCGCCCCTTTGCTTGGTGAGGAGTCGACCTCGTGATAGCATGTCGCATCTATGCCGGTCTCCACCAGCGTGCACGATCTCCGTACTCTCATTCGCTCCGCCCATCCGCTTATCGTGATCGAAACGGTGGAAGAGGAGCGCGTGTTCGCCCTCCTCCAGTCCGTGGCGGCGCAAGAACGGATGCCACTGTTCGAATGGTCGATCACCCGCGGCCTGACGCGGTGCGACGACTCCCAGACCGTCAACAAACTCACCGCCGCTCCGTCGGCGCTCCTCCAGCATCTCAACGGATTGACCGTCGAAGCGATCTTCTGGCTCAAAGATTTGACGCCGCACCTCCAGGACGCCGCCGCGGCTCGCCAACTGCGCGAGGTGGCCGCCGCCCATGGCCGCTCCCGATCCACGTGCCTGTTGACCGGTCATCCTATTACTCTGCCTCCCGATCTGGAACACATCGCCGTCCGGCTCGACCTGCACCTGCCGGGTCGCGATGAACTGCAGGCGATGCTCCAGACGGTCTTGCAGTCGTTGGGCACCAGAACGGCCGCTCGCCGCCCCGCCTCGACAACCGTCGTCCAGAGCCTGCTCAATTCCATGAGCACATCCAAGGGGGCGGACAGCGGGCCCTCCGCACAGGAACGGGAGGCGATCCTCCGCGCACTCCAGGGATTGACTCTCCATCAGGCCCGTCAGGTCGTGACTCAATGCATCGTCGAAGACGGTACTCTCTCCGCGGACGACGTGCAGACCATCGTGAAGCGAAAGGTCCAGGCGATCAGGGACGGGGGTCTGCTCGAATATTATCCGCTGGAAGACAATCGTTTCGAACTGGGCGGATTCGTCAATTTGAAATCCTGGCTGGAACGGGCGAAAGTGGGCTTCACGGCCGAAGCCAAAGCCCTCAATCTGAGCCCGCCGCGCGGCATCATGTTGGTGGGGGTCCCCGGGTGCGGCAAATCGCTGGCGGCCAAAGCGATTGCGCGCGAATGGCACCTGCCGCTGCTGAAACTCGACGCAGGTCGACTATTCGACAAATTCGTCGGCGAATCGGAGAAGAACTTTCGCAAGGCGATCGACATGGCGGAATCGCTCTCACCGATCGTGTTGTGGATCGACGAGATCGAAAAGGCTATGGTGGCTGGTGGAGGGAGCGGTGATGCGGACGCGGGCCTGAGCCGGCGCCTCTTCGGAGCGTTTCTGACCTGGCTGCAGGAGAAACGTCAGGAGGTCTTTGTGGTCGCCACGGCCAATACTCTCACGTCGCTGCCGCCGGAACTGCTGCGCAAAGGCCGGTTCGATGAAATCTTCTTCGTGGACCTCCCGGACGCCATAGAACGCACGGCCATCTGGACCATTCACCTGGGCCTCCGCAAACAGGACCATACCCGAGTCGATCTGAAGCAAATCGTCGACGCCAGTACAGGATTCAGCGGATCGGAAATCGAACAGGCCGTGGTCGCCGCCCTCTATCGCGCGTTGTACCGCAAGCAGGCGCTGACCACCGACCTGTTACTCGAAGAACTGACTCAGACCGTCCCGCTCTCCGTCACCAGGAGCGAGGAGATTGCTCACCTCCGCGCCATGGCCCAGGGCCGATTCGTCAACGTCCGCTGAGCCACGCCGCCGGCTCCGCACGCCGTCGCCCATGGTCGTCCTGACGTGCGTCGGTCGCGCACCCCTACCGGGCCAGCCGCCTGCACTGCCGCGCGATGCCACCGGGCCATCTCGCAGCCATCGTCCTTCATACAGTAAGATGGATGGTCACGGAGAGGGGACCGATCGACCACGAATCCTTCCGGCCGTCGGTGCCTCTAACGGTTGCAGATGCGGGAATACTCTGTTCACCTTTACCAGAGATACACATGATGAGCACATATACGGCACACAAGACAGTCCCCCCTCGAACCAGTCGCAAGAGAAGTCCAGCGACACCTCTCCATCTGTCGAGAGTTCTTTCACTGCTCTTCCTCCCCTGTGCGATTGGCGCGGCGACTCCGGCGCTCGCGACCGAGCCCCCACAGGCGGAACGTCAAATCGCCCAACATGCCAAGGCCGCCTGGGAACAGGGCACGTTAGACCTCGCACTCGACATTCTGGACCAGGGACTTCAGAACCACCCCCAAGCCCTGACGCTCCATCAACTCCGGGGGGATATGTTGGCCACGTCGCGGCAAACGGAAGCTGCGCTTCAATCCTACGACACGGTCCTCGCCAGTCTTCCCACCGCGTTGAACGTCCGGTGGGCCAGATGGAGCGTGCTGGTACGGTCGGGACAGGCCGAGGAAGCCATCACCGAACTGCAGCGCATTGCCGGCATCGACCCGCACAATCCGCTCATCTATCTGCGCCTCGCCCGCGAACTCCGGAAACTGGACCGGCTGGAGGAAGCCTTCGCGGCCTCCAAGCAAGCTGTGGACCTCGGCCCGGACATGCTCAACTGGCGTTTGGCGCTGGCCCGGGCACGGTTCGACCTTCTGGATTACGAAGGCGCGGAGCGGGACGTGCAATTCGTGCTCGAACGGGTGGCACCGGGCTCGCCGCTTGAGCTCTCCGCCAAAAATCTGCTCACGTTGTTCTTCGGCTCTACGGAACGAGGCCGACGGTTTTCCCCGGTGATGACGCCGGATGCGAACCCGAAACAACTGCGGGATTGGTCGATGATTCGCGCCGAAGGATACCGGCTGTTCGAAGCCGGACGATTTCAAGAAGCCGAACCGGTGTACCGCGAACTTTTGCGCCTCAATCCGATGGATCCCTATGCCACTCAGCACTTGAGTTTGATCCTAATGGGGCTTGGGAGGTGCAAGGAGGCGCTTGCCTTCTCACAGCCTGCCGCGGAACTCGACCCGACCGACGAGGACCAGACGACTACGGCATTTCGCATGGGCCAGTGCCTGGTCGAACTCGGACGCTGGGAGGAGGCCTACATCCAATTCACCACGCTCTACAATGCAACCATCGAATTTGAAAAATCGACGCGAGAAGTCCAACTGCCTTCCGGCACTCGCATCTTGGATAAAACCAGGCTGACTCATTGGCTAGACAAGATTCGACCGCATGTTCCAGAGTTTGCCAAAGAAGTCGAGGCCGAAGCCCGAGCGGCAGCCGCGACGGCGCAGGCGGACGCTGCCGCCGCATCCACCCCGCCGGAAGCGGAACTGGCGGCGAAAGCCAGGGAGCACCTGAAACCACAAAACACGCTGGACACGGCGGCCTCACTGGTCGGTCGCGACGCCGACTTTGCCTGGTTCCGATTCGTCATCCCGGCCCAGCGGGTCATGCGCGATGATTCCCCGACCGGAGCCCATGACTTTATTCCGCTGGACCCGGGAATCAGCTTCCCCGCGAATCAACCGGACATCTATCTTGTCTTCGGGTTGGTCACCGCCTCGTATGACGAGGTTCCCCTTGCCGCGCGCTGCTTCAAGGAGAAAGCTGAACTAGCCGGTGCTCAGCCCTCTGTGGCGCAAGACCGCCTGATCATGTCGACCAACGATCAGTCCGGCTATTTCCTGCTCCCGCGCCCGGCTACGGGATGGACGCCGGGCCTCTACCGATGCGGGTTATTCGCGGGAGAGGAGACATCGGCCTATACCCAGGTCGATGAAGTGCGCTTCCGCATTGTCGAACCAAGCAGGTCGTCGTAGTCGCAGAGAGCCCAACAACGGAAGAGCCGGCTACTTGCCTGAGCCCAGAGAGGCAGTCACCCGGTATCGGCCGGTGAAGGTATCGTCGGGGAGCAGTCGTTTCAGCCCCCATTCGGAGTGGTTGAAGGCGTCGGTCGCGCAGGTCATCGGCTCGATCGCCAGGGCGCGCCGCGGCGCACCGGTAATCGCATCTCCGGTGTATACGACTATCGCGGAAAACGCCTGGTCCATCACGACGTCGACCGTCGTCCCCGTGACCGGGTGCCGCAATGAAGCCACGGCGAGGCCATCGTCGCCGCGTTCCAAGCCGAGATAACAGTGGTTGAAACGCCGCGAGCCGATCGCTCGATACGTGCGGTAGTCCCATTCCGTTCCACGCGCGTCCACCACCCTGCCCGTCGGCACGAGCCTCTCGTTAAATTCCAGATAGCCGGTCGCCGGAATCCTGGCCTCCGCGAGATCGACCAGCGGGGTGCCTACGGTGAAATAGGGATGGAACCCCACACCGACCGGCGCCGCCGACCGACCGACATTCCGCACGGAAAAGGCGCAGGTCAATCCCTCCGCATCGAGGCGATACCTCACTTCGACCGCAAGCGAAAAAGGATACCCGCGAGGGCCATAGGTCGCCGCATCCAACCGCACTCCAAACGTCACCTCGCCCGGTCCGGCCTGCTGCACCGTCCACGGCAGGGCACGCACGAATCCATGGATCGCGTTCGGGCCCTCCTTATCGTTCCGTTCGAGTTGCAGATTCTGCCCGTCGAAACGATACCGCCCCTCGGCCACGCGGCCTGGAAAGGGAATGAGCACATCCCCCTGCCCGCCTTTCTTGTTCGCGCCGCCGGAATACCCCCAGACGATGTCGGTTTGGCCACCGCCGGCATGCACCACTGCGTAGCGCCGCAATGAGGCACCCCAGGGCGACAGCCAAGCCCGCTGTCGCTCGAAGGTAAGTTGAATTTCCGTATCAGGACTGAGGCTCGACGCCATGACACCTCCGGAGATGCCTCGGCCTTGTCGCCTTGTCGGCGGGATCGGCCTTACACATCCTTGTCCACCAGATACTCGAATCGCTTCCTGAAATCGTCTTCCGCCATGCCCGCAGCCGTGGCCAAACGTACCACGTCCTGCGGATGGCTCAAGTCTTCCTGGGAGAGTCGAATCATATAGCGTCGGGCGATGACGTAGGATTCGGATTCGACATCCACCATGCGCACCCTGGTGCGGCCGGTCGCCGGATCCAAAATGTCGGCGAACGGAATCGGAATAAACCGGCCGTTTTGAATCGACACCATGGCGGCGTTGCCGCCCTCCAGCAGAAACTGCGCCGCGCAATAACCAAGGTCTCTGGTATATTCCATGTCGAAAGAAATCGGGTCCGCGCACCGCAGCTCATAGCCGATATTTTTCTCGACGATGGTCGTCTTCACGCCGAAGGTACGCAGTTCCCGTTCCACCGCGCGCTTCAGCACGACGCCGAAATTGACCTCGGCCAGGCGCACATGCCCATGCTGGTCACGCTCGACATCGTCCAGACCGTTCAAGTCCTGTTGATCGAGAAATTCGACCAGCCCTTCCGCTAACACCGCCACTCCGTCCGAACGACCGGCCGCGAGCCGCTTGATAAAGGCCGCTACCAGGATATCCACCAGCGTTTTCAGGCGAATGGGCTTCCGGCGAAACTCTTCCGGAATGATCGTCAACGTCGCACCGGCGGCCTTGCCGATGCCTAAGGCCAGATGACCGGCCTTGCGCCCCATGGTCACCACGAAATACCAGCGAGAGGTCGTCTCCGCATCGACCATCAAACTTTTGACCAACTCCACACCGATGTGCCGGGCCGTCTGAAAGCCGAATGTCGGAATCCCATGCGGCAGGTCGAGATCGTTGTCGATCGTTTTCGGGACATGCACCACCTGGAGTCGTCCTTGCGCCCGCTGCTCCAATCTGAGCGCGGAAAACGCCGTATCGTCTCCGCCGATCGTGATCAGCCTCGTCACACCCAACGCGCCGAGACTGGCCAGACAGGCCTCCAGGTATTCCGGTTTTTGCGTCGGGTTGGCGCGCGCCGTCCCCAGGTAGGAACCGCCGCTGAAATGGATGCGGCTGATATCCTCGATGGAGAGGCGTTTGATCTTGTCCTTGTTGCCCGCCATGATCCACTTGAACCCGTCCTGAACTCCGATCACCTCGCACCCGCCGAGAATGCTGCGAATCGTCGCAGCGCCGATGACGCTGTTGATCCCGGGGGCCGGCCCGCCACCCACTAAGATTGCTACAACCGGTCGCCGCTCACCTGTTCCCATGTGTACTCCTGCTCCTCTCTTTTCCGTCGCCGTCCGCCACTGCCGCTGTTCCATTGCCACTCGTGGCGCCGGGCGCGCCGGCTGTTCAATCCAGGAACTGACGGGACCCTACACCGCGCCGGGAAGCCCGTCAAGAACGGCGGCGGAGCAGTCACGTCCGACGACTTCCACAATATCGTTCGTGTCCTGTCGGACTTGTGTTAGCCTAACCATGACAGTCCTTCTCTCCTCCCGACTGAGGCGCTCCATGATCGACATCCTCGTCGTCGACGACAACCAGCAATTGCGAGATGCCTTGCGAACCATCTTGAACAAGCGGCCGGGATTTCAGGTCGTCGGCGAAGCAGCCGACGGCATCGCCGCCTCGCAACTGGCTCAGACCCTTCGCCCTGCAGTGGTCCTGATGGACGTAGGGATGGCGCGCATGGATGGGGTCGAAGCCACACGACGCATCCGAGCGCTTCTCCCGAATACCGTGGTGATCGGGATGTCCTGCCATACCAGCCGAGAAGTCGAAGCGGCTCTGCGGGCCGTCGGCGCAAACGCGTTCCTACCGAAGGAACTGGTGCCGGAAAAGCTCTTCGACGTGCTGGCCGAACAACTACCTCGCCGATCATGAAACAATGTCGCCCCGCCGATTCGTTTCACCGCGGCCGTGAATAGGCCGCGCTTCACTCGACGACTCCACACCGACCGTCGCGTCGACGATCGCCTGACATAATCGTCCCCCTGCGCTCTCCTTGGTGAGATAGCCACACGCGCCGGCCTGCTTCATCCGCTCGAACATATCCGACGAACTGTGCATGGACAAGGCGAGAATATGGATCTCCGGGCATTCCTCCTTGATCCGTTTAGTCGCCTGTACCCCGTCACAGCGGGGCATGTTGACATCCATCACGACCACGTTGGGCTTCAGGATACGGACCAATTCGATAGCCTCCAGCCCGTCACCTGCCTCGCCGACCACCTCCAGTTGCGGATGCCCGTTGACGATGGTCCGGAGCCCCTGACGCAACATCTGATGATCATCCACCAGCACGACCCGGATCTTCGAACGCATGAGCGAGGGTACGTGGCCTGATCGTTGGACTCCAGGAGTCTCTGCTTCGAAAGACAACGCGTCGGTCAGGGCCGCTTGCGCGGCCGACTCGTCTACAGGTTTCACCGGAGGTAGCGATTCACGATCCAGGGGCAAGGTCAGGATGGCGATCGTGCCTTCACCCGGCATCGACTGGACGTCGAACGATCCACCAAGCGCCTTCATCCGCTCGCGGATGCTGAACAGCCCAAACCCTGCCTCAAGCCCCGTTTCGGCCGCCACTGGATCGCAACCGGCACCGCGGTCGGACACCGTGATAGACAGGGACGCTTCAGACTGGGCCACCGTGATCCGGGCTTCGGATGTTCCCGCATGCTTCACGATGTTCATCAAGAGTTCGCGGACGGACTGAAACAGCAGCACCGATTGCTCTTCGGACAACGGAAGACTCTCCGTGATCGTCTCCGACTCCAGCACCACCGTCAGCTCACGCTGCATCCGATCCGCCAGCCACCGCAACGCCATGAGCAGGCCGAACTCATTCAGAATCGGAGGGCTGAGCTGCGCCACCAACGTCCTTGTGTACGCCAGCGCCTGGTCCATCACCTCTTGCACGTCCGTCATCGCCTGAGCCGCCGCCGGCGTCACCTCTTCTAATTTGGCCTGCCCCAACTTGATACGGCTCAGGACCAGCAACTGCGCGAGATAGTCATGCAAATCGGTGGCGAGCTGCTTGCGGATACGATGCTCGGCGAGATTCAGGTCGGTCGTCAGGGCACGCAGCCTGTCTTGCGAATCGGCCAATTCGCGCGTTCGTTCCTCGACACGCCGCTCCAAGTCGTCTGCGAGCTGCAGCAGTTGCGACTGGGCTTCCTTCCGGCTTTGGATATCCTGCACGATCGAAATGAACTGTTGGGGACAGCCCTGCGCATCGCGCAGCAAGGACACGGTCAAATGCACCCAGATCAGCGAGCCGTCTTTCCGGATGTAGCGCTTTTCCATGGAGAAGGTCTCGATCTCACCGGTGAGCAACCGGCGCACTGCGGCCCAGTCCGGCTCAAGGTCCTCCGGGTACGTGATGTCGGCAAAGGTTTTGCCCAACAGTTCTGCTCGTGAATAACCGGTCAGTGCGCAGACGGCATCGTTGCAACGCAGCCAGCGTCCATCCAGCCCCACATGCGCGATGCCGACCGCTGCGTTGTCGAAGGTGGCTCGATGCTGGGCTTCGCTTTCGCGCAGCGCCTGCTCCGCCATTCTTCCGTCGGTGATATCTTCGGCAAAAATAATGATGCCGCCGATGCCGCCTGACTTGTCCCGCCAGGGGTGAATCTCCCATCGAATCCAAAAGACCGTCCCGTCTGAACGCTCGAACCGGTCTTCCTCGGCACGCATGACCATTCCAGCCAAGCCTTGCTGATGCGCCCTCCGCCATCCGTCCGGAACATCCGGAAAGACATCATAGTGACTGCGCCCCAAGACCTCCCCTTCGAGTCCATAGTCCGCCAACCACCGCCGGCTCACCGCGACGTATCGCATCTGCCGGTCGAACATCGCGATCGCCGCGGGCGCATGTTCGATGAAGAGACGGAGTCGTTCTTCACTTTCCCGCAACGCGGCCTCAGCCTGTTTGCGTTCGGTAATATCGTGGGCGACTTTCGACACTCCCACGATCCGCCCTTCATCATTGCGAATGGCCGACACCGTCAGGGCAATATGGATGCGCGTGCCGTCCTTTCTCCGTCGCTCGGTTTCATATTGCTGAACCGCCTCGCCCCGACCGATCTGCTCGAGAATCGGCACCTCGTGATCGAGCCGGTCTTCCGGCACCAGCATGGTCACCGGCCGCCCGACCGCTTCCTGTTGACTGTATCCGTATAGTCGTTCGGCCCCGCGATTCCAGCTGGTGATGATTCCGTTCAAATCCTTGCTGACGATGGCATCTTCCGACGACTCCACAATGGCCGCCAGCATCGCACGCGCCTCTTCCGCCCGTTTTCGCTCGGTGATATCGACAATCGCGGCGATACATCCCGTGACCGTTCCTCGCTCGTCGCACTCCGGCGCATAGGTGACTTGCAAGAGCCGGCTGCCGGAGTTGGTGCCCGGAAACTGTTGATCGAACCGCACCTGTCGCCCGGCGAGGGCTTCCGCCATGTATGACGCCGACTGCTGGTAGACCTCCGCCGCCAGGACCTCGCTCGGATGCCGGCCGATGAGCTGCTCCGGCGTTCGCCCCAACAACTCCGCGTACTGCCGATTGACGAACCGGTACCGGGAGTCTGTGCCGCATTGCGCAATGAGGACCGGAGCATGATCGGTGACGAATTGCATCTGGCGCTGGCTCGCGCGCACCCGTTCTTCCGCCTGAGCGCGAGCCTCGATTTCCAGTCTCAAGTGCTGTTCCTCAGCCCGCACCTGCGTGGTCTCGGCCTGCGCGCGAAGACGCGCCCGTGTGATCGCTTCGGACAGGGATACGATGATGAGATTCGCGGCGATGAAGATGGCCAGAGCCGCTTGCTGTTCACGGACCGATCCCTGCACATCAAGAAAAAACCAACCGGACAGGGCCGCCGACACCAGCGTGGCACCGGTACCATGGCGCCATCCGCAGGCCACCGCCACGAACATAATCGCAGGATAGTACGTAATGAAGGTGTAGCCGGATCCCCAGAGGGGAGTGAGGGCCATACGCAGTCCGGTCGCAATGCCAAGCACGACGGCCGTCAGCAGGGTGGGATGCCTTTCAGCAAAGTGGGACCACCAGGAGAGAGGGCCCTGGCGGGACTCGTTGAGCATCTGAGCGTCTGGCGAGATCGGTTCTGAAGCCATGGGCTCCATCGGCGAGCGATGCATCGGCACAGTGCGAGACGGCGCCGCCGGCGTTTAACCGACGCAGCGAGACCGTATCTGCCGCTACGAACCTCAGTGTACCGGAATCGCGCGACCGACTCCATGGTTTCGGGTGAACCGGACGGAGCTAGTCGGCTTGATGGAATCCGTGGAGCGAGGCAGGAACTGTTGAGTCGGCAGTGGACGAGGGAGAAACCTGGGAAACAGGAGGTCAGTACTCTTGACGGCCCGAGCCGGATGACGAACCGCGACGATGGCGTTTTTCCAGCCATTCGATCAATTCCAGCCGCAACAGTCGATTCAGCCGTTGCTGGGCGTCCACCGGTACGCGCTGAAACTCCACACCGAACTGATTCCCTTTGACCCATTTGATGGTGCCGAGTTCGACCGGCAAGGCCGGCGGTTCGTTGTTGAGCAACATGCTCACCCGCACCTCGCTTCCACACAGGGCTTCCCGATCGCACGTCACCGAGCACCCTTTTAACGACAAGTTGCTCAATACCCCTTCGCCGACAAACGGCGCTCCCCCGAAGATCACAGGGTACTGCAGCGGAAACCGGTAGTAGGTTCGGACATACCGACGAGGTGCCATGTCAACCTCCTTGTCGGCGGATCCTATCGAGAGGCACCGGCTGAGCGGTATCCTACCTTGGGAGGGGACGAGGGCGGATCGACCCGATTGTCAGCCCAGAGGCACGACGCGCCCCCACACATCGGGCTTGTGTTGCGCTGGTGACCTGAGCAGGCCGCGGCCTTTTTCAGAATGTCTCGCTCGCATTGAGCTTGATCACCTCGCGCTGGAGGCGTCCGCTCCAGCTGATCTTGGATCATCTGCCCTGGCCGGGAAAGACTTGTTGCGCGTCGGCGGCCCCCTCCCACACCCAGCGGCATAACACTGTGCCATGCACGCCAAAATCCGGTGCGGCCTGCGTCACGGTCACGCCCCGATCTCGAACCAGTTTCACTACTTCCCGCTTAAATTCTCGCGTGAACTTGCATCGCTGCATGGCTTACCTCCGGTTTCGCTTATACACCTAACTCGTTGGCTCAGAAACCGGCAGCAAGCCAATCATTCATTGACACACCTGACCGGGATCGAGTGCGCCAAGATAGCACCGTTACCTTATGCTCAGTCTCTTCTTCATTGTTGTAAAAATATATGCGACATAGATCATGACCAGGAGATACACTATCGTCACCGTCAGTGCGACTAGAGTGGCGACATACCAGACAGGCGGTTCACCCTTGATACCGATCGTCATACACTCATGTGTTTCCATATACCAAGTCACTGCCGCAATCACGGCAAGTAAGATTCCACCCCCCACAATTCTCTTAAGAAATAGCGGCCTAAAATTTCCTGCAGTCTCCAGGAACAAACGAACATTGTCGTTCGAATCTCCACTACCTCGGCATGATCGTTGCGTCGGCTCATTCAGCAAAATAAGAATGCGACGCCAGGCGACCGAGCCAGCCACGAAATTCGCCAGAATTCCGTAACGCGGTTTCCAGGGTACCAGTCGTTTAGTCCAACAGTTTTTTCGCCTCACATATTCGGTCTTCGCTTCTTGGCCGTAAAGCTCAAACGGCCTGGGGCAACTCCACAGCAACATTCCCGCAAGCAGGGCCAGGGCACATGAGGGTGAAAATCCCCAATATCGCCATCCGATCCACCCGTAACTCAGCAGCAATCCCGTTATTACCGATGCAATCAGGGGCATTCTCGCATAGGCCCAAACGAGCGCCATCTCGTATACGCCTTCAGCGTTGACAAAGTCCTCTTTAACGAATTTCTCGAGGTGAACCCAATTCACCTGACTGCCATTGGTGGAAGGCTGGGAAGGCTTATCTATAACCTCTTCGATTATGAGATCGAAGAGGCGTTGGTCCTCCCAATATTGAACATGTGCAAGCCCTGGCACCGCATAACGTCGGAAGACAATATCACGGAACTTGACAGGTATGTCCGTTTGAAACACTTGCGAGTAGACTTTGCAGCTACGTGCCACATCGAGATGATGCCCGACCGGATCTTGCTCGTCGCACAAATTGAAATGAGCAATACGCCCTGTAGTAGGCTCATCCAACCAGTCTTCACACCATTTTGAGTCACAGAAAGGATACCCTAGTCCCACATGGCGATAGTTGTGGTGCCAGAGGGTAAGGAACTTATCGATGGGCGATCCGAGGCTCACGAAGTTTCTCACCTGACCTCGCCATAATAAGAGTGGGATTTCATTCACTCCTCGGGGCGACCTCGTTGGCAGCGCAGCTCCGTGCCGACTTTTAAATTGTGGATAGCGACAACCAAACTCTTCCCAATTCTCGGCTGCACTTGGCGACTTTGAGTCAGAAGGATTTTTCATGAGCTCCGAGAGCAGGTTGCGCCAGGATATACTTTCATATGGCTCGGCTTCAGTGTACCCGGCAAAAGGAATCGATCCGCTACGGTGCGATCCATTATTCCCATTCCGAATAGTCTCCTTCGCGAATGCATACAAGAGCGCATCGAAACTCAAGACCGATCCCAGACTGTGGGCAATAATGGTATAGACGGGCGGCACATAGGGCTCGTCTTTGCTCGTCCGTTCAAACTGACACCATTGAATGTAGTCGCGCAGATGAATCTGATCCAACTGCGCATGGAAACGGCGTACGGCTTGTCCACGCGTTCGAGCATAATCACCATATAAGTGAACATCTCCGAACACATCCTGGAAAATACGTTTCGCGGTGGGGGGTGAATACCACTTGAGTAACCATTCGATCGGCAATAAGGTGTCCTCGATCTGTTCTAGAAGGGGTCGAACCCATCGATCCGACCAGTCACGCGGCGTGAAAGGAAGCTCAAGGCGGGCTAGCAGCGATCCGGTCCAATGTTTGGTCTGAGAGCCGAAGACTCTCTGGTGCTCATGTAGAATGTCTGCCCACCGCATGTCCACGAAGCGAAAGTTCTTCCCTGCTGTAGTGGCCGCGCGAGTGCCGTCAAAAATTTTTGAACCACTCCCTGCTTTAACTGGAATTCCTTCAAACTCCGACCAACCATGCCCCCTGCCATTTTGCCGCATCGAAAGCGAGGAAAGACTCCCAGGCAACAGCGCCGCATAAGCGAATTCTGGTTTTGGATTGGCCCGTGCCGTGGCAAACCGGTTCACTACCTCTACCGTGTTTTCGTTGTGCCGCTGCTCGCCCATCCCATGCACGACGACGATGTAGTGGCGAGGACGAGGGGAACCATTGCCGCCGGACATATCGGAAACCCCTTTCATTTTTATTGTGGTAACGGCCCAGAGACAGGCTGATCATTCACCGCATGCAGGTACATGCTACACACGCGCCAGCCTGTTTGGCTGCCCTACCGCGGAGCCGGCTCTTCGAACGAATCCTTCGTCGAAGGTGATGCAGCACGCTTCGCTCAGTGCCGGCTATTGTTCGCCTGCAACTTGAACGTCTGCGGATCCAGGAGAAATCGTCGAACTTCTTCCCGTGCTTCTCTGGAGGCGCGACCGGCCTCGGCCTCGCCCCATTCTCCGATCAACGTGCTATGTGCTTTGTTAACCGGATGTTTGTCCTTTGAAATCTGATACGGGATCACCCGATCAGGAAAGGCACTCTGTTCCGTAAAAATATCCCACACCTTCCAACGCTTTTCAGGTTTCGAAATACAATCTTGTTCAAACCGCAGGTAGAAAATTCTCGCAGCACTCTCTTTCGCTGCCGCAATCTGCTCTTGTGAAATGCCCAGAGAACCTTTGACCTCATCACTGTTGTCGAATATCGTCAGGGGCAGTGTGGGCTGGGCGAGAACGACGGCATGGATTTTCGGATTGCCGAGCAAGGCCAACGGCAGCGAGCCCGTCAAACAGTTGCCGATCACGCCGACGCGTTGCTGCGGATGCACTCGCTCAATCTCTGCTACGACCGCTCGCAGCCACGGCACAATTTTACTGTCTCCGCTCTCCAACCCCCGCCACTCCCCATTAAGCCAAAATGCGGTAAGGCCCCATGAAACTGAGTGCATGTTCAGCTCTCCAAACAAGAGCGGCACATAGACCGTAAAGTCCCGTGAGAGCTCCTCAGCATAGTGCAACGTCTTTCCTGACAGGCCAGGCAGCTCATGGAGCAACAGCACAGGCGGCTTACGGTCCGACGACTGACTCAGATCGCCGGGGAAGCAATAGATCGGATGCGTGACCGAGTCCGCTTCAAATGCGCCGTTCTTGTCACGTTTCAGACATAGTTCCAACTTGTTGTTCTTGACATCAAACGGCACATCTTTGCTGTCCGGCGCACAGGCACAGGATGACAACGACAGAGCGAGACCGACTGCGAGAATATCTTTTGTGAACCTGCGTATCGGACACATCGACACCATCCGCATCGTTACGGGCTTTCCGCCGGCCAGTTTGGCTTAGGAAGACGGGTCAGAAACTCGAATACGAACTGCTCGCTGTCCGCCGTCGTCTGATTCTGTGGTGGCACGGGCAGAGGGTATTGCGGCAAATAATCACTGTGGCCGATTCCCCGACCAGGATTTGCCATGTGTGATTCGATCTTGGCTAACACCTCGGGAGGACCACCTTCCGGACCATACCGGCCGAGCGCCCGCAGCGAACGCTCTCCTGAGAACGGCCACCAGGATTGGATCGAATCGCCCACCCGATATGCCGCCTGCAGGACCCTGTCCTCTTGTGACGCCAAAACCGCAATCCGGTCGGCTTGCATTGCCGCGTCGCGATAAGAGATTGGCTCGTCCCTACCCAACGAATCGCTATCAATTGCCGCCGCCATCAAACAGATACGATCCAAGATCGGCTTCTTGACCGTAACGTCTCGCACCATGCGTTGCGCCGCGCGCATGACGACGCGGCAACCGAGGCTATGGCCGACAAACGCCACACGGGCGCTCTCATCCACGTGCAGCACAAGCCACGTGAGCAGATTATCGGCACTGTCATCGGCATCGCGACTTTCCGAGGGATAGCTCAACGCGCCAGCCCAGGTGCCAAGCGCGTTGGTCCAGGAGTCGCCAGGCCAAAGGACCGCCAGCATCAGATCCGTTGAGCCCTTCTGTTCCAGCCACCCGATGAACCGCACCAGCTTCTCACGCCCCTCGTCAAGGCCGTTGTTATAGCCGTGCAGGAGCACCGTAAGCCGCTGACCACCAGTCAGCAGTTTAAAATCAGGCAACCGATCATTCCACCACACATCCCAATACGGCAGAGCCTTGTAGAGCACGCCTGAGGTGACAGCCCCTCCAAATTTTTGGTCGCGCAAGCTGAGGATAAAGGCGTTCATCGCGCTTTCAACGCTTTCGCGGCTTCTTGTAATGCCGTGGACAGATCTTTCGCAACCGGAGCAAGAGGCACAGCGGCAAGGCCGACGATCCAACACCACACCCACTTGCCATCCATTCCAATGCCCCAGCCAACCAAAAATGAGATGACCAACGAAACAAATGTAGCCAGAAACTTTGTCTGGCTGACATATTGTGTGTCGGCCAAGGCCAGGGCGGCATCGATGCGGGCGTCGATCATGGTCTCCAGCCGAGCCATCGCAGAACGCTGTTCATCGGTCATGGCCGGCGGCTGAGGATAGTTGGTCACTTCTTGAGACGGGGCCTGCTCCGTTTGGGAACGCTGCCGGCGCGCGCCGTCAATCGCCTGCGCCGCCAGAGTTGCTATGTCCGCCGAGACTCCTAACTCGGTCGCCACCAACGCGATGGTCGGCACCTCCATCATCCCAAACCCGATCCGCACCCCCTGCCGAAGCGTTCGAGGCAGATCGCCGCTTGCACGGCCTACTCGATATTGAGCGCGGAGTAACTCCATGACGTCACTCCCATAGGCAATTCTCAATGCAGGCAACAGTGGATCGAGGGTGGCCTTGTGCGTCGGAAAGAACCGCCGTCCTCCCTCCTTGCCTCCCACCGCAAACACTCGCTCAAACCCAGCCGAGTCAAACCACGTAAAGGACTTGAACAAGCTGTCGACGACGCCGTACGAAGCCGTGCCCAACGCGCCGATCGCAAGCGCCGCCGTGCCTAAATTTTCTGTCGAAAAATCCATGATTGCTTATAGGCTTTTTGCCTCTCCTCACTGCTTGGTTTTGTTGAGTCACTTGCCCTGCTCCTGCTTCGGATCTTTCGGATTGGCGGCGTCGCCGATAAAGAGAACCGCCTGCTCATATCGATCCAACGCCTGTTTGTGCCCCTCCAACAGATCGATCAGGATACGGCCCACAACCCTGTGGACTTCCTTGGCTGCTTTGACCTTCAGCGCCTCCTGTTTATCGAGCTTGTGTATCCGCGCCGACAACTGCTTTTCGAGTTTGGCAAGCGCTCGGAGATCCTTCCTAATGGCAAGACCCCGATCCTGATCTGAAGCCTCCCTCAACGGACCGAGGTTCGTATCCCACTGCGCCACTTCTTCTTCCAGTCCTACTGTGAGCGCCTTCATGAGATCTGCGTCCGTCGAGGACCCAGCGTCACCCTTCCATACGGTAATGATCTCTGCATACAGGGTCTTTTCATTGTCCCTTCCATGCAAGGCAACAAGTCGCGTTGCTGTGTCAGTAGTGTGCGCCTGGTACGCGGCTCGATGCTTCCCGAACACCTGCTGGAGGGGCGGCAGTTCTGCCTCCTTCTCCGCATCGGTCTTTTGGGACTCCTCCTTCGTAACGGACGCCTTCCGCAGCTCCCGAGAAAGATCGATGGGCAGCTTGGTTCCCAAACTGTACAGGGCCAAATGCTTGGCCGACTTGACGATGTCTTTGGTGTCTCCGTAGTACTGCTTCACATACCAATTGCCCACGTCGTCTTTGACGAGCGCCTGGTTGGTAAATCCCGCCCCTGAGACGCGCACGCGATTGATGTTTTGCCAGTATTGTTTATCAAGATCGGCCGTCAGCGAACGATCCCGCTCCACCGACGGGTCAAGGATATCCCGTATCTGCGAGGAGAAGGGCAGGTTCCTGATCCCCTGCTTGAGCAGCATATTGTCCCAGACCAAATTGGGATCGTCTTGCAGCGACGTGGATGGAAAACTGGTCCGCAGGTACGCCGACGAGGGTCGGATGTAGATCATCCCCGCGCGATGCTGATAGGCGTTCTCCAATGCTTCGGTCGCCTTCTTCTCTTCGTCGGAGCCTTTTCCGAACAGCGCCACCGCTTTCATCTGCCGATGGCGGAGCAGCGCAATCATGTCGTCCATAACGACTAGAGGGCTCTGATCGTCGTGGGGGTTCCGTGGCGGTAGTCCGGGCGGCGGCATACGCCTCGATAAGACCGCCAAGGTGTCTTGATACGGTAGCCTTTTACTCACATCAGGTTCGGCGGCCTCTTTTCGTTTCACATGGGTAGCCAGCAGGCTGTATATCGCATCGGGCGAAACAGACCGACCCTGTTGCGCGGCGTCTTTCAGCACCTCAGCCTTCAGGGATTCGATCACCATCGCCGCCGTGGCCAATCGAGCCTTGGTGTTTGGAAGCGCCGCGATGACAGTCGCCAATCGGTCGGATTCCGTCGTCAACAACGCCTTCTTGTTCTGAAGATCAACCAGTTTCTCCGCCGTCTCTTTCTGCGTCTTGTCATACCGCGCCACACGCGCCACGCGCGCAGCTTCCAATTCCTGGAGATGCGCGGCCAACGCGTCCAATAATTCGGCTCGCTTGAGCGACGTGTGCCCATTGATTGCGCAATAAGCGTCAAACGCTGACTTGGCCTCCGGAGACTTCACATACGTGATCCCCTCATTGAACAGACGGCGCTCATCTGCGGTGGGAATGCCATTCTGCGCCTGATGCATGATGGTCATTTCCTGTTCTATCCCGTGCGAACCAGTCATAAATGCGCTAACATCGGCAGCCATGTCATTTCCCGACTGGTTCCAGCGAGCCTTGATCTTCCCGATCACCTCCTGCGTCAACACGTCGTGAAGGGCTTTCAGCGGACCTTGGGCGGTCACATACTTCTGCCGATCCTGCTCAGCCGTCGCCTGTTCGCGAGCAGACGTTTGTTCACGACGCTCTACATCGGTCCGTTGTCCGTCGATCGCCGCTTTCTGCGCCGTCGCCTCATCACGTTGCTTCTGCGCGCGGTCCTGTTCATGCCGCAGTTCGTCCACAAGATCGTTAAGGATCTCCTGTGGATCCGGCGAATAGACGGTCTTCATGGCGTTGACCTCTGCGGAAGCCCGCTTCCGACTGAGGTCCCGATACCGCTCCTGTTCGCGCAGTTCATTCGCTGAGAAGAGAATGGTATTCCCGACGGCTTGCAACACACGGACGTACCGATCCGTCAGGGCTTGAGGTGCACGGGATTTTCCGATGAGGGAATTTTTCTGATACCCGCCTATGGCATCATCACCGAACAATCCTCGAAGGATATTTTTTCCTCCGCCCAGAACCAGGCCACCCGTTCCAGGCGGCGAAGCCAAGCCGTCATGGTTAGCCAAGAAGAGGAGTTTTTGGGCAAATTCCACCAAACTGTCCAGGAGACGATTTTGCTCATCCACATCCGTTCCATTCTGGACGACGTCATGCAATTGCAAATACCTTTCCGTCAACGTGTGCAACCCATCGGACAAGCGCCCACGCCCGAATTCATTTGCCAAATCCCGATTCACTTCCTCCACGACCTGAAACACATCTTCCGCATGAGACTCCCCATCAGACGCCTGCACCTCAAGAAAATTACGGTTGAGCCCTAGCCTCACCACTAGCGTGGGATTGACCCGCCTGACAGTTTCTACCAACGGTGTGGCCACACTGTTCCGTGGATCGGCATGTTGTTCCGCACGATCAAGCCCTAACAGATAAATCGCCGTATCAGCCGGCGCACCGGACAACGCCTCCATCAAAATTCTCTTGAGGCGCTCCAGATTGGGCTTTGCGTTGATTTCTGTCCCGGCGGGCCCAGTCGATTCCGTCCAGCAGATTCGCTTGCCTTCACGCAACAACAGATTGTTCAATGCCGGACAGATACCGTCCTGCCCCACACGAGATACGGCCGACGCAACCTGACGCACACTGGTCATTGTGAGTGCGAGTCGAACGACCTTTTCCTTGAGCGCACGGTACCGATTCGGCTGAGCTCGCTCCAGTCGCTCGATCCGCACCAGCAAACCCAAGCTTTCTTCCCACAGTTCACGAGCCGCCTGTCTCGAATTCGCATAGGCATCGGCCAATTCCTTGGCCCGCTTGCGCAACTGAGCACACGCCTCGTCACCTCGAATGCCGATACGGCACAACTGCCTGGTCACCATGACCAGCCGAGCGTTCTTCTCTCCTTCGGCTAGGAATTTCCACACCAATCGAAACGGCAGCCGGTGATCATACACTCGATCGTGGTCGCCGTAAGGTGTTGAACCTGCTTGTGACGGGTCCGGATCATAGACCTTCGTACCTTGCCATGCAGCAAGCAAGGCGGCTTCGATTCCATCCCCAGGCTTGGGTGTTGCCGTTTCCCCTTGAGTGCCCTCATTTTTCAACTCGGCACGGACAATGTGTTGAATCGCATCCATTAATTGTCCGACTTCTCGCCTTGATTTCCCCTGCAATCCTTTTACGGGAACGAGGAGGTCTTTATACGCTTGCAATAAAGATAGAAGATCAGGACTTAATTCCTTTTCCGGTCTCAGGCCTTCAGCAATAGCGTCGAATATCCTCTGATCTCGCTGCTGTTCAGGCTCAAACATCGCCGTGGCTCGGCGCACCCGTGTCAATGCCTCTCGCAACGCCTTGCCATGGGGCGCGAGATCGGGATGGTCTAAATCTTCATACAGGCTGAGTATGATATTGACGCTACGCGCATAGGGATTTTGGAAATGTGGCTGACATGACGGGCGTGGACCGACAAAGACTGCTTGTATCCCGTGCCACACCTTTCGAAAAATCGACTCAGATGGTGATTCCGGAACATAGGTCACGCTTTGCGGTGATTGCACATACCCAGCCTGATACCAATTAGTGGCGTGGTCTCCTTTCTCACATCGTCTACCACCAGGCTCCTGCTCTTCCTCAATAGGCATGCCATCCGTATCGGGCCACTCCAACTTGTCGCGCAACTGGATCAACATCGGTTTGGCCGCGGTGGTGAGCGCCACCAACTGGTGCAGCTGCACATGCTCTTCGTTAACCAACGCACCTTTATAGACATCCACATCAACCGTCAGCACGGCACATCCGCTCAGGACTTCGCACAACACAAGTCCTGCCGCCCCAACAAACAGCTGCATCGCTAAGCGATTCATAGGCCACTCCTCTGGCTCTCGGCGAACTGCTCCTTCGCTGCCTCAAGCTGGGCCTCGACCACCTGCTTCTCCGCCCTCACGCTGGCCATGGCTTCGAACAGTAACCGGTTCAGCGTCGCGCTGTCTTGATCGACTTTGGCTTGGCTAACGGCTCCAAGAGCTTCGTCCATGGCGGCAAAAAAATCCTCCGGATCGGATCCCATCACAAGGACCAGACGATGGTTCTTGGGCACCTCGCGAAACCCCTCCGGACCGAATTGCATCAGGCGACGACCGATCGCCAGCTTGGCGATACTTTTGCTGTTCTCATTCGTGAAGAGGATCTTACCGTCCGCCTTGTTGATCTCGACTGAACTTCCCAAAGAATCGATCAGCTCGGCCGGAACCCAGCCGGAGCCGAACCGCAGCCAGCTGATGATGCTGGCCTGTCCGCGCACCCTCACGCGGTACAGCGCAGGCGGCACCTGTTCTTGCGGATCGAACGAGCCGAGGTAATACACCTGCTCAATATCGTGGCCCGGAATCACGGCTCCGGCTGCCGCCGTGATCGCGGCACCCAAAGCAATGTTCTGAGGGAGAGAGTTACAGCCCGAGGCGCTCACTGCCAGAAGTACTGTCAAGGGCCCGATCACCGTGATGTGCTTGAGCATTCTGCCTCCCCCATCTGAACTCATTGCCGCGATTTGTGCCGCAGAGTATTGAGAGCACGCTCTTGTAATCCCACAGACTACGCACTCGCAATATGTCCAAATGGCCCTACCAGCCATTGAAATACCACCATTTAGCAATCACATTACGTAGGGCTACTTATAGGATGTATTCAGGCAGACGTGGGGGCGGTGGCGACACGAGATCGGCGTCAGCCGGGCGGCGACACGGAACTCACAGACATTCACACGTCGAGTGGCTGTTTCTACTTATCGAGACGAGGTCCGCTAGGAAGTAGCATGTGCCAAGCAGGCTGAACAGAGGACTCAATGGCTGCAGAGGCACGACCTGAAAAGGACCAACGTTCGACTTCTTGCTGGATTGTACGGGGCCGGCAGGATTATGCCATGCGGAGAACTCCCATCTTATTCGGCCTTCTCAACGATCACGGGGATCAAGAGCGTTCAGATCATGCGCACGCCCGATCAGTTGACTCCGGGGAGTCTTTCCGAAACCCAGCCCCACCCACCTGCCCCCTGAACCATACCGTCCCACCAGCCAGCACACCCATCACCACACCGATCCCGAGGACACTGGGGACGGAGCCGAACGACTCCGCGACCCAACCGAACACCGTCATACCGAGCATGGAGGTGGCCGTGGCCACCGCTGTGTA